>Ga0210396_10003850_pt1 | contig 14845 bp, 15 predicted proteins | sample IncBWH17OmetaG_FD_155466 | JGI IMG/M metagenome (GOLD analysis project Ga0210396, IMG submission 155466) | Forest soil microbial communities from Barre Woods Harvard Forest LTER site, Petersham, Massachusetts, United States - Inc-BW-H-17-O ... | reverse complement strand
CCTAACGGCATTCCTCATCGGCTCCGGGGGGTCGATACCGCCACGCACCCTGAATAACCTCAGCGATATGGCGACCTGTTGTCTGCTGGCGTTGTGTTTCCTGGCAGGCGTCAATCAGGGCGGACGTCGTCCTTTTTCCGCGACACCAAGACCGTCCCGGACGATCCAGCTGGTGGTTGTAGTGGCGGTAACCCTGGCCAGCAGCAACTATCTCGCCGCGTGGAAAAGCGTCGTCTCCGGTTATTTCCACCATGCGGTGCTTGCGGACAGGGACCGGCAATTGCAAGACGCCCGGGAAGCACACCGCCATAGTGCGGTGCTGGTTACTTACGATTCTGCTCTACAGGAAAAGATCCGCCAGGCGTTCCCGCATGGTATCTTCGAATCCGTTCATGACATCTTGTTGCAAAAACCACCCCTCCTGATTTATTACGATGGCGCCGGTATCGGCGACCCCTCCTATGCGCATTTTTATGGGCTGGATTCCATTATTCTGAGACAGAATTGATATCTTGCGGCCTGGTAAAAAACGAGCTCTGTAGGGAGGTACGAAGGCTTCTTTAACCTTTTATTAACCCGAAGGAGAATACATTTGTCAATAGATCAAAACGGAACTCGTCAAAAGACATCACCTTCAAGTGAAATTATGAAGAAGTATTTCATTACTGCACTGGTTTTCCTGGCCACAACTGCTGCGTTCGCTCAAAAAAAGCATAAAAACAATCAAAATCCACCACCCCCTGTAAAAGACACTACCGTCACCAAAACGCCCGCACCCGCCCCTGCCGCTACCCCCGTAGTGGGTCCCGCAAAGCCGAAAAGGGACTGGAGCAAGATCGACCTTACCAAACGCGCTGCCGATCACTTCATGCTCACTTTTGGTTATGACAACTGGATCGGCGTTCCCGATAGCGTCAATATCAAAGGGTTCAACCATAGCGAGGGCTTCTATTTCATGTACGATTTCCCGTTCAAAACGGACGCCCGTTTCAGCATCGGTGCGGGTATCGGCATCGGCAGCAGCAATATCTACTTCGATAATACCTATCCGCAGGTAGCGGCCTATAACAATTCCACCCTGGCTTTTTCCAGTGCGCAAGGCTCCGGGAACGGAGGTTTCAAAAAATTCAAATTAGTAACGACCTATCTGGAAGTACCGCTTGAATTGCGGTTTGCGCTCGATCCCGAGCACATGGACAAAAGCTGGAAGCTCGCTGTCGGCACCAAGATCGGTCTCCTGGTGAGCGCTTACACCAAAGGTGTGGACCCGACCAACGGCGCCGGCCAGGTCGTGGCCCATTCCAGCGAGAAAGAGTCTTCCAAGCAATTTTTCAGTACGCCCAAATTCGCGCCCACGATCCGGGTAAGCAAAGGCGTTATCGGCGTCTACGGCCAGCTCCAGGTCAACAGCCTGATCAAGTCGGGGGCCGGGGCTACTGTATTCCCCTTCTCCTTTGGCTTCGTTCTCAGCGGTTTGTAGTTATGTCGCTGCGCGTTTTAAAGAAAGCACCGCGCCGGGTACCCGCCGCAAGATGGTTTATGCTACCTTTGCCGTTCTAATAGCATAATTTGATAGAGAAGAAAAATATCCAAAAGGCGGAAAGAGCCGTTTTGGTGGGATTGATAGATAAAACACAGACGGACGAGCAGGCACGGGAATACCTGGATGAACTGGCTTTTTTAGCCGAAACGGCAGGCGCCGTGACCATGAAACGCTTTACGCAAAAGCTGCAGAATCCTGATAGCAAAACCTTTGTGGGCAAAGGGAAGCTGGAAGAGATCAAGACCTATATTACCCTCAAAGACGTCCAGCTCGTCATCTTCGACGACGAGCTTTCCGGATCGCAGATCTCCAACATCGAAAAGATACTGGACACCAAAACCATCGACCGGAGCGATCTGATCCTTGACATCTTTGCCAGTCGGGCTAAAACGGCCCAGGCCAAGCTCCAAGTAGAACTAGCTCAATATCAATATCTTCTGCCACGACTTCGCGGGATGTGGAAACACCTCGAGCGGTTGGGCGGCGGCATCGGGACCCGGGGTCCCGGGGAGACGGAGATCGAGACCGACCGTCGTATCGTCAAGGATAAGATCTCGCTTTTGCGCCGCCGGCTCCAGGAGATCGATAAACAAGCCTTTACCCAACGCAAGGACCGCGGAGAATTCATCCGGGTAGCGCTGGTGGGCTATACCAATGTCGGCAAATCGACCTTGATGAACCTGCTGAGCAAAAGCGACGTATTCGCCGAAAACAAGCTCTTTGCCACGTTGGATACGACGACGCGGAAAGTGGTCTTCGAGGCTACCCCCTTCCTGCTGAGCGACACCGTTGGGTTCATCCGGAAGCTGCCCCACCACCTGGTGGAAAGCTTCAAGAGCACGCTGGATGAGGTGCGCGAGGCGGACATCCTGTTGCATGTCGTGGACGTCTCGCACCCTGGCTACGAGGAGCAGCTGGGGGTGGTGAACAAGACTCTGCAGGAGCTAAACGCCTTCGAAAAACCCATATTGGTTGTTTTTAACAAGATCGATAAATACGAGGCGAATACTTTCGACCCCTGGCTGGAAGAAGGCGTTAAACAGGAGATCATGAGCGAGCTCCGCGAGCGCTGGGAACGGGAGACCAATGGCCATTGCGTGTTCGTCTCCGCGACGGAACGCCGGAACATAGACGACCTGCGACGCACGATCCTCGATAAGGTAAAAGAGCTGTATAAGATACGTTATCCCTATAAATCCGAATACCTTTACTGATGGGCTTTATCAAGCGCTACAAATGGCATAAGATTGCCGACAAGGTGGCCGACATCAAATGGTCCGCCGGCAAGGTCACCCAGGTCGAGGTCGAAGGCAAGACCATCTGTTTAGGGCAGTTCAATGACGAGTTATACGGCTTTGCCAACCATTGCCCACATGCCGGCGCGCCGATGCTCGACGGCTATGTCGACGGCTCCTGTCGCGTAGTCTGCCCCGTTCATTCCATGAAGTTCAACCTCAAGAACGGCCGCGAAGCCAGCGGCGACGGCTACAAGCTCAAGACCTATCCCGTGGAACTGCGCGCCGACGGCGTCTATCTCGGGATCGAGGAGGGCGGTTTGTTTAGCTGGCGCTAGGCCCCGCCACCCGCGGCCGGCCCCCCAAAAAAGCTGGATATTTTTCGGCTTTCCTGTTCTTTCGAAGATGGATTTTCCCTATTTTTGCAACCCCTTTTGGGGCAAAAACCGTGTCTTGGCCCTCAAGCCGAAGCCCGGTTGATAACATATTCCTCCTTAGCTCAGTTGGTTAGAGCATCTGACTGTTAATCAGAGGGTCGTTGGTTCAAGTCCAACAGGGGGAGCAAGAAATCAATCGTTTAGAAGGCCGCACATGCGGCCTTTTATCATTTTTGCCAATAATTTGCCAGTAAATTTTTGGCGGCGAAGCTTGGCGGCGAAGCAAAGAGCTGACTACAGACTAAATTTACGGCTTATAAATCATTTTGCCACGGGCGAATATTTGGCATCCGGAGAACTACCCTGAGCTCAATCGCTTTGCCATTAATAAAATATTCCAGAGAGAGAAAAGATCTGAGCCATTGTTAGCATAAAAGGCATGTGAAAGATCATTTCGGTCGATTATGGTAATTTCACTCCACTCGCTCTTTGGTTTTATCGATTTCCGGTCTAGGGATAGCCAATTAAGACCTGGGCCAATTTCTGCCGAAAAAATCTGTTTGATATCGCCAAGATTAAGACTCAGTATTCCTTTTTTGTCCTTACCAATCACTTGACGGGTGCAGATTAAAGTCCATTCCTCTGCCCGTCTTGTAAAAAGCAATACTGGATTTCCAGAAGTGGCTACGTCGATTTGGGCAAAAAAAGGCGACTGGATATCATCGGAAAGGTCTCTAAAATAAAAAGCAAAATCTGTTGGCAGCTTATATTGTTTTGCTTTCCAGATCAATTTGTTTTCTATGTATTCGTCGGTTTTTTTCATCAATGTTGTACGATAGCAATTCCTATATTTACCCAACGCGGCAACGTTAGCTGTTTTCTTGTCCCCGAATATATTTATTATAGCATTCGACACAAAGCCAGTCATTCCCATCCCGGTAGCCTTCTTGTTGATCGGCAGGATTCTCCGAAATTTTTTGCCAGCACAAGCTGCAATGTTCATGGTCCCAAGCATTCACATCCAAGGTTGCATTATCCGGAATCGTCGCACCAGGTTGTAGCTTTCGGAGCGCCCGACCTTTCCCCATTGGTATCCAAACGCCGGGAACTGTTACAAATCTGGCTTTAATCCAATGCCTGGAGACATCTTCTACAAGTGCTATTTGATCCGGAGCCCACCACTCCTCACGGATCGGCTGCGTGTTTTCGTCCATATGTAAAATTTATGGGCCGAAATTAAAGTTCCTTTGGCAGCAACAATTCTGCGTTATCTGCTATTTGGTTCATCAATGGAGCAAAATAGTTCAGGTTCTCTTCGCTCACAAACATTGGGGTTAGAAAATCTCCCAGCCGGTAAGTAATATGAAGTTTGTCGAAGCCGGGGCGCGGGCCGTACACTTTTGCTTCCGCTACCCAAGAATCCGCGGCGCCATTTAAATCAACATCGTTAAAATAGTACTCACCGTTTTCAACAATATCAAGTGCGAGATTCATAATAATGGTATTTACTCAAATTTACCGTTTTTTTACGAATGCTAACAAATTTGGCACAAAAAAGACCCCTATTCAGAATCGGTCCTAATCCTCTTGTCTGTTCTTAATATTACCTCCGATATGATTGATCTCCCTTACATCAATCAAGTGAACGGCTTCGACCAGTTTGGTGAGGTGTATAAATATGGAGAGTGAATTGGCTTCAATTCCGGCGTCCCAAAAGCTGGTCTTGATTGACAATCAAATAGTTAAGTTAAACTAAGTTCACCCTGATTGAGCCCAATTAAGGTCCGGATGGGCCTGTTAATCAGAGGGTCGTTGGTTCAAGTCCAACAGGGGGAGCAAGCCACCGGTAGTATTACGGTGGCTTTTTTATTTTGTCCTTAGCAACCACCTTTGCGAGGGGCATGCTTATAAATTATTTTACTATCTCGTTCTACATATTCGCCCGATACTATTGGATATGCATACTTGGGCGCGTACGATACAACATGGCTTTTTATAATTATTTTGTCGTTAACCTTCAGACTATAAAGCTGCTGAGGCTCATTGTCAACCCTAAGAATATAATCGTCACCATTAATTCTGACCATCACTCCGAAACCTAAAAATGAGCCTGGCGGAAGAGAAAGAGAGGTTACAACTGCCTCCATATTCGTATAATCCCTAATGTACTTGCTTATTTTAGCAGCACCGGCATACACTTTTTTTCCTTCGGGAGACGCTTCCCATTTTTTGTACTTTATACCTTCGGGGGAAGCCTCCCATTGTTTTAATGCTGCCCTCCTTTCGGCATCAGTAAGCGGTTTTGGAGATGACTCTTTAGAAGCCTTATTTTTAATTTCGCGATTAGCAAATACCAGTCCGCTTACCACAACCAGCGATAAGATCAGGACATAAATAGCTTTTTTCATTTTCTGATTTATTTTTTATTGATGGTATAGAGAAAGTGTGTCGCTTGCCTTTTTTATCACTGAATGATCAAACCCCGCATTTCGGAAATATTCAAAATCATTTTTCAAACTTTTGATTAACTCGTTCGCATTGTCCCCCGATTTTAAATACTGTCGATATAGCTCAATCGCCTTGGTGAAATCACCTTTAAAGAGAAAGTGACGACCCAAAACACCCGATTGCCCGGGGTATTGGTAGTTACTTTCCTGTCTTCTTTTTTGTCAGCATAACCATACCCTTTGGCCCACACAATCTGATAATTATCGATAACAGCGACACTTAATCCCGCTACGTTGTAATGCTTCATCCTTTCAGAAAGGGTATACAGTTTACCGTCGATAACCATTCCTCCCGATAGATTGGTTTCCACCCGTGCGATCTGCTCCTTTACGGCTTTGGAGTAGGGCTGCTGGGCGGTGGCTGCTGACAGGCACTGCAAAAGAAGGAGTATAAAATCGATTTTTCTCATAGTTGACAAACTTAGCCGATATCCTGACGGCGCAATCAGAAATGGTGTAAAAAGGTTGTAAAACAGTGTAAATGCTGTTTAAAATATGTTTACATTCGTCTTGTAAGTTCAAGATTATCAGTATGAAGCGTTTCTACTATTTCTTATTAGCCATCCTCTCAGTAACCCTGGCAGTGCTTACCTTGGCATTTGTAAATGCTATCAATGAGCATCCTGATAAGCACCTGGAGATTGTGCTTCGCAATATCGGGCACCAGGTTTTGCTTCATTCCAAAGATTCGACGTCCCGGGTATTGCCGATTGAAACAGTCAATGAAAACACCTTCCGGATTTCCTTTGAGAATAGTTTTGAGTTTACGCCCGATACGTTAATGAATCTGGTGCATCAGCAACTGGCAAAAACGGACAGGCCGGGAGATTATACGGTAAGCGTAAATGAATGCGACCAAAACCGGACCGTTTTTGCCTACGAAGTAAATACAGCCCGTGGCGATTTGAAACCCTGCCGGGGACGCGAACAGAAAAAAGGCTGCTATGTAATTGAAATTTCATTCCTCGCAAGAAAATCATTCAACTACGGCTGGCTTTTGCTTGCATTTATCCCGGTAGCTTTTGGGGGGCTTTATTTCGCTCGCAGACGGAATAAAATTTCAGAACCCGTTCCGGTCATTCCTGATTATAAAAAGTTGGGGAATTTTGTATTCTTCGAATCGAAAGGAATTCTTAGCCTTAACGGCGAAACCATTGAGCTTTCCGTTAAAGAAGCGAAAGCACTAAGCATACTTGCATCGAACCAGAACCAGGTAGTTGGAAGGGACCTGCTGATGAAAGAAATCTGGGAGGATGACGGTGTTTTTGTGATCACCCGCAATGTGGACGTTTTGATATCCAAACTCCGGAAGAGATTAAGCGCTGATCCATCTGTTAAGATTGTAAATGTGCATGGCAAAGGATACAAAATGATTTCGTAAGCCACGCGACAATCAATTCGGCTGCTGCAAGTTATTACACCAGATCGCTAAAGGCTTGTAAATCAATTAGGTTTAAAGCCGGCACAATGTGCCGGCTTTTTTTGGACATCATTAAAAATAAATTTGCGAAGCTGATCGGTTGCGCATATATTTGTGCAGCCAATCGGCTTCTTGTTTAATAATTATGAGACGCGATATTTTTCAAGCCATAGCAGATCCCACCCGGCGAGCGATCCTTGTCCTAGTGGCCGTGCAGGCAATGACTCCCAACGCCATTGTGGAGCACTTCGACATTACGCGCCAATCCATATCCAAACATTTGCGCATCCTATCTGAATGTGATCTGCTGGCACCAAAGCAGGAAGGCAGGGAAATTTATTATGAGCTTAAAATCGATAAGATCAAAGAGATCGATACCTGGCTCGATCAGTTCAGAAAGATCATGCAGGAAAGCTTCCAACAACTCGATGGAGTATTACACACTTTAAAAAATAAAAAAAATGAACTTGCTATTTGATTTTACCGTTGACAAAGCAGCGAAAAAAGTATTCATAACGAGAGAATTTGATGCTGACCTATCGCTGGTATGGGATGCATTTACCAAAGCAGAAATCCTTGACCAATGGGTAGCCCCTAAACCTTTGATAGCAAGAACAAAATTTATGGACTTTAAAGTTGGTGGACGAAGATTTTATGCGATGGTAAGTCCCGAAGGACAAGAGCGTTGGGCAATTCAGAAATACACTTCCATTAGCCCGAAAACCAATTTCAAATTTTTTAATGCTTTTGCAGACAAAGATGAAAACCCTGAATTACCGGGTTCTGATTGGGATCACACTTTTAGCGAACAGGGGGGAAAGACATTAGTCAGTATTACCATTTATAATGAGTCCCTTGCCCGCATGGAGAAGATGATTGAAATGGGCTTCACAGAAGGACTTAAGATGTCAATGAACAATTTGGAAAATCTGTTGGCTAGTTTATAACGAATTTAACAACCTAAAAAATAAAAATCATGGCACTAATCAATCCTCACATTAACTTCAACGGAAATGCCGAAGAAGCATTTAACTTTTACAAATCAGTATTTGGCGGAGAGTTTGCAAAGATTATTCGTTTCAAAGACCTTGCAGGTCCTGAATTCCCCGTTTCAAAAAAAGAAGAAAATAAAATTATGCATATTGCTTTGCCCATCGGTAAAAGTAATAGGTTGATGGCAAATGATGTTCCGGAAATTATGGGAAAAACAAACGAAAACGAGAACAGAAGTAAAATTGTAATAAGTGCGGAAAGTAAAGAAGAAGCAGACAAATTATTTAATGGGCTTTCAGTGGGAGGACAAATAGAAGGGCCTATTGGTGATAGTCCCTGGGGTTCATATTTTGGTTGTTTTAGAGACAAATACGGTATTGAATGGATTGTGGAATTTGACCCAAAATATAAAGGATAATTGTAACTGGGGAAAAGGGAGCTTAACGCCAGCATAGCTGTAAGCTCCCCCCGAAACCCGCCAGGGAGGGTTAACCTACACCATTGCCAATTCAAACGCCAATGACATTTGCTCTTGTTCCTGGCGCGGAATCTTATATTTATCTGCCAGTGTTTGCCACCTGCTAACAGTTTTTTTGATTTGCATAAGAATGCCTTCGGCTTTTGACCTAGAAAGCCGAAAGTATTCCGCTACAGATAATGCAAGCTCAAAATCAAGTGAGTTGTCATCTTCCGAAATATTCAGTGACAACCCGGTACCAAAATAAGTGGGATTTATGTCATATGCCGGTGAAAGCCGCCAACCTGAATCTGTAAGCAAAAATCCATGATTGCGCAGATGGTCATCAGTATTTTTGATCGCGATTGAAAAAACAATGCGCCGCCATAGTTGTTCCAGGTCTGCGTTAGGCATAGCGCCTTTTTCCATAATAAATTGTACCAGGTCCATATAAGAAGCACCAGTGGTGGCATCTGCTCCATCGGTTCTGCCTAATAAGGTCATTGCGGATGCAAAATGTATTCGCCTTCCACCTTCTGTTCTATCAAACCGTTTAGAGAGAAAAGTATTGTACTTGTTATTGAATTTTTTAACGATACCATGAGCAACATTGATGTTATTTTCTAAGGCAAGATCAGCCACAAGCATTTCCCATGCCCCGACGTTCGTTGTATCTTTAATACTGGGAAATTTGGCAATCCATAGATGGCCTTGTTCATCTGTTATACTGGCTTTGGGCCTTGCCCCGCCCAAAGATGCGCCTGGCGCTATCAGCATATTGATCCATTGCAAGGCCTGCTGATCTTGCAATAGATCGTTTTCAAATTCCTGACTGGCGTGTTCCAGTTCCCGGAGGGATGTCCAGGGTGGAGCTGCCATGCCCCGGTCGTCATGTTGAAAATTGTCGTTGTCGGCTATTTTAAAGCGCAGCCCCCCCATACGATGCAAATCATAGACCCCTAACAAAAAATCTTCCTCAAACAAGGCCTTGGGCTTACGTTCCTGTTGTCGCGCAAGTATTGCCTCCCGTCTGCGCATCAGCTCTTTGCCCCATCTATCAGGAGAAGAATCCATAAATACACCAAAGTTTGGTTTATCCTTTCCCAAATATTGAGGTCCGCTGTAAAGCTGGAGATCTGGGTCCAGTCCCTGCGCCCTACCCTGTTTTATCCATTCTTTGTTATATTCAAAAGAGAAGACTCCATGCCCTTTGGTCCGGGTCACGTTTAACGTTCCCATCATCATAGGACCATTCAATCCTCGCCAGTCTACATATACGAATATGTCCATTTTTATTTCTTTTTAGGGGCCCGCTTTTTAACGATTATATCGGCATCCTGGAGTCGGCGCCCAAGTTCATCGTCAGCAGCGACTTTCAATAGGCCCTCCGATAGTCCCAGTACTAACAGCACTTGACAATATGCTCCTATGGTAACTGTTGGCATGCCTCTTTCAATATTCCAGAGCGTTGTTCGGTTAATACCAGCTCTTTCTGCCACCTGTTCCGCTGACAGTTTGCGGCGTAATCGTGCTAATTTGATATGCTCACCTAATTGCTCAAGAACTTTTTGGGATTTTGGCAATAAAGTGATTGATCTGGTACTCATAATGTTGGCTATTGCCGACAAAAATAGCCAAATTGTCTATTATAATCAACATTAAAATAAGTTTGATTAGAACTCCCTAGCCTAGGGAGGCCATTTCCCGCTGGATTCTGCTCATTTATGGGTATACTTTTCTTACTCCAGACCGCCGCACCACGAATTGTCCTATCATCCCCACGAGTCTGCCATTGAAGTCGGAAGAGATTGTTTGTTCCTTTGCACTAAAAGGAGCAATATATGCGGATCGTAACGCTTGAGGAACATATTTCCTTCCCCGAAATGACCCAACTGATCCCCAAAGAAGCAATGGGGAATTTTGGTCAATCACCCGCAATGCAAAAGATCGCGCCCAGGCTGGCCGATATCACCAACGAACGATTGACATCAATGGATGACAACGGCATTACCATGCAGGTCCTTTCCGTCGATGGCATAGGCGCCAACCTGTTAAGCCCTGAAGCCGGGCCGGCCTTCGCGGCCCGGTATAATACGCTTATTGCTGAAAAGATTGCCGCACATCCCGAACGGTTTACGGCCTTCGCCCATCTGCCGATGACGGCGCCGATGGCTGCCGCGGACGAACTGGAACGGGCCGTCAAAGAACATGCCTTTCGCGGAGCGATGATCAGGGGACTGACAAACGACCAATTCTTGGACCACCCGCAATTTGCACCCGTATTCGAGCGGGCCGTAAAATTAGATGTGCCGATTTATTTACATCCCGGCCTGCCACCTAAAAGCGTTGCCGACGCTTATTACAGCCATTTCTCCCACCAGCCCGGCATGCTGGAATCCATCGCCTGCTATGGCTGGGGCTGGCACTCCGAGACCGCAATACACGTCTTGCGCTTATTCCTTGCAGGCATCTTTGACAGCTATCCCACACTAAAGCTGATCATCGGCCATATGGGCGAGATGCTACCCATGATGATGGTAAGATCGAACAGGGCCTTCCAACCCGGCAATGGCGGCGCCAACCAACGCACCCTCATAGACACCTTTCATCAACAGCTATATATCACGACAAGCGGCTTTTTCACCCAGCCCCCGCTAAAGCTGGCCATCGACACCTTGGGCATTGACAATATCCTGTTTTCCGTGGATTACCCATTTAGCACCAATGAAATGGGTGTCGCCTTTCTGCATAATATCGAATTGCCGGAGGCGCAGGTAGAAAAGATCGCTCATGGCAACGCGGATAAGCTTTTGAACCTGGCATAAATAGGGTCGTGGCGGCTATACACCCAATAAGATTGTACTATTTTTGGAAGAATGAAAAAAATACCGCTGGATCAACTACAGGCGAAGACAGACCTGGGCGTACAGATTAAAGCCTTTCTTCCCGGCGAGACGTTCGAGCAAAAAGCCCGGGATTTAGGCGTGCATCGTGACGACCATTATATTTTTTTCCTGCTCAAAAAAGGTTCGGGTTCGCTGATGATCGATTTGCAGAACGTAGATCTGAAGACCCGACAGATGTATTATATTCTTCCCGGCCAGGTGCATCATCACATACGAGCCCGTAGGGCAGAAGGCTGGTTCCTTGCGATAGATACCTCGCTGGTTCCGGCGGAGTGCCGCAACGTTTTCGAGGGCAAGTTAAGCCTGCAATTACCATGCAGCCTTGAGCCCGCACTATTTCAACAATATCTAAATTTGCTCACCTTGCTACAGGAACGGTGTGCAGGGGCAAACAAGGCCGGGTTCGACAGACTGGCTATTCATGCCTTGTTGCAATCCTTTCTGGCGATGGCCGCCAAGGCTTACGACGATCTGCCCGAACCAAACCAGACATTGTCACGGCCAGCCGAACTTTCGAGACAGTTTAAGCTGTTGATGGCAAAAAAAATCCGGACCATCAAAAACCCGTCGGATTATTCAACCAGGCTGAACGTTTCGCAATCCTATTTAAATGAATCGGTAAAGCGTATCACAGGCTTTTCGATCAGCTATTGGATACAACAGGAGATCCTCCTCGAAGCCAAAAGGTTACTTTATTACAGCGAGCTCAATGTCAAGCAGATTGCTTACGAACTGGGCTATGAAGACCCATCCTATTTCTCCCGTTTTTTTCGCCGGGCCGCCGGCATGTCGGCGTTGGAGTTTCGGGCATTGTATAGAAAGTGACGCCCATCACCGCATTTTCGCTAATTTACGATATGGCAATAAAACAATGCCTTGGTATTATTACCTGCCTCTTATCCGCCTCGCTTGCCTTCCCGCAACAAAAGTTGAGCGGGAAAGTGCTGGATGCCGGTTCCGGAAGCCCGCTGGCCTCGATCTCGGTCTATCTCAACAATACCTCCATCGGCACGACCACCACTGCGAACGGAGAGTTTTTCCTCGGTCATATTCCGCCGGCAAAATACAAGCTGATCGTCTCGGGCATCAGCTTCAAGACATTTTCAACGATCATCGACACCCATGATTCGATCGCCTACATGACCATCGAATTAACGCGCGCGGCCGATCTGCTCAAAGGCACCGAAATCAATCCGCCTGACCCCAACGGGTGGTCGAAATGGGGCCAGCTCTTCACCAATCTCTTTGTAGGCACCTCTCCCCATGCCGATGAATGCCGGATACTAAACCATGAGGTGCTCAAATTCCGGATGAATGACGACAACACCCTGAGCATATACGCTGAAAAACCCCTACAACTGCACAATGCGGCATTGGGTTACGACATCACCTATAAAATAGAAGATTTTACCTTTGATTTTTCCGCAAGTGTCGTCGCGTATAGCGGATCTGTTTTGTTTAAAGACCTGTCGCTCGCACGCTCGGGCAGCAAAGCCCTCTCCTGGCGCCAGAACCGATTCACGGCCTACAATGGTTCCTTATTACATTTTATGCGCAGCTTATATGTCAATAGGCTGGCAGCCGAAGGGTTCGAAATGCATAGCCTGGCAAAAGTATTCAACCGGGATAAACAACGGGCAAAACAGTTGTTCGCCAAACAAGCTAAGATCCTCGATTCGACCGATTATTTCAAGAAAGTCCTGATGCAACCCGACTCCATTATCAGTCACCAGCTCGTCCCCGAAGATAGTGTTGCCTTCGCGGAGGACAGTATGATCGCGGGCTTCTATTTTCCCGATTCGTTGGAGGTATCCTACAAGCTAAAAGAGATACCTGCCGCCTATAGACGTCTTTCGCCCGAGACCCGAAAGGAAACATACCCTGTCTCGCAATTCGTTTTTGTAAATAAAGCGCCTATCTATGTGCTCGGCAACGGGTTCCATTATGGCCCCAACGATCTGAAGATCACCGGCTATTGGGCCTGGTCGGAAACGATAGCCACCCTTCTCCCCTATGACTATGAACCGGGGCAATGAGGCGCGCCAACTCACTCGCTGCGCAACGCCTTTACCGGATTGGCGAACGCTGCACGGATCGCCTGGTAGCTGATGGTGGCAAGAGCGATAGCGATAGCCAGCAGTCCGGCCACGGCAAAGACCCACCAGCTCACGTCGACCCGATAGGCGAAATCCTGTAACCAGCGGTGCATGATAAACCAGGCCACCGGCGAGGCGATGACGATGGCGATGACCACCAGCCGGATAAAATCACTGGACAAAAGGAAGACGATATTGCCTACCGACGCGCCCAGGACCTTCCGCACACCGATCTCCTTGGTACGTTGCATGGTGGCGAAGAGCGACAATCCCAACAGCCCGAGACAGGCGATAAAGATGGCGAAACCGGCAAAGATGCCGAAGGCCTTGCCAAACAGCCGGTCATTGGCATATTGTTCGTTGTAGTGATCATCCAGGAAATAATAACTGAAATAATTGCCCGGGAAAAAGGCATCGTAGGTTTTCTTTACCGCAACAACCGTCGCCGGTACATCCGCGGAGTTGACCTTTACCGCGATATCGCTATAGGTGCTGTACGCAGGTACCAGCAGGGTCGGCTCCAATTGAAAACGCAAGGATTTCTGATGATAGTTGTCGATGACCCCAATGACCGTCCATAACCTGTTGCCGTTGTAGATCGATTTGCCTATCGCCTCTTGGGGCGTGGCAAAACCCAACAACTTCGTGGCTTTTTCATTCAGGATGAGGTTGTGCAGTTTGTTATAATCGGCGTTGAAATCGGTATTGACAAAATCCCGGCCGGCCAGGATCCTGATCTTATAGAGGTCTATAAACCCGGCGCTGATGCCATTGTTCCGCATGGTAAAATTAACCGTTTTGTCCTGGTCGGCGCGCCGGATATCGAAATCCCTCCCTGTCTCACCGCCCATAGGGTTGAAGGCGGACGCCGCCCCGGTGACACCCGGTATTTGGCTCAGCTGATGCATAAAGGTGTTTTCCTTGTCGATGAAGGCGGAATCGAAATTGGTCAACATCGGTGGCTTCAACATGAGAACGTGATCGATATTCATTCCCAAGTCCTGCTTGTTCATAAACCGGATCTGCCGGTAGATCACCAGGGAGCCGATGATCAACGCCACCGTGATGGCAAACTGACCGACCACCAGTGCCTTGCGCAAGACGATGCCTTTCTTTGACGAGCTGAACTTACCCTTGAGGACCAGGATCGGACGGAACGAGGACAAGACAAAGGCCGGATAGAAGGCGGAAACGAAGATGCCCGACAGCATTAGCCCCAGCAATCCAAGCGTGATGATATACCCGCTGTTGCTTCGTTGCAACAGGTACTCGTACGACAGCTGGTGTCCTATGAGCGTATTGAAGGCCGGT
>Ga0210396_10003849_pt1 | contig 14846 bp, 9 predicted proteins | sample IncBWH17OmetaG_FD_155466 | JGI IMG/M metagenome (GOLD analysis project Ga0210396, IMG submission 155466) | Forest soil microbial communities from Barre Woods Harvard Forest LTER site, Petersham, Massachusetts, United States - Inc-BW-H-17-O ... | reverse complement strand
CGCGGTCGCGCTGGTCACCGCACTCTGCATCTACTGGGTCCAACAGGCACGAATTCGCGCCCGCACGCTTGGCTGCCGCGACAACCTGCGGCAGATCGGTGCGGCCCTCGCTCAATACACGGACACGCAGCGCACGCTGCCGACCATTACACTGTCCGGTGCCGGCTATCGCCTGGCCCAAAGCCCGCTGGCTGTGCTGGTGCCGCTCTTGCCGCCGGTCGCCCGCGCGGAGGCGACCTACGACTCGGCGCAACCCTGGTTTCACCAGCAACCGGGCGTGGCGGCGGTGATCGTGCCGACGTTCCGCTGCCCGGCGTCGACGCACCGTAATCCGATCGTTTCGATCGCCGCCGAGCGCACCCAGTGCCCCCTCGGGACGCTGCTGGCAACTACCGATTATGTCGTCTGCAAAGGGCCCAACGATTCATGGTGCTTGGACCACGGCGTGTCCGAAGTCCCGCTCAAGGAACGCGGCGTGTTCGAGATTGGACGTCCGCTCCAGCCGGGCGACATTGCGGATGGACTGGCCCAAACGATTGTGGTGGGGGAAGGATCGGGAGGCCTATTGTCGCTGAAGGACCGCTTCCCGCTCACCCTGGTGGATCGCGCGACCATGCAGTCGCTGCCCGCACGCAACCACTGGTGCTGGCCCTTCCTCAACACCTCAGAGGAGCAACTGCGGACCCAGGTCGTGGCCGCCGGAGTCTTCGGCACGACCGCCGTCGACCTGAACCGACAGCCGACGATCGAAACGATTCTAAACACCGAGAAACTCCACGACTGCCGACCGCGCTACAAGGACGGGTTTCACTCGGTCAGCAATTTCCGCAGCGAGCATCCGGGCGGGGCGTACTTTCTTTTCGCGGACGGAGCCAGCCACTTTGTTTCGGACGGCATCGTGCCCGACGTTTATCGTGCGCTCTCTTCCATCGCCGGCAGCGAGAGCGTCGACTACATCAACTGAAGCCGTCACGAAATCAGACTTGATCTTTTCCTGAAACGGCCGATTTGATAGCTTGCCGCCCCGCTCGTCCCCGCCTGCCTAATCTTTCGCACTCGCCACGTCGTCATGCTGTCTCCGCATCTTGTTGACACTCACACAATTTCTCTGTCTTTCCAGTTCGCCCCGTTCTCCGCTTTCTGAAGACAGGCTTGGGTCGCCCTGGCCGTAGAAATGCTCAGCGCCCAAACCGACTCAAGTGAGCCTTCTCGGCATGACGACATGAGAATTTCGGAGGATTGTCCGGTCGTTGGACGGCAAGGCTGCCGGCCCACGCCGGACCGTCTCAAAAGTGATCGCCGCCCAGAGTGTGCTGCCGAAAGTGTCCTTGAGAGCAAGGACCGGCGGACCCGGGCGGGGGGCCAAAAGGATTTGAGCCATGCGGCTGCGAAAGCGACTCCTTCCCGTCTGCGGAATGTTGGTTCTAAGCTGTCTCTCCAACACCGGCTGCCAGACGACGGACAACAACAATGCCGTCGGCGGCGCCGTGGTCGGCACCGGATTGGGCGCGCTGACCGGAGCCATCGTCGGCAGCGCGTTTGGTCGTCGCGACGCGGCGGCCGGTGCGTTGATCGGAGCGGCGGCTGGCGGCCTGGGTGGCGCCCTGGTCGGCCATGCCCAGGACGAGAAGAACCAGCAGACGCGTGATGCGATCCAGGCACAATATCAACAGGCTCAGGCCGCGGCCGAGCAGCGAGCCCTGCATAACGACGACGTCGTGTACATGGTCAAGACAGGCGTGAGCGACCAGGTGATCATCAACAGCATTCGCGAGCGGGGCGGACGCTTCGACACCAGCCCGCAGGATATCGTCAACCTGAAATCCAACGGCGTCGACGATGCCGTGGTCTACGCGATGCAGACGACTCCCCCGCCTAGCGCGATGGTGCCGCCGCCCGGAGGAGTCGTTTACGGCCCTCCGCCGGGACCGGCTGTCGGTGTCGTCGTCCGCCCGGCCTGGGGCTGGGGTTGGCACTATTAGTCGGCTGCCGACAACTTCAGTCGATCGGCCTCTCTGGGTTGCCGTTCGGGGCCGAGCCGCGGCAATCGCACTCGTGTGAAAGCGGCAACGGGACGCGTCGCCGGATCGGCGCCACTCGCTCAATTCGGAAGACGCGACAGCGGCCCGGCCGGTCGATTTCAGTCCGGCAAATTTCTTCAGGGGCTGGTGGCGGCCAGCGCCGGCCGTGCTGGTTCCTCGGATCTGGGAACGGGAGCCAGCGACAACAGTCGCTTGAACTCGACCATTAGGAAACGGACATCCATAAACGGCTCGAAGCTGACATCGCACCAGCGAACGAGCCCCTGACCGTCGATCAAGTACGTTCCGTGCAGCGCGATGTGCTCGAAGTCGTCGTAAGCGCGGTATGACTGAAAGACGTTTAGCTTTGGATCGGCGAGCATCAGGAAGGGAAACGGCTCTGGCTTGTAACTCGCCAGCAGCTTCTGCACGCCGGTTGCATCGTCGGAGCTGACCGCGACGAGCTGCCAACCCAGCTCAGCCAGACGCGCGTGCTCCTTCACGAAGGCGGCCAGCTGAGCCTGACAGTGCGAACAGCCAGCCCCTAGAAAGAAGACCAGAATCACCGGTTTGCCGCGAAAATCGGCGAGCGAGTGTTCGCGGCCCTGCGCGCCACGGAGTTTCCAATCCGGGGCGATCCACGGTCGCCACATCCGCGGTCCCATCGCAGCGAGCGGCGGCCGACCAGCGAGGGTCTTCTGGATGTTGTCGGGCAGGCGCCAATCGGTCGGCCAGCCGAACGCGCGGGCGATCGAGTTCAGGCGAGCGAACGGCGGCGCGTCGAGGTCGGCCGTGCCCGCCAGCTCTCGGAGCGTTTGGAAACAAACGCGGGCGTCCTGAATCCGGCCGTCGGCGTACAACGCCTCGGTCAAGTTGGCGAGGGGACGAACCTGCTGAGGCCGCTCGCTGGAATATTGCCGGGCGGACCGTACGGCAGCCGCCGTGTCGCCGACCTCGATCTGCTTCCGCGTGACGATGGCGAAGTCGACGTTGGTGCTTTCGTCGGCCATGTTGACGAGCGACCAATGCCCGTATCCCAACCAGGCCGCCGCGACAATGCCCGCCGTAACCGCCAAGACCGCTTGCATCCAACGTCGACGAAGCAGCCACAGCCCCACGGCCTCGCCCGTCCCAATGGCAACGAGCCCCCAAATCAATTGACTTCGACTGACGAAAAAGCCGGTGGCGATCCGCCGGTACGACTCCAACTCCGCCACGCGCCGCTGGATGCCGGCCAGAGGCCGGGCGAGCCGTCGCTCCGCCGCACGCAGCGCCGCGGTCCGCTGGTGCTCCGGCAACTGCTTCGCCTCGTCGATGGCCGCTTGCTGCGTGGCCAGTTGTTGATCGCGCAGCTCGCGCAAAGCCTGAAGTTCGGCGTCGCCCTGGGAATTCTCCCCTTTGCAGTAATAAGCAGCGCCGAGCGCAGCGTGCACCTTGGCTTGCTCGCTGGGGATGCGCGTGGGCTCGATCTCGCCGCTGCTGCATGCCTCGATCAGATCGCCCCAGTATTCGTATCGACGCAAGACTTGGATCAATCTTTCGCGGCCGTAATAGGCGCTCGAACCGTGCGCTTCCTTCGGCTTTTCTTTCTTTTCGTCCGACGCCTGCTCCTGGTCGGGCGGCTCGAGCACGTTGAGCAGCGGATGCCGTGGCAGCGCGATCATCTGTTTGGCAATGTCGCGGGCGTCGTGGAAGCGGCCCAACTGCATCAACGTGCGCACGAGCCATTCGTTGTTGTGGGCGTAGAGCTCGACCTGGTCGGGCAGAATGTGATCGCGCTCGATCCTTGCGTTTTCCGTGCGGAGGCAGGCCTCGAGCTGCCAGGCTGCTTCCGGATAGCGGCGCAGCGGGTAATAGATGTGGGTCGGCATGTGCCACATGTGGCCGATCCCCGGGGCCGATTCGCCCGACTTGGCCGCCGACGTCAAACCTTGAGCCTGGTGATTCCCCTCGTCGACGAGGTGGATGACGGCATGATGGATCGGGTGCAGTGGGTCGACGGCCAGAATCTTGTGGGCAAGTGCCAGCGCTTCGGCCGCCTCGTTCCGCTCCGTCGGCCCCGACTCGAGGCGATGCCAGATCCGCCAGACGGCGAAGGCCTTGGCTTCCAGGTCGTCGGGAAATTGTTGGATCAACGCCTTGTCGCCCGCATCGTTGCCCAGGGCGTCGATATACATCTGCTCGCGGGGCGAAAGCCCGGCCTTGTGAGCGGCTGCCTGTGCCGCAAACTCCCGGGCGCGGGTCGCGTTGCGCGGGTTCGCCAGCGACATGCCCCAATGAGCGATGCCGCAATTCGGATCGAACGCGGCCGCCTGCCGGAACGAACGCTCGGCCTCGTAATACGAGAAGCCGTGAAGTTGCCCGATCCCCTGTTCGATGTATTTCTGGACGCGGGGATCCTTCGACGTCACAGGAAAATGAATCTTCCCCGTACCGGCGATCAGCCGTGCACTCTGTCGGGGGCCGCGGTCAAAGACTTCACCGGTGTGCGAGTGTCCGGGGAGAAATGAGCCATCGGCAGCGAGTGCCGGGGCCGACGCCGAGCCAACCAGGAGAACACCAAGCAGCAAGGCCTCTGGGAAAGCGCGACGCATCGAGAGCGGACCTGCGCGAGAATCGGACACCGAAAGCAGCGGAGTCAGCGACCGCCGAGTCCGTTCTTCGGGTATAGCGAAGCCGTTTGACGAGTGTCAAACCGCTCACGCGTGGACAGCAACGGGGCCAGCCATCGCAGCATCGTCAACAGCCGGAACGTCAAAACGCGAACGCTGGCAGGACTTACTGAAGCCGTCCTAGGTCTCAATATGGGTCAACGCCTTGGGCCCGGGGGGCTTGGCCGACTCACCCGTTACCGACAGATTGAATTGGCAGTCGGTCTTGCCGGGCGCTTCGAGGTTAATGGTGAACCCCTCCTTCTTGCCGTTGACGTCCGGGTCGTTGTAGAGATTTTTCAATAGATCGGGGCCCTCCATGCCCTGCTTCTTACGGCGGTCGAGCACGGCGAAGAGCAGCACGTATTTGCCCGGCGTCAGCCCTCCGTCCGGAAATTCGAACGCCCCATCAGCTTTGACGGGGACGTAGGCACCCGATGCGGGCGCGTCGGGCTTTGACGCGTCGTAGGCCATCACCACAAGCACCGTTCTCCGATTCTTGAAGGTGGGCGGCTCATTATCGATCGTCACGGTTCCACCCAAAGGAAAGACCGTGACCCGTTTCATCCCGCTGGCCTTATACGCCTCATCGAGGCGCTCCGCGGAGGACTGGGTCTTGGTGCAACCGGTGACGGCGAAGAAGCAAACCGCCGCCGCGACTGCCGTGATGCGCGTGAAAAATAAAACGACCGGACGGTCAAAGCGTACCGACATCGTGAACTCCGCCAATCAAAAAACGTTCGCCTCGCTGAAAGCCCTCATCACACAGAATGATGGTAGTAAAGAACCGCAGCCGCGCTCAAGAAAGCCATTCCTGAGCGCGGCCGCAATCGGATGCAACGCCAACAATGGGCGTTCTTTTAGAAGTTGTCCGTCACGGCCTCGTGACCGCGCGGCGTCGTCAAGTAGGCGAAGGTAATGATGGAGATGTTCTCGCTGACCATGTGTGCCGACCCATCGCACATGGCGACTCCGCCGGCGCCGGGATGGAAACTGAACACTCCGTTGACGCCCTTTTCGTTCGAGCAGTTGAAGAAGCAGATGGGCGAGGCACAGCTTGTCGAGCTCGTGCAGTTGCCCTGGGTCATGCCGGTGAAGTCAGATCCGTTGAATTCCGCGTCGCCGATGTGCTCAGAGGTCCACGTGCCACCGACGTTGGGGTTGTAACCATGAATAATGGTCGGCAGCTGCTGCTTGCCAGCCCTGGTCCACCAGTCCGGACGACCGGCCGACTCGGTGCAGAAGATCGTCGTGGACGTGCCGTCGGTAATTTGATCGATCGTCAGCCCAACGTAAGCGTCGGAATAGATCGCTTGACGTTTGCAGTTCGGCGCTTTGGGTTGCCCCGAGGCATATTGATAATAATTCCAGAGGTTACCGCTCATCCGGCACCAACCCTGGTAATCCATCGCGCCCGACAATCGCGTATAGCCGGGGGTGGTAAACGCGGGCAGACAGCAATTCCAGCACTGGTTCCTCTCCACGAACGGATTTTGCGAACGCGGCGCCGAAGGACAAACGTAACCGGGAATCACTTGAGCAGTTGGACGCGACGCAGCGCACGGATCGATACAGGGGCACCCGGAATTCTGGTACGTGTACGCCGTCGGACACGGAACGCTCGACAGGCAGATCGGCGAGAAGTTGGGCGCGTTCATGCACATCTTGTTGTAAACCGTCGTGGCTTCCATGTAGACCAGCAACCGCTCCGGCCAGACGTGCATGTTGTAGTCGTTGCGGCCGGGCCCATAGAAAATGTGCTTGCTGCTATTCACGCACGCGCCGCCGTTTCCGCAGCCCCAACCCGTCTGGATCCCGCAGCTGCAGGGGCCGCAGTGGCAGCAGTTGTTGTAAATCACCGAGAGCCCGATCGGGAGCTGGCTGGCGACGTCGTGGTAGTTGTTGACCGCCAGCACAATCTGCTTGAGATTGTTGCGGCATTGGGTCCGTCGTGCCGCTTCGCGCGCCGCCTGCACGGCCGGAAGCAAGAGCGCAATTAGTACCGCGATAATTGCGATGACGACCAAAAGCTCGATCAGGGTAAATGCTGTCCGCCGCCTCATCCTTCGTCCCTTTCAAAAAAATAAGATGGCACTCGCGCGTTTTGCGCGCGCAATCACCGACGGGAACATGAAACAAGAAAACCTTCGCCCTCGCCTTGTCCCCCAAGTTTGCCAAACTCGGGGCGAATTTCCATCAGCAATTCGTTATCTAAACCACGTTCTTTTTAAAAATTGCGTAATTTTTAAGACATGGAGAACAGTCGTATCCGTATGAACTTGAGCGCTTTAGGGGATCCGCCGTCGTTGAGCGTCGACGGAGGAGCGGCAGTGCCGCAAGCGGCAGGAACGAGCGCCCATTCGAGGGCTGCGCGGGCCGCTTTACTCTCCCCTGGCGGGCATCTATGTTGAAGTTTCCCAGTCTTTCTTAGGCCGCAGTTGAGCAGAAATGGCGTCTTCTCGAAAGGCCGTTTTTCTGACCGCGATGGTGGTCCTCGGCCTGATCGCCGTGGGTGTCTATGCTTGGTTTGGACGTGACCGGCCGAACAATGCGGGTGCGGAAGCGGCCGCGAAGGCCAAGCAATTTCGCGACACCCGAGAGGCGGAAATCCAGGTCGATTTGAAGAATTCGGCAGTGGCCGACCTCGAGAACGTTCAGCTCGCCCAGGCCGATCCTGTGCTGCTCAACTTGGCGACCGCCGGAATGCGTGAGCCGCTTGGGCGAAACTGGACCATCGGACGGCTGTTGGCCATTCAGGGCCTCGAGCTCAAGCGCGACCCGAGCGCTTACGACGAGGCCGTCGAACGAGCCCAAACGGCTCTCAATCTGGAAACGGCCCTCGAGTCCAAAACGGCCGTCCGCCATTACCTGGCCGCCAAACTTGCGGAGGCCCGCAACTCCTCCAAAGTGCGTGTCTTCGAGCAGCACATCGCGGCTGGAATGTCTCCAGGCGACGCCGTGCAATGGGCCGAACTCTATCAGGCTCAGACCAATTCCGGCACGGCGGCCGGCCGCGCCGACAGCCAGGGAACCCTCAAATCCCTCCAGTCGCTGGTCCCCGACAATCTGTACGCCCAGCTCGAGTGGCTGGGGGTCCAAGCCCGCACAAAAGACAAAGAGATCACCGATACCTTGAGCCGGCTCGGCGGCTTGCTCAGCCCCATCTTTGCATATCACGGTCCCGAGGCGGCCGCCCGTTTCCGCGGACTGGTGGACCAGGCACAAGCGGCGCTCAAAGTGGCGAACTGGCCGGCCGTCGGGGAGAAAGTGGCGGCCATCGACCAAATGGTTCGACCGCTCCCTGAAGTCGAGTCCGACCGGCATTGCATCCAGCGAGATCTTTCCTGGCACATCGTTTCCGATTACACGCATGCCTTCTACCAAAAGCATCGAATCGATCGGCGACTTCCATCGGCCGGCCACCCAGTGCAGTTTCGCGAGATTCAATTGTCGGGGCCGCTGGTCGAGATCGCTGACGCCCACGAGGCCCAGTTTGTCGAGGTCGATGCCGACGCCGGTCCCCGCCTCGACATTGCGGTCTTGCGGGACGAATCCTTCGCGTTGTTCCGTCGCGATGCGAAAGAGTCGAGCGGCAGAGCCTGGATCCGAACGGCCTCCGCTCCCCTGCCCCGCGGAGCCTACAGCCATTTCCTCTCGGCCGATCTCGGCGGCGATCCGAACGGCGCGACGAACCCGACGGAGTCTGCCAAGGGACCCACATCGAAGACCGACCAGTCTCCGACCGACTTCGTGCTGTTTGGTCCGGCCGGTCTGTTGGTATTGGAGACGCGCGATGGCGCGGGCCCGGACTTGCTGACACTGCACGCCGTGCCCGCCCCGGCACTCGCAGAGGCCACCAAGGGCGCGACGTCGGTCGTCGCGATCGACCTCGACGGCGACGGCTTGAACGACCTGGTCGTCGCCTGTCGAAAGCCCGATGGGCCCGGCGCAACGCTCCGCGTCTTGCGAAACCAGGGAAACCGCACATTTCGCGACGCGACGGCTCGGTCCTGGATCAAAGACGTGCCGGTCGGCATCGGCTCGCTCGTCGCCGTCGACTGGGATAACGATCTCGACATCGATCTCCTCGCGCCCGGGCTGGCTCCCAAGACCGGCGCGCCGTCCCAGCTCGCCTTCCTGAAGGGGCGCGGCTTGGCGCGTTTCGGATCGCAGCGCTTCCCCGTCAAGGACAGCGACATCCAATCGGCGACAACTTTGGCCGTGCTTGATGCCGATTCCAATGGGTCCTGGGACCTGCTGGCCAGTGGCCCGCACGGCATGCAGTTGCTGCTCACTTCGACCATCGAACACGGCCGCGTCGACACGATCGGGGTGGAAGCCGTCTCCGACTTCCCCGCCGATGGCCTGCTGGCGTTCGATTACGACAACGACGGCTGCCCCGATTTGATCGCCTGGAATCGTGACGCCGTTCGGTGCTTCCATGGAAGCCCTGAAGGGCATTTCGAGCCGACGAACGACGTGTTGCCGACAGGATTGGGCACAATCCTCTCCGCCGACTTCGGCGATCTCGATCAAGACGGCGATAGCGATTTGCTCGTGGTGAAGTCCGAGCCGGGGAAAACTGTCGGCCGCGTGGCCCTGCTGCTGAACGAAGGTGGCAACGCGAACAACTGGATCGACGTGCGACTGGAGAACCGCCCGGCCGAGTCCAAAGCGGCCGACGGGATGGCAAGCGACGGGAAGACCGTGGGACAAACCCGCGTTCCGCCCAAAGGCCGCGGGGCAACGCTGTGCCTCAAGAATCGAGGGGTTTCTCAGATGCAAATGGTCACAAAGCCAGTGACGCACTTCGGCCTGGGCAGCCTGGATGCGGCCCAAGTGCTTCGTGTGCTGTGGAACACGGGCGTGCCGGTCAACGTGCCTCAGCCGGCCAAGAACAAGACCTTGGTTCAAACACCGCCGAACCGGACGCCGTAAGTCGCAGGGGACAACCAGCGCCTTGGGCGTCGGCCGCCTCACACGGAGCCGGCGGGTGGATTTGCCCCCGTGCGGCGCATACGGCTATTCTGGAACGGACGACATTTCCGAGGGCGATCATCTCCGTCAATCTTCGCTGATTTTCAATTGGGGGCCTGGGTTCATGTCTTGGCGTGTGGGTGGAGCGGCGACTTTGATTCTGGTGGCATGCGCGTCGGTCGGATCGGCCGCTGAGGAGTTTCACTACCCGCTCAAGCCAGCGGTGGCGGCCAACGGCTCGGTCTACGTGGCCGATCTGAAGTTGCCGGGCATTGTCGTCGTCCAGAACGGGACGATCGAAAAGTTCTTCACGGCCGCGAAAAAAATTGGCACGCCCCTCTATCGCGTCCGCTGTGTGGCGGTCGATCGCAATGGCAAAGTCCTCGCCGGCGACTCCGCGACCCGCGAAGTCTACCGCTTCGACGAGCCCGGGAAGCCGACTCCGCTCACCAAGGGCGCCCAGGGCGGCATTGGGATCCCGATGGCGATTGCCGTCGACAACAAGGGGAACATTCTGGTCGCCGACTTGGAAGCGCAAGCCATCTGGAAAATTCCGCCCAAAGGGGGCGCGGCCGAGAAGTTCGCCGACGTGCCGGCGCCTTGTGGCATGGCCATCGACGACAAAGGCGAGTTGTGGGTCGTCTCCCGCTCCAAGCGGCAGCTGTTCAAGGTCTCGCCCGAAGGCAAAGTGGAAGTCGCCGTCACCGATCGGCCCTTTCAATTCCCCAATGACGTCGCGCTCGACGGCAAGGGCAACGTCTTCATCAGCGACGGTTACGCCAAAACGATCTGGAAGCTCACCAGCGGAGGCAAACCGACGAGCTGGATCGCCGATAAACAACTCATCAATCCGGTCGGCCTGGCCTGGCACGACGGCAGCCTGCTGATTGCCGACCCGAACCCGCAAGCCAAGACGGGCCAGGTCTACAAGGCCGACGCGTCGGGCAAGCTCTCTCCACTCGTGGGCAAATAGCGGCGCGGCCGCCGCCGCTTACAGGCAGCCGCCGATCGACCGCATGATCCAGCGATCGACCTGGCGCAACAGCGGTCGCGACGAAGGTCGCCCGCACGCCGACGTGCGAACGGAGACCTCGAGTCCCGCCGTGTAGAGCAGCCGGCCGACTTGCTCGGCCTGGGCGTGGCTGGGCGCCTTCTGGTTATCCGCGACGATCAAGGCCTGCTTGCCGGAGAGCGCACGGAACTGACGCAAGGGCCGCCGGCCCCAGGGAAATCGCCCGCCCAGCACGGCGACTCCCGCGAACCATTGCGGCCGCGTCAAAAACAGGTCCCAGGCCATCGTTCCGCCTTCACCCGCGCCGACCAGAAACACGCGCTCGGTGTGGATGTGGAAGTCTCGTCGCATCTGCCGCACGCTCGCGTAGAGGCGTTCCTCGAAATCCAGTCCCGCGTTGCGCGTCCGGCTCCAGCTGAAGGCGTCGGACGCGTCGCGGCTCGTGCGCGCGGTGCCGCGGAGGGCCAGGCCGATGTAATTCCGCATGCTGATCATCGGCAGCACTTCGACGATATCGCGTTCGTTGCGTCCCGCGTCGTGCAACCAGACGACCAGCGGGTAGGCGTAGTTCGGCTCGTAGTTTTCGGGGACGAAGACGCCGCAAGGATGCGCTTGCGGCGCAGGAAATTCGCGGTCGTCGTCGCAAACCCGCGTCGTCGTCTCGGACGAGAGGATGATCTCCGCGGGGGACGATGCGCAGCCCGACGTGTCGCCGCTGCCGGAGGAGTACTGGAACTCCGACCCAGCGGCATCTGACCAGGAGGGCTGCGAAAAGCGTGACGACGTCATGGATGGTTCCTTTCCTCGGCGGCGACCGGCAACAGGCCGCCCCCGGACTCAACGGCGACCCCGGAGCGGGCATCCGTTGGATTGGTGACGGCCGGCAGGCGGCCGTCGGTTGGCGTTGCGGCGAGATGGAGATGCTCGTCGCGCGGCCTTGTTGCACCCAGCAGCGGGTCCGTGCGCCCCTGGGCGATTTCGTCCATCGGGAAGTATTTTCCCGGACACGCAGTAGCCTTGATGTCGCTATGTCTGATGATGTTGGACGTCTCGATGCCGTAGCGCACCCGCAGCACGCGGATCAGGCGGCGTACCGAGGCGATCTGCGCCGGACTGGGCGGTCCGAGGTCGAAGTTGCCCACGACCGCAATGCCGATGCCGTGTTTATTGTGCTCATCCTCGCCGGCGTGGGCTCCTTGCAACTGCTGCCGCCAGCGGAAGGTCGGCTCGATTTCGCCGTCGCCCATGCCGTTGCCGTTACCCACGACGAAGTGATAGCCGATGCCCATCCAGTGATTGCCGTTCTTGTCGCGGCGCTGCAGGTGGGCCTCATTGATGCTTTCGACGCTCCCGCGGGACGAGGCGGTGTGGTGTAAGACGATGTAAGTCCATTGCCGAGGCGGAACGTCGGGCCGCCAGGGGTCGATGGCCAATGTCGGCGGCCCATACGGATCGATCCGACCGCTGATCGCGGCCTGCGAGTCGGGCGCTGGCAACATGGGCGTACGAGTGACCATGCGGGGATTTGCCGGTTCAACGTCGGATGGAAGCGTTGCCGACGGCATCCGTCCTGGCTGAAAGCAACCCACCATCACTGCGCATGGTGCCGCCGTCAGCCCAAGGATCCCTACCCCCCTGAGCGCCAACGCCGTCTCCCCACCTTGGGATTTCCGCCGATCCATCGGACCCGCCGAAGTGCAATCCTTTGCCGCGACGGGCTAGGCGCTGGACTCTACAGCGACCCGAAAACCGTGTCAACACGCACCCCCGTTCCCCGCAGCTTCAACGCCTGATCCGAAATTCCCAAACACGAAAACTCCACGGGACCGGTCAAACTTTACACAAGCGCCCGATGATTTGGCCCGATTATTCTTCGCAGCCCACCGACTCTTACTTTTTTCTCTCATGCGCCGCATTCCCCAAGCTTCAAAATGACCCCATCCGTTCGTGATCATCGGATCACCATCGCATCGCACCAGTCGGCCCAGTCGTCGACGTCCGCGAGCTCGCCGTACTCCACGACCAGCGCGATCCGCTGCTTGCCCGCGACGTCGATCGGACCGACGCTCAGCGGCCGCGTGCTGCCGGTGACGAGGTCGCTTCGCCACAATAGCGCGCCGTCGGCTTCGATCGCGAAACGCACGCTCCCTTTCCCCGCGGCAAAGTCGTCGATGGCCGCCGTCGCTTGAAACAGTCGATACTGTCCCCCCAATTCGTAAACGATGCGACTTTGACTGCGCGTCCCCAGTCCCTTGCCGCACGGCCGCCCGCGGACCAGCAACGGACCGCCCGCAGCGTTCTGATCGCGGAGCGCGGCCGGCGCGGTCGCCGAGCCGAAATAGGGAGCCAGCCGGCTCTCGCTCGGCGTGAGGTCCGAAAGCCAGGTCGCCCGGCCGTCGAGAAAGCGGATCCCGGCGACGTCGGCCAGCGGCAGCTCCAGCGTCGAAGCCAACACCGACGAGAGGCGCAACAGGCCTCCCGGTTCGTAGCTCGCGTTCCAGCCCGTCAGCTGTGACCCGTCCCCCAGAGTGACCATCACCCGCGGCGAATGCGTCGGAGGCAAGCTGGTCAGCTCCGAGCTGAAGGCGATCCCACGGACGCGAGGCAGTTCGATCTGCAGCGGCTTGCCGGCCTGCGTCAGCTTGAGCGCAGCCTGATCGAAAGAAGCTAAATCGCCGGCCAGATGGTCGCCATTGACCAACAGCACGGTGTCCGACTTTTCCCGCCGCCCGAAGACCTGGCGGAACGCCCGCGTCTTCTCGGCCACGCTGTCGGGCACGTTCACCAGAATGCCCGCGACCGAGGCGGCCGGAATCTGCACAGGCGACAAATCGGGATACGACTTCCACAGCGCGACGACCGACTCGTCCCCCATGCTCGACAGGCCGGCCACGATCTGATCGCCGTTGGCCAGGCGGATGAGCGAGCCCCGCGAGGGCATGACGGCGTGATGCGGAAACTCGAGCCGCACGACCTCGGCCGTGGCTAGCCGCTCGGGCGCGTCGCGTCCCAGCACCAACTCGGCCGGCGCGAGCGACCGCACGACGGCCGCCCGATGCGTCCCGTCCGCCAAGTAAACGGTCGCCGAGTCGGCATCCTCGGCCGCCCGGGCCCCGCCCGCTGCCAGCAGGATCGCCAGCGCACACCAAGCCGTCCCCAGTCGGCCGCCGGCCCTCGCTCGCAACCAATCCGTCATGGCCCTATTTTGCCAACTCCCAACCGGAGGGGGCTAGCGGCTCCGCCACTGCGGACAACTTCCGACCACCGTGTGCCGGCCCGTCAGTTCTCCTTTCGCGAGAAAGTGTCCGGATCGGATTCAGACTTCGTCCTAATCCGCATCCGCCGCAATTGTTAACCCCGGTCTAAATCCGAATTGTGAAGATTAGACCGGACCAACCCGGAACCGCCCAGCTCCACCCCGCGATCCCGGGGGCTAGTTTCGAGCAGGCAGGCTTGCCCGCCGATCCGAGACCGCCTGGTCTGCTCGGTTCCCGTGTTCCAACGAAAGTGTCCGGACCGGATTCAGACTTCGCCCTAAACCGCATCCGCTACGACTGTTAACCCCGGTCTAAATCCGAATTGTGAAGATTAGACCGGACCGGCTCGATCGGTTCCCACCTTCCGCCTGAGCCCAACACGTGTCCGCGACTCGTCGCTCTTCTTGGTCTGAGCAAGAGTGTCCGGACCGGCAACGAAATTCCTGTACGTCGCGAAACGCACCGCAGCCGCGTCTCGTCCGCCGGCGCGCAGTCCGATCTCGGCCGTCACAACGGGGCCAAATTCCATTCTGCCACAAATGGCCAACCGGCCAAGATCGGTTTTCTACGCCGGCCTGGCCGGAGGATCGGGAACGAGAGCTTAGCGGTTGAAGTCTCCAAGCAAGCCGCGCGCGCCCAAGGTCAAAACCGTCGCACCGCACCATGCGAGATCCCAAAACGCCGGCTCTGGCTCGTTTCCGGGCCGATCCTCTGCGAAGCAGGCGCCCGCACAAAGCCCCAAGCACAGAAGGCCCGTGCAGAGCGCCGCAATGCTGATCTTCTTGCTCATGCTGTCATTCTCGCGGCTTCTTTGGGGCTCTTGGGCTTGGCGCTCGGCAGCATGCTTTCGGGCGCGGTCCGCCGAACCACAGCACCACACCCTGAGCCTCCGACGCGATCTTAATCGCTGGAAGAGCGATCCTAGCGC
>Ga0210396_10003848_pt1 | contig 14848 bp, 10 predicted proteins | sample IncBWH17OmetaG_FD_155466 | JGI IMG/M metagenome (GOLD analysis project Ga0210396, IMG submission 155466) | Forest soil microbial communities from Barre Woods Harvard Forest LTER site, Petersham, Massachusetts, United States - Inc-BW-H-17-O ... | reverse complement strand
CGACCCGGTCGGCCCGCTTTTAGGGCCTATGCCCTAGCATCCAATCGATCCGGTCGCCGACCGGCCGCTAACACTTCGACCCTTTTCCCGAACTCTTCCCCACCGGTTTCGGCGGTTGAAACCTGTAGCCCACCCAGGGCTCCGTCAAAATAAACTTCGGTTCCGCGGGATCCCTCTCAATCTTCTTCCGCAACTGGTTGATCACCACCCGCAAATTCTCCGTCTCTTCCCCGTACTCCGGCCCCCAAACGGCTTGCAACAGCCGCCGGTGAGAGACAGGCTTCCCCTGTTGCGCGATCAAGTGCTTCAGCACCTCAAACTCCTTCGGCGCCAGGTGGACCTCTTCTCCGAACGCGGTCACGCGCCGCGATTCGAAATCCACAGAAAGGTCCTTGGATTCAAACGCCGGAGTCGCCTCGGCCGAGGAGTGCCTGCGCAGCGAGGCGCGCACCCTGGCGAGCAATTCCTCAATCCCAAAGGGTTTGGTGACGTAGTCATCGGCGCCCGCATCCAGCGCCACAACCTTGTCGCGCTCGCCATTGCGGACCGTCAGCATAATGATCGGTGCCGCCGTGAAGCGCCGCAATTCCCTGCAAGTCTCGATGCCGGAAATGCCGGGTAAATTCACGTCCAGCAGGATCAGATCGGGTTTTGTTTTCCGGGCCAATTCCACTGCCTCTTCCCCGCTGGCCGCTTCCACAAGTTCGTATCCGCGAAACGTCAGCGTCGAGCGCAGCACGCGCCGGATTTGCGGTTCGTCGTCCACGACAAGAATGCTCGCGGAATTCATCGGTTCTCGCTCCGGACGGCCACCGGCAAGGTGAACGAAAACACAGATCCCGAATTAAGTTGGCTGGTCACCGAAATCGAACCTCCATGCGCGGTCACGATAGCCTTGGCAATCGGCAATCCCATCCCGGTGCCGCGCACCTGGTAGCGCTGGTCCTTGCCGCGGTAAAACTTGTCAAAAATCAGGCCCTGCTCGAATGGATCGATCCCGGGGCCGCGATCCGCAACGCTCACCGTCACCATTTCACCGGTCTCCTCCGCCGTTATAGTGATTGGATATTCCTTTTTGGAATAAAGATTCGCGTTATCCACCAGTTGCACCAGAATATCTTTCGCCAAATCCAGGTCCGCGCGCACAAGCGGCGGCTCCTCGCCTGCGTTTACAATAACTCTTCGATCCCCGAGCGCCTTCCTAAGGTGGCTCAGCGCTGCTTCCACCAACGTGGAAATCGCAAGCGGTTGCAAGTGGAGTTCGAACTCGCCGGATTCGAGTTTCGCCATCTCCGCTGCTTCTTCCACCAGATGGTTCAGGCGGTCGCATTCCTCATTCACGATTGTCAGCAGTTCCTTCTGCTGCTGTGCGTTCCGGCCCGCTGAAGCGAGCAAGTCGGTGGTGGCCGCCTTGATGGCGGTAAGCGGGGTGCGGAAATCGTGGGCGATCGAATCGAGCAGGGCGGACTTCAGCCGCTCTCCCTGTCGCTCCGCCTCCGTTTCGCTCAATTGCTCCACTGCCCGTGCGCGCTCCATCGCGATGGCCACCAAAGAACCGATGGCGTCGAGCGTTTGCCGCGAAAGCACGGCCCCTGAAATGCCGAGGCTCCCGATGGGCTTCACCCCCAGCCGCACGGGAACGAAGTGCAGGGGATGCGTGGGATCGGAAGTCGTCTCGTCCAGCACGTACGCCTTCTTCATCTTCTCTTCGTCAATCTGCGCCGCGCCATATCCCGAGCGGTAAAACTTGTCCTTCTGCGGTACGAAGAGTTCCGCCGCGCCGGCTTCAAAGCAATCCACGATGTGATTTGGAATGGCGTTCATCAATTGTATGACGTTGCCCTCCCCCAGCAGCTTCTCGCTGAAGGCATACAATCGCTCCACCTCCCGGCGGCGGTTGTGCGCCTCGTCCGCTTCGGCGCGAATCCGCGCGGAAAGCTGGCTGCCCATGATGGAGGTGATCAGAAATGCGCCCAGCGCCACCCAGTTCTGCGGATCCGCAATGGTGAATGTTCCGATCGGCGGCAGGAAGAAAAAATTGAACAGCAGCATCGCGGTGACCGACATGAATACAGACACCACCATGCCCCACACCGCGGAAACTGCTAAAATTGCCAAAAGAAACGACAGCGCCACCGTCGTCTGGTTGACGTGAAGGAATCGTGTGTAACCGAACGTGATGGAAATCAGCAGAATCGTTGCGACCACGAATCCGATTCCACGGCCGGAGAAGAATCGCGACATTTGTCTATTGTAACCCGGGACGATTTCGAAGACAGGAGAACAGCACAACTTGCCCAAGAAGCCCGAAGAGTGGCTGGAACTCGCCTCTCCCTCGCCTAACGCCAGGGGTATTTTCAAGCTTTTTCTTGGCTACGCTCCCGGCGTCGGCAAAACCTACAGCATGCTCAGCGAGGCCATCCGCCGCAAAGGCCGCGGCGAAGACGTCGTAATCGGCATCATCGAAACCCACGGCCGCAAGGGAATCCAGGAGCTTGCCGTCCAACTCGAAGCCGTTCCCCGGAAGAAAATCGATTACAAGGGCACTCCGTTCGAAGAGATGGACATTGACGCCATCCTGTCCCGCCGGCCGAGCGTCGTTCTCGTCGACGAACTCGCCCACACCAATATTCCCGGCAGCCGCCACCGCAAGCGCTACGAGGACGTCCAGGAGCTTCTGGCCGCGAAGATCGACGTGGTCTCCACCCTCAACATCCAGCACATCGAGAGCATCGCTCCCACCGTTCGTGCCATCACAGGCGTCACCGTTCGCGAGACCGTTCCCGACTGGGTGCCGCTCAGCGCCAGCGAAACCGTGATGGTGGACCTCACGCCCGAAGCGCTGGTCAATCGCATGCGCCGCGGCGATGTCTATGGCAAGGAAAAGGTTGAGCAGTCGCTGAAGAATTTTTTCCGCCGGGGCAATCTCATCGCTCTCCGGGAACTTGCCCTACGCCAGGTCGCCGAGCAGGTCGACCGCAGCTTGGAAACGTATATGGACGCGAAGCAGATCCGGGAAAACTGGGGCGTGCGAGAACGCATCGCCGTCTGCGTTTCCGGCAGCGCCTCGGGCCAATACCTGGTTGCGAGGGGAGCGCGCATGGCTCGCCGGCTCGATGCCGAGCTTTACGTCGTTCACGTCATGCGCGAATTCGCCACCCGCGAGGAAAATCCAAAAATCCTGGAAGCCAATTTACGGTTTGCGGAAAATCTGGGCGCGCTGGTCGTCCGCCTGAAGGGCCGCAGCGTCGCGGACGCCATTGCTGACTTCGTGCGTTCCAAACACATCACCCAGGTGATTTTCGGGCGCGCGCTGGTTCGCGATTGGAAAAAGTTTCTTTACCTCAGCGTGGTGCATCGCTTTCTGCGCGAGTCCCCGGCCGTGGACATCCACATCGTCACGCAGGAACCCGAAGTCGACTGATGGCATTCCCTCCAGGCACACGCAGATTCTTCCACAAGTGATTCACACTTTTCCACAGACACGCCTCTTACCAGCACCGTTCCCGCGCACTAGAATCCCGATCTATTGATTTCAGGGGAGGCCTTCGATGCTGTTTGCTACCGTTTCTCGTGGCAAGAAACTCGGAACCCGCCTGCTTCCCCACCGCTTCAAGGACGAACGCTACCACGTCCGTCTTGGGAAGCAAGGCCCATACATCCCCATCACGGATTACCGAGACATCCCTTCCTATCTTGCCAACGGCTATTCGCTGGAGATGAGCAACAAAGCCGAGAAGCACAATCCCACCCTCATTCGCCCCGAATCCATTCGCGGCTGGAGCAAAACCTTCTAGTCACCCTGGGAACGCCATTCTCCCGAATGGCGTTCCATCTCGGTGCGCCGCCGAAAACGAAGCAGGACGACCGCACGTCCGCGTTTTGGCGGTCGTTGGTTCCTCAACTATGTGGATTTATCGAAATCGTTCGTGGAATGACCCTGACTTGAGCATTCCTCAAGAAATGGTTGAGGAACGGAAAGTGCCTCAACTTTGGTTTCGAGGATTAGGCATCAGGAGCTCAGTCTTTAGCAAAACTAGTTGCACAGTTGCACGACTACAAAAAACGAACCGCTTGTAGTGCCCGGTTCGCAGGCTAGGAATTTACCTGCAACTTGCGGAGCGTGAGAAGTCCGAGTGGGAGCAGTCCCGCCAGGAGCAAAGCAAACGTCGCAGGTTCCGGGACGGTAGTGCCACCGCCTCCAGTGCCGCCTGTCCCACCGGTGCCGCCCGTGCCACCAGTTCCGCCAGTGCCGCCGTTCAATCCGCTAATGCTGGCCGAGCAAGTGTCGGAGATGGTGTTGTCGCCGGCAAAGGTCACGTCACCAGTTGACGCCAATAGCCTGCCGCAAGTATCTGTTACGCCGGTGGTAGTGATGCTTGTGCCCGCGAGAACATTTCCCAGCATCACACCAGAGAGGGCCGCGGAGCTGCCGATATCCCAATAGACGCCAGCGTTGGTGGCGTCAAGTCCAGACGCGAACCCAACTACCCCCGAAGAGGTCAGCGAACTCCCTATGAAAACCCAGCTTGGATTGCTGACGCCAAGCGTGTTTGTGAGAGTGAGAGTCCCCGTCAAATCAGCCGCCCCAATATTATAGACACCCGGATTGAGACTAACTCCATTCAGGTTACTCTGCGCGGTACCGACGGACGCCAAGCCTCCTAGAACAGTCAACGCATTGGTGAGTCCCGCCTGAGCCGCCAGCGCGGTCGCATCACCGGCATGCTGCGTCCCAGTTAGGGTGAAGGTCGAAGGGCTAGCTATGGTGATCGAAGCAGCTGGGGAGACACCCACATTCCCGGTAATGGTGTCGTTGCCCGTCGCGAAGCTTACCACCGGCGTGCCACCCAGGACCGCAAAAGGACTCAAATCAGGTCCCAGGATGTCGTCGGCACTAGCATTGGGCACCAACAACAAAAGAACTAACACGAGAAACGAGAAAGAAATCAGAGGAATCTTCATATTGCCACCTTGCTGGGTAGGTTTGCCAAAATCGCTCCACGCGCGGGGCTGCGCTTCGGAGCGGATTAAGGCACGCCAATCTTACAAACTGCAAAAGGTGGCGTCTGTACAGTTTTGTACAGGCGAATTATGGATTTCTCGATCAACATCCGGCGTGGACGCCCTGGTGTGCTAGCCCGCGCGGTAGGCAACCGCTTTCTGTTTGGCTTTTCCGAGCCCATCGATAAACAATTCGACCACGTCTCCCGGCTTCAGGTATTGCGGCGGCTTCATTCCCAGCGCCACGCCTTCGGGAGTCCCCGTCGAAATCACGTCGCCCGGCAACAGGGTCATGAATTCGCTTAAATAGCTGATCAATTTTGGAAATTTAAAAATCATGTCGGAGGTGTTCGAATTCTGTCGCACCACGCCGTTCACGCTGAGGCCGATCGCCAGCTTGTGCGGATCTCGAATCTCATCCGGAGTCGCGAGAAATGGGCCGAGCGGCGCAAACGTGTCGCAGCTCTTCCCTTTCACCCACTGGCCTCCGCGCTCCATTTGAAACGCCCGCTCGCTGTAATCGTTCATCAGGCAGAAACCGGCAACGTGGGTCATCGCATCGGCCTCCGAAACATACGACGCCCGCTGTCCGATCACCGCCGCCAACTCCACTTCCCAATCCGTCTTCTGCGAATTTTTCGGAATCACCACGTCATCGAAGGGGCCGCACAGTGCAGAAGGCGCCTTCATGAAGATCACCGGCTCCTTGGGAATTTCCTTGCCGGTTTCCGCGGCATGCCGGGCATAATTCAATCCGATACACACAATCTTCGAAGGCCGCGCAACACAAGCTCCCCAACGCGCATTTTCCGGAACCACGGGACACTTTTCCTCGTTCGCACGGAACCATTGCGCCAAATTCTCTGGGCCGTCCGAAGCAAAAAACCCGTCGTCAAAATCCCGAACGTGCTCGCTCACGTCTTTTCGCACTCCCGCCGAACCAATCACGGCAGGTTTTTCCCGTCCAATTTCCCCAAATCGGCAAAATTTCATCGTGGATCTCTCTCGCTCCAGATCAAAGTTGAAATAACCCCAATTTTCGACGCTCCATAATACAAAATCCCACGAGAAAACTCTCGGGCATCGGGGAGGCTCGGATTGCGCACCTGGACCCGGAAGCGTTGGATACAGGCAAATTTATGCGGTAGGCGCCTCGATCGTCGCTCTGTGCGACCGCTACGCACTCCAGGTACACCAACTAGAGCATCAAGAAACTGGATACCCGCCTTGAGAAAATGTTCAAACAAATCCCGCCAAATCCATCAAAAAAGCAGCCGCCCATCGCCCTTCGGGGCCCGTCAGTATCCCGGGCCGGCGGATGAATGGCAAAGCCCATTCGTTCAGGCTCTTGGCGGCGGAATCAGACCCATGAATGACTTCAAAATTGGCGAAGCAGGCGTAGACGCGATTGTCGAGGGACCGCCGCAAACGGCGCAGCATAACAGTTGGCGGGAATTCTGGAAAATCCTGATCTCCTTCGACCGAAGCAAGCTGGCTCCCAACATGGCGTTTCGCAATGCGGCAGGGATGGTGCTGTCGCTGGCACTTGGCACGGCGTCGCACGTTGCGTTCGGCGGTCCAGCCGCGTCCCTCGGCGCGCTCTTCGCTTCGTACTCGGACGGCACGGACCCCTACCGGCATCGGGCACTCCGAATGCTCGCCGCCAGCGCAACGATAGCCTTCGCCGCTTTCCTCGGAGGGATGTTTGGGCAAGTCAAGTTTGGTGTCGGCGTCATGGCGGCGGCAACTGCTTTTGTCGCGGGTATGGTGGTCGCGTTCGGGCAAACGGCCGCGGACATCGGGATGGTGAGCCTGGTCATGCTCACCATATTTAGCGGACAGGTATTCACTCCGGGGAGTCTGCTCGAATCCTGTTTGTTGGCCCTCGCAGGCGGACTCGTACAAACAGCCCTGTCCGTGGCTCTCTGGCCCGTGCGGAGGTATGAGCCGGAACGCCGCGCGCTCGCCGCACTGTATGTGGAACTGGCACGAACCACCCGGGAGTCCATCAAGCCAGGTGACGCACCGCCGGCGACCGTACACGCTTCGCGAGCGCGAGAAGCCCTCCGGAGCTTGCGGCAAGATCGCGGAGAGGCAAGTCTGCGGTTGCAGTCAGTATTGAGCCAGGCCGAGCGCACTCGCTTATCTGTAATCACTCTTTTGAGGATGCAGGCGGAACTGAAACCTAAAGAGCAAACCGGCGGAGAGGCCGAGACACTCTCGCGGTTTTTGGGCGCTGGGGGACGCGCCCTTGCGGCCATCGGAGAATCCCTCTTGGGCGGCACTGGGAAGGAGAGTCTGCAAGATCAACTCGCAATGATGAATGAGTTGAGCGAAGAGCTTCGCTCCCGTGCCGTTCGCAAGCCACCCCCCTCGGAAGCGGTGGCCATGATGGACAGGCTGTATCAGATGGATGCGCTGGCCGGGCAACTGCGGTCGGCGGCGTATATGGTGGCCAGTTCTGCCGCGGCGGACGGAGTTCCGTTTAGGCAGCCGTCGCGGCTCCAGACATGGCGTTCGAACGCGCAATCCGCCCTGGCGACGTTGCGCGCGAATCTGAGTTTCAGGTCAACAACATTCCGCCATGCCGTGAGACTTGCGATTTGTGTGGCGATCGCCGGCGCGATTGCCCGCGCAACCGGCTGGCATCGCGCCTACTGGATACCGATGACGGTCGTCATCGTTCTGAGGCCGGATTTTGCCGGAACTTTCACCCGTGGATTGCAACGAATCGCCGGAACCCTCCTGGGAGTGCTCATGGCGACGGCGGAGTTTCATTTCTTGCCGCAGACTTTTGCGGTGCAGGCAACGCTGATCGGCGCCTGTGCCTTTCTGCTGCGATGGTTGGGGCCCGCAAATTACGGTTTTTTTGCAACGGGTGTGACGTCAACGATTATTTTGTTGCTTGCGTTGACCGGTAGCGAACACAGGTTTCTCATTCACGCTCGCTACATCGATACTTTGATCGGCGGCATTGTTGCACTCTCGGCCTATGCGCTTTGGCCAACGCGGGAACCCGTCGAACACGCTCTGGCGGAAATGTTGGCGGCCTATCGGGAATATTTTTCCGCGGTTGCCCGCTGCTATTTCCACCGCCAAACGGACCCCGACCTGGCCGATCGGAAAAGGCTGGGAACCAGGATGGCCCGATCCAATCTGGAGGCATCCATCGACCGGCTCGCAGCGGAACCCGGCACCGAGTCGCGGCACATCGAGCCGGTGCGCTCGATGTTGGCAAGTTCGCACCGCTTGGCACATGCGATTATGGCCCTGGAAGCAGTCGAAACGGACTGCACCGCTACCCCTGCCACGCCCGCACTTCTGCGATTTGTTGCAGACGTCCAAACAACATTGACGGAGCTCGAGCACATGCTTCGCGGGCACAAGGTCGCTCTGCCCGAAATGCCGGATCTGCGAAATGATTTTCGCGTGTTGCTCGCGGCAGGCGACCAGCGCTTCTATCCTCACACTGTGGCAAGCATCGAAGGCGATACCATCGTAAATACTGTCAATACCCTGCGGGATCTGATCCTGCGTTGGCAAGAACAGCGGATCCCCCTTTAGTTAATTCCCTATTCTAATCGATTTGACCCTGTCCTTTTGACAGTCGAGAGCTTCTTGGAGGGGATAGTGAACCGAATCGAGCCTGCGCCCTCGGTGAAGCGCTGGTTGCCTTATTCGACATAATGAGACGCAGGTTCTTTTTTGACGCTGGCGGGTTGCGCTACGCTGAAAGTTAGTGCCCCCTATGCAGTAAGTTTTCAACCCCTCTCTAATCGCCAACTTGGGTATTTTCGTTCGCTATTTGTGATCAACTCGGAGCAATCCCCCTTCCGCCGAATCGATCTCGGAGAAAAGCAAGGTGCTTGAACCAATGAACGAGGGGTGTCTATCGCGTTCGTCCACCTGAAGGAAATCACATTTTGAAGCGGCCGCACGGGGGCACCGAGAGTCGTTTTGATGTGGAACCAGCGCCAACACCTGCCTGAATGCCACCTGTGAAGTCCAGTTGAGGGCGCGCTCCAATCGGCGGAGGCGAAAAAGTCCAAAGTGTGAACGAGCAAGAGAAATCGGAGAAGAGGTGCGGGAGTGATTTTGCGCAGAGCAGGAGTCAGAGGACTTGGATTTCGGCCGGAATCGAAGCGGACTGTGCGGGCATCCGGCCCCGAAGCGCGCAATTCCGGAATCCACAGGAAACGGAAGCGCTCACATGCCTTTCTGCTGCTGGCCCTGTGGATGGCGAGCACGGGCAGTGCCCAAGAGAAACCGAACGATCTTTCGAGCAAGAGTATCGAAGACCTGATGAACATCGAGGTCACTTCCGTCTCAAGAAAAGAACAGAAAATATCGCAGGTCGCGGCGGCCATTTTCGTGATCACTCCGGAAGACATCCGGCGCTCCGGGGCGACTAATATTCCGGATCTTCTGCGCATGGTTCCCGGTTTGGATGTTGCACAGATAAATGCCAGCAACTGGGCCATTTCGGCCCGAGGCTTCAATTTACAGTTCGCCAACAAGTTGCTCGTATTAATCGACGGCCGCGCCGTGTACACCCCCCTGTTTGGCGGTGTTTATTGGGACGCGCAAGACGTCCCGCTGGAGGACATTGAACGGATCGAAGTGATTCGGGGGCCAGGCGGAACGGTGTGGGGCGCGAACGCCGTGGACGGGGTAATCAATGTGATCACGAAAAGCTCCGCGGACACGCAGGGCGGCCTGGTGACCTTAGGCGGAGGAATCCAGCAGCAGGGATTCGGCACGCTGCAATATGGCGGGAAATTCACAGATTCCACCTATCGCATCTTCACGAAATATGAGAACGACTCCCAGTTCCCTAACTTGAGCGGACAGGACGGATATGATGATCACCATTTGTTGCATGGAGGCTTTCGGGCGGATACCAAGCTTTCCAAAAAAGATTCGTTGACGACGCAAGGAGATATTTATACAGGAGAGGAAGGCGGCACGATCGTTCATGCGGCATTCTTCCCGCCCGAAAATATCAACGTACAGAGGCTTGCAACCCTGTCGGGCGGTGACATCCTCACGCGCTGGACGCACACTTTCTCGTCCCGCAGCGATACCACTCTCCAATTCTATTTCGACAAATACACCCGCAACGGTGAGGAGTCAAACGAAGCCCGCAATACGATTGATTTCGATTTCCAGAACCACATCACCCTGGGTGCGCGTCACGACCTGATATGGGGCGCGGGGTATCGCCACACCTGGGATCACACCGTCGGGACGATTGACCAGGCCTTCCGTCCGGCCGATAAAGCGGCAGAACTCTTCGACGCGTTTGTTCAGGATCAAATCGCGCTGAAGCCGGACCGCGTCTCTCTGTACTTCGGAACAAAACTCGAGAACAACTATTTTAGCGGCTTCGATCTTGAACCGAGCGTCCGCCTGTCATGGACTCCCAGCCCCCGCCGCAGCTTTTGGGGTGCAATCTCGCGCGCGAGCCGCACTCCCTCGCGCCGCGATATCGGTCTGAGCGCGGTGGAGGCCGCCTTGCCGGGACCCTCAGCGGTTCTTTTACGGGGCAATCCGAACTTTGGATCGGAGCACATCATCGCCTACGAGGCGGGTTATCGGACGCAAATATCCAGCCGCCTCTCTTTCGACGCGACCGCCTTCATCAACGATTACACCTCGCTCGAGAGCATCGAGCCTCTTCCGGCGTTCTTCGATCCAAACTTTAACCCACCGCTGGTTGTCCACCCGCAGTCGTTCGGCAACAAAATGCACGGCACCACGGAAGGGGTGGAAGCCTTTGCCAAATGGAAGCTTACAGATCGATGGACGCTCAATCCTGGCTACTCATACCTGCAGATGCATCTTCATCTGGATACCGATAGCCTGGATACTTTTAGCGTTGCGGACGTCCAGGGCTCCAACCCGGTCCACCAAGCGCAACTCCTGTCGCATCTTGAACTTTCCAAAAACATTTCTTGGGATGCGAACGCTTATTTTGTCGGGCGATTGCCGGCGCAATTTGTTGCTTCTTATACGCGGTTGGATTCCCAGCTGACCTGGCGGCTTGCGGAACGCGTGGAATTGAATATTGTGGGGCAAAACCTGATTCACGATCACCATGCGGAATTCAACGACCAACTCCAGAGTGTCAACTCCTCGCTTATCAAGCGCAGCGCGTACGCCAAATTGACCTGGCATTTCTGATCGCAGAGCTAATGTTCGTGAACGATCCAACCCGGCCTCGACGCAGTTCGCGGCGCAACCCATGCACCGGAGGTAGACGCAGGACCGCGCGCCAAGCCATCCAGATCGGGGGCGCGATTCTTGCCATATTGCTGGTTGCAGGTGCGCTGCGGCCGCAAGAGACTCCAACGGTGGAATATCAGGTGAAAGCGGCGTTTCTTTACAATTTTGCAAAATTCATCGAATGGCCCCCGGAAGCGTTTCCGAATGAGAAGTCGCCGATTACCTTCTGCGTCCACGGCTCCGATCCGTTTGGTAACGCGCTCGATGAGGCCATCCGGGGGAAAAGCGTCGACAATCGAGAATTCCGCGCGCGCCGCACCACTGAATACCCGGAACTGAAATCCTGTCAATTGGTATTCGTCAGCGAAAAGGAAGACAAACACCTTGGGGAAATATTGAGCAGCGTGAAGGGTGTGAGTGTCCTGTTGGTTGGGGAGAGCGCGGAGTTTGCGGAGCGCGGCGGCACGGTGCAGTTCTTTCTCGAAAATAACAAGCTGCGTTTCGCCGTAAATGTGGACGCGGCCAAAAGGGCCCGGCTGCAGATCAGTTCCAAACTGCTCGCCCTGGCCAGAATCGTTTCCGACACCGGACACGCAAAAGGAAACTGACATGCCCGTATTCCAGGACTTATCCATCCGCTATAAGCTGCAAGGAATCGTGGTCGTCGCATGCGGTGTAGCCCTGGTGGTGGCCTCGGCGGCATTCACGCTTTACGACCGGGCCACGTTTCTCCAAACGAAGTCATTCGACCTAATGGCCACCGCAAAAATGCTCGGCTCCAACAGCACCGCCGCGCTGACATTTCACGATGCGAGCTCGGCGCGGGAAATCCTGAGCGCCTTGCAAGCCCGTCCGCACGTGATCCGCGCTTGCATTTACGACTCCGCGGGCGCCGTCTTTGCCAGCTACAACCGGGAGCCTGGGCGGGAGAACTTTATTCCCCCGCACATCGAGGAAAATGGAAGCCGAGTCGCCGGGGGACACATGATCGTGTTTCAGAATGTTCTCCTGAACGGCGAACCCGCCGGCAACATCTATCTCGAGGCGGACCTGAGGGATCTGCGCGACCGCTCGATGCGATTTTTGCTCATCGATTTCGCGGTGTTGCTGGGCTCGCTGTTTGTGGCGCTGCTGCTGTCACTGCGGCTGCACCGCGTTATATCAGGGCCGATCCGGGAATTGGCCGAGACCGCATCCATGGTCTCCGCGCGTGAAAATTACTCGATTCGCGCGAAGAAAGGCAGCCAAGACGAAATCGGCACGTTGTTTGACCAGTTCAACGGCATGCTGGAGCGCATCCAGCTGCGTGACGCCGCCATTCAGAAAGCCCACGACGAACTGGAAAAAAGGGTCGAAGAGCGAACCTCCTTTTTGAATGCCTTGATCGAGAACAGCCCGCTGGCGATTCTGGTTCTGGATCCGGAGCAAAAGATCCAGCTCTGTAATCCGGCGTTTGAGAGCCTGTTCCAATTCACGCGCAAGGAGGTGCTTGGGAAATCCCTGGACGGAATCCTGGCCGAAGGCGAAATGATGACGGATATCCGCGAAATTCTGCGAGAGGCGCGCGAAAAGCCCGTTCATCGGGTCACTCGCCGGATGCGGAAAGACCGAACACTCGTCGATGTGGATGTTCAGACGGTCGCCCTGGTGGTTGGGGGCCAGCTGGCGGGTACCCTGTCCATCTATCAGGACATTTCCGTGCGCAAACGGGCGGAGCAGGCCATGTTGGAAGCAAAAGAGGCGGCCGAAGCCTCCAGCCGTGCCAAGAGCGAGTTCCTGGCCAACATGAGCCACGAAATCCGCACCCCCATGAATGGAATCATGGGCATGACGGAATTGGTGCTGGACACAAAACTGGATGCGGACCAACGCGAGTATTTGAATCTGGCGAAATCCTCCGCCGACGCTTTGCTCTCGCTGATCAACGACATTCTGGACTTTTCGAAAATCGAGGCCGGCAAGCTGGAGATCGACGCCATCCCCTTCAATCTTGGCGACGTCATCGGGGACACGTTGAAAGCCCTGAGTCTCCGCGCAAGCCAGAAGGGGCTGGAGCTTGCTTACGACGTGCAGCCGGACGCCCCGGACGCGCTGGTGGGGGATCCGGGGCGGTTGCGGCAGATCCTTGTGAACCTGGTCGGCAACGCCATCAAATTCACCAAGCACGGCGAGGTAATCGTCCAGGTTCTGGAGGAGCAGTGCACGGAAAATGACGCGCAGCTGCATTTCACCGTTTCCGACACGGGAATCGGAATTCCCGCTGAAAAACAATCGGCCATCTTCGAGGCCTTCACGCAAGCCGACGGATCCATGAGCCGAACATACGGCGGCACAGGGCTGGGCTTGACCATCTCGATGAGATTGGTTGCCCTGATGAAGGGGCGCATCTGGGTAGAAAGTGAACCCGGCAAGGGCAGCCGCTTCCATTTCACGGCGCACTTTGAACTGCAAAAGCCCGAGTCGCGAATCGCCGAACCCAGGGACAGGGGGGTCTTGCGGGACATGCGCGTGCTGGTCGTCGACGACAACGCGACGAACCGCAAAATTTTATCCAAGATCCTGGCGAGCTGGGGCGCCCAGCCGACGCCCGCGGAAAGCGGAGCACAGGCCATCGAATGCATGCGGGAATTTCAGCGACTCGGAAAACGCTTTCCTCTCATACTTCTCGATGCGCAGATGCCCGAGATGGATGGATTTGCCCTGGCCGAGTCCATCAAACGAAATCCGGAATGGGGAACGGCCACGATCATGATGCTGAGCTCCGCCGGGCAACGTGGCGACGCCAAACGCTGCCGCGAAATTGGGGTGGCTGCGTATTTAACGAAACCCGTTGGGCAGGATGAGCTCTTGAGAGCGATTCTGACCGCTTTGGGCGGGCGGTCGGCGCCGGAATCTCCAGCCGTGGTGATCACCCGCCATTTGCTTCGCGAGAAAAGCCATCAGTTGCGTATTCTGCTGGCGGAAGACAATGCCGTAAACCAAAAACTGGCGGTCCGCCTGCTGGAGAAACGCGGGCACACGGTTACTGTTGCCGGGAATGGCAAAGAAGCGGTGGCTGCGTTTCAAGAGCACACGTTTGATCTGGTGCTGATGGACGTTCAAATGCCGGAGATGGACGGATTCGAGGCGACCGCCGCGATTCGCGAAGTGGAAAAACAGTCCGGCAACCATTTGCCGGTGATTGCCATGACCGCGCATGCGATGGTCGGCGACCGTGAACGGTGTCTTGCCGCTGGGATGGACGATTACCTTACCAAACCCATCCGGCCTCAAGATTTGAACGACATGCTGACGAAGTATTCCCCCGGGGCCCCCGCGGAAACTTCCCAACCGTCTCGTTCGAGATGAAAGTGCGTTTCACCTGCTGATCAATGAGGTGAACGCCAACAAAGAAGAAACAAAGCATGAGCAGCTTTAACTGAGCTGGTAGCTACATTGTGGAGATGGCAGCCGAGAGGAGAATCAATGACCAGGTAAGTTGTCGAAGGTATGTGACGTGACCGGGGTTTTTTGTACCAGCGGGAGTGAGAGAGAATTCACTCTGGAGGGAAGCTGGTATGCCGATGAAGAAATACAAGCCGGAGCAGATCGTGACCCTGCTGCGGCAGATTGAACTAGA
>Ga0210396_10003847_pt1 | contig 14850 bp, 16 predicted proteins | sample IncBWH17OmetaG_FD_155466 | JGI IMG/M metagenome (GOLD analysis project Ga0210396, IMG submission 155466) | Forest soil microbial communities from Barre Woods Harvard Forest LTER site, Petersham, Massachusetts, United States - Inc-BW-H-17-O ... | reverse complement strand
TAAGATCGCTGGAACAGTCCGATCTGGGTTCGATACGAACATTAGGTCAAGCTCCGGATGGATCCTAGGCCCGAAGCCAAGAAGCGGGATGAGAGCGTCATTAAACGCTGTGAGGTGACCCCACAGGTAAATCAGCCGGTTTTTCCCAGGAGCAACTTCCTGCAGCAGTTGCTCTGGTGACAAATTTCCAAAGAGTTTCCCCGCGCGATCGACGTTCGCCCCCAATTCCTAAGTGCTGAATCTATGAGCGATGTTTCAAGAGTCATATTTCACCTTTCATGATCTGAAGTTGCGATTAGTGTCACCTTAGATACTGACGCTGCAAGGTCCGAGAGCGGTCATCGTACTTTGACCTGAGGTTCGACCGACATGCCGGGCCGTAACAGATTCTGAGGATCCTGATCGGGAGTGAAGCGAATCCGCACTGGAAGCCTTTGAACGACTTTGACAAAGTTCCCGCTGGCATTTTCAGGTGGCAGAAGGCTGAACAACGTTCCTGCGGCGCCGGGGAGATTCTCGACCGTCCCGCGGTAGTCGCGACCGAACGTATCAACATGAATGTTCACAGATTGACCCGGGCGCATGTATTTGAGCTGAGTTTCCTTGAAGTCCGCCGTCACCCAGATATCGTCAAGGGGAACGATGGCAAGCACACTCTCTCCCGGCTGAATCCTCTGGCCAAGTTCGACGGTTTTGCGTCCAATGACACCACTGACCGGAGCGTAGATTTTGGTATAGCCCAGATTGAGTTCAGCCGTCCGAACATCCGCCTTGGCCTGGCTGACCTGGCCGATGCTCGATTCCGACTTGCCTTGGGCGTCGTTTACCTGCTGCGGGGCAGTATGTGCCGATTGTACTTGAGCCAATTTCTGCTCGATCAGACTGCGCAGTTGTCCGATTTTGTGTTGTTCGGAGATAACCGTGGCGCGATCGGCTTCGAGCTGCTGGGCATCTGCGAGCGCCTCTGCTTCACGAGCGTCGTATTCAGAGCGGGAGACGACCCCACTCTCAACCAGGCTCTGCCATCGCACATGATCTCGTTCGGCGCGAGCATATACAGCCTCGTCCTGTTTTACTCTGTGTTGTGCTGCGGTCAAGTTCGCCTCTTCCGAATCAACTGCGGCAACAGCCTCATCTCGCGCCGCTTCCGCTAGATGAAGCTGGCTGAAGGCGCTCGCATTCGTGATTGGCACGTTGACTCCAGCGGAGCGAGCCTGTCCTTCCTTGGTGGCAAGATCCGATTTGGCATGCTCTAGCGCTGCCTGGTAGTCGTTCGGATCCAACTCAAGCAGAAGCGTACCTGCCTGCACATAGTGATTGTTCTCAGCTTGTGGGTTGACATACAAAACGGTGCCGCTGATTCTGCTGGAAACCACATTGATGTGGCCGTCGATTTGGGCGTCGTCAGTTGACTCAAAGTGTCGTGCGTGGAGCCACCACGAGAAGCCCGCCATAGCGGCAAACGCAAGACCAAGACCGGCAAATACCCAGCGAGGACGCGGCTTTCGTGCCGGTACGGGGAAGCGGGACTTCACCTGACGGGTTTCAACTAGTTCCGAGGCATCGTCTTCCAGAATTGAAGAAATCTTTGAATCATCTTCAACAGTATCAATTGTCTGTGGCATGTTGTTCCTCCTATGAAACTTAGTGAGCTGCCGCACCCCCACCCTGGTTGAACTTATGAATGAAAATGGCGAGTACCGGCCCTATAAAAGCAACCAGGCCGAGCAACCAGAAGCAATCGAGGAACGCCAGAATGCTGGCTTGCTGCTGCACCAGGGCATGAACCTGGGCCACAGCGCGCACGACTGCGTCGGCTGCGGAATAACCGTGCTCGACGAAGCGATTTGCAATGCTCCGTACATTCTCCGAAAACGTTCGATCAAAATTCGTCACGTGCGTGACCAGGACCGATTGGTGATACTGAGCGCGCCGCGCGAGCACCGTCGTCACAAACGCAATGCCGAAGCTCCCACCCTGATTGCGGAAAAGGTTGGTGAGGCTCGACGCTTTGTTGTTTTTGTTCTTGGGCAAATAGGAATAGGCAAGCTGGCTGGTCGGGACAAACAAGAAGGCGATCCCGAAGCCCTGGACCGCGCGTGCCCAGGCTTCTTTTCCGTAGTTGGTTGCAAGATTGAAACTCGCGAAGTACCACATGGCGCACCCGAGGACGGTGAAACCAAACCCAATCATCCAGGACACCGGGATCCTCTTCACCAAGCGCACGATCAGGGGTGCCATAACGACGATCACCATCGCGCCCGGACCTAAAACTAAGCCAGCATCCGTTGCCGTGTAGCCATAGAGTGACTGCAGCATCTGCGGAATCAGCACGGTCGAGCCGAACAGAACAAATCCAAAGAGGAAGTAGAAAGCGTTGGAAAGGGCAAAGTTGCGTTCCCTGAGCAGCCGCAGTTCAACTACCGGATCCTGCTGACGCAGTTCCCAGACCACGGCCACCACCAAAGCGACGATTGCGACGGCGAAGAATGCCACGATGAAATTGCTCTCAAACCAGTCGAGCCTCTCGCCACGATCGAGCACGACTTCAAGGCAGGCGAAGCCGAGCGCGATCAACAAAATTCCCAGGTAGTCAACCTTCAATCGTCCTGCCTTTTTTGCGGCCTCCACTTCCTGCTTGAACTCTGGAGGATCAGACAGCAACCGACTGGTCAGGATCAGCGAGATGATTCCGATTGGGACATTAATGAAGAAGACCCAGCGCCACGAAAAGCTGTCGGTGATCCAGCCGCCGAGCGGAGGTCCAATAGCAGGGGCCGTCACGATCGCCATGCTATAAAGGGCAAAAGCAGCCGCACGCTTGGAGGCCGGAAACGTATCTACGAGGATCGCTTGCTCGACTGGGGCCAAGCCTCCTCCGGCTATGCCTTGGAGCACACGGAAAAAGATCAGTAGGCCCAGGCTTGGCGCCAAGCCACACATGAGCGAACTTGCGCTAAACAGCGCGACGCAGGTCATGTAATAGTTCTTGCGGCCAAACACACGGCTCAGCCAGGCGCTCAGAGGCAGCACTACGGCATTGGCGACGAGGTAGCTGGTTAGCACCCATGTGCTCTCGTCGTAGCTGGTGGCGAGACCTCCGGCGATATGAGGAAGAGAGACGTTCGCGATCGCGGTATCCAGCAACTCCATGAACGTCGCAAGAGTGACCGTGATGGCAATCAACCAGGGGTTGATGGCCTTTGCCTGGTCAATACTCGTTGAGAGCCCCATGGTCCCCGCCGCCATATTTCCTCCGTTGCAGTAGTCAGATTGCTCAAGAGACCGATCGGTCGCAAATAAAAAGTGGCATCAGAGGTTTTTTGGTCGTTGCGAATGGTGAAGAGAATACTTCTTGGCTGGAAACAGCCTTAGCAGGGACTCAAAAAATCGAGGGGGGTGGAAGCATGATCATGAACCGGAGCGGATGTTACGCCGACCGGATCTACCTTCCTGCGGACTTCTGGCCGCGAAGCACCATACACGTAGACGCCGCTGTCGCGGCCAATCGGTTCTCCTCGTCGGTTATGTCGCATTCAACGTAGCCGATAGTGCGGCCCCGCTGCACAACGGTTCCTTCGGCTTTGAGTTGTGGGTGCCAGATCGGGCGAAAGAAATTGACTTTCAGTTCGACGGTAGTGAAGGATTCCTCCGGGGCAAGGGTGCTTGTAAACGCCATTCCCATTGCCGCATCGGCAATATCGCAAAGGATTCCGCCGTGCAGCGTTCCCATGGGATTTGCATGCTGTGGTCCGGCTGCCAACATGACCGTAGCGCGCCCATCAGCAATCTCTTTAGCCTCAAATCCAATCAGACGCGCGACGGGTATGTCGTTGACCCTTGCTCGCTCCCTAAAATCGGCTTTCAACGGAATTCCTTGAGCACTCATGAATTGCGAGCTCAACCTTTAGATTTCCGCGCGCGTACCTTGGTCTCCAGGTACTCCTCAAGATGATGGCACGCGAGATTGAGCGGCTCTTCGTTTCGCTGCAGACGTGTCAACATGAAGCTGCCTTCGAGCGTACTGGCAATCAGTGTGGCCAATTTCAGGGAATCGACGTTCGAGCTGACTTCGCCTCGGCGTCTCCCCTCCTCCGCAATCAATTGCAGACGATCAAGCCACGAACTGAGGGCCTGTCGGGCTTTCGCTCGCAACTGAGGATTGCCATCGTCGGAATCTATGGCGGTGTTCAGCAGCGGGCACCCTCCCGGCACCAGCCCACTGCGTCGGTCCCGAAAGTTCCGCACGATTTGTTTCAAGCGATCAACCGTGTTCGGGATCTCGTCTGTTCCCTCGAAGCGCGTATCCATGGCGATTTTCCAAGCGTGGTCGAAGGCATCGCCCGCGAGCTCCTGTTTGCTCTCAAAGTGACGGTAGATCCCGCCTTTCTCCAGCCCCGTCGCTCGCATGAGATCGGATAAAGCAGCGCCGTCGTATCCTTTTTGATTAAAGATCGGTGCGGCTTTACGAATGATTTCCCGCCGGGTCTGCTCGCCTTTGCGCACGTCATGTTCCTTGTGACTTGAATTGGCGCCCGACTGATGAGTCGCCGACCACAAGCTTAGATGAGACCGACCGGTCCCGGGTCGCAATAAATGCGACCGCAACGATCGGCCTATGCCTGCCCCCCTTGAAGCCCTGGGACAGGCTCGATCATGCCGAAACCCAGGTCGTCAAACGTCAACGTCTCGCCACTTCGCTGTTGGTCATAGTGATGCTCGTACACCACGTGCGACTCGTTCCATTTCCGGAGGGTGCGCCAGTTCAGCGTGCAGGTTTTACCGGACGCACCGACAATGTTGAGTGTCCAGGCGGAATGGATCTCATTCGCAGCATCGCCAGAAATCGTGGTCTCTTTAATGGATATTGCTAGCCCCCCAACCTCGGCCATAACATGAAGCGGGACTAGGAAGTTTAGGAGAAGCGAGCCCACCCTTGCCTTTCCACGAATCGGTTCGTGCTGAGTTTCACTGCTTACCTCGACTTCATCGGCATAAAATTTGTCGAATATCTCAAGGTATTCTTCGAAGCTTTCGCTAATCTTAGCTTGGGTGATAGCAGTGTTTAGCATGTGCTCTGCAGCCTGGCTCCGAGAGTAGGAATCGACTGACAAGAAACTGTGTTGATCGCTCATTGAAGTCCTCGCAACCCGGGTCGCGCTTTGCATCTCCGATTTGGCCGAGCAGTCGAGAGATACGATGGCAGCGCCGGATCTTCTTCCTTTACCTTCTTGGGACCTTCGATGACACAAGGGACCGCTCGGTCGCATAGTTTCTGGCTGTCCTCTGTGTGCGACCGATCGGTCTCATCCATCATCTGATGGAGGGCAAGGGAGAACTCACACACGTAGGCATGCTCTCTCGGCCGAAAGAAGCCCGGAGTTGATCGAGCAATCCGCGACGAGGGCGGGGGGGCAATATCGACAGAGATCGCGACTTTCGGACCGCTGTGCTAAGAGCAAAGAGGAGAAGAGTGTGAGCGCGGCATTTGTTGATTCTTCATGTCGTTATGGGTCTGGGAATTGCAACCCAGGGTGCGCAGAAGCTGTTTGGCTGGTTCGAGGGCGGCATCAACGGCACCGGAGCTTATGGCAAGGGCAGCAACGACTTCGGACTCTTTTAACGCTGTCGCGGAGCCCCGCCGGCGCGATATTTTGAATTATCTGGCGTTTCAGGAGCGGGCCGTTGGCGAGATCGCGGTGGGCCTGAAGATGGGGCAGCCGTCGGTCTCGAAGCATCTACGGGTGCTGCGGAATGTCGGGCTGGTCCGGGTGCGACGAAACGGGAGGAATGTGTTCTATCGGACGAATGCGGAGGCGATCCGGCCGCTGCATGAGTGGACTGAAACTTTTGCAGCACTGTGGCAGCGCCGGTCGATTCGCGGGAAACAGTAGCCCTGCAGATTCCAAACCACCGAATTCCGCTCGGGACACCGGCACCCACTTCGTCGATGGTGACCACGGGAATGCCAGCCGACGCCGACGCCAAACCAACTCGTTTCACCCTTCTGCTGTTTGGATGACATACGAGGCCGCTCGGTCGCACAAAGTGAGATTTGTTGTTCTGTGGTATTTCGCGCTGAGCCAGTTCTGCTTCAAGGAGGCAAACATCAGTTCGACACCTCGAAGATCAATTCCAGCTCTACCGGAGTGCCAAGCGGAAGGCTTGCGACCCCATACACTAGGCGGATTGGGTTCTTGTCTCTTCCGAAGACGTCCTGCAGCAACTCCGAAGCGCCGTCGGCAACTTTCGGATGCTCGCGGACATCTCCCACCGTGGCCATCGACACGCCGAGCCGCACGATCCGCGTCACTTTGTCGAACGATCCCAAATGCTGCCGCGCGACAGAGAGCGCGTTCAGCGCCGCAAGGCGAGCCGCCTGGCGCCCCTCTTGCACATCGAGCTCTGCGCCGACGCGCCCAATGAATTTCGCGCCGCGTTCTTCCGTGGGCAACATCCCAGTCAGAAAAAGCAGATTGCCCGTCTGCACCGCTTCCGCGTAGGTGCCAAACGGCTGCGGCGGCGCCGGGAGTTCGATGCCAAGTTCTTTCAACCGCTGCTCGGCGCTGGCAGGCCGAGAGCCTTCGCGAGTTACCATTTGCCTGCGTGCGCGCCGCCATCTACGTGCAATATTTCACCAGTGGTGAAGGTGGCGTCTATCAAGAACAAAACTGCATCTACGACTTCTTTGACTTCACCCATCCTGCCGACCGGGTGCAACCCCTTGAGAAACTCATGGGTCTCGGGTTTGTGCATCGGAGTATCGATGGCGCCTAACGCAACGGTGTTTACACGAATTCCCTCCTTGGCATACTCAATTGCGAGTGCGCGGGTCACTGCATCCAGACCGCCCTTCGTCATGATTTGAACCGCTGCCGATGCACCTGCGATCGGCTGGTCAACAAAAGTTGTCGATATATTGACGATGCTGCCGGTTTTCTGCCGCAACATTTGCTTCACTGATAGCTGGGAAACATAGAGAAATCCCGCAAGCGTCGTGGAGACCAAAGCATTAAGATCTTCGGTCGTGTACTCGGTGAATTGCTTCGGGATAAAAATACCCGCATTGTTTATCAGAACATCCACCTGGCCGAATCGGGATACGGCAGTATCCACGATCCTTGCAGCCGTTTTTGGGTCACCGATGTCTCCATCGACCAATGCAAGATTCACAGACGCCAGGAACGGATTGGTTTTGGTAATGTTGCGCGAATTCCCAACTACGTTATAACCAAGTTTCAAAAATGCTCCCACGAGTCCGGCACCAATGCCCTGTGAAGCGCCAGTAACAATTGCTGTTTTCTTTTGGTGCGTTGTCATATTTCTCCCTGTAGTTAAAAACACGCTCTTTGCAAACCGGCACTACTAGCAGTTTTTACCGCGGCTCAGTGGACATGGCTTTCCTCTTCATGGGCTTCTAAGCGGCCTCGTCATCCAAACGGCGCATTATCTCGATCATGCCAACTCCCAGCATGATGAATGAACCCCACACCAAAAAGGCAACGCTGTAAATTACGAGCGCAAGCTTGCGCGACCGCGCCATCGTGAACACTCGTACTCTAACTGCCAACAAGACGTTTACAGCGAAGTAAGCCAATAACGGGGTGATAACGACAAGGCTATGATCCCTCATGATCCTCCTAACGCCGATATATTTCGTTGATTCAGAATGTGGATATCGGTGATCGTGACTTCTACACCTGGAGGAGCCGAACGGTCCGGCTCTTCCGCTGCGGATCACGGCCGAGAGCACGTCGGCGCGTGGGAAAGACTATTCCGTCAACGGTCTCGTATTCCAAACACAAGTGCGAGGATGCGCTTTCCGTTGTCACCCCTTCGCACCCAGACCCCAGGACACGCCATGCCATCGACCACTTCTTTCGATCGGTAGCGGAGGATCAAAGGAGCACCGCCATCGGAGTGATTCTGTCGGGAACGGGCTCAGGCGGTACCCTGGGGCTGGCTGCATGGAACAGGGCACAAGCATTCTCCATGTTATTTTCGAGAGGTCATGCTATTGACCGGTGCGGGGGCGAAGTGCGCGCGCCCATCCTCGATCAACCACTGACCACCGTGCCGAGAGGCGACGTAGAAAAAGTTGACCGGTATCACGGGGATGACCGTCCCATCCGGACCGCTGACATTGTGCAGAGTAAGGAGCGCGTCGACGACCGCGAGATCGGGTTTGATGAAGCGGACCCGGTAGTTGGAGAACGCCGCTTGCGTGTTGGCGTTGACCGCCTGTGCCTCGGAACCGAAGTCCTTCACCATCGTGACTCGCCCTTGCAAAAAGTCACCCACCGGCGTTACGAAGGTTCCATTTTCGGCAAATAGAGATGCTCTTTGTTCGGCATTCTTCTGAACAAAAGCCTTCGCAAAGTTATCTCCGAGCGCGCGAATGGCTGCTTCGTCTTGAGTTTGGCCGGCACTCGCAGAGCCGGTCGCTCCTATGACGAGCGTGCATGCGAGAAACGCTAAGCCGAGGCGTTGGATCCGGCCTCGGAGCGCTGACTTGGGCTCCCGGGGCGAGGAACTAATGTTGTGGGTTGCGACCAAAACAGGTCGGTTGGTTTGTGCGATTTTCATTTGTTTCTCCTTAATTTGTTATTTCTTTCCCGTATTTGTCGTTTCTGATAACCAGAAACCACAATTTCTACTGCTTACAAGTGGATAACCAGCCGCCGACTGGTTCTACTTCGCCGATTCCCGCGCAGCCGTCTCAATGAGCGCAGCAACCGCCTGTGGTTGCGACACAAACACGGCATGGCTGCCTTTGACCTCGACAGCTGTCGAGCCGGCGCGCTTGGACATCAACCGCTGGGCATCGGGCGGGATCATCTTGTTTTCGGTGCTGATCACGTACCAGCTCGGTTTCGTTTTCCAGGCCGGTTCGGTGATCGTGCCGTTCAGTGCCTCCGCGCCCCATGGCACCTGAGAATCCGCCATGAAAGCGGCCGTTTCCGGTTTCACGTCGGCGGCGAATGAAGACCGAAATTTCGCCCTGTCGAGGAACAGATATCCATCCTGCGGCGGCAAGATCGGGGGCTGAGGCGCACCGGGCTGCAGGTCGGCAATCATTGAGGAGACCGACTCGCCCTTGTCCGGGGCGAATGCTGCCACATAGACGAGCCCGACAACTTTCCGATCACTGCCCTCTTCCGTGATCACGGCACCGCCATAGGAGTGGCCAACGAGGATGACTGGGCCGCTCAGATTGGCAATTGCGCGCTTCGTAGCTGCTACATCTCCTTCCAGCGAGATGAGCGGATTCTGAACGATCGTGACCGTATAGCCGTCCTTCGTCAAAATCGCGTGAACTCCTTCCCACCCGGAACCGTCGGCAAAGGCTCCATGGACCACAACGATATTCTTTACCCCAGTCGATTTGCTTGTTTGTGCCATGACCACCGACGCAAGACTGAATGTGAATGTGACGATCAGCACCAGTACCAGGATGCGGCGTCGCCGCGTTTCTGTCGCAACGGATACTCGGTCTTTTCTCATGTTCATCTCCTGTCACTTGCAGTTGTTTTCTGTTGTTTCTTGTAATCAGCAACAATGTTTGCCAGTTACACGTTCTTGAGTCCCCGATGTTACGGTCAGCCACGAAGAATGGCTCTATCATCTCGAACGAGGCTCGCTAGTTCTTCATCTCGCTTAAGGATTGATCCATTCAGGTAGAACAGGAACGGCTTCAACTCTCTGCAACGAGGGTCATGCGCCCACGGCCGAAATGGCTGTGACCCCGCCGTCGATCAGGAAGTCTGCCCCGACGACGTACGCAGAATCATCCGACGCGAGGTAAACTGCCAGCTTCGCGATTTCTTTTGGATCGGCGATCCGCTTGCTTGGATTATTGGTTCCTAGGACTTCCTTAACTGCATTGCCCTGCTCTTCGCCCGCAAAACGACCGAACATCGCCGTGTCCGTCGGCCCTGGGCTTAGGGTATTCACGCGAATCCCACGGCCCACGAGTTCGGCGCTGAGGATTCGAGCGAGATGGACGACCGCGGCCTTGCAACTCGAGACGATAGAGGTGGTCGGCCACCCCTTGCGCGCGCCAACGGACGAAGTAATGATTACAGACGAGCCTTGCCTGAGTAACGGCAAAGCCTTTTGAATCGTGAAGTAAACCCCTTTGAAATCGGTGCTTATCACCTTGTCGAAGCTTTGCTCTGTCACCTGTTCGAACGGCAGGAATACGCTGTAGCCTGCATTTACGAGGATGCCGTCAAGGTGCCCGAACTCCCGCTTGATCGTGGCGAACATCGTGTCGAGGTCGGTGAGACTGCTGACGTCCACTCGGAGGGCGAGACTTCCGGCTCCAAGCGTCTCCTTAGTGGCCTGAAGCGTCCGCTCATTCAAGCCGCAGATCGCAACGTGCGCGCCCTCTCTGTCGAATTCCTGAGCTGCGGCCAGCCCGATCCCGCTGTTGCCGCCGGTGATAAGGATATTCTTGCCCGTTAGCCTACCCATTGTCGTCGCTCCTTTCGATTGAACATGTCTCGCTAAACTTGGATTGCTAAAGAGACCGATCGGTCGCAATAAAATTCCAGACCCCTTTGGACCACTAAGGGGACCGGACGGTCTCTTATGCTGTCTAGTGTCTATAACTAAGCTGGGAAACTGCGTGAATTCATCGATATTCAGCAGGCAAGCAAGCCTCTCGCGTATTACTCATTTCGGCGTCCCAGTTTTGAGAGGTACAAGCCTTGGACGTTCGAGGAGCGAGCCAACGGAGTTTGGCCAGCCTGCCTATGCAGTCTTTGATTCGCGAGTGGTCAGGCTAACTCTTTGGCGATTTGGGCGCCTAAGCATCGCGAAACACTGCGCGTTGAGGCACGTCATTGTGAAAGACTTCCGGTCCACGCGGGTGTTGCAAAGTGTTGGGCAATTGTCAATTCGATGACGGTTTCCGGGTTGGCCTCCACACGACTGTTGTCCTTAAGGCCCAATAATGTCACCAATCGCTGCATGGCGCGAGTTCGTGCCGGAGCGATCTCCCTCCGTGTGCAACCGAGGAGTAGCGAACAGTCGTTGTCAGAGTAGTGTTCGAGCACCGACATGACGAAAACGAAGCGATCAAGGGGGGCAAGGTCGAGAATCGCACAGACCTCATCGTGTAAGACTATAGGAACCTTGTCCATCACCCGCGCGCCACCCGCAGTCCACCTCGCGGTTAGGGAACGTTGCCGTGGGTTGATTAGCCGGATTGCACTCTGAATGATGGTACGTCGAGCCCAGGAACACGCCCACTCCTTAAAAACATGGTTCCCCTTTGTCGATTCTCCAATGCCCTCGACAAAGCACTGCTCCGCGTTCTCAGGGTTCCCGGTTAGCAGAAGAGACAGCAAATAGAGGCTATTGACGTCCTCGGTAAAGATGCGCTTGAAGTCTGCAACCGTGGCGTACTGGCCAGCGTTCACGGTTTTTCTGCGATTTTCCTCAGTCATACCCACTCGACATCTGTTATTTCAGCAGTTCGATGCTATGCGACAACAATCGACTCAGAATCTCGCCTCGCCAGGGCAGTCGCAGAAGAACATGGCGCGTCGAAGAGTCAGCTAAGCGACAGCACCAGCCACACTTTCGATGGCGCGATCGCCGCTACAGAAGATCTTATGACGTCCTCGACTGACGAAAGATGCAACACTGAAGTCAGCCTGGTTAGCTCAAGCATCTGTCGCACTGGCTTGGCAAACCGGAGACGAAGGTTCCTCGGAAGACCAAGGACGAAATGGCGCAGAAGGGAATCTCTCGCCTTTAGGACAACTCGCTGCCTAGAGTCCGGATCGCTGATCTCAGCCAAACGTGCGCTGCGTCGGATTGCATCCTTTCGTGCCAGATCATGACGTATTTGAATGAGCCGAGCGCGGCCGGAGCTTCGAGAATCTTGGTCACTTTTCTAGGCGCTTCAAGCAGTGCCATTCGGCGTGGTACGGTCGCAATCATGTCTGTCACACCCGCGACACGCATGGCGAGGGTGTGTTGGGCCACAACCAGCGGACAGTGTCGCTTCTCACCGATTGTCGCCAAGGACTTGTCTGGATGGGTCTGAGCGCCGCCAATAATATCCACGGCAACATGTTCCGCAGCTAGGTACTGTTTCAGGGTAATCGCCCGTTCGAATTTGCGCTTTCTGGATACGACGCAGACAAAATCCACATCGAAAATCACCTCTTTCCTAAGAGACGTGTCGTGGTCTGCATTCAGCACGAGGTCGAGCCTGCCTTTCTCCAGCGCCTCGTACTGCCCGGCGTGGAGAGGGACAAAGCTGAAACTTACTCTTGTGGTCTTCGACAGAACAAAATTGCAGAGCGGTGGCACCAGCAAGAGTGCGGCATGATCGGTAGCAGCGATCCGAAAAGTAGCATCCTCGGTCGAGGGATTGAAGTCGCCGCCAGCCATTAAGCGGTCGAGACGCGGCAACATTGTCTCCAGTTCGCGCAACAGGCGCTGTCCTTTCGGCGTCGGCTCGTAACCATTCGGAGTGCGAATCAACAGATCGTCGTGAAATGTGTCGCGGAGTCGATCCAACGCCCTGCTAACGGCGGGCTGGCTAAGGAGCAATCGCGAGGCAGCACGGGTGATGTTTCGCTCTTCCGCAACTGCCGTGAGAATTACGAGAAGGTTAAGGTCAGCCTGGCGCAAATGCGTTATACGCATGATGGGTATAGATATTATGCATTGGAGCTATGACGGTGCAAGGCCCATCTTGATGGCTGTGGAAGGAAGCACTAGAAGGAAGAAAGCCAATGAAAAAAGTAGCCATCGTGACTGGGGCATCGAGAGGAATCGGAAAAGCGGTTGGAGAGCGCCTTGCAAAGGATGGTTTTGCAGTCGTGGTCAACTACGTCAGCAATGCGCCGGAAGCAGAGCAGGTCGTTACTGGAATCAAAGCTCAAGGCGGTGAAGCCATTGCGATCAAAGCCGATGTCAGTGACACAGGGCAAGTCGAACAACTGTTCGCGCAGACGTTACAAAAATGGGGAAGCGTTGACGTGGTTGTCCAGAACTCTGGCATCATGCCGCTCTCATCAATCGGTAAGGCAGATGCCGAAACCTTTGACAAAGTGATTGGCGTCAATCTGCGCGGAACGTTTCTCGTACTAGCGCAAGCAGCCCAACACATTTCGACTGGCGGGCGCATTATCGCATTTTCAAGCAGCGTCCTAACGAAGTCATTTCCCACATATGGGCCATACATCGCCTCAAAAGCAGGTGTCGAAGGCCTGGTGCATGTGCTGGCGAACGAACTGCGCGGGCGGAACGTTACCGTGAATGCGGTGGCTCCAGGCCCGATTGCAACCGATCTATTCCTTAAAGGGAAGAGCGCGGAGCAGGTCGCAGAATTCTCGAAAATGAGTCCACTTGAACGCATGGGACAGCCCTCAGACATCGCGAGCGTCGTGTCCTTCCTCGCTAGTCAGGATGGCGGGTGGATCAACTCGCAGGTGCTCCTAGCCAACGGTGGCTTTTCGTATTGAACGTCGAATTCGTTGAGAAATCATTGAATGGAGAAGCAGAGATGAAATACGTCATCCTAATCACTGGAGCTTCAAGCGGATTTGGCGCGTTGACGGCACGCTGTCTGGCCGAGGCAGGACACACCGTTTACGCGACTATGCGTGAAACCAACGGACGCAATGCGAAGCAAGTAGAGGCCGCTCGCAAGTTCGCTGCTGAGAAAAGTGTCGATCTCCGAACCGCAGAGTTGGATGTTAGTTCGCAGGAATCCGCCGACCGAGCTGTGGGTCAGGTCCTCAGTGAAGCGGGGCGGCTCGATATCATCATTCACAATGCGGGTCACATGGTCTTCGGGCCAGCAGAAGCATTCACCCCGGATCAGCTTGCCGACCTTTATGACGTGAATGTTCTCAGCACGCAACGGGTGAACCGGGCGGCACTTCCGATCCTCCGCAAACAAGGTGGAGGTCTGGTTGTCTGGGTCGGTAGTAGCAGCACACGTGGCGGCACGCCCCCATACCTCGCTCCGTACTTCGCGGCGAAAGCAGGTATGGATGCACTGGCGGTGAGCTATGCGGGTGAGTTAGCACGGTGGAACATCGAAACCACCATACTCGTTCCCGGAGCCTTCACCTCGGGCACGAATCACTTCGCGAATGCAGGAAAACCCGACGACCGCAGCCGCGCTGCCGAGTATGCGTCCGGGCCAACAGCGAAACTGGGTGAGGAAATTATGCAGGGCTTCGCAACCACAGCGGTTCCTGATGCTGACGTAACCGAAGTCGCGAACGCCATCGTAAAGGTAGTGGACACACCGTTTGGAAAGCGTCCGTTCCGCGTGCACGTCGATCCGGCAAATGACGGGGCCGAGGTTGTAAATGGCGTCGCCGATAGGGTGAGGACCGAACTTTTGAAAACCATGGGTCTTGGCGATCTTCTGCATCCAACTCCGATCAACTCAAAATTATCGGCATGAAGAACGCGAGCGACCCAGCCCTCTGGCCGGAGTCGACGATCTTGGCGACGCCGCCTTCCGCGTAGCAGATGCCGACGATTTTATGGTCCAATCATAGTCCGAAAAGCGTACTTAGTAGCGGTTGGCACTGATTCGTGGGTTCGAGTCGCGTCGTTCCCGCCATTTCGAACATTGCGAGACTAACTCTCTTCAGGCTTAGCGCCTGCCGACTCTCACTCTTTAGTTAGAATCCGGCGCCAGCAGGAGGATCTTCCCGATGCCGCCTTTCTCCCCTAGCAGATGTGCTTCAGCCGCATCACGCAACGGCATCCGGCGACCAATAGGCAGAACGAACTTGCCATCGCGCACGTCATCGGCAAACTCACGCAGCTTGGATGGATCCGGCTGCGTGCGCACGCGCGCAATCT
>Ga0210396_10003846_pt1 | contig 14851 bp, 12 predicted proteins | sample IncBWH17OmetaG_FD_155466 | JGI IMG/M metagenome (GOLD analysis project Ga0210396, IMG submission 155466) | Forest soil microbial communities from Barre Woods Harvard Forest LTER site, Petersham, Massachusetts, United States - Inc-BW-H-17-O ... | reverse complement strand
GGAGGATCTCAAGGTCGAGTCCGCCCCCGAGCGCGCAAAGTATCACGACGCCGACTATTTTGTGGACGAGGCTCATCGAGAAGCGATCCAGATCAAGTCCGTAGGCGCCGATCTGAATCAGGGCGGATACTACATGCGGACCACCCTGGATCCGCGCCTGCAGACGGCCGCGCGCATCGCGCTGATGGACGGGCTGGAGACCTACGACCATCGCCATGGCTGGCGCGGCGCCTGGGGGCATGTCGCCGACCAGCCGGGCTGGCAGCAGGCGACCCTCGCATCCGGTCCTCCGTCCGAACGCAAGAAATGGCTCGCAGCCCTGGTGACTTCGGCTCATGGCGGTGAGGTGCGCGTGCAGACGGCGGCCACCAACGAGGCCGGCCAGATCATCCCGAAGGACGTCGCCTGGGCCAACGCCGGGCGCGGCCTTCATGAGGGCGACCTGATCTGGGTCGAGCCTGCGGATGGCGGCGGTTTCAACCTGCGCCAGGTGCCCCAGGTGAACGGCGCGATCGTCGCCATGGAGCCCTATAGCGGCCGCGTCCTGGCGATGGTGGGCGGCTACAGCTTCTCGTTGTCCAACTTCAACCGGGCGACCCAGGCCTATCGGCAGCCCGGCTCGTCGTTCAAGCCGTTCGTCTACGCGACTGCCCTGGAGACCGGACAGTTCACGCCGGCAAGCATCGTCAGCGCTGCTCCGATTAGCCTGCCCGGGTTCAACGGCCAGGCGTGGCGGCCGGAGAACTACGAGCGCGAGGTTGCGTACGGCAACCTGCTCTTCCGACGCGGTCTGGAGCTCTCGCTCAACACCATGACCGTGCGCATCGCCCAGCAGGTGGGGATGCACAGGATCGCCGGCACCGCGAAGGCCTTCGGCATCGTCGACCACATGGACCCGGTGCTCTCGATGGCGCTCGGCGCAGGCGAAACCACGCCATTCCGGATGACCAGCGCCTATGCATCCCTCGTCAATGGCGGGCGGAAGGTCGCGCCGCACTTGATCGAGGAGGTAGAGGACCGCGACGGAAGCATCATCTACAAGGCCGACAATCGCGACTGTCCGGATTGCGATGCACCTTTCACCGGTTCTGACGGGCCCGACCTGCAGCCGGCCGGAACCCAGCTGATCGATCCCATCACGGCCTATCAGATCGATCTCATGCTCGAAGGCGTGGTGCAGCACGGCACAGCCGTCGCCGCCCAGGTGCTCGGTCGTCCGATCGGCGGCAAGACCGGCACGACCAACGACTTCCGCAGCGCCTGGTTCATGGGATTCTCCCCGCAGATCGTCGTCGGCGTCTTCGTCGGGTTCGACGACAACCGCTCGCTCGGGAAGGGAGAGACCGGCGCTCAGGCCGCCCTTCCGATCTTCATCGAGTTCATGCAGGAAGCGCTCAAGGGCCTGCCCAAGATGGACCTCAAGGCGCCCGAGAACGCCAAGATCGTCTATGTCGGCGGCAATCGGGAGGCGTTCCGTCCCGGCACGGAGCCGCACATTGTTCAGGCCGCCACCGTGGCGCCCGGCCAGGAACCCCCGCCCGGGGGCGTCGCGCCGCCTGGAGCGCCCGGCCCGGCAAGCCCGGCCTTGCCCGGACCCGCCGGCGCGCCGCCGCCGCGCCCGCCTGACTCGGTGCGCGTTCCGTTCTGACTATCTAAAGACCGGGCGACCATTGCCTTGGCCCATGGGGCAGGCTAACCCCCGCGCCCTGCTGAAAGGCTGAAGTGAGATCATGAGAGCGGATATCGAGGCCCTCGCGGCCGATATCGAGCAGTCCGTCGGGCTGCTCAGGAGGCGTCTTTGACTGGGAACCGGCCCTAAGACATCTGGACGAACTCAACGCGCGCGTCGAGGACCCGACGCTGTGGGATGACGCGGAGGCCGCCCAGTCCCTGATGCGCGAACGAACCCGGCTGGCGGACGCCGTCGAGAGGGTCCGTCGCCTCGAACGCGAGCGCACCGACGCCCTGGAATATGCCGAGCTCGCCGAAGCGGAGGGCGACGCGGCCTCCCTCGACGAAGCGGCGGCTCAGCTCCGCTCTCTCAAGGCCCTGTCCGCCCAGGCGGAGCTCGAGGCCCTGCTGTCCGGCGAGGCCGACGGGGCCGACGCCTATGTCGAGGTGAATTCCGGCGCCGGCGGCACCGAGAGCGCGGACTGGGCGTCGATGCTCCTGCGCATGTACACCCGCTGGGCCGGCGCTCATGGGATGGACGTGGAGTTCATCGAAGAGACCGCCGGCGAACAGGCCGGGATCAAGTCGGCCACGGTGAAGATCAGCGGCCCCAACGCCTATGGCTGGCTGAAGACCGAGGCGGGTGTCCACCGGCTGGTGCGCATCTCGCCGTTCGATGCGGCCGCGAAGCGCCACACGAGCTTCGCGTCCATCTGGGTCTACCCGGTGATCGACGACAAGATCGAGATCGAGATCAATCCCGCCGACGTGCGCACCGACACCTATCGCTCGAGCGGCGCGGGCGGGCAGCACGTGAACAAGACGGACTCGGCGGTGCGCCTGACACACATTCCCACCGGGATTGTGGTCGCCTGCCAGACCCAGCGCTCACAGCACCAGAACCGCGATCAGGCTTGGAAGATGCTGCGTGCGCGTCTGTACGAGGCCGAACTGCAAAAGCGGGACGCGGCGGCACAGGCGGTCGAGGATGCCAAGACCGACATCGGCTGGGGCCACCAGATCCGATCCTATGTGCTGCAGCCGTACCAGATGGTGAAGGACCTGCGGACGAACGTGGAGACGTCCGATACGGGGGGCGTGCTCGACGGGGACCTCGACCAGTTCATGGCCGCCTCGCTGGCCCAGCGGGTCGGCGCGAGCCGTGTCGCCGCCTGAGGCGACCGCCGGACGGATCCTCATCCTCACCGGGCCCCCGGGGTCTGGTAAAAGCACCATCGCCCGGGCGCTCGCGGCGGAAGGTCCCGGGCCTCGGGTGTGGCTTCACGCCGACGATTTCTGGGCCGCCATCCGCTCAGGCGCGCTCGAGCCGTGGCGGCCCGAGGCCCATGGCCAGAACGCGATCGTCATGTCGGCTCTCGCGAGCGCCGCGGGCGCCTTCGCCGCCGGCGGCTACCTCGTCATCGTCGACGGCATCGTGGGTCCATGGTTCCTGGAGTCCTTCCGGGGCCTGGCGACGCCACTGAGCTACGTTGTGCTTCGGCCCACGGCGAGCGTCGCCCTCGAGCGCGCCAAGGCGCGGGCGGAGGGGCTCGCCGCATCGGGGCCGATCCTGGATCTCAATCGACAATTTTCGTCGCTTGGTGATCTCGAGCGTTGCGTGATCGACACGACTTTACAAACGCCGGCTCAGACGGTGAAGGCGGTTCAGCGCGCTCTCGGATCGCAGGCGTTTCGGCTGGGCGACCTTTAGCGGGGGGCCTTCATGGAACGTCACTACGTCGACCGCACCAGTTGGCTGAGGGCGGCGGTCCTCGGCGCGAATGACGGCATCCTCTCCACGTCCAGCCTGATCCTCGGCGTCGCCGCCGCGTCGGACGGCAGGCGTGCGCTGATCGTGGCGGGTCTGGCGGGGCTTGTGGCCGGCGCGACCTCGATGGCGGCTGGGGAATATGTGTCTGTCAGTTCCCAGGCGGACTCGGCGCAGGCGGACCTTGGGCGAGAGCGCAGGGAGCTGAAGGACAATCCGCGGGGCGAGCGTCATGAGCTGGCGGCGATCTATGTCCAACGAGGGCTCGAGCCCGGACTCGCCGACAAGGTGGCCGAACAGCTGATGGCGAAGGACGCGCTGGAGGCCCATGCGCGGGACGAGCTGGGTCTGACCGACGAGATGCGCCCCCGGCCGATTCAGGCGGCGCTGGCTTCGGCCGCCGCCTTCGCTTCAGGCGCGGCTCTGCCGCTCGCCGCTGCGGCGCTCTCGCCGACGGGCGTGGCCCAGGTGGTGATCGCCATCGCCTCCCTGGCCTGCCTGGGCTTGCTGGGCGCCGTCGGCGCCCGCGCCGGCGGGGCTCCGATCGGGCGGGGAATCGTCCGCGTGCTGATCCTCGGCGCCCTGGCCATGGCGGTGACCACGGGGATTGGAGCGGTCGTCGGACGGGCCGTCTGACGGCGTCCTTTCAACACGCTCCGTCAAGCGGGACCAAAGACTTCGGCGGACTGCTGGGATACCTCCACCCGATCCGATTGTTGCACGTACGCTTTGGAGCGGAGTGGTGTAACGAAGTCCTCATCGCAGCAGCGGAGTTGAACTTCTGGTGCGAAAGTGGGCCTCGCAGTTGCTGTTCTCGGTCAACTGCTTGGCGGCCGCCACGCTGGCGCTCTACCTGGCGTTTCAGATTGGCCTGCCACGGCCGTACTGGGCGGTGGCCACCGTCTATATCGTCAGTCAGCCCCTATCCGGGGCGATGCGATCGAAGGCGGTCTACCGCTTGATCGGCACGCTCGCGGGGGGCGTCGCCGCTATCTTGATCGTTCCGACCACAGCGACCGAACCGTGGCTGCTGTCCATTACCATGGCGACCTGGGTGGCCTTCTGCCTATTCGTTTCGCTCCTCGACCGGACGCCTCGAAGCTATCTCTTCATCCTCGCCGGCTATACGGCCGCGATCATCGGCTTCACTTCGGCGACTGAGCCCGAAGAGATATTCCCCACGGCCGTCGCGCGAATGGAGGAGATCTCCCTCGGCGTCGTGTGCGCCACCGCCATCCAGACCCTCGTTCTTCCGAGGCCTATAGGGCCGGTGATCGAGCAGCGCATCGAAGCCTGGCTGCGCGAGGCGGAAGCGTGGATCGTCGACGCGATTGCCGGGCTGGACAGTCCCGATCGGCAGGCCGCTCGCCGACAACTGGCCACCGAGGCGACGGACATCCGCATACTCTCGACACACCTGCCATTCGACACGTCGAATCTGCGCGATACGGTCCAGACAATGCAGGCGCTCCAGGACAAGATGACGTTCCTGACGCCGATCATCCCCACGCTGGCGGATCGATTGATAGTCCTGAGGGCTGAAGCGCCGCTTCCCGACCCCATCGCGGCCGATCTCGACCGGGTGAGATCATGGATTCTTCGGGAAGAGGCGCCGGAGGACGAGGCGGCGAGGCTGATCGCGGGGCTGCGGTCCAACGCGCCCGCCATCGACGAAACCGTCTCGTGGCGGGACATTGTGCTCAACAACCTGATCGATCGCGTGAATCTCATCGTGCAGACACTCGACGAGATCCGCCAGTTGCAGAGAGCCGTGAAAACGGGGGGCCGGCGGCTCCCGCGCGCACTGGAGGCGGAAGTGAGGGCGCGCCGCGCGAGGCCGTTGCATCGCGACGCCTTCCTCGGCCTCTTGTCGGCGTTCGCGGCCTTCGTCGCCGTTGTCGCGTGCTGCGCTGCCTGGATCGGGTTGGGCTGGATCGAAGGGACGGTGGCGGCGATGAACGCCGCCGTCTTCTGTTCCTTCTTCGCCAGCCAGGACGATCCCGCGCCAGCTATCGCGACTTTTCTCTGGTTTACGCTGCTCTCGATCCCAGTGGTGGCTGTTTACCAGTTCGCGATCCTGCCCTCGATCGACGGCTTCACCCTGCTCGCGGCGAGCCTCGCCCCGACCTTGCTCGTGGTCGGCTATTTCGTCGGCGATCCGGCGACGTCGAGCCGCGGGATTCCGGTCGCCCTGGGGATCAGCAACGGCCTCGCTCTCGCCGAGATCTTCAGTCCCGATTTCGCGGGTTTCGCGAACACGAACATCGCGTTGGTGATCGGTCTGCTTGCCGCACTCCTGATCACCCGCCTCTTTCGTTCCGTGGGCGCCGACTGGAGCGCCCGACGCCTCCTGCAAGGTGGCTGGCGGGAACTGGCCCACGTTGCGGCGTCCCCCAGTGGCGTCGACCGCCCGGCCTTCACCATCGCCATGTTGGACCGCGCCGGCCTGCTCATACCTCGGCTCGCAGTTGCGGCGCCGGACCCAGACGCCCCGGCCGCAGAGACGCTCCAGGATTTGCGCATAGGCCTCAATCTCGACACCCTGCAGAAGGCGCGGCCGGCTTTGACGTCCGCCGGAGGCTCAGACGCCCTGCGTCGCCTGCTGACGGGACTGGAGCGCCATTACCGGACCCTTGCCGCTCGGGTCGGCGCTGACGCTTCCGGTTTGCGAACAATCCCCGGGCCGCCTGCAAACCTGCTGGGCGAGCTTGATGAGACAATCTCCGCCTCGACACGCGCCGCCTCCGCCAATCCCGAGGCTCACGAGGCGCTCCTGGCGCTGGTGAGCCTGCGCCGCAGCCTCTTCCCCATGGCGCCGACCTGGCGAAACCCCGGCGAGGCGATCGGATGAGGGCGGAACTCGACATCAACGGCGTGTTCGTCTCCGCGCTCCTGGTCTTCGCGGTGGCCGCCTGGCTTTTGACGGCGATCGCAACCCGGATCCTGGCGTGGGCCGGCTTTTACAGGCTCGTCTGGCACCGCGCCCTCTTCGATCTGGCGCTTTTCGTCGCGGTCTGGGGGGCGGTCGCAGGGCTGGCGGGAGCGGCGCACTTCGGCCGTTATCATCCGTGAAGCGCTGGCTCGCCTTCGCCGGCCGGATAGTCATCACTCTGGCGATGGTCGCGGTAGCCGCGCTCGCGGCTCGGTGGCTGTGGCTCCGCTATCAAGTGGATCCGTGGACACGCGACGGAAGGATCCGCGCCGATATCGCCGAGGTCGCCTCCGACGTCGCTGGGCTCGTGACCGAGGTGGATGTGCGCGACAACCAGGTCGTGCGTCGTGGGCAGCTCCTCTTCGTCGTCGACGAGCCCCGCTATCGGTTTGCCGCCGATCAGGCCGCGGCAAATGTCCTGAGCCAGGAGGCGACGCTGGCGGAAGCCAGGCGCGAGGCGGCGCGCGACGTTGCGCTGGGCGAACTCGTCTCGGTCGAACAGCGCCAGCAGAGCGCCTCGCGGGTGCAGGAGGGTAACGCCGCCCTCGCGCAGGCGAAGGCGACCCTCGACACCGCCAGGCTGAACCTGGTCCGCACCCGGGTTTTGGCCCCCGTGGACGGGATCATCACCAACCTCGAACTCGTGCGGGGAGACTACATGTCGGTAGGGCGCCAGGCGTTGGCGCTGGTCGACACGGACTCCCTCCGGGTCGAAGGCTATTTCGAGGAAACCAAACTTCCGCGTATCCACCTGGGCGATCCGGTGAACGTACATGTCATGGGCGAGCGGGGAAGAATGCACGGCCATGTGGTGGGCATCGCGCCGGCTATCGCCGATCGGGAGCGAACGCCCACTCCCAATCTGGTGGCGAACATCAGTCCGACCTTCAGCTGGGTTCGCCTCGCCCAACGCGTCCCAGTCCGCATCGTCCTGGACAATCCTCCGCCAGACATCCGCCTCATCTCGGGACGCACCGTCACTGTCACGATCCTGGGGCCCGGCCACCAACCCCGCCGCGAGGCGCTGTGGCCTTGGCGCTCGCCCTTCGGCTGGCTCGGGGGCCGGCGATGAGACGCCGGCTCGTCGTCGCCATGGGGGCGGTCGCCGCGTCCCTGGCCGCCGGGTGTGTCGTGGGACCTCGATACGTCGGGCCGCCTGCAGGTTCGGTCGTCCATGCGCCCGAGGCCAACGGGCCTTTCGTCAGCGCGCAGGGTCCTGCGTTCTCGGCCGATCCGGCGCCGGGAGACTGGTGGCGGCTCTATGCCGATCCGCGCCTCGACGGACTGATTGCGGAAGCCTTCGCTGCCAACACCGACCTGCGCATCGCCGAAGCCAACCTGGAAAAGACCGCAGCCCTGGTGCGCGAAGCGCGCGCTCGCCGGCAGCCGAACGTAGCGTTCAGCGCCAATCCCAGCTTCCAGCAGCTTTCCGCCCAGAGCTATTTTCAGCCAGGCGTCTTCCCCCCCTTTGGGCTGATCGATACGGGCGTTTCTATCAGCTATGAGGCGGACCTGTTTGGCCAGCTCCACCGCGGCGTGCAGGCGGCCCGCGCGGAGGAGGAGGCGGCGCGGGCTGCGCGGGACCTCGTGAAGGTCAATGTCGCGGCTGCGACCGCAAGGGCCTATGCCGAGGCTTGCGGCGCCGGCGAGGAGCTGGTCGAGGCGCGTCTCGCTGTGGCCCTACAGCAGGAGACGGAAAGGCTCACCGTCCGACTTGTCCGCGCCGGGCGCGGCACCGCCCTCGACTTAACGCGCGTCAACGCCCAGGTCTCCCAGTTCGAGGCCGACGTGCCGGCCCTCCTTGCGGCTCAGCGCAACGCCCTCTACCGCCTGGCGGTGCTGACCGGCCGACCCCCGGCCGACTATCCGAAGGATTTGGAGGCCTGCGCGACAGCGCCACGCCTGGTCCGGGCCATCCCGGTCGGCGATGGCGCCGCGCTCATTCGTCGCCGTCCGGACGTCCGCGAGGCCGAGCGGATGCTCGCCGCGTCGACCTACCGGATCGGCGTGGCGGTCGGCGATCTCTATCCGCATGTCACCCTCACCGCCAGCGTGGGCTCGACCGGCTTGATCCAGGACACGTTCACACCCGAGGCCGCCCGAGCCGGCGTCGGTTCCGGCCTCGTCTGGCAGCTCAACCAGAACGCCGCGCGCGCCAGGATCGCGGCCGCGCGGGCGGACGATCGCGCCGACCTGGCCAGCTTCGACGGTGTCGTGCTCAACGCCCTTCGCGAGACCGAGACTGCGCTGACGGACTACTCGCACGACCTCGACCGTCACGGCGCCCTCGTGGCGGTGAACGTCCAGGCGCAGACGGCGGTCGCCCAGGCCCAGTCGCTCTATGCGGAGGGCCGGGTGGGATCGCTCTCGCTGCTGGACGCGCAGCGGACGTCTGCGGCCGCGGCGCGTGGCGTCGCCGCCTCCAACGCACAGCTGGCCGCCGACCAGGTGGCCCTGTTCCTGGCGCTCGGCGGAGGCTGGGAGTCCCCCGCCGCCCCCGAAGGATCGCAGACCCCCGCGCCCTCAGGCCGCCGCCCGTAGCCGGAACTCGATCGTCGGCCGGCGCCCACTGAGATCGTCCGGGCCCAGGGCGCCGATGACCGCCTGTGGCTCATAGGGCGCCTCTAGCTTGGCGATCTCCTCCAGGCCGAGCGGCGAGTCGAGCGCCGCCAGCGGTGCGTCCAGGTGCGATAGCCTGGTCGCGCCGACGATCGGCGCCGTGACGACCGGCTTCGACAGCAGCCAGGCGATCGCGACCTGAGCGCGGCTCTCGCCCCGGGCCTCGGCGACCTCGCGCAGCGCGTCGATCACCGCCTGGTCGGCTGGGCGGTGGTACCGGTCCCGCCCGAAGGCCGAGTTTGCCCGCGTGGTGCCCGCCTCGCGCGATCCGGCCAGCACGCCGCCAGCGAGCGGACTCCAGGGAATGAGGCCAACGCCTTCTTCGAGGCAAAGCGGATTCATTTCCCGCTCCTCCTCGCGGTAGAGCAGGTTGTAGTGGTTCTGCATCATCGAGAAGCGCGTGCGGCCAGTCTGGTCGGCGCGGTTCAGATACTTCGAGAACTGATAGCCGAACATCGAACTCGCGCCGACGTACATGGCTTTTCCGGCCTTCACGACGTCGTCGAGAGCCTCGATGGTCTCCTCGATCGGAGTTTCATAGTCGAAGCGATGGATCTGATAGAGGTCGACATAATCCATGCCGAGCCGCTGCAGGCTTGCGTCGATGGACTGGTGAATGTGCTTGCGGGAAAGGCCGCCTCGATTGGGGCCACGTCCCATGATGTTGAACACCTTGGTCGCGACGACAGCCTCGTCCCGTCGCACATTGAGGGCCTTGAGCGAGCGACCAAGGATCTCTTCGCTCTGACCGCGCGAATAGACGTCGGCGGTGTCGAAGAAGTTGACGCCCCCTTCGATGGCCTTGCGGACGATGGCGAGGCTGTCGTCTTCGCCGAGCATCCAGTCGGCCCCGCCGCCGAAGCTCATGCATCCCAGGCAGAGGCGTGAGACCTGTGCACCGGTGGATCCCATGCGGACGTATTGCATCTCTGTTCCCTCCTGCTGCTGATTTCGGTCATCTAGGCCCCGAGGCGATGGAGGAACAGCCGCTGCGGCCCTCACCGCGCGGGAGCGGACCGATTTTCCGGAGCCCGTTCGTGCATGGGGCTTTCCGCTGGTGTGCGGCGCGCCCGGGCGAGGGGAGAGTGAATGGGCATTGTCTACGTCATCGCCGGAGTGGCGGCCTGCGCCGGACTTCTGTTCGGCTTCGATACGGGAGCCATCTCCGGCGCCCTGCTCTTCATCCGCCCCGAATTCCGCCTCTCACCGCTGCAGGTGGGCGTGGTTACGAGCGCCGCCCTCGCGGGCGCGACGGCTGGATCGATCGTGGGCGGCGCGCTCGCCGACAGGATCGGACGCCGGACGGTGATCCTCATCACCGGGGTCCTGTTCTGTGTCGGTTCGATCCTCTCGGCCCTTGCCGCGTCCGCCGGCTGGCTGGTCCTCAGCCGGCTGATCATCGGCGTGGCGATCGGCATCGCCTCGTTCGTGGCGCCGATGTACCTGTCCGAGATCTCACCGCCGCGTAACCGCGGACTGATCGTGGCCCTTAACCAGCTCGCGATCACCCTGGGAATCCTCGCCGCCTATGTCGTCGCCTACGCTTTCGAGCCGGGTGGCCGCTGGCGATGGATGCTCGGCGTGGGCGTCGTTCCCGCGCTCATCCTGCTCGTGGGCATGCTGTTCACGCCGGAATCGCCGCGCTGGCTCGCCCGCTCAGGCCGGCAGGAGCAGGCCTTGGCTGTCCTTCGACGCGTCAGGCCTCCCGATCAGGCGTCGGTCGAGCTGGCGGAGATCCTGAGCGCCGCGGGCGCTTCCGAGGGCCGATTGAGCGGTCTGCTGGCCCCGGCGCTTCGCATGCCTCTGGTGATCGGGGTGGGACTCGCCGTCTTGCAGCAGATCACCGGCATCAACACCGTCATCTACTACGCCCCGATCATTTTCCAGCGAGCCGGCATGCCCGGCGCGGCGGCCTCGATCCTGGCGACCATGGGCGTCGGCGTCGCGAACGTCATCATGACGATCGTCGCCCTGATGCTGCTCGACCGGGCAGGACGGCGACCCCTTCTGCTCGTGGGCGAAGCTGGGATGGTCGCGAGCCTGGTCTTGCTGTCCGTCGGATTCGCCTCGGGCTCGCAGGGAGCGACAGCCACAATCGCAACGGTCTCGCTCGTCGCCTATGTCGGATTCTTCGCGATCGGCCTGGGACCGGTGTTCTGGGTGATGATCTCGGAGATCTACCCCTTGAGCGTGCGGGGCGCGGCGATGAGCGTCGCGACCTTCGCCAACTGGTTCTCCAACCTGGTGGTCGCCCTGGTCTTTCCCTCCCTCATCGCGGGCCTGGGCCCGGTGGTCGCCTTCTCCGGCTTCGCGGTGATCGGAGTGCTGGGCTTCCTGTTCAGCTTCCGCGTGGTCCCGGAGACGCGCGGCCGAACCCTGGAGGAGATCGAGCGCCAGTGGGGCCGCGCCACTTAAATCCTCACCACGACCTAGAGCAAACCCCGTTCAGACAATCGTCTGAACGGGGATGATTTGCTCTAGATTCAAAGGTGTAGAGCCTGATTCAGCGTTTGCATCTGTTCCGTGCGAACGCATCAGGCTCTGAGTGCGGAGTCCTCGTCCCAGGTCACGCCATCGCGGTCCAGGCGCTCGCGCAGCGCGATTTCACTTGTGAACACTTCCGCCTCGAAACCGGCGGCGCGAGCGCCCGCAACGTTGTCGGCCCGGTCGTCGAAGAAAATGGACCGTCGGGGGTCGAGTCCGGCGGCGCGGGCGACGTGGAGGAAGGCGTCGACCGAAGGCTTCAACCGCCCGATCTCGTGACTCAGATAGGCCTCGAATTCCGCCAGGCGCCCTTTGGACGCCTGGACGAGGAAGTCCCAGTGCTCGGCGTTGGTGTTCGAGAAGATGAGGACGCGGTTTCGCCGGGCGAGAGCCTCGACGAAATCCAACATCGACGGGTCGATGACCAGATGGCAGCACCAGTCGGACTGGAAGGTTGTCCAATCGGCGGAGTAGCCGAGCTCGTCGACAAGACGGCGGTGAAGGGTGGCGATTGGGGCTCCGGTCCCGAAGGCGTCATCCTCCCCGATCGCACGCAGAGCCGCGGACCCGGTTCCGGGCGCGCAACGAGAGAGCAGGCGCTCCCCAAGGACGGCGTTGTCGTGGCTCACGATCACGCCGCCAAGGTCGAAGACGAGCGCCTCGAAGGGCGGGGTGGGGGTCAGGCGAACACCTCGGCGAGGAGGTCGCTCATCTGTTTCCATGAGCGGCGATCAGCGGACGCGTCGTAGCGGGCGAATTCCGGCCGCCCGAGGCGGTCGGCCTGCTCATTGGTGAAGCTGTGGACGACGCCGCCGTAGAGGGTCATCTGCCAGTCGACACCGCCCTCGCGCATCGTGGCTTCAAACGCCGTGCGCTGGTCCGCCGTGACGCCCGGATCGTCTGCGCCAAGCAGGGCCATCACCTTGCCCTTGATCTGCTTCACATCGCCCGGCGAGGTGACCTGCAGGCCGCTGTGGAAGCCGATCGCCGCGCGCAGGTCCGCGCCGCTGAGCGCAAGTTCGAATGACATTGTTCCGCCAAAGCAGAATCCAATGGCCGCCACGCGGCGGGGGTCGACCTCGGGACGGGCGGTGAGGGCCTCGAGCGCCTTGGCCGTTCGCGCCCGGACCTTTGTGGCGTCAGAACGCAGGGGACCGAGCAGAGGCATGACCTGGGCCAGGTCCGAGATCACCTTCTGTTCGCCGTGAAGGTCGCACGCGAGGGCGGCGTAGCCGAGTTCCGAAGCCAGCCGCTCCGCCTTCTGTTTTGCGTGCTCGCCAAGGCCGAACGCCTCGGGGAACACCAACACTGCCGGACGCGGACCGGCGGCGCGGTCGTCCCAGGCGAAGTGGCCGATCATCTCCAGGCCGTCCGCCTGATAGCGAATGCTCTCGGTCTTCATCTGCAAAGATCCCTCTTTCCGGACGAAGGACCTATGGAACGGCGAGAGGTTGCGCGGCAAGCCTGCCGCGCAACCAAAACCGGATCACGCGAGCTTTGGCTGACCCTGGGCGCGACCGTCGATCCCCGCGGTATGCTGTGCGTCGCGCCTTGACGAGAGGCTTCAGGCGGTCCGGAACCGTCGCGACCGAAGCGCGCCTCCGACGGCGCAGAGCCCAAGCAGCATCGTCGCCCACGTGACCGGTTCGGGCACTGCGGTTCCAATGACCTGGTTTCCGGACGCCGGGACGTTCTGCGCCGAGGGAGAGTCGAACTCCTGCGGCACGACGCTCTTGCCTTGAAAGCAAACCACGGCCGATGTCGCGTCGCAGTAGTAGTTGAAGCCGGAGAACTCGATGACCTGGAAAAGAAGGTAGCCGTTGTCCCCGCCGCTGAAGTTGAAATCAAGATCTTTCGGTGTGGCGGTGAGGTCTGATCCAACAACATACGCGTTGCTGTTGGTCGTTTTCAGGTTGTAGGAGGCTCCGACGCCGTTGAGCTCGAGGTTCCAGCCGACGATGTCGCTTCCGTTGAGCGTACCGGAGGCGCCGTCGGTTGTTATCGTCCCGACCACGCTGCCGCCGCCGATCGTTTGGTCGACTGCATAGGTAATGTCGGCGGCGTAGCTCGCGCCAGCGATCAGGAGTGCGGCAGCAAGCGACGCGCCGGCCACCGCCGTGCCCTGACGGACGTCATTGAAGATCATACGAACTCCACTCGCTGATGCCCCCGCTCATCGGTTTGGCTCCGGAGCATATCCGACAAAGGTTCGGCGAATGGCGACAAATGTCAATAAATTGACAAGTTTTTACTGAGGAATCGTACGATATGCCGCAGTCTTCTTGGGCGCTGAAGGCGGATCAATACTCGCCGTATCGTCCCGCAACCGAGCGGATCAGAGCCTGGGGATCGTATCCAACGCCATCCTTGAAGACGATCTCGACATTGGCGAGGTCGTCGATCGCCTTGGTCGGATCGCCCCGCACGATCAAGAGGTCGGCGTCCTTGCCCGGCGCAACCGACCCGATGCGGTCCTGCAGGCCCAGAAAGGTCGCGCCATTGAGAGTGGCGACGCGAACCGCCTGCTCGAGAGGAAACCCGCCTGCGACCAGCAGCTCGATCTCGCGCAGGTCGCCGAAGCCCGGGACGATGCCGCCGGTCGAGGTCGGGTCCGGTCCCGCGAGAAGCAGGCCGCCGGCGTCGAAGAAGCGCTTCTCCATGGTGACGCCGTGCCGATACATCGTCTCGCGCTGAGCTCGCCGCTCCGCTGGGGCGGCGAGAGCGGCGCCTCGGACATAGAGATAGGACTCGCGCGCCTCCGGGCTCATGGCGGCCAGAGACTCTGCGTACAGCCGCGACTGTTGGGAGAACTCCGGCTCGAAGGCAGGCAAGGTGGACGTCAGGGCGACGTGATGGTCGATGAGCAGGCGGATCAGGCCGCTCGCCTCGGCGCCGTCCGGATCCATCGCCGTCAGGGTGGCCGACCCGTCGCCGGCCGTGCAGACATCCGGCGCCTTGCCGGGGTCGTTCATGGTGTTGACGAAGAAGCCGTGCTCCAGATTGTCGATGCCCAGGCCCACCGCCTCGGGATAGGTGACCGAGCAGAGGTGGCCCGTGAGCTTCAGCCCGCGCCGGTGGGCCTCGTCGATGGCCGCCTTCAGCTCGGCGCGAGTGATGTTCATGTACGCCTTGAAGGAGGTCGCGCCCTGGTCGGCCCAGAAGGCGACGGTGCGGCGCGCGTCCTCCGCGTCCTTCAGGTGATGCATCTGGATGAAGATGCTGGTCGGCCCCTCGAGGTAGGGCCCCGTGACGTCCATGTGCGGGCCCGGCTCCTCGCCAGCGTCCACCGCCGCCTTGATGTTCAGGTCGGTGTAGGGCTCGACGCTGCCGGTGGTGCGGATCGTGGTCACGCCGTTGGCGAGGTAGAGGCGGGGCGC
>Ga0210396_10003845_pt1 | contig 14851 bp, 15 predicted proteins | sample IncBWH17OmetaG_FD_155466 | JGI IMG/M metagenome (GOLD analysis project Ga0210396, IMG submission 155466) | Forest soil microbial communities from Barre Woods Harvard Forest LTER site, Petersham, Massachusetts, United States - Inc-BW-H-17-O ... | reverse complement strand
CCGGGCTAATTTGACCGTCGTAGCGATTTGCAAGGCCTCCGGACCATAACGCCCTGCCGCGCCCACCACCGAGCTCGTGTCGTGAATGGCGATAGCGCTCCACAGACCAAACTGCAGTTGACTCATGCCCAGCCAATGGCCTACTACAGGGAAAAGAAACAACGCCACGGAATTGAGGATGAAGACGACCCCCAGGGCCACCGATACCTGCCGCTCCTGGGCCTTGATCACCGGCGATAACGCCGCAATAGCGCTTCCTCCGCAGATGGCCGTCCCGCCGGAGATCAGCAACGAGGTCTTGCGGTCTACCCCCATCCACCGGCCTAGCAAAAGCCCCGCCGCCAACGTCCCGGTGATGCTCACCACGGTGAAAAGAAAACCGTCTTTGCCGGCCCGCAAGGCGGAAGCGGCATTCATGCCAAAGCCAAGGCCCACCACGGAGACCTGTAGCAAAATATGCGTAGCCTTATGATTCAACTGCAAAAAAGGATGTCCCACAAAAAGGGCGATCCCCAATCCAAGCAACAGCGCCACCGGTGGCGTGATCAGCGGCGTGAGACAAAGGATTACCGCCACCGCAAAAACCACCTGCCTTACCTGGATATGCTTGTCGAGTACTTTGATCGTGTCCATAATTCTTAAATTTTACTGGACACAAAGTTCCCCCGCAAAAGCCCCCCGGGGAAATTGCTATTGGTAATGCTCAATAACTTAAAGTTATCAGAGAACGCCGGTGGTGGCCGCCGGAAAACCAACCCTACCCCGCCGGCTTCTCCCGGTGGTGCATCGCAAACCGCATGAAAAGCTCCGGCAAGGCCTGCGCCTCCCCCTGCAACCGCGCAAAATAAAAGTTCCGCTCGATGTCCAATCCTTTCACATCGATGATCGTGCATTCGTTGTTCTGCAGCTCTTTCAATACAGCATGAACGGAGAGAAAAGCCATACACGGCGCATGCAAGAGATAAGATTTGATGATCTCCGTGCTATTGAGCTGCATCTCCTTTTGCAATTGCGACAGCTTGATGCCGACGCTCTTCAACGCATGCGCCAGCACCTCCAGCGTCCCCGACCCCGGCTCCCGCAGCAGCAAGGGGATACGCAGCAACTCCTCCGGCCTGATCGACGACCGCCGCGCGAGCGGATGCGCCGGGTTACTCACCAGCACGATCTCGTCTTTCATGAATTCGGTATAGCGGATCGAAGGGTTACGCGAATGACCTTCCACGATCCCCAGATCGATCTCCTCGCGCTCGAGCGCTTCTTCGATCTGCTGCGTGTTGCCCGTGATGAGACTCACCTGCACGTCGGCATAATGTTCATGGAAATCGGCGAGGATCGGCGGGATGATATATGGCGCCGTCGTCATGCTGCCGCCCAGGATCAGCCGGCCGCTTTGCGCCTGCGTCAGCGTGCTCATGTCGAATTCCATGTTCCGGTAAAGGGCGAACAATGTTTCGGTGTGCTTCAACAACCGTTTTCCCGCCGGTGCGAGTCGGATCCGTGTGCCGTTGCGTTCGAAAAGCTTTACTTTAAAATGCTGCTCCAGCTCATGGATATGCCGGGTCACCGCGGGCTGCGTGATGAACAATTCCTTCGCCGCCTTGGTGAAGTTGAGCCGCCTGGCTACCGTATGGAAGACCTGTAAACGGAAATCGAAGATCATTTGCCTGGATCCGGCCGGTCGGCCAATGCCCCCAAAGGCACTACCGCCGCCCTTTTGGCTGTAATATACTGCACCCGCTGTGCAACAGCACCCGCATCCAGGTTCTTTTTTTCCAGCTGCACACCGGTATAGCAGCCATAGGCCGGCTTCCCATCGGCTCCGAAATGTAGCATTTCCACAGAAACAACGCCCTTGGGGATACGCCCGCCGAACCAATGGGCGTCCTCTTTCTGTGTCCAGGTCACCAGGGCCAGGACAGCCCCGGAGGAATAGGGCTGACCGCTCCGGGCATTGCCCGCGGCAATGCCATTGCCATACAAGGTAGACATCGTCCCCGCCCCGGGATTGACAAAACTCGTGATGAGCCTGCCGCGTAACGGCATGACGCCGATGCTATCCGGCAGGAAGGCCGCCTGGTCATAGAGCCGCATCGTGTCGCTAAGCGGAAAGGTGAAGGTATGATCGGTGGAAGTCAAAGGCCGGTGACAATTCATGCATTCGGTGACGAAGGTGGCATCGTGGCCATAGGGTTTCATCGCCAGCCCTCCTACCCAACGCGCCCAGCCCCAGCCGAAATTGCCCGCATATTTTTTGCTGTCGCGGATCATAAACTCCACCTGCAGAAATGCGCCCGACCGGATCTCACCAGACGAATCGGGATTTTGGACATACGCGGCTTTGGCAAAGATGGCGCCGTCGGGATACGGATTGGTATTCCCCTGGCGGATGGCCCTGACGACGACGTCATTACCCAGGATCACGCGTAAGCTGCCGTTGTCATATCGCTCCGTGGTGCTCACCGGCTGCCAGTCGATCCAATGGGCCAGATCCCGATAGGCGATGCCATTATATTCGTCTTTGACGGCAGCCGGCGAGGCGATGGCCCCATGAGGAACGGCGCCCCCTGCATCGATCCATTGCCCGTACTGCACCGCCGCGGCCCGGTCACGCGCACTGTCGGGTTTTGGCCGGTAAGCCAGTGTCAGCGCATATTTTTTCAATACCGCGAGCTCGTCGGCGGTGATGACCCCGCCATGATGTAAAAAAGTATATTGACTCAACGGCATTGCATGCTGCTCGATCTGCATGATCGACTCGAACAGCTTTCCCGCCTGCTGTCCCTTGGTCAGGCTATCCCAATAGGAGAAGTTCAGTGCCGCCCGCCCCTCCCTGACGTCTTTGGCGACCAGCCAGTAGGCGGGAGCCGGCTCATCGAACCAGGCCAGCCGGGTCTGGTTCGAATGACAATCATAACAAGCCCGCTCCAGGATCGTCTTGACCTCAGGCGGAGCCTTCAGATCACCCGTCACCGGCGGATTATCCAGCGGCGGCCGGACAAACTGAATGCCGATAAAAACGACTAAACCAAAAAAGAGCAAAACACGGATCGTCTTCCCAAAAATCGGTCGCATGAGAGGATGTTTTGGCTGCAAAATTAACACCCTCCCGACCAGCCGGTTCTTTAATTCGTTGAAATAGCCAAAAACTACCTTGAAATAGACAATTCAACACATGCCATCCAAACCGAACCGGCCGCGAACACCCGGCGGGCTCAACGCTTCATCACCTCCGGGTTGAATACACCAGGTGGATTCCCGGCCTGCGGCCCCAACCCCAGGGCGGCGATCAGGTTGTCGGCGGCCAGGCTGGCCAGCCCATGTTGCGCCTCGGCCGTCCCCCCGGCAATATGCGGGGTCAACACCACATTCGGCAATCCCATCAGCCCGGGATGGATGTTGGGCTCGGCCTCGAAGACATCGAGCCCGGCCCCCGCGAGCGTCTTCTCCTGCAAGGCAACCGCCAGGGCTTCTTCGTCGATGAGCCCCCCTCGCGCAATATTGAACAACATAGCCGAAGACCGCATCAGCCGAAGCTCCGCCGCCCCGATGAGATGATAGTTCTCCGGCGTCAACGGCATCGCCAGGACGATAAAATCGGCCTGCCGTAACAATTCCTCCTTGCTGCGATAGGCCGCCCTGCATTCCGCTTCAAGTGAAGCATCCAGCCTCCGCCGGTTATGATAGAGCACCGTCATCCGGAAACCGACGGCCCGCCGGGCGATGGCCTGGCCGATACGCCCCATCCCGATTATGCCAAGCGTCTTGTCGCAAAGATTAACGCCGAAATACCGGCTCCCCGCTTGCGCCTTCCATTGCCCCTGCTCCACCCAATGCGCCGCTTCGACGATCCGCCGGGCCGTAGCTATCATCAACCCCCACGCGAAATCCGCCACCGTCTCGTCGGCAGGGCCGGGAGAATTGGTGCCGATGATCCCCACCCGCGTAAGCGCCGCCACATCGACATTGTTATAACCCGCCGCGGAGACACAGATCGCCTTCAGCTCCGGCAGCCCCTGCACCACCTGCGCATCGATCTTCTCTCCACCCGCGACGATCGCGCCGCTCATCCCACGCAGGGCTTCATGCAGCTCCGCGGAATCAAAACGAGGCCCCTCGTTGACGGTGACATCAAAATATTCCCGCAGCCTGTCCACGACATCGGGAAAAAGCGGCCGCGTGATGAGGATCTTCTGTTTACTCATATAGTTGGGCTTGTTCCGTTAAAGGTATGCTAAAGCCATAAACCGGCATTAGCATTTCATTAGTAAACGCGCAAGACCGCTACCGGTCTATACTACAAAATCACTTATTAAAACAAACGTTATGAAATACTTAATAGCCGCCCTTTTATTGATCGCCGTCGTAGCTAACGGGTTCACGGGTTACCGTCTTTTCCGCGCCAGCGAATACGACCTCTCGCATTTATTGATCATAGCCAGTTATGCCTGTATCGTGGGAAGTATTTATTTCCTAACGGTCTACAGACAACGGCGCATCGGCTAAAGCGGAACCTCAGATCCGTTTTTACGAAAAGCGTTGACCAAAAGCGCGGGCCCTGGGCCCGCGCTTTGTTTTTTCCCGTAACTTGCTTATTTTGTACCTACCCCGACCTGTCGCGCAACACCCTGATTATGAAAAGTTCCCTGTTCAGATGGTTCAAGGACACGTCTATCGCTAAAAAACTCTATTTCACAGTCGGGATCATGGCACTGTTGATCGCAATAGAGCTTTTTGTCCTCTTTTTTTCCATCCATACCCTCTCTTCCGTTCGCGCCTATGTAGGCGGTGAAGGCCTCTGGTCGAAGGCCCAAAAGGATGGCATGTACCAGCTGCTGAAATATGCCCGTACACACAACGAAGCCGATTATGCCAAATTCGAGAGCTTTATGAAAGTCAACATGGGCGACCACAAAGCGCGGATCGAATTGAGCAAACCCGATCCCGATTTCAACATCGCCCGCGAAGGATTCATCGAAGGCCGTAACAGCGAACGGGACGTAACCGGCATGATCCACCTGTTCCGGCGTTTTCATAGCAACCAATACATCCATCGCGCCATCGTCGCCTGGACCAGGGCCGACGAGGTCCTCATGGGATTCAACGACATCGGCGCGCAGCTGCACAAGGAGATCAATACCACCCCCTACTCCCAGGATCGTGTAAACGCCCTCCTCGAAGAGATCGACCCGCTCAACGACCGGCTCACCCCGCAGGAAGACGAATTCTCTTTTGCCCTCGGCGACGGCTCGCGCTGGCTGGAAGGCGTCGTGCTCCGGCTCCTCTTCATCGTCGCCTTCACCGTCGAATGCACGGGGCTGATCCTCGCGATCACCGTAAGCCGCGGCATCCAAAAAGGGCTCAACGAGATCCTTCTCTCGGCACAAGCCGTCGGCAGCGGCGATTTCAGCCGCAAGGCCCGTTCCTATTCCGACGACGAGATCGGTATCCTGGCCAACAACTTCAATACTATGGCGGCGAAGCTGGAGCGGCTGGAAATGGAGAACCGCGAGGTCAACAACTCCCTCGAAAGAAAGGTCCGGCAACGGACCAGCGAAATGGAAAGCAAGAATAAAGAACTGGAGCAATTCGCCTATGTGGCCTCCCACGATCTGCAGGAACCGCTGCGCACCATCTCCGGTTTTGTCGATCTGCTTCACAAAGAATACCGGGAGAAACTCAGCGGCAACGGCGATATCTATTTGAACTATTTGTCGCAGGCGTCGGACAGGATGAAGGTACTCATCAAGGACCTCCTGGACTATTCCCGCATCGGCCGCGAAAAAGCCGCGATGCCCGTAGACTGTGACGAACTGCTCGAAGAGGTCGTGGCCGATCTGGGCAAGATCATCCGGGAAAGCGAGGCGAAGATCCATTTCGCCGACCTGCCCGCCCTCTACGCCTATCCCACCGAGCTAAAGCTGCTCTTCCAGAACCTGATCGCCAACGCCATCAAGTTCCGCCACGCCCAGCGGACACCCGAGATCACCATCACCGCCGAAACCGGGAACAACGGCTGGAAATTCATGGTAAGCGACAACGGCATCGGCATCGAAAAACAAAACCTGGAACGCATCTTCATCATCTTTCAACGGCTACACACCCGCAAACAGTACGAAGGCTCCGGCATCGGCCTGGCACATTGCAAAAAGATCGCGGAATTACATGGCGGCAACATCTGGGCCGAATCCGATCCCGGCCTCGGCAGCCGCTTCTTTTTTACGATCAGCAAAGATATCTAAAGGCCGCCCCGGCTCAATGCCGTCTGACCGTATCCTGTTGCATCGTATCGGTGATCGGCCTGGTCCTGTTCTTTTCGTAATTGGTGTCGGCCAGGGAAGGATTGTTGGCGCTGTTGTTGTCGGGCGCCGGCCCCATGGAAGAAGAAGTATCCGTGGCCGGATTGGCTACGGAAGAGCCACGATGGTCCGAACCGCACTTGGCGAACCCGATACCCCCGACCAAAAGCCCGGCCAGGACAGCGATAAATGGGCTGGTTCGTGTCATAATACTAATTTCCCCTACCCACAAAAAAACTATGCCACCCACACGGGAACTACCCATTTGGCCAGAGGCCGGCATAATCCTTAACTTTGTAAAAAAGGAACTGGTAAATGGATTTTATAGACTATTATAAAGTATTGGGTGTAAACAAGAACGCCACTGCCGATGCCATCAAGACCGCTTATCGGAAACTGGCCCGCAAACATCACCCCGATCTGAATCCTAACGACAAGGAGGCGAACAAGAAATTCCAGCAGATCAATGAGGCGAACGAGGTGTTGAGCGACCCGGAAAAAAGAAAGAAATACGATCAATACGGCAAGGACTGGCAACACGCCGAGGCCTTCGAAAAAGCCCAGCAGGAGGGCGGTAGCCGGGGCCGTCGCCGCAGCGCACAGAGCAGCCAGGGGTTCGGCGGCGAAGAGGGCAGCTTTGGCGGCTTCAGCGCCCAGGGGGACGAATGGCACTCCAGCGACGATAGCGGCTTTTCCGATTTCTTCGAATCCCTTTTCGGCCGTGCCACCGGCCGCAGCAGTCAGGGCAGCCAGGGCAGCCAGGCTAAATTCCGCGGTCAGGACTACCAGGCCGAACTCGAGATCAGCCTCGCCGATGCCGCAACCACACATCAGCGGGTACTCACCATCGACGGCAAGAACATCCGCATCACCATCCCTGCAGGCGTCGAGAACGGCCAGGTCATCAAGCTCAAAGGGCATGGTGCGCCGGGCACGGGCGGCGGCCCGGCAGGAGATCTCTATATCACTTTTTCCATCGCCGACGACGCCCGCTGGACCCGCGAAGGCAACGACCTGCACATGAAAGCCGAATTGGACCTGTATACCGCCCTCCTGGGCGGCGACCTCACCGTCGACACGCTAACGGGCAAGGTCAAGCTAAAGATCAAACCGGAAACGCCTAACGGCAATGTGGTCCGGCTCAAAGGCAAGGGGTTCCCCGTGTATAAACAGGAAGGGCAATCCGGCGACCTCTACGTGACCCTGGAAGTAAAGCTTCCCACCCATCTCACCGAAAAAGAAAAGGAATTATTCAGACAACTGCAAGCCCTCAAAAAATAAAACGTATTACATGGCATCCGAAGAACTCATCTCCGCACACGAATTCTGTTCCTTCTATCACGTCGAGCTGTCCTTCATCCACAGCCTCCACGACTCGGGCCTCATCGGCATGACGATACAGGATGGTGCCGCCTTCCTGCCTACCGAAGAATTACCCGCCCTGGAAAAATTCGTCCGCTGGCATTATGAGCTGGCCATCAACCCCGAGGGTATCGAAGCGCTTTCGCATGTGCTTCAACGCGTAGAACGACTGCTGGAAGAAAACCGCGCCCTTCGCAACCGCCTGCGCCGCTACGAATTCAGCAGGTCCACCGGCGCCGGCATCCCACCCGCGGATTTCGCCGAGTTGTGAGGAAATTTTTTCCCCTCCTCCTCCCTTTTCCCCACCCTTCCGGAACCATGGCACGGTTTTACGGTATATATCAGAAACAGGTGTATGCAAAACACAAGGGAAACGATCGAAGTGCTGGGCGACCTCATCCAGATCAACAACGACCGCATCATCGGCTATGAAAAAGCCATCCGGGATTCCAAACCCGAGGATACCGATCTCAAGATCCTGTACGCGACGATGGTCGCCGAGAGCCACCGGATGAAGATCGCGCTGGCCTCCGAGGTCCAGACGCTAGGCGGCGAGATCGAGCAGAGAACAACAACGTCCGGCAAGATCTACCGCGCCTGGAACGATATCAAAGCCATGTTTACCGGACGTGACCGCCACGCTACGCTGGTGAACTGCGAGAACAGCGAGGTAGCCACGCAAAGCGCCTACCGGCAGGCCCTCGATCATGACCTGCCTTCTTATATCCGGGAATTGCTGAATCGTCAACAAGAGGCCCTGAAAGCTTCGCTGGAAGATATCCGCTCGACCAGGGAACAGTATGCGTAGAGATCGTTCGTTACGACTGCGCTATTATTTTGTCCGCTACCGTCACCCCGCTGCAGAATGCTGCTTCCACAGTTCCCGGCACATCCCCTTCATACAATCCTTCGCCACTAAAGAACAACGTCCCATCTACCGGCTGCGACAAGACGACCCGCGCATCGGCCGCGCCTACCGTGTCGAAACTATAGCCGCCATGAATGGCCGGCGCCGTCTCCCAATCGAGCATCAGCGAAGCCTTTAACCTGCCACGCAACATCTCGCTATCGATAGCGAAGATGCCGGCCAGGGATCGTAAAGCCGCAGTGATCCACGCCTCCCTGTCAAGCGCCCGTAAAGCCCGCAGGTTTTGACCGGCCACCCAGCCGGTGATTAACCTACAATCATCCGCCGGTTGCGTCCACCACGTGGGCAACGCCTCGTCGCTGAGAATAAAAAGCGTCTGCCCCGGCTTCTTGCGATCATTCCAAAAAGCTTGGTCAAACTCCAATAACACCTTGATCACCGAACCAAAACCAAGTTTTTTGATCGCCGCGAGATGCGCTGCCGGCAACCCGGGAGAAAAATTGATCCCAGCCGTCTTCAGCACCCCCAGCGAGACCGTGCTCACCAAAAGCTCCGCGCAATAGATCGAGCCGGCCGCTATCTCGACGGTCACCTTCCCCGGTTCCCAGCGGACCGCACGCACCGGCGACGAATAATGGATCACACACCCTTGCGCTCCGCAGACCCGCGCCAGATGATCGATCAGTTGCCGGTAGCCGCCCAGCGGCCGGTATTCCCGCCCACCGTCTTCTTCCGCCGCCCACTCCCGGTATAGGCTCCTGGTACTCGCCGTGTGAAGATCGGCGAGATCATATCCTTCTGCCATCCGCGATACGGATTCCCGCATAGCCGCATAACGATCCGCAGAAAAATAGGTGGACAAAAAATCCGCGAAGGGCATGTCCTCAGGGAGCATGTCCATCTGTTTGAACAGCTCGTCCCAACCGCGGTGGAAATCCTGCTCCCCGTCCCCCCACACCTGGACCATATGCGCATTCACGGGCTGTAAAATAACGCCCGCCTCTTTAGCCAGCTCCAGGCTTAGAGGCAATTCCCCGTGAATAAACTCGGCCCCGCCTTCCACGGTCATGCTAAAACCGGCCGGGGCTCCTGCCGGAAGGCTGAGTATCCGTCCGCCGGGCACGCCGCTTGCTTCTAAGATGGTTACCCTATATCCTGCCCTGGAGAGCCGCCGGCCTGCCTGCAGACCCGCGGCTCCCGCTCCGATGATGATGATTGATTTAGCCATTTGCCGCAGCAAAATTGGGGACAAATAGTTGTAAAATGATCGACAAAGGCCAGCATTTTTTACTATTTTTGTAGACATCTGCTGAATCCCTGCGTAAAAAAATTCACAATCCTTTAAGAAGCCCGTCTCAACCCCAGCACGAGAATTGTTAACTATTACTCAAAGGGAACCTTATGCAAATACAATTCATCCGGAACATCCAATTCACCAAACTGGTGAAGGCAGACGGCCGACTGAGAGAATTCAACTTCCGCAAGTCTAACGGGCTGCAGGAAGGACTGTTTACTGTTGATGTGAGTGATGACCGCGGCAACCGGATCGTATTGAGGATGCAGCGGGAAGATGGCGTTTGGAAGATCATCAAACAACAGCTCCCCACCTGGATTTGGGAGAACGAACAAGTTTTTCATACGCTCATCGAAGAAGAACTGGGGGCAGCCGGGATCGTAAAATAACAACGGCTACCTTTTCCCCACACGCTCTCCACATAAAATCGCCCCCTGTTCGCCTCGGCGAACTCGTGACAAAGCAGGATGCCGAGACCGGTGCCTTTCTCCCTGGCTGTACCATAATTGGTAAAACTTTCTTTTCGCCGGATCCGGTCCAGCGCATCCGCAGTCATGCCGACGCCCGTATCGGCGACACAGATCTCTATTTCCCCCGCCTTCCGCTTTCCGCTGATCAGCACCCGGTCCCCGGGCCGGCAGAACTTGATCGCATTGCTCGCCAGGTTGCGCATCACTACCTGCATCATATCCCTGTCCGCATAACCCACCAACGATTCCGGCAGATCCGTCGTCAATAGCACCTCTTTTTCCCGCGCCTGCTGCCGGTACAAAGCCAGCGTTTTCTCCACCAGCTCGTCTACCGCAAACAGCACCGGGTGCGCCACCGCCCCCTTCATCTGACTGCTCGCCCAGCTCAGGAGATTTCCCACCAGTTCGCTTGAAGCATCGACATACGACCGGAACTCGCTCATCATTCCCCGCATCTCCCGCTCCGGGATCTTTTTTTCTTTGAACAATTCCAGCAACCCCTTGAGCGAATTCAGCGGCCCTCCCAGGTCATGCGCCACCACCGAGAACAGCTTGTCCTTTTGCTGATTGCTCAACAACAGCTGTACCGCCTGCTGCTCCAGGATCTCCTTTTGTTCCTCGATCTGCGCGTTCTTTTCCTGCAATAACCGATTCATCCGCCGGACGACGATCCGGCCGCGTAGCAGCAGGAAGGCCAGCAGGCTCAACAGTGCGATGACAAAGATGGTGATGGCGAACCTCAGCTGCGCCAGCCGTAGCGCACGCTCATACCCGGCATTCTTGACCGCCTGGGCCTCCCTGAGCATACTGGCCTGCTGCTCATAGTCGTACCGCGCGGCCCTGGTGAGGATCTGCCTCCGGCTCTGGTCATTGAACAGGCTGTCCGAATAGGCTGCGGAGAGCTTGAAATAGTGCAGCGCCTGGCGATAATCCCCCTTAGCCGTATAGATATCCGCCAAAACCCTGGTCGAGCCCTGCAACTCCGGCTTCCGGCGCTGCGCGCTGGCTTCGCTCAGCGACTCCCGCGCATATCGCAACGCCTTTGAATAATCCTTCGACAGCAAATAAGCCTGAGCCAGGAGGTTCTTGGTCGCCGTGACCTCCAGCCAATCGTTTGCTTCCTGGAAATACGCCAGGCTTTGCAGATGATGCGCCAGCGCCCCGCTGTAATCCCCTCTCGCAGCCAGCACCCGGCCGACATCATTGTTATAATCCGCGGCGGCCTGCTCGTCCTTCGTCTCCCGCGCCAGCCGGTAAGCCTGTTCGGCATACTGCAACGCCTCGTCATAGCGTTGCTGCCGCAAGGCCAGATCAGCCAGATGCGAGGCCACATAAGCGGAATGCAAGCTGTCCCCGTTTTGCCGGTCGAGCGCGGCGACCTTTTCCATCAGCCGCTGCGCTTGCTCATATTCGCCCTCCTGCTTGGCAAAAAGGGCCATATTGACGTTTACCTTGGCGATCAGCTGCGAATTGCCGATCTGCTCGGCGATGTCCAGCGAATGCTGATAGGCGGAAAGCATATCGACATAATTCCCTACCATCTCATAGGTATTCCCCAACATCCGCCAGGCCTCGGCCTCCCCCCGGTGATAACCCGTTCTCCGGGCATAATCCTGCGCCCGGCGGCCATAAAAGAAAGCGCTGTCGGCGCTATTGCCATAGAAGGCATGCGCCAGCCGGTTCAGGGTATCGACATAGGCAGAGTCGGGACGAGCATCCGCCCCGGGGTCCCGGAGCGTGGTGTGAAGATGGGCAATGTCGTTGGTTTGAGCCGGGGTTCGCCCATAAAACCCTAGCAATAAAGCTACTAACCAGGTTGCAAGACAGATAGATCTCATTTTCCAGGTACTTGTTTAGGTGAGGCCGGGTCGGGGCCTAAAAGCAATCTATCCGTGGTCATGTAAGGTAAGCGGATACGGGCAGGGCCCGCACATACGAACAAACTCGTAATAACGTTGTTATTCTTTTATAGGTTGGGAGGTAGGAGGTAAAAGGTTGGAACAACCGGAACAGCAAACATAAGAAAAAAAACGGGCCGGCGAAATTCACACGCTGTTAATAACAATTACAAGAAAATCAGGGACGTCCGGGTTATATTTGGAAGAGAGAGCCGGCAATCTACAATAAACCTCCCAAAAGCGGACAGTACCCATTTCAGAACGCTAAAAAAGAATTGAATTTTGACTGAAACTATTATCAACCTGGAAACCGTTAACCCCATTGAATTTTTCGGAGTGAATAACGGCAAGCTCGATTTGTTAAAGAAGAAGTTTCCCCTGTTAAAGATCTTGTCACGCGGTACTCAGATCAAATTGAGTGGCTCTCCCGAACAAGTGGAAACGGCAAAGGAAAAAATCGATTTATTAGTGCAATACCTGGAACGAAATGGCCATGTCAGCGAGAATTATTTCGAGCAGATACTCGGCGGCGACGACGCCGAGACGGTGGACCATTTTGTCGATCGTCATCCCAACGACATCCTGGTATTCGGCCCCAATGGTAAAACGGTGCGCGCCCGGACCATCAACCAGAAAAGGATGGTCGGAGCCGCGGAAAAAAGCGACATCGTGTTCGCCATCGGCCCTGCCGGTACGGGTAAAACCTATACCGCCGTCGCCCTGGCGGTGCGCGCCCTCAAAAACAAAATGGTCAAAAAGATCATCCTTACCCGTCCCGCGGTCGAAGCCGGCGAAAGCCTCGGTTTCCTGCCCGGCGACCTCAAGGAGAAGATCGACCCCTACCTGCGCCCCCTCTATGACGCCCTCGACGACATGATCCCGGCCGATAAGCTAGGCTACTACATGCAAACGAGGACCATCGAGATCGCCCCCCTGGCTTACATGCGCGGCCGAACCCTCGACAACGCCTTTATCATCCTCGACGAAGCGCAGAATGCAACCGACCTGCAGTTGAAGATGTTCCTCACGCGTATCGGCGCCAACGCCAAGGCCATCATCACCGGTGACCTCACCCAGATCGATCTGCCCAAAAATCAAAAAAGCGGCCTCGCCAAAGCCCTCTATATCCTCCAGAACATCGACGGCATCGCCCACATCGAGCTGGATGAAGAGGACGTAGTCCGTCACCGTCTCGTCAAAGCCATCATCAAGGCCTACGAACGGGATAAAAAAGAAGAAGATCTTCAGCATCCTGGCCGTTAGGCCGGGATGCTTCCCCAGCCGCCTGCGGCGGCTCGTCCGAAGGACAGAAATTAATTTTGCCGTATTTTTGCCCCTATGCTGAAAAAATTCCTCCTTCCCGTCGTACTCCTGGCCGCCGCCTGCAACAATTCCCATACGTTCAAAAAAGCCGAAGACGCCCAGGACGCCGGTCGTGAATTCATCCGCGCCTCCCTCGACGGCAACTACGAGAAAGCGTCTTTTTATCTCTACGCCGACTCTACTAATAAGATGATGTTTGCCAAATGGAAAAAAGACTATGACCGCATGAGCCCGGAAGAACAGCAGAAATACAAGGACGCCGATATCCTCCCCCTCGATGTCCACGCCATCAACGATTCCGTGACCTCCTATACCTACGCCAACTCCTACAAAAAAGACACCACGACCATACGCGTCGTCAGGATCAACGGCGACTGGATGGTCGACCTCAAAGAAATTCTCAATCACGGGAAATAGCCGTCGTGGTTCGTGGGCTACCTGACGACCATAATCCCGATTACCGTAGCCAGCAGTCCCAGGATCACGCTTCCCCCCACATACAAAAAGAAAGCGGCAAGCTGGCCTTCCCGCACGAGGCTGATGCTCTCGTAGGCGAAGCTGCTAAAGGTCGTATAACCGCCGCAGATACCGGTAATGAGGAATATCCGCCATTCAAAGGTGAACCACCCGTTGCGGAGCGAAAGGCCATAAAGCAGCCCAATGAGCAGACACCCGCTGAAATTGACCATCAGCGTCCCTACAGGAAAACGCAGGGTAAGATACCGGTCGGCCCAGACCTGCACCAGGTACCGGCCGATGCTGCCGATAGCGCCACCGGCCCCTATGATTAAAAGATTCTTCATATCAGCTAAACCATTGCTTCCGCCGCTTTATCCGTTTATCCCGCACTTCATGCAGCGTCTCATTGGGCTTCGCCAACCCCGCCACCTTCGACACTCCCACCCGCTGCGCATGATAAATCCCCGAGTGCCCGCTGAAATAATAGGCCGTAAAACAGGCTACGGCATAATACAGGACATTCCCGCCGCCGAATAATTCCACTCCCATGAACGTACAGGCAATCGGGGTATTGGTGGCGCCGGCAAAAACGGCGATAAAACCAAGTCCGGCCATCAGATCCACCGGAGCGCCGCTAAGGACGGCAAGGGTATTGCCCAAGGCCGCGCCGATAAAGAATAACGGCGTGACCTCGCCTCCCTTGAATCCCATACCCAACGTGATCGCGGTGAAAAGCAGCTTCCAGAACCAGCTGAAGGTCGTCGCCCCTCCGTTATGAAAACAACTCGGGATCGTCACGCTCTGCGGCGTCTTGCCCACCACACCCAGGCTCAGATAATCCTCCGTCCCCAAAGCGAGCGTCAGCCCGATGATCAGCA
>Ga0210396_10003844_pt1 | contig 14851 bp, 11 predicted proteins | sample IncBWH17OmetaG_FD_155466 | JGI IMG/M metagenome (GOLD analysis project Ga0210396, IMG submission 155466) | Forest soil microbial communities from Barre Woods Harvard Forest LTER site, Petersham, Massachusetts, United States - Inc-BW-H-17-O ... | reverse complement strand
GCCCGGATGTGTTGCGGGCCGGTTCGGCAGCAGCCGCCAATCCAGTCTGCGCCTGCTTCCCTCCATGCCGTTGCCATCGCGCCGAAGTCTTGCGGGTCGGAGCTTCCGGTCCAGCCTCGCGTCTCTGCAACCCAGGTTTCGCCCGAATTCGGATAGACGGCGATTCGCTTGCGGGTGACGGCGCGTATGTGGTGGATGAGCGGCAGGATGTGGCGCGGCGCAGTGCAGTTCACACCGATGGCGATGATCTGTGCCGAGCTATCGAGCAAGCGAGCGCACTCTTCGATCGGCTCGCCGTGACCGGCCTGGCCTTCGTCCGCGCAGGTGAAGCTGATGTAAGCGGCGAGGTCGGGAAAGTGGGCGAGCGTTTCGAGGATCGCTTCCGCTTCGGCGAGCGACGGGATGGTCTCGAAGGCGAGGAAGTCAGCGCCGGTCTCGCGCATCGCGTCTATGCGTTCCTCATGGAAGGCGACCAGTGCGTCGTGCCCGATGTCATAGTGGCCGTGGAACTCCGCGCCGTTGTGCAGCGCTGCTCCGTATGCGCCGAGCGACCCCGCGATCCAGACGCGGCGTGGTGTGCGGCCAGCGATGATTTCACTCTGCATATAGTCGCGTCGTGCCTGTTCAGCGAGGGCGACACTCTGCCGCATGGCCAAACGCGCAGCCTGTTCGGCGGCTGCGGCGGCGAGGCCGATTTCGCGATAGCCCATGGCGGAGACCTGGTAGCTTGCGGTGAGCAGGCAATCCGCGCCGGCTTCGAGATAACTGCGATGCACCGCGAGCACCTTTTCCGGATGCGTGCGCAGCACCTCGCCGGACCAAAGTGGGCTCGCGAGGTCGCAACCGGCGCGCTCAAGTTCCGTCGCCAGCCCGCCATCGAGCACGCGCAATCCGGTCAGGTCGAGCACGTCACGCGGAGTCATGTTTGATGTCTACCGGCTCTCGACCCAGTCTGCAAGCCTCGGCGATGGCGCCCGTTCCGCTACACTTCTGTTCTGCTACACTTACCGAAGTGCGCTCGAGGTGAGCCGCCATCCCTACCAGGACGATGGCGTGGAGCGTGCACCCAAGGAAGTCGGTCGATCGGGGAGTGGCTCAGCCTGGTAGAGCACCTGGTTCGGGACCAGGGGGTCGGAGGTTCGAATCCTCTCTCCCCGACCATCTAAAGCTGAATCCTGTGAATAACTTAGCACTGCACCGAAACGCGGCGCGAGGCTGTGCTCGTCCAAGTGAATCGATAGCGCAAGAGCGGCCCTATTTCTTATGCGCATTTAGTTTCTCGAGTACACGTTTAAGGGCATCGAGCTTCAGCCCAGCTTCGCCGAGTTTGCCTTCTGCCGTCAGACGCTGGTAATCGGCAAAGTCTTTGCCGGCTTCCGAGATGAGGGCGTTCATATCCGACGAAGGCAGGGAACTTCCCTGAGATACAGGCGCAGCCTGTGGTGGTTCCTTGGCACTCAGCGACGAGACTTCACCGCCAAAAAGGGCCGCCAGTGCTGCCTGAAATGTTGTGCCGTAGGCGAGCTTGTCCTGTAGCGCAAGCACGACAAGACGGAGCTCCGGCATTGGACTCCGCTGAGCCTGAAGGTAAATCGGCTCCGCATACAACAGCGCTCGACCGGACGGGATGACGAGCAGGCTTCCGCGCAGCACGTGCGAGCCTTGTTGGTTCCACAGAGTCAATTGTCCTGAGAGCTGCGCGTTCTGATCGATGCGTGCCTCAATCTGTTGCGGGCCGTCTATCAGCCTCGTCTTCGGGAAGTCGTACACCACCGTTGTGCCGTAATTTGAGCCGTCGCTTCGACCAGCAATCCATCCAATCAGATTGTTTCGGTTGGCAGGCGTAAAAGGGAGAATCTCCACGAACTCCTCGCCTGCGCCTCCGGGCAGTTTCATAAGGACGAAGTTCGGCTGCATCATCTGAACCAGCTGCTGGCCATTACTGTCAGTGCTGGTCTCCGTGGCGACGGTCCATAGATCTTCGCGATTGAAGAAGACCTCCGGGTTCGTCATGTGGTACAGGCCATAGACCTCCGACTGCAGTTTGAACAAGTCCTCGGGGTAGCGGACGTGCCTGCGCAAGTCCGCCGGCATTGCGGCTGCATCCTTGAAGAGACTCGGAAAGATGCGGCGATAAGCATTCACGATTGGGTCCTGAGCATCGAAAACGTAGAGCGTAGCGGTCCCGTTGTACGCATCCACGACCACTTTGACGCTGTTGCGCATGTAATTGACCGAGCTATCACCAAGGTCATAATGGGTCGAATACGGATAGCTGTCCGATACGGTGAACGCATCCATCACCCAGGAGAGCCGGCCATCATCGCCCACTACCAAATAAGGATCCTGATCGAAGGTCAGGAACGGTGCTATTGCCGCCACGCGTTCTCGTATGTTGCGCCGCATCAGCAGCCGGCTTTGTGAGTTTACGTCGTCGCTGAATGGCAATTTGCCAAGGTCGCCTCGATCGATCGCGAGGATGACACGCCGCAGGAACCCACCGAGCGCGATGCCGCCGGTGCCCTGGTACGACGTGAGGTTATTGCTTTGGCCTTGCGGATAGTCGAATTCCCGCTGCCTCGTCTTGACGTACACGTCAGTGTCGGTCAGTTCCCCAAAATAGATCTCGGGGCGGCTTACGTTCAAACCGCGTACCGTGCTCTGAACGGGCATGTTACTTAGCAACAGTGTTGGCAAGCCCTCCGCTGTGAACCCGTTGACGGGGTTCATCGTCACTCCGTAGCCGTGGGTGTAGATCAGCTTCTCGTTGATCCAGTTCCGGCTGCTGACCGGGAGCTTGGCGACGTTTAGCTCGCGCGCTGCGAGCATGACCTGGCGGGTCGTGCCATCCAGGTCATAGCGATCGATATCGATGTCAGGAAAGTCGTAATAGGTTCGAATCTCCTGCACCTGCCGCAACGTATCCTGCAAGGCACGCCAGTCCCACAACCGGATGTTTTGAAGCGTCGCCTGGTTGTTCGCGGGATCGGTTGCATCGACTGTGGTCTCGGCGGGAAACTCGCGTTGCGCGAACCGATCAAGCCCAAAGGCCTTGCGGGTCATCTCGATATTGTGGGAGATATACGGTTCTTCACGAACCAGCTCATTCGGCTTGACGACAAAGTTGCCAACGTACCAGCCAACTATCACAAGCACGCCATAGCAGAACATGGCAGGAAGGACTGCAACCACAATCCATCGCCCGCGTGACTCGCGGACAGCGTTGACCGCTGCGATAGCGGCACCGAGGACAAGGGCAGCGCATACGATAAGCAGGCCACGGATCATTATGTGCGCGTCGGTGTAGGTGACGCCGTCAAAGATCGTGTGATGTTCGAGCGATAGCTGAAACCGGTTGACGTACACCGTCATTGCAACAACGAACAGAAGGAACGCGAGTGTGACGGAGAGTCCACGCCAAGGTGACGTGGCATAGGTGATATGGCGCTTGGCGAGGGAGCGGGCGCCGCTTGTAATGATGAGAAACAATACGGCAACCGCACAGGTCGCGATAGCTAGGGTGAGTAGCCAGTTGTCGATGAGCTGCCACGCGGGCAGCGTGAACAGGAAGAAGTTCAGCGGCCTGCCAAAGATCGGATCCGCACTGCCGCCCGTTGCATGTGGCGCATACCAGAAAAGCGCTAGCGTTGGCCACTGCGCCATCAGGGCAAAGCCGGTCACACCCGCAAACACAACGGAGATGCAGAGCGAAATGACGCGGAGGGCTGGCTGGACCGACAGGCTGATTGGTTGGCCCACGATGACGATCGAGTGAAAATTAGGCAGCTCGTCTTGATGAGACCACCGTATAGCCGCAAATGCGCCGTACAGGAACAGAAACGTGACTACGGCAAAGACCACAAAGCTTGCAATCTGCAGCCCCATTGTCTTCCAGTAGACGTTTCCGAAACCGAGCGATTGAAACCAGAGAAGGTCAACCCAGTACGACAACGCAATTCGGGCCGCAAGAAATATCCCAAAAGCTAAAGCGATGAGAAGGAGAAGCTTGCGGACCCCCCGCGACGATCTTCTCCGCGGTGGCGAATCAATGAATGACGGCAACTTTCCTCCGCGCCTATGACGAACCGACAACTGATTGTAGGCCCCTTAGAAGAGAGAGTTGTTTGCGCGAGGATCCTTCCAGAACGGAGGGTGACATTTGTGCGACGTCACTTGAGCTTCCGCGGGTTATCGCCGACTCTGCTCGACCATCTCGATGAGCACTTTCCGTGTCGCCTGCGCGGTTGCTACCTCACGGAGAAAGTTGATCCGGACACCTTTGATTCCTTCGTTTGTCTTCAGTCGAAGAGCGAATCCGAGGCGGTCGACAGAGGTCATGGTTGCCTCGACTGCCTCCATCTGCGCATATGAACGTGCGAGCAGAATCATCGAGTCGCCGTGATCGGCGTTCATGTGCTCGAGGATGCCGGGCGCGGCTTCGGCCAGGGGGTCTGGTGCAGAATGTTCGTACTCTCCAGCCTCGACCCATCCCATCACGCCAAAGCCACCCACATAGTAGAGGTCGATGGGCTGGAGCCGGAAAAAGCTGAAGTCGGTGAAGTCTACCCAGTAGCGGCTGTTTTCATGGCGAGCGAGGTACTGTTCTCGAACAGAAGCGACATCATGCTCCGGCACAGGTTCGGCGACGCCGATCAGGGTGCCTCGCGCGGCACCAAGCGGATCGCCATCGGCACTTGCCTGTCCGACGAAGAGACTGCATCGCGGATCGGCCTTCAGATTCTGGGTGTGCATGGCCATATTGCTAATGAGGAAGATCGGACGACCGGCAAGATCGAGCGCGAAGGGCATCAGCGAGCCGAAGGGAAATCCCGCATGCTTGCGGGACATCGTGGACAGCGTGCCGACCGACACCAGTGAGAGAAGCGTGCGGATACGCTCTGCATGACTTGGCTCCGGCAGCTGCGGGAACGCAGGCCCAGTGGATGCATGCTGACGCTGCGGTGCGTTTTCTTTCATTGGCATGGCGTTGCTCACCCCAATCCATAGTAGCTTCCAACCGCATAGATTGCCGGAGACCGTCGAACATGCAAGTGCGGCGCGACCTCCCGCACAGAGGCTGGGGCACTTAAGAAAAATCGCCAGATGCAATTGGTATCCGTGGCTGTCTTATAAAGCACGTCAACGAGTTACGTCGCTTCGCACCGTAGCTCATCGATCTCATCCCACTGTGGTTGTTCTGTGACATCGCACACGCAATAATCAGGGCTATCCCCCGAATTCTTCTCCGTCTACGTTCAGGTTGCCTGACCAGTTTCTTCGATTCCGCGGGTTCAAGCCGGCAAGGTTCTGTAGCAAGACATAACGGACCACCGGTGGGTTTGGATCATGTCGTGCTCTGGAGGCTGTCCCTATGCGATTTCTCAGACTCGCACTATTCGTCGTCTTCGCGGTTCCCATAAACCTGCTTGCGCAAACTAGCTTCACATCTGTTCGCGGCACCATCGCCGATAACTCCGGCGCGATGATCCCGAATGCGCAAGTCAGCCTTAAGAACACGGCGACCAATGCCGAACTTACTGGTTCTACAGATAGCGCCGGCTTGTTCCAGTTTCCGCAGGTGACACCGGGCACCTATACCATTACGGTCACTGCCTCGGGCTTTGCACCATCGACCAAGCAGGGCAGTTGCTTGTCAACCAGCCGGCAACCGTCAACTTCCAGCTCGGCGTGTAGGCCAGCGCGACGGTAGTCACTGTAAGCGCCGAGGCGCAGACCCTGAACAATATAGATGCGACCATCGGAAATGCATTCAACAACGAGGCGATCCAGGCGCTGCCATCGGAAGGCCGCAACGTTCCTGATCTTCTCAGCCTGCAGCCCGGCGTGCTCTACCTCGGCCGAGCGGGCGATCAGCAGAGTGACAGCCGCAGCGGATCGGTCAACGGCGCGCGCTCGGACCAGACGAATGTCACGCTCGACGGCCTTGACGATAATAACCAGGAGCAGGGGCTCGCCTTCACCGGCATCCTGCGGCCCACGCTCGATTCCACAGAGGAGTACCGCGTGGCGACCACCAACTCCAATGCGGATTCAGGTCGCTCCTCGGGTGCGCAGGTGGCCATTGTCACTCGCACGGGCACCAATCAGTTCCACGGCAGCGTTTACGAGTACAACCGTAATACGGTCGCGGTGGCCAACGACTGGTTCAACAAGGCAGCCCAAGTGGCGGCCGGGGAGCCGAATGTTCCAGGCGAACTCATCCGCAATACTTTCGGCGCCTCGGTCGGCGGCCCGTTAAAGAAGAACAAGCTCTTCTTCTTCGGCAACTATGAAGGGCAGCGCACCGCGGAGAACCGGCAGGTCACGCGCACAACTCCGACCGCATCCTTCAAAACCGGAGAGGTCAAATACCTTAGCAATGGGACCGTGGTTAACCCTTACGCCATCGCAGATTGCGACGATGGATCCGAACTGCTCTGCCAACGGCACCTGTCCGTGGGGTCCGGGTGTCGATCCGTTCGTGCTGAATTATTTCAGCCTGTATCCGACTGCAAACGGCTCGGCTCTGGGTGATGGTCTTAACCTGGGCTCTTATACATTCTCATCGCCAAATCCTGGAACGCTGAATACAAGCATCGCAAAGTTCGACTATATGCCGAACGACCGTCATCATTTGTTCATTCGCGGCAATCTCCAGAAAGACACGCAGGCTGGAGTCCTCCAATATCCGGGACAGCCGGCATCCAGTTTCACGCGTGATAACACGAAGGGCCTTGCGGCTGGCTGGGACTGGACGCTCACCTCTCACTTCCTCAGCGATCTGCGTTATGGCTATGTAAGACAGGGCTATGGCGACCGGGGTGTTGGTCAGGGCGACTACGTCGTCTTTCGCTCCCTCGACCAGGCGACGGCACAGACACGTACGACGCTGATCAACGTGCCAGTGCATAACTTCGTCGAGACGTTGTCATGGAGCAAGCGACAGCACAGCCTGAGCTTTGGCGCGAACTACCGGTTGATATTCAATAATCGAAACTCCGATGCCTCGAGTTACGGCTTCGCCGACACGAATGAATACTGGATCGACACCGGAGGCAACATCGCAAACACCGGCAACAGCCTGGATCCGGCAGCCTTCGGCTATCCCGCTGCCGACCCCGGAGGCTCGAACTCGTACAACATTGCCATCGCCGCCCTCACCGGCATCGTTCCGGAAATCACGGGCCAGTACAACTACGCGGTATCAAAGAATGGTGCAACGGGCAATTCTCTGGGTGACGGCACCTCGGTAGATCGCCACTACAAGACCAACGAGTTCGAATACTTTGTGCAGGATGCATGGCGCCTGCGGCCGAACTTCATTCTGACGGTGGGTATCCGACAGTCCATGCTGCAAACGCCGTACGAGACGAACGGCCAACAAGTATCTCCCACTATCAACATCCACCAATGGCTGATCAATCGCGCTGCTGGCGCTGCACAAGGTCAGACGGTACAGCCGGACATCCAATTTGCAGCGAGTGGTCAGGCGCGCGGACTTAAGCCCTATTGGCCCTCTCAGTTTGCTAACGTGGCTCCCCGCGTCGCATTCGCCTGGTCGCCAGACAACAATACTTCGGTTCGCGGTGGCTTCGGCATGTATTACGACCACTTCGGGCAGGGCATCGTCAACTCGTTCGATCAGAATGGATCGTTCGGCCTGACCACCGCCATCACGAATCCCGGCGGAAGTTTTTCGACAGATACTTCTCCACGCTTCACCGGCGTTCACAACCTGCCTTCCGTTGGAACCTGCGCGCTGCCGACCACCGTTCAATATCCATACACGCCGCCGACGGACGCGAACTGCGGCTTTGCCATCACCTGGGGCATCGATGACCACCTGAAGACACCTTATTCGGAGACCGTCGATTTCTCGATCCAGCGCGAGGTGCCGGGTGGATTCACTCTGGAGGCCGCCTATATCGGACGCTTTGGGCGGCGACTATTGCAACAGCTTGATCTGGCTGAACCGCTCGACCTAGTGGACCCCGCCTCGGGAATGGACTACTACCGCGCCGGCACTCTGCTGTCGCAGGACGTAGACCGCAACAACGGCTACGCCGATCCGCAGACGGCCGCCAACGCCACTGTTGAGACCATCCCCTACTTCGAGCATTTGTTTCCCTAACTGGCGACAGGTGGCATGAGTGCGACGCAGAACATCTACTCGAATGTCTGGGCCTTCCAGCGCGGCAATGAAACCACTGCCCTGGCCGATCTAGACGAATACTGCTTCCCAACCTGCGGGCCAAACACTGCACCGCGATTCTTCCAGCGCCAGTTCTCGTCACTCTACGCATGGTCGAACGTCGGCGGCTCCAGCTACAACGCCGGGCAGCTGATCCTGCGTCATGCCATGAGTCGCGGCGTGCAATTTGATTTCACCTATACCTTCTCCAACTCCATCGATCTCGGATCGGACACGGAGCGGACCAACGAACTGAACGGGACTGGCAGTACGCTCTACAACAGCGGCGGTTCTTTCTCCGAGATCGTCAATACATTCCATCCCGAGTTCAACCGGGCAGTCTCCGACTTCGACACGCGTCACCTCGTCAATACCGATTGGGTTATCCAGCTGCCTTTTGGATCGGGCCAGCATTTCCTCAACAGTGGTGGAAGAATCGTTCGACGCCTTTGTCGGGGGATGGCAGTTATCCGGTCTCACTCGCTGGTCCAGCGGTTTACCCTTCGCTCTCGTTACCCCAGGATGGGCAACGAACTGGCAGCAGCAGAGCTTTGCAGTGCAGACCGGAGTGGTGAAGACCCATCTCCACCTGGTCAATGGAGCGCCGCAGGCCCTCGCCGATCCGAATGGAGTGAACAACGGCGTGGCGGCGGGAACCCCTATCCGTCTTGCTTATCCCGGTGAGGCGGGACAGCGGAACAAGTACCGCGGCGATGGCTACTTCGACGTCGACTCAGGCCTCTCGAAGGTGTGGAAGTTGCACGAGGCGATGGACCTGAAGTTCGCATGGGAAGTATTCAACGCCACTAACTCCGTACGCTTCGACACCAACCCCACGACCTCCCAGGGTGGCCTCAACAACCAGCTCACCAGTCGCACGCTGGGACAATACAGCTCAACACTCACGATTCCCCGGGTCCAGCAGTTCTCGCTCCGATACACCTTCTGAGGTCGGCGTCGTCCCGCAGATGACCCCCCGGGCTCCGGGGGAAAGCATCTCGCGAGACCGGACGTCGAGACGGAAGGAACTCGTCGGAGCCGGTACAAGGGCGCCTGCGAAGTGATCCATGGGCGCCTGGAACGCCCCCGATTGCCTGCAGCACGATGGATTAGGATAAGGTACCGTGTAATCCGAAGTGGCCGCGGTCATCGCATGGCAAGGATCCTTGGGGCTGTCGCAATCGTCGCTCTTACGATGGGTATTGCTTGCGCGGGAAGCCGTGCGCAAAGCGCGCCCGCTTCTTCGGACAGAGTCTGGCACTCGACTCAGGAACGAGGACTCGGGCGGCAACTTGCGTCGCGGCCTGAACCGAAGTACGATCTCGACCCGAATAAGCACTATCTCCTTGCCGAGCTGATCGATCTGGCTCAAAAGCATAATCCTGACACTCGTGTTGCATGGGAGCAGGCGAAGGCACGAGCGGCTGCCCTTGGGGTTGCTCGTAGCGCGCTCTACCCGACGATTGCCGCAGTTGCTTTGGCAGCCACAGTTCGTCAGGCATCGCTCATCGGGGAATTCTTCCACCGGCAGACGCTTGGGGTCTTTGAACCCACAGTGCATGTCGAGTATCTGGTATTCGATTTCGGCGGACGAGGCGGGGCCATCGACCTGGCGAAGGCGAACCTATTGGTTTCAGATCTTGCATTCAACGACACGCATCGCCAAATCATCTTTCAGGTTGCGTCCGATTACTATCGGTTGCTGAATGCCCAAGGTCAGCGTGAGGCGGCGGAGGTCAGCCTTAAAAACGCGCAGACAGTGGAAGAGGATGCGCAAAATCGCCTGAACAACGGGCTGGCGACAAAGCCGGATGTTCTGGAAGCGACAGCGGCCCGAACGCAATCCGATTTCGATCTCCAGGCTGCCGTCGGCGCCGAGGACATTGCTCGTGGCGATCTCGCGACGGTCATCGGTCTGCCGCCGGGAACGAACTTCCAGGTGCAGGCCATCGGCGAGCTTGCCACGCCGAGCGCCATGGTTGATTCCGTCGATCAAGATATTGACCGTGGTTTCGCCCAACGGCCCGATCTATTGGCGCAGGTGGCGCGCGTGCGCGCCGCCAGTGCAGCCATAAAACAAGCCCGGTCAACCTATTTCCCAACCCTGAGTTTCAGCGGCGATGGGGGCCTGGCCCGTGCCTACGGACAGCAGGATTTGTTTCCGGGCAGCTATGCGCAGGGTGAGGCCTGGACCGTAGGCCTACAGCTCAAATGGACGCTGTTTGATGGTTCGAAACGCGAACATGAGATAGCGCAGGCGACGGCGGAGAAAAGAGCCGCACTCGCGGGTATTGATGCGCTCCGCGATCAGATTGCTGACCAGGTGTGGGACGCGTATTCGAACATGAAGACCGCTCTCCGGCAACAACAGGCAGCGGCGGCGTTGCTCGTCGCTTCAGATCAGTCGTATCAGGCGGCCAGGGAGTCATACGGCTATGGAGTGCGGAACCTGCTCGATGTAGTCTCCGCGCAGAAGGCACTTGCGCAGGCGAGATCGGAAGACATTTTTGCGCGCACCCAGCTGTTGCTGCAGGTTGCTAATCTCGCGTTCGAGACCGGCGATCTGATTGAGGTGCAGCCACCGAAGCCAGGGCCATAGAAGAGATTCAGAGACGGGAAAGGAAACGAAGAGTCGTGCATCTCTCGCGGAGAACGATAGGATCCGTTGCGGTCTCAGGAAGCCTTAGTGCCCTCATTGGCTGCGGCAGAGCCCCGACCTTCAATATTCTTGGGTCTTTTTTCCCAGCGTGGCTTATCTGCATAGGCCTCGGCATTGCGCTTGCCACCGTCGTGTACTGGGTGCTGCGACGCTACAAGCTGGAGAATGTAATCGAATGGAAAATTATGGTGTATCCCTGCCTTGCGGCGTTCTTCGCATTCACATTGTGGCTGATCTTCTTTAGTTAACGGAGGAGCGATGGCCGTCGATAGACCACCAGAGAACCCTCAACATCTCGCGCGTGTGATCAGCATCGGGATCATTCTGTGCACCGCTATTACGGGATTGCTAGTCATCCGCCAGATCACGGCAGATCCGCGCACGGATGACGCCGAAGTATTTGCAAATTACATTGGCATCGCCCCGTTGGTGAACGGTCCGATCACTCGTCTTTATATCTCGGACAATCAATTGGTGAGGGAGGGAGACCCGCTCTTCGATATCGATGACCGTCCCTACGCCTATGCACTGGCGCATGCCAGGTCGGATCTGCAGGCGCTGAGAGGCGAAATCGGCGATGAACGCCGCATCATCGCGGGGAAGGTGAGCGGAGTAGATGTAGCAAAGGCCGGCGCGCTGAGCGCGGAGGCGAGTCTGCTACGTTCCGCCGCGGCAATAGATCAGGCGAAGGCGGATGTAGCGAATGCCAAGGCCGCCGTCGAACGCGCCAACATCGAGCAGACCTATGCCAGCAATAATCTTCATCGCATTGAACCGTTGCTTGCCAAACAGTTCGTAACCGTCGACCAGGTGGATCTGGCTCGCACGCTCGAAATCTCGCGCTCTCAGGCTGCGAATCAGGCGCGCTCTCAACTCACCCTGGCCGAAGCCGGACTGGCCGCGGCGGAAGCGCAATATAAGCAGGGACAGGCGACCCTTACTGAAAGTCATCAGCAGGTGCAGCAGGCGTCACATAACGTCACTACGCTGGATCCGCTCCTGGGAGAGCTGCCAGGTAAGCAGGCAGCAATCGATACCGCGGCCTACAACCTGGAGAACTGCCGCATCACGTCTCCATTCAACGCCCGAGTGACCAATCTCACCATTTCGCAAGGCGCCTATGCGACAGCCGGACAACACATCTTCACCCTGATCGATACGCGGGTTTGGTGGGCGATCGCGAACTTCCGTGAGACCCAGCTCCAGCATATCCGAATCGGCATGCAGGCAGATGTCTACGTCTTGTCCAGGCCCAATGTTCGCTTCAAGGGCGTGGTAGACAGCGTGGGATTCGGCGTGACTCCCGACGCGGACCTCATCGGCCAACTGTCGGCGCCCGGTCTGCCTGACGTGCAGCGCACCCTGAACTGGGTCCACCTCGCTTCGCGTTTTCCGGTGCGGGTACGCATCGAATCGCAACCTTCCGATCTCCTTCGCCTGGGAGAATCGGCCGTCGTGGTCATCCGCGGCAATCCTTCGCTCCAGCCTCATCGATAGCCATGGCGACCACGGTTTCTCTCCCGCACGCGGAGCGTTTTACCACCTGGTTTCCCGACTTCCTCCGCAAGGAGCTTGCTCCCTATCCGGGGCGAGGAGCGATCGTTGCCCGGATGGTAATTGCCGCAACCATCACGGCCATCCTTGTCATCGTCTTCCGCATTCCGGGCGGAGCCATCGGAGCCCTCAGCGCGTTCCTGCTGTCGCGGGAAAGCCTGCTGTCCACGACTCAATCCACTCTCTACCTCGGAAGCGCCTTTCTCATCGGCGGCCTTTTCATTCCTATCGGCTCGCGGCTTTTTGCTTCGATTCCCATCACGCACTTTCTATGGGAGGGGGCCAGCCTCTTCATCCTGTTCTTTTTGCTCAAAACGCTTACGAATTATGTGATCGCCATCAATCTAGGTGCGGTGGCGACGTCCATCTTCAGCATTTGGTATCTTACCGGCCCGGGTGAGAAAAACGTTGAGCTTTCGCTCTGGCAGGTGCTGGCGGCGCTGATTGGCGCTGCTGTGACGCTAGTGGTGGAGATAGTCTTCCATGCCGTTCATCGTAGCGATGAGGTACTGGATAGCGTAGATAGTCGTTTGAAATCCATCGAAGATCTGATGCAGGACTATGCCGCCAACCGGCATCCGTCTCCGGAGACTGCCGCCATGCTTTCGCAATACGCAGTGGTCGGCGCAGGCGCCTTACGCCGCGAACTCCTTAACAGGGATTTGGAGCCAATTGAGCGCATGCGCATCAGTGCGCTGGTTTCACTTACGGGCCGCTCTGTCGACTTCGCAGCGGCCCTCTCCACGACCCTTTCGAATCCCACTCCAGCAGAACAGCAACGCGCTGCAAAGCTCGCACGACAGATCGCAGAGATCCGCCATGGCCTGCAAACCAGAAAGCCACCTTCGCATTCGGAAATTCAGGCGGGTAGCGCTGGTACACCGCTGCTTACCGAACTCGAGACCTTGATCTCGCTGATGCCTTCCGTCTTCGCCAGCGAAAGTTCGATTGATCCGCGATTGGAAGTTCTCGAAGCTGCACCCTCCCGCAGTCGCATCTTTGTTGATGACGCATTTTCCAATCCTGAACACCTGCGCTTTGTTCTCGGCGGGACCTTCGCTGCGATGGCCTGCTATGTCCTCTATGTGTCATTGGCTTGGCCCGGCATATCTACCTCGGTGACAACTTGTGTCTTTACTGCTCTGTCGAGCGTTGGCACATCGCGCCAGAAACAGGTCCTGCGCATCGCGGGCGCGATCCTGGGCGGCTTCGTATTCGGCATCGGCGCGCAGATGTTCATTCTGCCGAATCTTGATTCCATCACCGGCTTCGTCATGTTGTTTTCCAGTGTGACGGCGATTGCTGCCTGGGTCAGCACATCGAGCTCGCGCCTCTCTTACGCGGGGTTGCAGATCGCCCTGGCCTTTTATCTCATCAACCTGAGCGAGTTCCGATTCCAGACATCGCTGACGGTCGCACGCGACCGCGCCATTGGCGTGCTGCTGGGCACCTTCATGATGTGGCTGGTCTTCGAGCGTTTCTACTCTCGGCCGGCAGGGGATGAGATGGTGCGGATTTTCGTTGCCAATCTGCGTCTCATGGCGGAGCTCACGCAGACCTCACCTGCAGGCACGGATACAGCAGAGATCGTCAAGGTACGGAAGCAGAGGGATCAGGCCTACCGTTACTTTGGCGACGTGAATGCGCAGTCGGACGCTGTGCCGTTTGAGACCGGAACAAAGCGGGCCCGCGATATGGCAGCCCGTGATCGCATTCGCCGCTGGCAGTCTTTACTTCGCACCTTCTACCTGCTGGAGGCTCCGCTCATTCAGTTCCGCATATTTCGCGATGTCGACCAGAAATCGCGGCCCTTCGCCCTGCTGGATGACACCTTTCGCGAAGAAGCCCGGCAAGCGCTCGAATACGTGGCAGCGAGCCTTGAAAATCAGCTGAACGGAAAGCCTTATGATCGCAGCCCTCGCCCAAGTTTGCGGGCACTGCTTCAAGCCTCTGAGACTGATGTGCAATCTACTTTTTCAGAACGGGAAGAAGCGCTGCTGCGCATGTTGAAGACCATCGCATCCTTGTTGGACCGTATGCAGGATGAGGTCGCACTCGAGCCGCTTTATGCAACAAAAGAGTAAGTCGTCGACATGCAATGCGACCGCCGCTCGTGTGAGGCGACTCAGCCAATGAATGAGCGTATGTTCCGTCTTCCTCTTCCCGTTTCAGCCGCCGGCCGTTTTCGGTAAGAAATCCTGCAACGCGGCCCGACCGTCCGCAACCGTCACGGCAGCGCATAACCGAAGAGATTGCCTTCGCCGCTTCCTTCGCAGCCAGGTTCTCTGCTCAGGAACTGGCCATAGCTAGTGGAAGTGCAACTGTAAAGCGGTACCGTGGGGATGCTGGGCGGCCTCTCAGCGTAACCGTAACCATCGAGCCCGATGATGCGATACGCGCTGCAACCCACATCAGGCGAGACGAAGTAGCCCACGGAGTCTTTCTTG
>Ga0210396_10003843_pt1 | contig 14856 bp, 9 predicted proteins | sample IncBWH17OmetaG_FD_155466 | JGI IMG/M metagenome (GOLD analysis project Ga0210396, IMG submission 155466) | Forest soil microbial communities from Barre Woods Harvard Forest LTER site, Petersham, Massachusetts, United States - Inc-BW-H-17-O ... | reverse complement strand
TTTCCTCACCCGCTGCCTTCGCTTGAGGCCTTCTCCGAAGTTGCTCTCGTGTGAGGCTAATTCGGCGGACCCGCCCCCGCCGCCGCCGATGCGACCGACCGCGGGACCGGCACACCCACTCATCCGGGTCTAGAGACAGACGCAGGTGGCGCAGTACGGTTCACGGTGTCCCGCAGACACGGCCATCACCTGCAGGAATGCGCTGATGACTCCGTCCACCAGCGGTTGCCGGTGACCGATCAAAGAGCCGTCCGCGGGGCATTCTGCGGGGGTGAAACCTTCACACCGGATAAAAATCCGGCCGCAGTAAAAGCCACCCCGCAGGGTTCGCCGTGGCGACGGACGGCCGCTATGAGACGCCCAAAGGCGCGCCGACCGCAGAATGTGTGCGGAAGGCGCGCCTTTTGGGGGTGTGAGTTGTGTGGTTACCCGGCGGGGAGTGGGCGGGGCATGATGGTGGGTTTGAACCCGTAGCGGGGGCCGACGCCAACCCCGCCGCGTCCGAGTGCCCCGGCGCCCACGGGCATGCCGCCGAACACGTTTCCGGCCCCGCTCTCGCCTGCGGTGATGGGCTCACTGACCGGGACTGCAGACATCGGCTTGACCGCCGAGGCCAGCTGCGTTGCTCCGGGGAAGGCGGGCGGCACTGTCAGACCTGCGACGTGGGCCCCGTTGCCCAAACCGGCGGCCACCTGACCGCCGGCGCCACCGACCCCGGCGCCCAGCCCGGGCACCGCCTTGGCCGCAGCACCGGCCGCAGCCGGTGCCGCACCGCCGAGCCAACCCGCCGACTTGGCGATCTGGGTACCGAAGTTACCCATACCAACACTGAAGTACGGCAGACCCTCAGTGTTATAGAAGAAGCTCGCGAAGGGTTGATAGCCGTTAGCTAACGCCCCCAGGTTGGTGGGCAAGATGGTCTGACCGGTCAGCAGGAACCAGATTTCTTGGAACGGGTTCTTCAGCGCGTCGGTGATCGGGTTGCCGCCCACCGCGGCCGGGTTGGCCATGCTCTGCAGCTTGCCGGTGATGCCGCTCAGCGCGTTTTGGATCGCGCTTTGCGCCGAGTTGCCGCTCGACGCGGTGGTCGCCGCGGACTGCAAAGACGACGCCGCCGGATTGGCGATCTGGGGTGCGTTGACAAACGGCGTGACCTTCGAGGCCGCCGCCGAAGACCCGGCATATTGGAACATCGCCGCCGAATCTTGAGCCCAAAATTCTGCGTACTGGGCTTCCAACTGCGCGATGATCCCATTGTTGAGGCCCAAGACATTGGTCTGCGCCGCCTGGGTCAACTCGGCGCGGTTGGCCGCGATCAACGGCGGGGGCACCACCGCGGCAAACGCGGCCTCAAAGGCCGCCGCAGCCGATTGGGCCTGCGCGGCGGCCTGCTCGGCTTGACCGGCCGTCGTCGTCATCCAGGCCACATACGGCTGCACCGCCGCGGCCATGATCGCCGAGGACGGCCCCAGCCACTCCTCACCGGCCAGCTGCAGGACCACTTTGTCGTAGCCCTGTGCTGTCGAGGCGAGTTCGGCGGCCAGCGAGTTCCACGCCGAGGCCGCGGCCACCAACGATGATGACCCCGGCCCCGAATACATCAGCGCCGAGGTGATCTCGGGCGGCAACTGACCAAAATCGAGTGTCATGCCCTGACTCCTTAACCGGCCGCGGCCGCGTTGGCCGCCTCGGTGGCCGCATACGACCCCGAGCTGATGCCCAAGGTGTTAACGAACATCTCGTGAATGGCCGCGGCCTGAGCACTGACCGCCTGATACATCTGGGCATGCGCGGCGAACTGCGCCGCGGTCAGCGCCGACACCTCATCGGCGGCCGCCGGCACCACACCCGTTGTCGGCGCGGCCGCCGCAGCATTCTGGGCGCTCATCGACGAGCCAATCCCCTGCAACGTCCCGGCTGCCGCCGTCAGCGCCTCTGGTTGCGTAGTCACAAACGACATGCGATTTCCTCCTCAATAACCTTCCGGCTCAAACACCTTCGGGATGTGGTTGCCAATAACCCTAATTCGATCGCGGTCGCAGCGCCCCATCGCTGCGAAACACCCATTACCGGATAACTACTGTTCATTTGTTGGCCACTTTCACTTTCCGGGCTACGGTGGTCGGGCTGCATCATTGCTGTGGGGCATGGGGTCATCCTGCCGACGGCGGGCGGGTGAGCACGCTGTAGCGGAATCCGTACCGGACACCCAGGTTGCCGGCGCGCTGAGCCCCGCGCGCCCCCGCCATCGGGGCTCCGCCCAGCGCGGCGTTGGTGGCCGGTGCACCGCTCGCTGCGTTGACGAAATTGGTGCTCATCGCCTTTGTGGCGCCCTGCTCGGCGGCCCCGGCCGAGCCGAACCAACTCGACGGGACCGACAGCTGGCCCACCTTGGCGGCCCCCGCCAGGTTCGCCGACGCCAGATGCGCCGACGCCAGACCCGCCCCCGGGTGGAAAACACCCCAGCCACCGGCGCTTAAGGCGGCAAACGCCGGTGACGGGATGAAGGCACCACCCGAACCCGCCGTTGTGCCCACCGGGCCGTTAAACGTCTGCTGGCCGATGGACCAACCAAAGTTTCCTATGCCCAACCCGAAATACGCCTGCAGCGTTTGTTTGATGATCGCGGTGTATTGACCGGGGGCAAGTCCGAGCCAGTTGTTGGTCGGGGTAGGCAAGCCCATGGTCAGGAAATCGTGGATGGTGTCGTAAACCAACGACAACGGCCAGGGCAGGTTGCTGGCGGCCGGCGACGCGAGCGGTTGAGTCGCCGCGCTGGACAGCAGCTGCGGGATGGTGGTCCCGACGATCTGCGCGGAGTTGCCCGCCGGCGTGGCGCTGGCTTGTTCCACCGCCGCGGACTGACCGGCCGCCGCGCCCGGGGTGGTGGTATTGGGCGGGTCCATGAACCGGGTCAACTCGGTGGCCAGCGCCGACGAGCCCGCATACCCGTACATGGCGGCGGCATCCTGGGCCCACATCTCCAGGTACTGAGCCTCGGTCGCCGCGATCGCCGCGCTGTTCTGCCCGAAGAAATTGGTCGCGATCAACGTCATCAACAACACCCGGTTGGCCGCGATCACCGGCGGCGGCACCGTCATCGCGAACGCGGTCTCAAAGGCGGCCGCGGCCGCACGCGCCTGGCTGGCGGCGTCCTCGGCCGCAGCACCGGCCGCACTCATCCAGCTCACGTACGGCGTGACCGCGGCCATCATCGCCCGCGACGCCGGACCCAGCCACGGCGAGCCGGTCAGCTCATCAATCACCGAACCGTATCCCGATGCGCCCGTGGTCAATTCGGCCGCCAGCCCATCCCAGGCCGAAGCAGCGGCCATCATCGACCCCGAACCAGGACCGGCATACATCCGACCAGAATTAATCTCAGGCGGCAATGCACCGAAGTCAAACACCAACCCCTCCTCAACCGACCACGATAGGCGGTCTCGGCCGTCGCTATGCAGCCACGCTGCTGCGAATACCTGTAGTTCTGTGGCCCGCGCTTTTCGCCGGGCAGCCCGATGCGTTCCGGGCGTTCGTCGTCGCGCCGATACCAGGGATCATCCGCAGTTGTCGCTTTCTGCCTCGATATCCCATCAGTGTTTAACGTCTGCGAGCGACGCCTCTTCGTTGCTGAACCGCCGCTCGTCAGAGACTTTAGAGGGCGGAACCGGGCTAAGGGAGCCTTGGGGAGCCGGTGATGCCAACTATTCATTCCCCGCAAACTGTTGTTAAACCCCCGTTAAATACGGATTCCAGGCGGGTCGCCGCCACCTGCGGAAACGGCGAGCGCCGGGCCGGATCGTCGGCACGACGCGACACGCTGGGTTCATGTCTGGTTCCGTCAGTCCTCTTCGAGAATGAGTGCCATCTCCGGGCAGGAGGCCACGCCGTCCCGGGTTAACTGTTCGTGCTCGGGGCGCACCTGGTGCTCTTCCAGGATCGAGTAGCCCGACTCGTCGATCGGGAAGAGGTCTGGATCGACCGCGTAGCACTGGGCGTGTCCCACGCATTTCGATTGTTCGAGACGCACTTTCACACCGGTGTCCTCTCTCGACTACTCCAGGCCGGATCGGGGCGGACGGATCGATACGTAGACTAACCGCCGCCATTCGATTGGCCCCCACTAGCCGGATTGGTGGGTGTTCACCGGGCATGCCATATTGGGCTGTGGCAGCACGGCTTGGCTGCGTAGTCGGGAAGCGACACGGACTAAAGGGAAGATTTTGGAGCGCATGAGCACTCTGGGCGAAGGCCAGGCCGGTGGGTTTTACTTACCGCGGCTTGAATACGCTGAACTGCCGTTGGCGGCCGATCGCGGGGTCGGATGGAAGACACTGCGCGACGCCGGGCCCGTGGTGTTCATGAATGGCTACTACTATCTGACGCGGCGCGAGGACGTGCTTGCTGCGCTGCGCAATCCCAAGGTCTTTTCGTCACGAGTGTTGCAGCCTCCGACCAATCCGCTGCCGGTGGTGCCGCTGTCGTTCGACCCGCCGGAGCACACCCGTTACCGCAAAATCCTGCAGCCCTACTTCAGTCCGCACGCGCTGAGTAAGTCTCGGCCGGTGCTAGAGCGCCACGCCACGGACATGATCGCTGCCTTCGCCGGCCGGGGTGAGTGCGAGGCGATGGCAGAGTTCGCGAGGCTGTACCCGTTTCAGGCGTTCCTCGACCTCTATGGCCTGCCGGTCGAGGATCGTGACACTTTGATCGGCTGGAAAGACGCCATCGTCGGCGACAAGGAATATCTCACCCTGGCCGAGCTCGAGGAGGGGCAGGTCGAACTGTTCGAGTACCTCACCAAAGCGGTCCAGGATCGCCGGGAAAACCCGGGCTCGGACATGTTGTCGCAGGTGATGACAGGCGGGGGCGACTTCACCGATCTCGAGCTGCTGGGCATGAGCCACCTTTTAATCCTGGCGGGTCTCGACACGGTGACGGCTGCGATCGGATTTTCTCTCTTCCAATTGGCACGCAGACCGCAGCTGCGCGCAGAGCTGCGCGATGATCCCAAGCAAACCAGGGTTTTCATCGAAGAGATCGTTCGACTGGAGCCGTCGGCACCGGTGGCGCCCCGGATTACCACCCAGTACGTCAACGTCGGCGGCATGACGCTACCGCCAGGCTCACAGGTGCGGTTGTGCATGGCCGCGGTTAACCGCGACGGCAGCGACGCGATGTCCACCGACGATTTGGTCTTGGACGGGAAGGTGCACCGACACTGGGGATTCGGCGGCGGACCGCACCGCTGCCTGGGTTCTCATCTGGCGCGCATAGAACTGGTCGTGATCGTCGGAGAATGGCTCAAGCAGATACCCGACTTCGAACTGCCTCCGGACTACATCCCCGAAATCAAGTTCCCGTCAAAGACCTTCGCGCTCAAGTCGTTGCCTCTGCGCTGGGTTTAGGCTGCAAAGCCTCCCGTAGAGGGTAGTCAAACCCAGCGCAGCGCCAGCCGTCCTACTTGCGTACGTCGGTCGCTGCCACCTGTACGAACACGCCGGTGTCTTCGGCCATCAGCAGGCCACGGCCGCGGGGCAACGGGCCGCCCTTCATCTTGCCGCGGATGAAGCCCTCGTCGGGGTCGGCGTCCATCACTAGCAACGGCGCATTCGCCTGGTGCAGTGCGCGCAACATCGGGTCGCTGCCCGCCGACGACCATCCACCGAACGTTCGGGTGATGATCACATGCAAGCCGACGTCGGCGGCCCTGGTCACCCAGGGAACAGCCTTGTGCAGCGGCGAGTCGAAGCCTGGCGGCAGCTGCTGGATGTCATCGACGATCAAGAAGATCTCCGGTCCGCTCCACCACGACCGCGACAACAGCTCCTCCGCGGACAAACCGGGCGGAGGCTCACGGCCGGCCAACGCCGCCGACAGCTCATTCATCATGGCCTGGACGCCGTCGAGGTTGTAGGCGAACTTCTCCACATAGTCGGAGCCCAGCGCGGTCAGCAGCTGACGGCGCGGGTCGACCAGCCATACCTGCGCGGACGGCCGCCCGCGAGGCGGCGGCGCACTGCTGGAACCGGGCGCGTAGAGCCGGCCGATTTCGGACATGATGGTGGCCAGCGCGGTGGTCCGCCCACATTCGCGTCGACCCGTGATCATCAAGTGCGCGTTCTCGGCGAAGTTCAGATAGACCGGCTGCAAGTCCAATTCCGATATTGCCCAGGCGATTCCACCGACGCCGACCCCCTGACGGGTGTCCCGCGCGGCCAGCTCGCGTACTTGTTCCACGCCGAACCGGGCCGGCAACCGCCGCACCGGCGAGGCCTGGCCGCTCGCGAGCCGGCTGACCGCCGCGACCACACTGTCGGACTCGAACACGTTCTTGGGTGTGTTGGCCAACGCGGGCCGGGCCACCAACGTGTGCAGGCCCGCCTGCGGGTCGCTGTCGAGTCGGACGTAGTTGACGGCGACCATTCCGCGTCCTGGCTTGACCGGAACGTCCTTGGCGAACCGGGAACGCACCAGCTTGGCGTCTTCCACAGCGGCCAAGCGCAACTCGACCCGGGAACCGAAACCGCTGCGCACCGGCGGCCGCAGCTCCGATTCGCGATCGGCAGTGACCACCACGTGCACCCCGAAGGAGGGTCCCTGGTTGATGATCACGTTTACCTGCTCGATCAGCACCTCGTTTTCCTCGGCCAGTGCCCGGTAGTTGTCCACCACTAGGTAGACATCGCCAAACCCGTCATTGGGCACCGGGCCCGGCTCACCGCCGAACTTCCGGCGCCGGAACACCTCCATCGACGCGATTCCGTATTCGAGGAAGCTACGTTTGCGCTCGCGGACCAGCGCCAGCAGTTCCGCCACCGTACGGCGCACACCGTACGGATCCGTGGGACCGGCGACCTCGCCGACGTGGGGCAAACGGGCCACCGTGGTCAGCGCGGTGCTGCTGTAGGCCAGGCAGTAGAACTGAACCTGCTCCGGCGTGTGCGTCAATGCCGCCGAGCAGATCAATGTCTGCAGCGCCGTTGTCTTGCCCGAACCACCAGCGCCCAGAATCAGGACGTTGGCGCCAGGCCCGGAGGTGTCAACCGTCCACGGCGGCTGGTCATGCTTGAACGGACGGTCAATGATCCCGATCGGGAACACCAGATTCTTGGCGGTGCCGTAGTCGTTCTGCCACTGGCGGCCGAGGGACCGGTTGACCAACTCGTCGATGGCGACGGGCTCCGTCAGCGGCGGTTGCCATAGCCGGTAGGGCTCGAAGTCGATCTTGCGCAGCTGATCGATGATCACCGTTCCGACCTTCGGCGTCCTGATGCCTTCTTCGTCCTCTTCCTCTGCGGCCCCTTCCGCCACGAGCGCTTCGCCATTCGAGTAGAGGGCCTCCCGGTCGAGATCAGGCCCGCCCACGCTCACCTCGAGCGGCGTGAACGAGTTGGTAAACAACTGCGGGCGAACGTAGTCGATGCTGTGCGCCAACGCCGGCGCTTCGTCGCCGTCGACGGTTATCCCGCGCGCGTAGTAATCCCGCCACAGGAATTCGGCCTGGAATCGGACGACGTCCTCGAGACTCTTGCGGAAATAGCCCAGACCCGCCTGGGCCGGCAGGTTCACCGCGTTCGGCACACCGGCCGCCTGCGCCGCACCGGCGGTACGCGCCTTCAGCACCAACCGGTAACCCATGTTCTCCATGAGCTTTTCAGCGCGGCTTTCAATGGTCTGCGACGCCATCATCAGGTGGATCCAGTAGGCGCGGCCCTGCCGGCCGATCGAGTCGAGCACGTCGACGGCCGTCGGCATGATGCGGAACCATTCGTAGAACTCGTCGATGACCACCACGAGCATCGGCAGTGGCATCATGTCCTGGCCGCGCGCCCGCATCCTGGACCGAACGGAGTTGTACTCCTTGGCGTCGTCCACGCCGGCGCTGTCGCATACCGCCTTGCGGCGGGCGATCTCGCCCCACAGCGCGTCCAGGAAGCGCTCCATCAGCGCCTGGTCTTCTTCAAGGTCGGTGATGATCCGCGACACATGCGGCACCCCGGCGAACGGCTTGACCGCCGACCCACCCTTGAGGTCGGCCAACACAAACTGCAGCTCCTCCGGCGGATGGCCGAGCATCAGCGATTCGATCACGGTTCGCACCAGCGTCGACTTACCCGAACCCGTCGTCCCGGACATAACTCCGTGCGGGCCGTCGCCGCCCTCGTCGAGCGATTTCATGTCCAAGAACAGCAGCTCGCCGTTGTCGGATCGGTTACCGAAGGGCGCCCGCAATCGCGACCTACCCATCGAGTCGGTGCGGTTGCCCCACAGCGTGTCGAAGTCGATGTCGGACGGATCGTCAATTCCGTAGTAGGCCATGATGTCTCGGGCGCCGATGTGGGACACCCGCTGGCCGATCTCTTCGTACGCCTCGGCAATCCGCCAGCGCGCCACCTTCTGGGAGAACTCTTCTGCCTCCGCGATGCTGAGGTGGTCGGTGAGGGCGAAAAACCACGGCTTGTCGTCGATCACCATCCAGGTGTCGCGGTCGCGGGGAAGCGTCTCGATCACGCCCTTCTTGTCGAACTTCAACGCCCGCTCCGCGACGGAGGTCCACATCGACGCGCCCGTCAGGTCGAAGAACGTCACACCGTCGACGCCCTCGGCGCTGATCACGTACTCCCATTGGGGATCAACGACGTCGGCGATGATCACCGTGTGAGGCGTCGGGGTCTGCGCCGACGAACTCGCGTGCCGAGGCGTAAACGACCCGCGGCCGGCGAACAATTCGGCTTGCTCGGCGGCGAACTCACGTACCGAGCTGTAGACCATCCGCGCACTGCCCGCTGCATCCTGACGCCGCGAGTCACCGAAATGCGGCAGCCACTTCACCCAGTCCCATTCCTCCAAATCGGAACTGACGACGATCATCTGCACATGATCGGGCCCGTGGGAGAACGCCAGCTGGCAGACGATGGACCGCATCAAGCCCAGCACCTGCTCCCGGTCCCCCATGAGGGCGTACCAGGGCTCGACGAGCAAGGAAATCATCTTCGGCAGGTTGTAGACGACGCTTTGATAGCGCCCGAACTCCTGAAGCGCCTTACCGGTCACCGGCTCCAGCTCGATGTCGGTCGGCATGTTCTGCGGCTCGCCCCAGGTCACCTCGGGACGCGTCATGCCCACGCCGACACGGACGACTCCAAAGTTGAGGTCCTTGCCGTCGGGCTTGCGCTCCCACATCCGGGGCGATCCCACGGCAGCCGCCAGCGTGGTGGGCGCCGGATGGAACCACCGGTAGTTGTCGTCCATGCTGTCCGCCGACTCGTTAGCGGTCTCGCGCAGCATGTCCAGCATCAGCATGAACTGAGCGCGCATCGCGTCCAATTTCGGCCGGCTCATCTGTTGTTGGCCGCCGAACCGGCCGCCGAACATCATCATCATCATCCCGCCGACCATGAAGATCGGGAAAATCGAGCCCACGCCGCCGAACACGTGCGAACCGCTGGCGAAGGTCATGGCAACCATGCCGCCCAGCAGGCCGATCACTACGACACCGACCACAATCAGCCACCAGGGCTTGCCCTCCGGTGGCGGAATGCTCAGCGGTGTCGGAAGGACGATGTTCTCCGGCTTGATAACCGGAGGCTTTTCCGGTGTCGGTCGCGCAAATCCACGTTTCACTTCGGTACCACCAACTCTGCAGGGGTCATATCCATCGGTAGCGTGTCGTGCTGCACCAGCGCGTCTGCTCGTGACAGCGTCGGCCCTTGTGGCAATAGCCGCAGCGCCACCCACGGCGCGACGCTAGGTGTTCCCTTCAAACCCAACGCCTCGCGCGCCTCGCGGGTGTCGTCCACCCCGAACCGCGCGCCCGCCTCCGTGAGCCACCACAGCGATTCGGTTGTTTGTGATGCCGGATTGTTGCCAGTGACGGCAACGAAGTTCGCGAAGTTCGGCCCGAAGAAGACCTGGTCCGCTTCGCGGCCAGTCGTGTCCGACTTCACCAGCGTTACCACCTTGCCCGCGTCGGATGTCTTGACCGGAATAGTCGGCCCGGTCACCACCTGCTCGCGCGCCCGGTTCTCACCGGCGGTCCGTTCCCACCACCAGCAGGTCGACGGATTCTCCCGAATGTCCACGACCTGCAACGGGTCGTCCGGATAGGCGGAAAGATCCAGCTTGTTGACCACCGGCATCTTTGCCAACGCGGAGGGTTCCACCGTTACCGGTTTGGTGTTGCCCGGGCCGCCGGCGTTCTGCATGATCTGGGCCACCAGCGGCGGCAGCGTCTGCACGCCATCGGGCAACACCAGCGAATACTGTTGCGGACCACTGATTTGTGGCGTCACGATCACCGTTCCCACCGGACCGGGAGCCCCCTGGAAGGTAGCCGGGCTCCCCACGTTCGGCACCTCCGGCACCACCAACTCGGGTCCCACCGGCAACGCATCGAACAACGCCCGGCTCATCGGGCGCGCCTGACTGACTTGCTCCGGCGTCAACCCCAGCGGCAACAGCACCGACCGGTTCGTCGCATCGATGCGGGACCGTCGTCCCTGCCGGATGACCCACGCATCTCCGCCGTAGTTGAGTACCACCGCGTCCGACCCGGTCAGTACCCGCCGGTGGCCCGAGAGGTCCGGGGAACCGTCGATCACCGTAACCGTCACGCCTTGCGGTGCCCCGACCCCGGACGAGGTGGCCACGGTGTCGCACACCAGCCACGACGACGTCTGCGGAGTCTTGGGCGCGAACTCCGACGGCGCACCCGGGATGCCCACCATCGGCCCGTGCGGCAGGGCGGCGATCTGGCTTGACCGAACCGAGTGCGGGTTGTCCGGCCGCCCGGTGATCAGTCGCGCCGATGCCAAATTCAGCGCCGGGTACAACCTGTCGCCCACTCGGACGAACAGTGCGCCCGAGTCCTTGTCCGCGACAATCGGCGACTCACTGAGCTGACCCGACGGGCTGATGAACGAGTACAGCAGCGCCCCCAGGCAGATCACCAGCGCGGCGGAAACCGACGCCACCACCGCCAGCGTCTGACGCCGGCCCGGTTCGATCTCCATGCGGACGCGCCACCGGGTCAGCGCCATCGCGGTTCTGCGCGCTAGGAACTGATAACCCGTCACCTGGGTCCGCGTCGACAGCCCGAGGCCGTAACCCGACCCCCGCTGCCCGCGGTTCTCTCCGGCCATGTTAATTCACCGTCCGCTCTGGTAGAACGCGTGGATATTGGCTGTTCGGCCAACCCCATCGATAACCGTAAGGCACCCGCACAGCGCTCGCCACGCGGCGCTGTGCGCATTCATCTATGCATCTCGCTATGTCCATGAATCCGTCGGATCTTCGGTACGTCGCGAACGGTGCCAGAAGCAGCCTTCAGCGCCGGGCCACCACTTCGCATATCCCCCACCCGATCCGCACTGGATTCATCGTGTCTCCACAGGGCATGTTAGCGGCGGATCGCCGAGTCGTCCTGTCGAATGTGTTATTCGGCGCCTGCTTGCCTGACCTGCGAAACAATGATGCGGCACGCGGTCCGTACGATCAAACCCAATCGGGCCCGGCGCCCCGCCTCTTTCCGGGCGCGTGCGCGGGCCGTGTCGTCGCAGAGCGGCTCCGAGACGCAAGATGGGCGGCATGACTGAGCTCGCGCCCTCGCTGGTCGAACTTGCCAGGCGACACGGCATCGCCACTGGGTACGTGGACTGGACCGGCCGGCAGGTGCTCGTCTCCGAGACGACCCTGGTGGCTGTGCTCGCCTCCTTCGGCGTCACCGTCAGCACCGAGCAGGACCGGAATATGGCTCTGACTAGGCATTTTAGGTCTTATTGGGCGCGTCAGATGCCAGCCACCGTCATCGCGCGAACCGGCGCACCGACGCGGTTCTGGGTGCATGTGAGTCACGGCGCACCCGCCGAGGTGTGGTTGCAGCTCGAGGATGGCTCGATGCGGAGCGGGGTGCAACAGGTGGATAACTTCACCCCGCCGTTTGATCTGGACGGACGCTGGATCGGCGAGGCCACCTTCCTGCTGCCGAGCGACCTGCCGCTGGGCTATCACCGCGTGCATCTGCGTTCTGCTGACTTCCAGACCAGCACAGCGTTGATCGTTACGCCGGATTGGCTGGGGCTGCCTGAGCGGCTCGGAGCCGGCCGCGGGTGGGGCCTGGCCACACAGCTCTACAGCGTGCGGTCCCGGCAATCGTGGGGTGTCGGCGATCTCACCGACCTGACCGATCTCGCGGTGTGGTCGGCGTCCGGGCATGGCGCCGACTACCTCCTGGTCAATCCACTGCACGCGGCCACCCCAACGATCCCGATGGAGCCTTCGCCGTATCTGCCCACGTCCCGGCGTTTCTTCAACCCGCTCTACATTCGCGTTGAGGCCATACCCGAATACGCCGACCTGACCAAGCGTGGCCGGGTGCGCCGGTTGCGGTCCGACGTTCAACACCGGGCCGGCCAGCTGGACAGCATCGACCGTGACAGCGCATGGGCGGCTAAGCGGGAGGCGCTCAAGCTGCTTCACCGGGTGCCGCGCTCGGCGGGTCGCGAGCTGGCCTACGCGGCCTTCTGCGAGCGTGAAGGTCGCGCGCTCGACGACTTCGCCACCTGGTGCGCGCTGGCCGAAAAGTACGGCGCCGACTGGCATTGCTGGCCGAGTTTCCTGCAGCACCCCACCGGTGCCGGTGTTGGCCGTTTCGCCGAGAAATATTCGGCCGCTATTGATTTTCACCGCTGGCTGCAGTGGCAACTGGACGAACAACTCGCCGCGGCCCAGTCGCAGGCGGTGCGGGCGGGAATGGCGTTGGGGATCATGCATGACCTGGCCGTCGGCGTGCATCCGAACGGGGCCGACGCGTGGGCCCTGCAGGATGCGCTGGCGCTGGGCGTGACCGCGGGTGCGCCACCCGATGAATTCAATCAACTCGGCCAAGACTGGTCGCAGCCGCCGTGGCGGCCGGACCGGCTGGAGCAGCAGGAATACCGACCGTTTCGTGCACTGATCCGGGCTGTGCTGCGCCATGCCGGCGCCATACGCATCGACCACATCATTGGATTGTTCCGGCTGTGGTGGATCCCCAACGGCGCGCCGCCCACCGAAGGCACGTACGTGCGCTACGACCATGAAGCGATGATCGGCATCGTCGCCCTGGAAGCGCACCGGGCCGGGGCGCTTGTCGTCGGCGAGGATCTAGGCACCGTCGAACCATGGGTGCGGGACTACTTATTATTACGGGGCCTGCTGGGCACCTCGATTCTGTGGTTTGAGCTGGATCGAGACGGAACCGGCGGTCCTCTGCCGGCCGAGCGCTGGCGCGAGTACTGCCTGTCTTCGGTTACCACCCACGATCTCCCGCCGACCGCCGGCTACCTGGCCGGCGACCACGTGCGGCTGCGCGAGTCCCTCGGGCTGTTGACGCAGCCCGTCGAGGCCGAACTCGCGTCCGACCGGGCCGAGCTGCAGGCGTGGATGGCCGAGTTGCGCCGGGTCGGGTTGCTGGGAGACGGAGAAGACGACCCGGAACAGATAATCCTGGCCCTCTACCGGTACCTCGGCCGCACGCCATCACGCCTATTGGGGGTGGCGCTGACCGACGCGGTCGGTGACCGCCGGACGCAGAACCAGCCGGGCACAACCGACGAATACCCAAACTGGCGGGTTCCGCTGACCGGACCCGGTGGCCGGCAGGTAATGCTCGAGGACGTGTTCACCGATCGCAGGGCTGCCACGCTGGCCGAGGCTGTGCGCGCTGAGATCGCCCCACGAACGATGTAGGCCTACCTGTTAGCTTCGGGTGCCATGACGGTCCCCCCGAAGTTTGCAGTCGTCGCCCCGGTCGCCGACGGTGTCACCGCGGACCCCGACTGGATGGTGAGCTTTGCGGGCCACCTCGAGTTGTGCGGCTTCGAATCGATCGTCGTCGTAGAGCACACCGTCCTGGTCACCCGGTACGACAGCGTCTATCCCTACGACAATTCCGGACGAGTCGGGCTGGCGGCGGACTGCCCCATCCCCGACCCCCTCGATCTGCTGGCGTTTTTGGCCGGCCACACCAGCCGGCTGGGGTTGGCCACCGGGGTGTTGGTGCTGCCCAACCACCACCCGGTAGTGCTGGCGAAACGCGCTGCGACCGTTGATGCGCTCTCGGGCGGCAGGCTTCGGCTGTGCGTGGGCGTGGGTTGGCTCAAGGAGGAAATCGAGACCTGCGGTGTGGAATTCGACAGCCGGGGCAGGCGGGCCGACGAACAGCTGGCTGTCTTGCGGACGTTGTGGGGCGACCACAGCCAAGGGGCGTCCTATCATGGCGAGTTTTTCAACTTCGATGACGCCATGTGTTACCCCAAACCAATTGCGGGCGAACGGCTTCCGGTTCACATTGGCGGGCACACTGGGGCGGCCGCGCGCCGGGCCGGGCGCCTCGGTGACGGTTTCCAGCCGCTCGGGGTGACCGGTCCGCGCCTTGCTTCGCTAATCGCGTTGATGCGCGAGGAGGCGTCGTCGGCAGGCCGCGATCCGGCGGGCCTCGAGGTATCACTGGGCCACATGGTCAGCAAGATCGACGCCGGGCGCGCGGGTGGCCTGGTTGATCAGGGCGCCGACCGGATTGTGTTGGCGATGCCGCCGACCACCGACATCGAACAGGCCAGAGACATCCTGTCGGCCTGCGCGCAGCGGCTGTCATTGGTCTCGTGAGTACTCTTCCAATAGCCGACCGGGCGGCCCTCAGCGATTTGGTGCATCGGTATGCGGCCGATGTCGATGACCGTCAATTCGATTCTGTGGCAGAGCTTTTCACGTTCACAGCCGAGCTGACGGTGCCTGAGCCGCCGGCCGAACTGCGGCCGATCCATGCGCACCGGGGTCGGGCCGCCATCGTTGCAGCGGTCGCCACGGTTGCCC
>Ga0210396_10003842_pt1 | contig 14857 bp, 13 predicted proteins | sample IncBWH17OmetaG_FD_155466 | JGI IMG/M metagenome (GOLD analysis project Ga0210396, IMG submission 155466) | Forest soil microbial communities from Barre Woods Harvard Forest LTER site, Petersham, Massachusetts, United States - Inc-BW-H-17-O ... | reverse complement strand
ACGATATTCCATCGTTGCGCTCTTCTGCCGCTGCTATTGACACTAAGGGAAAGGGAGTCCAGGAATTGCTGACGGCCTGTATAGATCCTGCGGCTGACGTTGTTCACTTCGATGGTAAGGAACCTGCGTTTCATGATGGCCCGAAAACTGTCCGGCGAGATGCGGCGCCCCTGCCGGTAAGTACTCAGGATCAGGTTTTTCAGCTTTAATTTTTCATCCGCTAATCTGGAGAGGTGGTCGATATTCCTGGCCGTACTATCCTGAACGTCGATCACCCGCAAGGAATCAAACAGCGTGTAAGCTGCTGCGAGCAAGGTGTCAGTTTGCAGAAGATAGGAAGTGTCGCCCGTCGCTACGGCTCTTCCGAGCCTGATCTCGGAAGAAAGCAGGTCCCTTTCCGCTTCCCGAAGCTGATTGCCGGCGTTCAATTCATTCAACAGCTTTTTGTTCCCCGTGATGAGGTTGTGGATATTTTTTGTAGAATTGTATTGCACGAAAACAATCAGCAGGTTGCCGGCGACAAATAGAGAAAGTACCCAATAAATGAACCGGTTGCTGGTCATATAGAAAGATTAATTCGGTTTTTTTACAGGATATTCAACCGCTTGTTCAAGGCGGCACGAAACGCGTCGGCTACCGGCAGCGGTTTGCCGCCCACGATCAAAGCACCGCCGTCTAATGTATCTATTTTGTCTATGGCCACCAGGTAAGAACGGTGTATCCGGAGAAACCTGGAAGAAGGAAGCCTGTCTTCCACTGTCTTCAATGTCGCGTGAACGGCGTAGAACCTTTGCGGCGTATGCAATTTAACATAATCGCCCATGGCCTCTGCGTATAGGATACCGTCCACTTTCAACCGGCGGACGACATTGGAGTCCCGGATAAAGATGAATTCGTCCGCTTTTAAATTTATTTCTTCCCTGTTGCATTCCAATATCTCCCTTGCCTTTTCAATGGCCTGCATAAAGCGGGTTGTAGACAACGGTTTGATGATACAGTCCGCTACATTCAGGTCGAAGGCATCTGCGGCGTACTCTCTTTTCGCGGTGATAAAAATAATGACGGGCCGTTTGTCACCCAGGTTTTGGGTCAATTCCAATCCCGACATACCCGGCATCTCGATATCCAGGAATAACAGATCTACCGGTTTCAATTGCAGCAGCTCATAGGCTTTCATCGCATCGGTGCATTCAGCGACGATCTCGATGTCGCCGACTTTCCCGGCCAGCTGCCTGATGGTGGTTCTGGCGATCTTATTGTCATCAATGATCAGCGCATTCATGCAATAAAATTACGTATTTGCCCGATTAGTTCAATTCCGCGTTTGCCGAAAGACCGTACATGGTCATTCTGAGTTTTATCTCGCGTCCATCGATCAGGTGATCATAAAGGTAAAGCGTTGCATGCCATTCCCTGTCTTCCAATCCATATCCATTGGTCATATTGTCCAGCACCAGCAACCCGGAGCAGGAATTGATGTAGTGGCTATCTTCCATGATCCCTTCCAGGGAAAAGACCAGCTCGTCCCCCGAACCGGTAAGGCCGGCGCTGAAGCCCGGATGGATAGTGGCGTTGACCTTTATCGGGACAAATTCGATATCTCCGGCGAGCGATAATTTTCTATTTTCAAAGTCGATACTTACATTCGCACCGGGGTCGGCGATGCAATATTCAACGCGCTTGAGTGGTAGATGTTTCATGTCGAAGGTTTTTTATTGTGTACATAAATTTACTATGGTTGATCTTTCCTTAGTCTTGCCGGCGTTTGCCGGGCGGCAGCTTTAAATAGCTTCTCAACAAATAGGCGAGCAGAAGAATACTGATGATCATCCCTGAACAGATCAGCGCCAGTGTCCAGGGCGAACCGCCGTTATCGCTTTTGTAGATAAAGAGAAAGGAAAGGCGCCCGAAAAGCAGGGTATTTGCAAAAAACAATATGGTATAAAGATATCTCATCGTTTGCTTTCGTCTTAACGACCCGAAAGTACATCCCCGAAAGTCTTGTTTCCGACGATATACGGCAAAATGCCCGTAATGGTCGCCCGGACGGCAAAAACAGTCGATGAGGGGAATCGCCGACCGATTTTGCCTGTTGAACGACTGTCCTTTCTTCCTGTATTTAGCCGGGCATAGCTTTGCGGTTTAAAAAATAGTTTATGAAATACAGACAATTAGGATCTACCGATCTAAGGGTTTCAACGATCACCTTTGGTGCGTGGGCCATCGGCGGATGGATGTGGGGCGGAACAGAGAGAAAGGATGCCCTGGAAGCGATATTGGCGTCTTACGATTATGGTGTGACCTCCATCGACACCGCGCCGATCTATGGTCAGGGACTCAGCGAAGAGATCGTCGGCGAAGCGTTACGCAGTCTTCGCCGCGACAAGGTGCAGATCCTGACCAAATTCGGCATGCGGTGGGATGAAAAAAAGGGAACGTTGGCCTTTAAAAGCAACGACAACTCGGGCAGACCGATCGATATCTACAAATATGCCGGGAAAGAGAGTATCATAAAAGAATGCGAGAACAGTCTTCGGCGGCTCGGCACGGACTATATCGATCTCTATCAGATCCACTGGCCCGATAGTACGACGCCGGTGGAGGAAACCATGGAAGCGTTGTTACAATTGCTACGGCAAGGGAAGATCCGTGCTGCGGGGGTAAGCAACTATTCTGCGGAGCTTATGGCCGAAGCGGAAAAAACGATCAGCCTGGCATCCAACCAGGTTCCCTATAGCATGGTAGAAAGATCGATCGAAAAAGAGCTGGTTCCTTTTACCCTTAAGCACAATAAGGCTATTATCGCCTATAGCCCCATGCAGAGGGGATTACTCACGGGAAAGATCCGGCCCGATCATGTGTTTGCTCCCGGTGACCATCGCCCCGACACGGTATTCTTCCAGCCGGAGAACATCCGGCGGATAGATGCGTTTCTCGACCGGCTGCAACCACTGGCGCATTCCCGGAATGCAGAGATCTCTCAGCTGGTCCTCCGGTGGACGGTCGAACAGCCCGGTATTACCATCGCCCTGGCAGGAGCCCGCAATAAGGAGCAGGCCATACAGAATGCGAAGGCAGCACTTTTGGTACTCACTCCCGAAGATATCCAATTTATCGATGAGGAGTTGAAGAAGCTGAAGCTGGTCAAAGAAGCGGAGGCTACGTTATGAAACGCATAACATTCTCAACAGCAGTGGCAGCGCCGCTGCTGTTGTGCTTCACGCTATTGGGCGGTCATGTCAATGCCCAGGAATATCAATCGCCGACGCAGCCGCCTCTCACCGGGAGATCTCCGGGTGTTCATGTCAAGCTGATCAGCGACAGCGGTGCAACAAAGACCTATGCCTTGATCTTCTCTGCCGGAGATGAAATTCTCTCCGGCTTAAAGGAGTTCGCGATCAGTTACAAGGTAAAAAGCGCTCATTTCACGGCTATAGGAGATGCCCGCTCTGCAAAATATGGCTGGTATGATGCCTCCAAAAAGATGTTTAAGGTTTTCAGGATCGAAAATTTTTCCGAGATCACCTCGCTGATCGGCGATATAGCCACTTACAACGGGGTGCCGGTAGTTCATGCCCATGCGAACTTTGGAACGGAAGACGGGACGGTACGTGGTGGCCACCTGCTCGAGGCCTTTGTTTCGCCCACCTTAGAAGTGATGATGACGGTGGAGCCCGAATCGCTGTATAAAAGACTGGCGCCGGAATTTGGAATTTCGGTTATCGATCCCACCCTCCGGAATTGATCTGCGCTCACCGCTCCGGCTTGTGGGCGATGGCCAGATAGCTGCCGAAGGGCGACAAAATGGGGAAATAATCGGGCAAATATTTCGTCATTTTCCCACTCCCTTTGATCCTGATCTTTTCGAAGCCAGCGTCGAGGAGGCGTTGTTTCAGCTCGACAGGCCGCATAATGGCGATATGGGAGGGCTCTTTCAACACCTTATCGCGACCGAGGAGGACGAGTAGGGCGCGGGGATTGGGCGTGGTGAGCAGGAGGCGGCAGCCGGGTTTGAGCACCCTTTTTAGCTCCTTTAGCATGCCTGGGATATCGGCTGGATCGATGTGTTCGATCACTTCGCCGGCTACGATGTCGTCATACGTATTGTCCGGCACGTCGATGTCGTCTGCCGAGCTGAGGATCAGGCGTTCATAGATACCCTGGGGAATCCTTTCCAAACGTCCCGGCACCACGTCGAGACCGGTGATCCGCAGCTGCGGATTCTTGGTTTTCAACATCTGGCCGCCTCTCCCGGTGTTACAGCCGATGTCGAGGACTTCCCGATCGGCCGCGGCGAAATAGCGGTAGAATTGTTCGTAACGTTTGGTAGTGAAGGGGTCGATCTCGGCGGCTTTTTGCTTCTGATTGAGCTCGACGTATTGGTTTATTTCCATGAAGACAAGGGTTTGAGTCGAAGGAACTCCACCAAAATGGTGCCAGTAAGTAACCTGCGGCGCGGGTATTCGGCGAAGATTTCCCGGGATTGGTCGAAATTTCTTGTGGTTTTTTGGATAAGAAGGGATTTTCATGCCATGAGAAACATTGTCTTGCTAATCGTATTAGGTATGTCCCTGGCTGTACAGGGGCAGGTAAAAACTCCCAGGGGAAGTAAGATGGCCGGCGTCTCGGAGCAGATCGGCATCACGGATGTCACCGTCACCTATAGCCGGCCGGCGGTCAACGGGCGGGAAGGGAAGATCTGGGGCGATCTCGTACCCTATGGCTTTGTCGATTATCACTACGGTACCAGCAAGGCCGCACCCTGGAGGGCGGGGGCCAACGAGAACACGACCATCGAATTTTCCACCGATGTCACCATTGAGGGGAAACCGCTCGCGGCCGGGAAATATGGCTTCTTTATCGGCATGGGACAGGAAAAGGCAACGCTTGTTTTCTCGAAGGACAACAATGCCTGGGGCTCCTTTTATTATAATCCCGCGGCCGATATACTGCGGGTGGAGGTGCCCGTGAAGAAGTCCGCCGAAAGCGTCGAGTGGCTGACCTATGCATTTTCCGCGGAGACCGACAGCAGCGCCGTGTTGCAGCTTCAATGGGAGAAGGTCGGCATCCCCTTTACTATCGCGGTGGACCTCAAGAAGACGCAGGTAGACGCCTACCGGTATGCCTTCAACAGCGGAACCTTTTATGAGTACTGGCAAAACATGCAGCTGGCCGCGGATTTCTGCCTGGTCAATGACGTCGACATTGAAGAAGGGCTTGGCTGGGCAGACCGGTCCATCAATACCTATTTTGGCGAGGCCAATTTCCGTACGCTCAGCACCTATGCCGGTTTACTGGAAAAGGTGGGCCGTCAGCATGAAGCGGACTCTGTGATGAAATTGGCCTGGCCGAAGGGGAACGTCCAGGACATCTATTACTATAGCTATAAGCTTTTAAAGATGAAAAAATACAGAGCCGCTTTGGAAGCCTGCAAGATAAATTATGAGAAGGCTCCCAAGGACTGGTCAACCAATTTTGGCCTGGCAAAGTGTTATGCGGCCATGGGCGATAAGGCCACAGCCCTCAAGTATGCGGATAGCAGTATGCAGCTGGCGCCGAACCAGGGAACAAAAGGATATGTCGAACGGTTGAAGCAGCAGATTACCGAGGGCAAGGATGTCACCGGGTTCTACTGATCGCCGGGGGGCCGCTAATGACTGCCGGGGCCGGCCGGCGGCGGTTCTATTTCGCGATCTCCAGCACCACGACCTGGTCCGGTTCATCGGGGGTGGGGGAGGGTGCCGGGATCTCGGCGACGCCGTCGTGGAGCGAGACGGCTACAGGGGTTTTGTCTTTTAGCAGATAAGCTTTTTTGATGGTGGTGTAAGGGAATTGCTCGAGACGGATCGTGCCGGCGTCGGGCTTAAGGACATGGACATAGAGCCTGTCGCCGCCGGCCGTGCGGGCGACGGTGAGGCAGCCCCATTTTTGCGGGTGGAGATAGCCGCCCCTGGTGTCGTAGACAGCGGGGCCATAGGTTTGGAGCCAGGTGCCCATCCAGTGCAGGCGTTGGATGAACTCGGGCTGGATCTCGCCGTTGGGCATGGGTCCGATGTTGAGCAGGAGGTTGCCGCCGTTGCCGGCGGATTTGACGAGGAGGGCGACGAGCTGCGCCGGCGTCTTATAGGTCGTGTCGGTGATGTTAAAACCCCAGGAGTTGTTGATCGTGGCGCAGGTCTCCAGCGGCAGCGCCGAGATCTCCTGGAAGCTCAGGCCGCTGGTGTTCTCGCCGGGGACATCCTGTTCGAACATCTGGAAGTCTTCGCCGGGAAGCGGTGTCATATGGTGATTATTGCCGATGAGACATTGCGGTTGAAGCCGGTGGATGAGGTCGTAGATCTCGCGGATATGCCAGTCGACCCTTACGTCGTTGTCCTTCCGGTCCTTGCTTTCTTCGGCCATCTGGTCCCAATAGCCATCGAACCAGATACCCCCGATGGAGCCGTAGTTGGTGAGCAGCTCGGTGAGCTGGTTCTTCATGAATTGAATATAGTGGTCCCAGTCGCTATGGACCGTGCGGCCTGTTCCTTTGCCCGTCCTGCCTGTCCACCAGGAGTAGTCATCGCGACGCCAGTCGAGAAGCGAATAATATAAAAAGAGTTTGATGCCCTGAGCGTGACATTCATCGGCCATCATGCGGACGATGTCTTTTTTGTAGGGCGTATGCATGATATTGAAATCGGAATATTTGGTGTCCCACATGCTGAACCCGTCGTGATGGCGGGTGATAAGGGTGATGTATTTCATGCCGGCGGCTTTGGCCAGGGATACCCAGGTATGCGCGTCGAAATCGATGGGGTTGAAGAATTTTTCCAGCCGGGTATAGTTTTTCACGGTGATATTTCTATTGTTCATGACCCATTCCCCGTCGCCGGGAATGCTGAAGGGACCCCAATGGATGAACAGGCCGAACTTGGCGTCTGCAAACCATTCCCTGGCTTTCTCGTTCTGAGGGGATGGAGTGTAGGCGGTTGTTTGGGCGAAGGTTATATTTGTTGCGAAATGGAACAGGACGGCGAACAAAAGATGTTTCTTCATGCTTAAAACTAGCATTTTTTTCTTAACCTGCGCACTCTCTATCGTGGTGAACGCCCAGCCGCCGTTCGCCCGCCGACGCATCAGCATCGATGCCGGCTGGCGGTTCTTCCGCTATACCGACACGGCAGGCAGGGCCGGCACGGTGTCGGATAGCCTGATCTATGACACCCTGAGGCGTTGGATACTCCCAAGCGCCAATGATTTTATAAAGGATCCCTTGAAACAATATTGGCGTCCGCCGGGTAATCCCGGGGGTGATTTCCCTTTTGTACGGGCCGGGTTCGATGATTCCCGGTGGGAGCGGGTGGACTTGCCGCATGACTGGGCGATAAAGGGGCCTTTTTATACGGAGAAGAATGCGGTTGTGGGTGGCGGTATGGGGCGGTTACCCGTGCAGGGGGTGGCATGGTATCGGAGGAAGTTGGATATCCCCGCTTCCGATGCCGGCAAGTCGATCTATCTCGATATCGATGGCGCCATGAGCTATGCCATGGTGTGGTTGAACGGTCAGTTGGTGGGTGGATGGCCATATGGATATGCTTCCTTCCGGCTCGACCTGACGCCGTATGCGAAACCCGGCGGCGAGAACGTACTCGCTATCCGGCTGGATAATCCTGCCAATTCCTCGCGGTGGTATCCCGGGGCCGGACTTTATCGCAATGTGTGGCTGGAGATCCTCGACCCGGTGCATGTGGGCCAATGGGGGACGACGGTAAAGACGACGCATGTAACTACGGCTTCCGCGACGGTCGACCTGGCCGTTATGGTGGAGAACCGTAGCGCCGCGGCCCAAAAGGTTCGGGTCGTCACGGAGATATATGAGCTGAATGATGCCGGGGACCGGAGCGGTACGAAAGTCGCGGGTTTTCGGCCGATGGAGGTGCGCTTGCGGGCGGGAGAGAAAAAGCGGGTGGAGAATGCCGTGAGGATAGCACATCCACGGTTGTGGGGGCCGCCGCCTTATCAACGGCCACGGCTCTATGTGGCGATCACCCACGTATATGCCGGCGCAGACACCGCCGGCACTCACTTAAAAGCCGGCGCCAAACTGGTGGATGAATATGCGACCCGGTTTGGTATCCGCGCGGTGGTCTTCGATGCGGTGAAGGGGGTATTGGTCAATGGGCATCCGGTGCGTATCCGGGGGGTGAACCTGCATCATGATCTCGGCGCGCTGGGTGCTGCCTTCAATGTGCGGGCTGCGGAAAGACAGTTGGAGCTTTTGCGTGAGATGGGGTGCAATGCCATCCGGCTGGCGCATAATCCGCCGGCGCCGGAGTTGCTCGATCTGACGGACCGGATGGGTTTCCTGGTGATCGATGAGATCTTCGATTGCTGGTACCGGGGGAAGACGCCGCTGGATTTTCATTTGATCTTTAAGGATTGGCATGAAGCGGATCTCCGGTCATTTATCCGTCGCGATAAAAATCATCCTTCCGTGATCGAGTGGAGTTTTGGCAATGAGGTGGGGGAGCAATATACCGGGGAGGAAGGCGCGGCTGTCGCCAGGGAATTGCATGACATTGTCCGGGAAGAAGACAGCACACGGCCGGCTACCGCCTCTATGAACTACGCGAAACCGGATATGCCGTTTCCACGGGTAATGGATGTGCTGAGTTTGAATTACCAGGGCGAGGGGATAAGAGACGGGCTGGCCTATGCGGATCTAAAGGGGATCAGGACTTTGCCGTCGTATCCGGCTTTTCATGTGAAGTTTCCTTCGAAGATGATCCTGAGCAGTGAGACGGCGTCGGCGCTGAGCACCAGGGGGATCTATCTTTTTCCTGTGACGAGTGCGATCAGTGCGCCGGTGAGCGACACCACGGGGGGCGATCCTGTTCATCGTTGGGTGAGCGCCTATGATCTTTATACGGCGGCTTTTGGGGCTTCGCCGGATAAGGTATTTGGAGCGCAGGATAGGAATGAGTATGTGGCGGGTGAGTTCGTTTGGTCTGGTTTTGATTATTTGGGTGAGCCGACACCGTATTATGACGCCCGGAGCTCCTATTCGGGAATTATCGATCTGGCGGGTTTTCCCAAGGATCAGTTCTATCTCTATCAATCCCGGTGGAGGCCGGATCTGCCGATGGTGCATATTCTTCCGCATTGGACCTGGCCTCACAGGGTAGGGCAGCTCACGCCGGTGCATGTCTTTACGTCGGCGGATGCAGCGGAGCTGTTCCTGAATGGGCGATCGCTGGGGTTAAAGGAGAAGGAGGATTTTCAATACCGGCTGGAGTGGGATAGTGTGGTGTATGAGCCGGGGGTGCTGAAGGTGGTGGCTTACTTTGCCCATGGGCGGCAGATGGTGGATAGCGTGCGGACGGCAGGTGCCGGTTCCCGGCTGGCACTTGTCGCGGATCGGTCAACGATTGCGGCTGATGGCCGTGATCTGAGCTTTGTTACGGTGCGGGTTTTAGATAGTGCCGGGGTAGTGGTTCCCACGGATAGCCGGAGGGTGCGATTTTCTGTAAGCGGCCTCGGGGAGATTGTGGCGACCGATAATGGGGATCCTGCGGACATGGATGCTTTTCCGTCTACGGAGCGGCGGTTGTTTAGCGGGTTGGCGTTGGCCATCGTCAGGTCCAGGCCGGGTGGGGGTGGAGTGATCGTGGTGAAAGCGACGGCGGAAGGGTTGGCGCCGGCGGAGATCGACATCCGGACGATGCCGCCGATATTTCGTGATTCCGCGTTATATCGTTGAATTACCAAGCAAGTACGTCAGGTTAAGTTATTGGTTTGCAAGCGACATAACGATGGCATGCATTTGGTGATGATCCTGTAAAAGAACCTGATACTATGCACATCGATACAATGGCTGCCACGGCCAGACAGTTAATGGCGGATAACAAGGGGTTGCTCGCCATGGATGAAAGCCTGCCCAACATCACTAAACGTTTCGAGACCCTGGGGATCGCGCCGACAGCGGAGAACCGCAGGGCCTATCGGGAGCTGATCGTCACCACCCCGAAGATCGGCGAATATCTCAGCGGGGCCATCCTGGTGGAGGAGACGGCGGGGCAGTCGACCGAACAGGGCGTTCCGTTTCTCGATGTCCTGCGTGGAAAAGGCGTCCTTGCGGGCGTGAAGGTAGATGAGGGTTTGATGGATCTCGCGGGATTTCCGGGAGAGAAGGTCACCATCGGGCTGGATCATCTTCGTGAGCGGCTGGGCAAATTCCGGGAGATGGGTTTAACCTTCGCTAAATGGCGGGCGGCGTTCCCCATTGGGCCCGACACGCCTACGGAAGGATCGATTGTCGCCAATGTCCATGAATTAGCGCGATATGCGGCACTTTGCCAGGAGGCGGGTATCCTGCCGATCGTGGAGCCGGAGGTGCTGATGGATGGTGCGCACGATATCCGCCGGTGTGCGGAGGTGACCAAACACGTGCTTCGGGCGTTGTTCGATCAGATCTCCCTTCAGCAGGTCCATCTCCGGTGTATGATCCTGAAGCCGAATATGGTCGTATCCGGTTTGAGCGCGCCCGTGCAGGCGACGGTTACGGAGGTGGCAGATGCGACGATCGACTGTCTGATGGAGACGGTGCCGGCGGCGGTGCCCGGGATCGCGTTTTTGTCCGGCGGTCAGAGCCCTGAGGATGCGACGGAGCATCTGAATGCGATACACGCCGATTACCCGGATCTACCCTGGCCGGTGACCTTCTCCTTTTCGCGGGCGATCCAGATGCCAGCCATGGAACGGTGGATGGGTCAGCGGGAAAATGTCGCGGCGGCGCAGGAGCTGCTATTGCAGCGGCTGGAGTTGTTGATGCTGGCCCGGCGCGGGATTTATCAGACGAGTCTGGAAGCGTAGACGGAGGGAGCCAGCGGATGCCGATGGCGCATGCGCCGATTATTTATAGGATGGGTGCGGGAAGTTCGATGCGGAAGGTCGTGCCTTCTTTTTCCTTGCTTTCGACACTGATGGAACCACCATGGGCCTGGATGATCTGCCGGACGATGACGAGTCCCAGGCCGAAGGAGCTCTCGCCCGCTGTTCCTTTTCGTTTCGCCTGGTTGTCGACGGTGAAGAGTTTGGTGAGGAGCGTCGGGGGGATGCCGATGCCTTTGTCCGCCACGGTGATGACGGCTTTATCCATTTGCCGGAAGCAGGTCACCTGGATAGCGGCTCCTTCCGGGCTGAACTTGATGGCGTTATCGAGGAGGTTGATGATGACCCGCCAGATCTTTTCCTGATCCATGGGTACGATGATGGCCTCGGTGTGGAGGAGGATGGCCTGCTTCTTTTCCGAGGCCCGGAACTGGAGGGTGCTGACACAGGATTCCAGCAGGGGCGCGAGGGGAACCGGTTCTTTTTTCAGCGTCCCGAGGGGTAGGTCCAGCAGCATGATGTTTTCCACCAGTTTCAGCGATTGTTCCGAGCCCTTCTTGATAAGGTCGAGCCAGTTTCTGGCGTCGTCGTTCAGGTCGGTTTGCTGGTCGAGGATAATGACGGCGGAGGAGATGGCGCCCACGGGGTTGCGGAGGTCATGGGCGACGACCTTGAGGGTCTGCAGGTAGCTGGCCTGGCTCTCGTTGAGAGCGTTGATGGCCAGCTGGGTCTGCTGGTTCTCGATCTTCAGGGAGTGGTTGAGCTGGTTGAGCTGATGGATATAAGATCTCGACTTCCGTACGTTACGGCGGATGAGGAAAAGGATGATCAGCAGCAGCGACACGATAAAGACGGCCAGGAGAAGGTAGTACGTTTTGACCTTGTCGCGTTCTTCGAGTGATTGAATGGTATAGCGGTCCTCCAGGTGCTGCAGCTCACTGGGGAAATTGATGGTGGTTACCTGCTCGCCGGCGTTGTTGAGCGAATCGCGGGTATGGATCCAGCGGTCCAGCGCCCGATAGGCCTGGGCAAGGTCGCCGGTTTTTTCGAGCCACTGCGAATGAAGACGTTGCCAGGATAGCTCTGTCTCGGGGTCGTGCCGGTGGTCGAGCGCCGTCCGGGCCCTGAGGAGGTCCTGACGGGCCTGCTCCAGCTGATCCTGGGCTAGATGCAGGCCGGCGAGTTTGACGAGTACGATAAGCGCGTTGTCGGAGTCATGCCGGGCGCTGAGGTTTATGTCGATGCTTTTCTCATAGAGCTCCGCGGCTTTGGCCGTATCCCGGCGGTTAAGAGCGCAATCCCCCTGGTTACCATAAACGACACCCCGGGCCGTCTCGATGTATGCGATATGGTTGGGGTCCTTGAGATAGAGTTGGCCGGTCTTGCCGATAAAGGACAGGGTGCTGTCGTAGTAATAGCCCGCGCTGTCCCAGCGTTTCATCGCGGCATAGCTTTCGCCGATGTTGTCGAGATTGGACTGCTGGTAGGCGAAGGCCCGGAAATCCGAACCGCAAGCCCCATATTCATAAAAAGCCTGTTCGAAGAAAACGCGGGCGTCGGCGAAACGGGTCTGCTGGAAGCTGGCCATGGCGAGACGCTGGGTATATTCGGCCATGGTACAGCTGTCGTTGAGCTGGTCGATGGCCTGGCGCCCCTTGTAATAATAGAAAAGTGCGTTCTCGTAATTCTTTTCGTATTGGAAGATCTCGCCTTTGTTCAGCAGGGCTTTGGCATACTGCTGGGGATAGCGGGACCTGACTTCCTGGCTGGACAAGACCTGGAGGCTGCTATCCACGTAACGCATGGAGTTGGACAGGTCGTGTGCCTGATAGAAATAATAATAACCTTTGTAATCATACCGGCGGAGCTGATCGATGATGCCCGGCGAGGAGATCGAGTAATAGCTGGAATCGAGCATGCGGAAGGCCTGGAGGGGTGGGGGACTCAGGCTGTCCAGCATATGGTAGACGCCATCGAAATACCCGGTGTGGGCCGCGGGGAGGACTAAAGGAGGGCGGCAGGCCATAAGCGAGAGGATCGCGATGGCGGCGATAGTACTTTAGTTTTTGAGAAGGGGGTGGTTCCGTTGGAAAAGCATCGATCGGCAGCTAAAATTGGTTGTGCGCTTCAAAGATAAGGGAAAAGGGCAGCCGATCCAGCCGACTGCCCTTTTCTTTATAGCAGTGGTCCACCCCTGAGGACCCTGCGTGGCTTTCAATTGTCGTCCTGACGTTTGCCGCTACCCATTGTGTCGGCGTCGTCGTCATCCTTGATCTTATTTTGGCTGGGCTGGTTGGCCTGACCCCGGTTCTCCATGCTTTTGTTCGGCGTATCCTGCTGTTGTTGGTTCTTATTCGGCGCGCCCTGGTTCTGCGGGCCGCGGTTGGCGGCGTTACCCATGGCTTTATTCGTATCCTGCGACGGCGCGATCTTCCCGCTTTGTGCGCCCTTGTTTTGTTTGCCGGTGACGTCTTCGGGCGATGCGCCTTTCCAGGCAGATTCTTTTTTGGGAGTCTGTTGCTGACTGGACTGGCCCTGGTCTTTCGACTGATCGTCTTTCTTAGCCTTGTCCGGTTGTTGGGTGTGCTGATTGGGTTGATTAGAATTTTGCATAACAATCGTTTTATGAGCAGCGGTCGTTGTGACCGCTACATATAGTAATATGCAATTCATTTGCCATGACAGGCGCTTTGCCGTCCGGCAAGCGATACAAATCGTTAAAATTTATGTGCTATCTTGGTGGCGTCTATGCAAAAGAATTATCTGGACCTGCTCGATGCCATCCGGGCGATCGCGCAACTGGGATTAAACTATAGCAAAGATTTGTATGATCTGGAACGATACCGGAAGCTGCTCGAACTGGCGGCAGGTTCTTATGCGGAGATCACCGGGCTGGAGAGCCCGGAGATCGAGGCGCGGTTCACCCGCGAACTCGGTTATATCACGCCCAAGGTAGGCGTACAGGGAGCCTTGTTCGACGAGGGCGGCAGGTTGTTGTTGGAGTGTCGGAAGGACGATGGGCTTTGGGGGCTGCCGGCGGGATGGGTAGAGACGGGGGAGACGCCGGCCGAGGCGCTGGTACGGGAGTTCAGGGAGGAGACGGGTTTGGAGATCGAAACGGTGGTGCTCATTGGGCTTTACACCCGGCTGCCCGGGGAATATGCGCAGCCGCATACGTCTATCCATCCGTTGTATCTCTGCAGGTATGTCAGCGGTACGATACGGCTGTCGCATGAAAGCCTGGCGATGGAATATCACGATCCGGCTACGATCACGCATTGGCATAAGGATCATGGGCTGCAGGCGGAGGAGGCGTTGCGGTATTGGCGGGGTTTGGCGCAGGGGCGATAAAATTTGGGGAAAAATGACTATAACGGGGTACTCCACAGCGCTTTTTGCTACCTGGTATTTTGTCGAGGAATGGGGGATACTGTTCGATGCGGGGGACGGGTTGATCTCGGCCTTGCTGCAGAAGAGCAGGAAGATCGACCAGGTGTTTATCTCGCATGCGGACAGGGATCATCTCACCGGTTTGCTGCAATTCAACCAGCTCAATGCGCGGCCGGGATACCCGGTGATCCATTATCCCAAGGATGCCACCTCATTTCCGGCGTTGGAAAAGTTCTCCAAGGCGTTTGACGGCCAGGTGGCGCGTACCGTGTGGACACCGGTGACGGAAGGGGACGAGATCCCCATCGCCAAAGACCTGCTCGTCTTGCCATTGCGCAATGGGCATGTCCCCGTAGCTCCGTCCATCATCAAGAGTCTTGGGTATACCGTGGTGCAGACGCGGAAGAAGCTCAAACCGGAGTTTTTAGGGCTTTCCGGCGAGGAACTGCGGGTCCTGGGCGAGCGTATCGGCCGGGAAAACCTTTCCATCGAGCTGCGAGAGAATATGCTGGCCTATTCAGGCGATACCCCGGTGGAGGATGGCGCGAAATGGGACAACACCCGGGTCCTCATCCATGAGGCTACTTTTCTCGGT
>Ga0210396_10003839_pt1 | contig 14865 bp, 37 predicted proteins | sample IncBWH17OmetaG_FD_155466 | JGI IMG/M metagenome (GOLD analysis project Ga0210396, IMG submission 155466) | Forest soil microbial communities from Barre Woods Harvard Forest LTER site, Petersham, Massachusetts, United States - Inc-BW-H-17-O ... | reverse complement strand
ACCTCGGCCGTTTCCTCGGGGACACCGAGGACAGGCTCAACGCGCACCAGGTGAAGGCCCGCGACATCTTGCTCACGGCGAGGGGGCTCGCCGGGATCCTGCGCGTCAAGGCCGCCGTTGACGACGCGACCAAGCAGCTTGCGGAAGAGGTCGCCTCCTCGTTGAGTCACGACCAAGCCAGGGCGATCGTGAGCAGGCTCGACGAGAAGCAGGAGGACGCGTTCAGGGTCGTGCTCGGCGCAGCACTGACGGACGATCCGCGAACCGCACGCCTGGAGACGTCCACGCAGGCCGCGCTGAGGGTGCTCGCCATGGTCAAGCGTTGCGCGAAGTGCGCCAAGCGAATCGCAGAGCCTGTCCTCGGCGATGATCCGTCAGAGCTGTGCCACGGCTGTAGCTTTGCTTATGACCCCGGTAGCGCGATCGATGCCGGGCTCTGCAAGCGTTGTGGTGGCGAGCACTGCCCCCATTACGCGTGCACAACAAGCGGTGGCATGGGTTACTGCGAGGCTTGTAGCGAGGACAGCGAAGACAATGAGCCATGAAGACCATCTGCGGTAACGCTGAAGTTCATGCCGACGGCGGCCTCTTCCGTGTAGAGCACCGCGATGGTTGGGTATAGATTGATGACCGATCCGAACAAAACGGTGCCACCCTGTCCACATCCCGAGCACCGCCTCGGCACGCACGGCCGACTCAAGAAACACCAGCGCGTGTGCCTCCAGTGCGGCGCGACGGTCACGGTTCGTCACGCGAGCGCGAGCCGACCTGGACGCTCGCAGCGATCCACGAGAGGATGATTCACGCATGAAGGACCTGATCGAGGCGCTGACGATCTTCGCGAAGTACATCCCCAATGTTGTCGCCCATCCGACGCACTGCGAGCACGACGAGCTGTTCGTCCTGTGCGATCCGGCGCTCGTGTCTGAAGACGACCTCGCGCGGCTCGAGCAGCTGTCCTTCAGCCCGCGGGGTCGCGACGCCAGCTTCCGCTCGTTTCGCTTCGGGAGCGCGTGATGCCCGAACCAAAGATGCAGGAGGTTGTCGCGCTGGCCTACGATCGATTTGGTCCTGAGCTGGCGGAGTACCTCCTCTGGGAGCAGACCTGCTTCCCGATGAGCGCCGAGGTTGCGCTGGCGCAGATGAGATACCTCATCGCCAAGGCTGACCGCGGCGAGTCGCCCACGCTCGACGGCTGGGTTCCAGGTTGATCAGGCCCCGATCGTACGGCTGGGCTTACCTGGGCGCTTCCCGCTCGGCACCGCCTCCCCGCGGTAGGGCTTCAGCGCCGCAGTCACGAGGCGAAGATCTGTTGACGCCGGGCGCTTGATGGCGAGCACCTTGCGAAATTCGCGCTCCCGCTCCAGCGCAGTGTCGTGCGCGTCGTCGTAGTCGACGCCGCCGTAGAGCATCAGGTTCCGCTCGACGATTTCGTGGAAGATCGTCGCGATGCGGTCGATTACGTGCATGGCGTCGTCGATCCAGATCTCGCCCGCGGGGACGTAGTTCGGGTACGCCGCCTCGTTGCCACCCTGCGTGAAGTCGAGGTCAATCTCGTTGCGAACCTGCTCGCCCGACACGAGGTAGACGGGCAGCCCGGTGACGTACCCGAGGCGGCGGAGCCGCGGGGGATTGACCGCGAGCGTGGTAGAAATCTCGCGGGCTATCTGGGCACCAGACTTCTTCGGCCGTGGAAGCGCCACGCCCGTATCCTACCTTCAAATCGACGGCGCTGGGATGGTACTGATCTCCCTGATGACGCCGGTCGAGCGCTTCTCAATGCCAGCAACCGAGATCATCCCAAACCTCTACGTCGGCACGCGTGAGGCCGCCGAAGCGCTCGGTCCGCGGGTTCCTGACGACTGGGCGTGCATCTCGGTGACCGAGTACCGATCGCGCTACAAGCGCAAGGAAGAGCTGCCTAACGAGCCCGAAGGCTCCCTCGACCTGCCATTCATGACCGACATTCCCGGCGGCTGGCACGCCGACCGTCACAAGCTCGACCTGATCGCGGAGACGATCTGGTGGAGGCTTCTCCACGGCAAGAAAGTGCTCGTCCACTGCATCCACGCGCAGGAGCGATCGCCCATCGCCGTCGCGTGGTACCTCGCGTGGAGCGGCGAAGCACCGCCTCTGTCGTACGCCTACGAGGTCGTCGCGAAGCGACACCCGCGAACCGAGCGCCGCGACAAGTGGCTTCGCGACGCGGTGCCGTCACGGCGAAACGCTGATCTTCACGCCCTCCTGAGCGCGGCCAAAGCGGTCGCCGCCCCGTCTAGTCGACCTGAAGCGCTGCGCATACTTGAGGCGGCGGCAATCGACTGGGCCGCGTCCTCTTCGCGCCCAAAGAAGGGCGTCATCTGACGCGATCGCCGTCGAAAATTGGCTCAGCTTCAGGAGGCGTGCGACAAAGAAAGCATGGCTGACGATCCTCCTGCCCCAACTCCGGCTCCAACTCCAGCTCCAGCTCCAGCTCCAGCTCCAGCTCCAGCTCCAGCTCCAGCTCCGGCCCCGGCCCCGACACCGACTCCTGGATGGAAGACGAGCGAGGCGTGGATCAGCCTCCTCATGATCATCATCGGCGCGCTTCCGTCGACGGGTCTGATGGACAACGCGCCAGTGCTCACCAAGATCGTCGGCCTGATCGCGGCAGTGCTTTCCGCGCTCAACTACACGTATCAGCGATCCGCGCTCAAGCGCACCTTCTACACCGCGAGTATCGCGCGGTCGTCTTCAGGATCCGCCAAGACCGGAGGTGCGCTGTGAACCTCACGCCGAATCGCCGCTCGCTCATGCGCAGGTCCCTGATCGTGAACCTGCTCGTGCTGCCGCTCGTGATGCTGTACGCGTACGGCACACCGTCATGCGGAGGTACCGCCGGCCAGATCATATCGGGCGCCGGTTCCGACTGGCTCGCGTGCATGGAAGCCGACAGCGGCAGCGCAATCGGCCAAGCAGTTACCGCAGTCGAGGCGCTTGCTACGCTCAACGCTGCCACGCTCGAGGCAGACGCGCTCGCGCTGATCGGGACGCTCGGTTTCGACGCTGTCGACTGCGCGGTCAAGGTCGTCGAAGAGCTTGTCGCCGCCGCGAGTTCAGGTTCTGGCAGCGCGGGCAGCGCGGGCAGCGCGGGCAGCGCGGGCAGCGCGACGCGTGCGGCCGTGGTCAATGCCGACCTCGCGAAGCGCGCGGCTGGGATCGTGCGGATCCGAGCGATCCTCGAGCGCGAGCGGCCGAAGCACGCGCGTAAATGATCGGGCAGGGATCGGCGCTATCCGGCGAAGCCGTAATGTGAGGCCGGGTTATCGGGTAGCTTAGGGGGCATGTTTCGAGCCCTCCTCCGCACCGCTACCGAGATCGCCGACAGCAAGAAGGCCGCGTACAGCTTCTTGAACGTGATCGGCGCCTGCGTGCTGCACCTGTACTTTGGGGTCAACGTTCAGGATGCACTCTTGCTCGTCTCGCCTCTCAGCCTCCTGACGCTCGCGCAAGCGCTCGTGGACATGGGAGCCGCGCGGCAAGCGAAGCCGACCCCCGTGTTGCCGCCCTTTCCTGTTCCGCTGCCGTCGCCGACTGAACCCGTAGTGCCTCCGGCTATCGGGGGCGTGTAGACTAAAAGGGCATGCCGGTGAAGAAGCGAACCCCGCGGTTTCACGTCGGTGATCACGTCGCTGAGAAGTATCGGTCCGCGGTGTGGACGGGACACGTGACGGGATTCATCGGTACGGAGACAAGACCCGCAAGGTGAGGTGATCTGTGCCCAGAAAATCAGAAGCAAAGATCGAGATCGAGAGGGACGTCAACGAGTTTCTCGCGAGCAAGCCGACCTGTAGCGGAATCGATACGACAGGGCTCACGACGGCACCACTCACCACGGCCAAGCGCCGATCCGCCGCCGAGTTCGAGCGCTGCTACTTGTCGAGCGTGATGGAGAAGGCTCGCGGATCGGTCTCGGAAGGCGCGCGAATCGCTGGCCTCGATCGGACCAACTTCCGGCGACTGCTTCACCGCTACGGGATCCACTACTAAACACACTCTCCTAATGCGACGAGCGACGGCGTACCGTAGCACACGCACGCGCACGCCGTCGTTCGCACCAGCGACACCACCATTGCCGCCCGCGCCGCCGGCATCGTGATCGTCGGCGCAGAGTCCTCTCTCCGATCACGCGCCCACCGTCGCCTCAGACAATTCACGCTCCTGAGTACACTACGACTTGGAAAGCGTCGTTTGCGGCCACGCCGTTGTCTTGCAGAGAGACTTCAATCTGACTATTCGACAGTGCCACGCAAGTCGTTGTCGGGCGCGTCGCACCAGAATTTGTCGTCGCCACAGCGATGACGTCATTGACGGACGGCAGTGGGGTGGTCAAGTTCAAGAGGAACACGCCTGTCGAAGGATTCGTAACCGAGGCGAAGCCGAACTGCGAACGGAACACCCCCGCCGCACTCACAGACGCGGCTGCGACTGGAGAGGTGGAGGATGGTCCTGTCGGTCCTGTTACTCCAGCACTGCCCACCGCGCCAGTCGCCCCCGTGCTGCCGGTCGGCCCAGTCGGCCCGGTCGCGCCCGTCGGCCCGGTCGCTCCGGTCGGACCGGTTGCGCCCGTCGCGCCAGTCGGTCCCGTGTGGCCAGTCGCTCCGGTCGGGCCCGTCGGACCGGTTGTACCCGTCGCGCCTGTTGGCCCCGTATGGCCAGTCGCTCCCGTGGATCCGGTAGCGCCCGTCGGTCCGGCGCTACCAGTTGGTCCCGTCGGTCCGGTTACGCCCGTCGCGCCCGTCAGCCCGATGCTGCCTGTCGCGCCGGTCGGTCCGGTCGGCCCCGTGCGGCCAGTCGATCCCGTGGACCCTGTCGCGCCAGTTGATCCAGTCGGACCAGTCGGTCCAGTCACGCCCGTCGCGCCCGTCGGTCCCGTCGGTCCCGTGTTCCCAGTCGCGCCCGTTGAACTGGCCGCTCCTGCGGGCCCCGTGAAACCTGTTGGTCCGGTCGAACCCGCGCTTCCCGTTGGTCCGGTCACCGTCGAGCCAGCGCCCGTCGGCCCCGTGCTCCCAGTCGGCCCCGTGCTCCCAGTCGCGCCCGTTAAGCTGGCCGTTCCTGCGGGCCCCGTGCTCCCAGTCGGTCCGGTCAAACCCGCGCTTCCCGTTGGTCCGGTCACCGTCGAGGCAGCACCCGTCGGCCCCGTGCTCCCAGTCGGACCAGTAGGTCCCGTCGGGCCGATAGGCCCAGTTGTACCAGTGCCACCACCCGCAGGACCTGTTGGTCCCGTTGGGCCTGTCGGCCCCGTGTGCCCGCGGCGCCCGCGCTTTCCCCGCTCTCCGTGCTCGCCCTCTTCGAAGGGCCCGTTACCGGGGGTGACCTTGATGTCGGCCATGCGCCAACGTACGAGCTTCCGGTAGATAGCGCAATAAATTGGCCAGGGAGCGCTTCGATCTCGTCACTCGATGCGAGCCGCCTCGACGTCAACCGTCTCGAGCCGCTGCACGATAAGCTCGAGGATCAGGTCTTGGGCTTGGAGAGCACGCTGCCGCATGAGACTCGTCGCCGTTATCTGGAGCCACGGTGAATCCTCCTGATAGGATCTGGGGATCGTGCTGAAGGTCGCTGCGCTTGTCATCTGTGCTGCCTACTTCCTGCTCGGTGCGAACTGCCTGCGGATCTACGGCCGCTTCCCCGCCGGATACCCAGACGACGAGAAGCTCCTTCCGATGGGGCTCACGCTGGTCTTGACTCAGGGATTCGTCGGGTGGGTACTGATCAGCTCGCTGCTGTGACGATCGCGATATTCATGGGACCGTCGAACGCGAGCTGCTCACGGCGATGAGCGACGCCGCGTTCATCTAACCAGTCCTCGATCGCGGCGAGTAGCGCGTCGCGGCCGAGCTTTCGGCTGCGGTCCCAGAAGTTGCAGCACGGCACGACCACGATCGGTCGCACGATCGCGGACTCGACGACCGCGCGCGTAGCCTCGTCGGGATGAAGCCCCACCACGAGGTCGTAGTACGAGGCGCGGGCAGCCGAGAAGGCCTCCGTTGCACCGGCGACGCCGCGCAGCCGGTGCGGGCGCGGGTCGACGACCGTGACCTCGTAGCCGTGGCGCTTCCGCAGCTCGCGCGCGAGTTGGCCTTGACCGCCCGCGACGTCCGCCACGTAGCGGACGCTGCGGCCGAACTCCGCCGCAACGAGGGCGGCTACGGCCTCGAAGCGGTCTGGATCTCCGTGGAAGCGGCTCATTTTACGGGCAGTTCAGGAAGACGCGACGAGATCACCGAGGTGCTAGGATGAGGCATGAACGAGCGTGGTCAATACGGCAGGCAAGGCATGCAGCGCTGGGCGGGTGGTGCTCCTGCGGACCCCGATCAGCCAACAACGTGGACGTTGCCGCAGATCGACTACCAGACGACCGGCGCGGCGCTCGGGTTCGGTGTGCTCTTTGGGATCATCATCGGGTCGAAGCTGACGTTCCACACGCCTGTTCGTCGTCGTCACTAGCGACTAGCGCTTACGGCACCCTCAGCGCTCCAGCTCCGGTAGTCGCGCTCGTGCACCGCCCACCACTCGTGCGTCGTCCTCAGCTCGACCGCCCACGCGTACGGCCCGCGGTCCCAGATCGCCATGACGACCTCGTGAGAGACCCGCAGCGGCGTCCAGGTCGGGTTTTCCCGACGGATGCGCGCGGTGAGCGGCGGGCAGTAGCAGGTGCGGCACCGCGGCGGGCCCCTCCAGTGGAGGCTCCAGTTGACGAGGTTGTCGTACGGGACCCAGTACGGCTCGCTGCACACCCCGCACAGGTCGACGACGGCCCCGCGCTGACGCTCGGCGCTCAAAAATTCCTCGGAGAGCAGGACCTCGAACGGAGCACGACCTGACGCCTGGGCAGACCGGCGCTCATCGAGCAGTCGCTCGCGCTCTTTGAACAGGCGCTCCTGCTCTGCTTTCTGCGCCGCCTCTCGATCAGCCCGACCCTGCTCCCGCCGGGCGCGTCGTTCGGTCTCTCGCTGCTGCCATTCGGCCTCTTGTTGTTGCCGTCTGGCGCTAGCCTTCTGACGCTCTTCCTCCGCTCTCGCGTAGCGTTTGCGCTGCTCAGCTTCCGTTTCTCGAAGCTCGATGAGTGACAACTCAAAACACTGTCTGGCGGCGCGATTGCGCTCCGGGCCCACCAGGGGCGGCAGCACGACCACCTGCTCAGCAGGATCTGCCACGGTCGGCAGCGGGACCAAGCCGCCCTGAAGGTACTCGTCGATGTCGACGGGATCAGGATCGACATACGCCGAGCGCATCGCAAACAAGCACCGTGAGCAAATCCTCCTGTTTGCGCCGCCAAACATCTCAAAGCGGTTGAAGACAGCGCCACAACCCTGCGCGCAGCGACGCTCGCCGGGCCGCAGGCCGTTGCGACGGAAGTAGTTGACGCGCGATATGACCAGACACTTACGACAGCGAGAGCTTCCCGGAAGGGCGATCCTCAAGGCGCAGCCGCCGCACATGCCGATGCTGCGTGCTTCCTGACGAAGGACTCGTTTCTCCGTTTGGTCCGTCCGTGCCATCGTGGAAGACCTGCCTAGGCTCTGCTCTGCGGCACGCGGACGCGCAGGGCCTCGATCGCGTCCGCAACGAGCGCACCGCGCCAGTTCCGGCCGGCGTAGCTAACTGCTGGTGCGTTCTCGACGAGGTCGAAGCAGCGCTCCGCGAAGTTGATCGTCGCCTCTCCGTTGGGCGCCTTGACGACCACGCGCGTCGATGGGTTGAAAGAGGCCGGCTCCCAGGTCCACCCGTCCGGCAGCTTGACGGCGCGCATCGTCGCCGCGACGGAGCGCGTGCCAGTTCGACGCTTCGGAGCGTCCTTGCGGGGCACGTGCCCCTGCGGAACGGCCTTCCACGTCCACGGATCAACGAGGTCTTGCGGCGGCTGCCTGATCGATACCGTTCCGGGCACGTGCAGGTCGTTCCGCCGCGTGCCGTTGACGAAGATCGCCTCGTGAAGCTCGTGGACCCACGTCTCGCGCACGCAGGCGACCACCCACGAGATCGCGTGCTCGCGCGTCGAGATTCCCTCGCGCGGGAAGTTCCAGCCCGCTTGCAGGGTCATCGGGTCTCCGTTGTGTCGGTGACGCGTCGAGATCAGCACGCGGAGCTGCTTCTGCGTCATCGACAAGCTCGTCGGGATAGTGGCGTTGACGAACGAGATCTGGTTCTCGATCGCCTCGCGCACCAGCGCCCGAGTCAGCGCGAGCCCCTTCATCGAGAATCCCTTCATCCTTTGACGACGGGGACTTGGCAAGCCTTCATCAGAACGCAGAGCAGCCCGTCGGGCGGCATGCACCTGCATCGAAAGTGCAGGTGATTCTGGTGGCCGCTCGGAGCGGTCATCAGCTCGAGGCGCTCCTTACACGCCTTGCATTCGAGGTAGATGTCAAAATTCATGACCCAGCGCCTTCCTGCAAGGGCTCTCGCCGCGTCAGCACGAGCCCAAACTCTTCCTCCCACCGAAAAACGAGGTGTCCACCGCCGCGCAGTCCGCACGTGAACGCGCGGTCTGCCGGGACGGCGCACGTGCAGGGGTGGCACGCTGGGCAACTGTCCCTGCCGTGCGCGTCGCACGCGAAGGAGATCGGCGATCGGACTGCGATCCGCAGGCGGCAGTCGTCGGCGTGATGCTCGACGAAGCACGCGCAGGGCGTCATCGGGCCGTGCTCGTCATCCTCGCGGAGGATGCCGCACTTCGAGCAGAAACCGACGTCGACGGTCACGCGCGTCCTCCGTGCAGCTGGACGACTCGCGCAGCCGGCAGGCGGGACCGCGCGAGCTTCACGCGTCGATTCTCCGCGCGTCGACGGCGGAACGCGCAGACCCGGCACCCCACGGACTCGTCATGGGCGTCCATCCAGTTGTAAGGACAGGGTCGCCACGACCGCAGCCAGTCGATCAGCTTCACGCGCGACCCCTGACGCGGCGCCACAGGCGCTCCCACCAGGAGAGCTGGATCGGCGTCTCATGCGCCGTCGCTTTTGGCACCTCACCTCTCGGCACGCCGACGTCGTCCGGCAGCGGCTCGCCGTCGCCGTCCGCGTAGCGGAGCACGCCGTCGGTGTCGCCGAACACCGGGCGACCAGTCTGGAACGCGGCCAAGATCGATCGATCGCGGCGCTTCTCCCAGTCGTCGTCCGTCACGGCAGCCTTCCTTGACACAGTCCGCAGCGGTGCTCACTCAGCTGAGACTCATCTCGCTTGCGTGCGCGCGCCAGCGCCGCGCTCACGGCCGCGGCGACGCGCTCGCGCATCGCAGGCGGGCTGTTGAACTCGCCAGAGATCGTCATCATGACTCCGTCGCGTGAACACGACGCCCTCATCGATCCTCCTTCAATCATCGTGGATGAGCTACGCGCGCCTTGATCCAGCGCACGACAGTTTTCTGCACGGTGTCTTCAGGATGAGCCCGTCCGAGCACCCACTGACAAACGGCGTCGAGTGAAGTTTGACAGTGCGTCGCCAAGAGCATCGCGTTGTCGACGTGCAGCGCGTCGAACGCCTGGACGATCCACGTGAAGTCCTCACGATCGCCGGGCTTGAAGCTGTCGCAAGAAAGCCAGATGGCTCCTTCTCTAGTCATGATCCTTCCAGCTTCCTCGTCGGAAGGCGGCGATCGACCTCGGCCCACCTGTCCCGGCACCGATCGCAGAGCTGATCGACAGCATAACGATCGCAGCCGTGCGCGATGACGTCCCGCAAGATCACCGACGTCGGGAGGTCAGCGAGTTCGTCGTCCGAGAACGGCTTCGAGGCCATCTCGCGCAGCTCCTCGTCGGACAGCTTCCGACCCACGTGCCAGCGATCGCAGAACGGGCACGGATACGCCTCCAGGACGTTTCGCGTGTCTGGCTTCGCGTTCATCGCGTCGGCCGCCTTGCCCGCAGACGTTTCGGACGAGTACGCGACCTTCTTGACGCAGGTGCGATCGAGGCCGGCCCGCAGGCCCGCGGCGAGATGGAGCGCGCGTAGTTCGGGCGTCACGGCGTCTTCTCCGTCGGACAGATCGGCCCACGCCCGGTCGACCAGTGCGGATCGTCTGGCGTGATCTGAAACGTCTTCCCGCAGATCCCGCAGAGGTTGACGCGAGCGATATCGATCTCGTGGCTGCCCGTGCAGTCCTTGCCGAGGTTGCACCAGCACGCCTCGCCGGGATCCAGCACGAATGGCAGCGGGTTTAACTTGATGCGCTCCGGCCGCTGCGTGACCGATGCCGCTCCGCTCGACAAGACGGTCACCACGCCTGGCGGCAGCGGTGGACGCGGCACGACTCCTCGATCTTGGAGGTATCCCAGCATGCGCTTGGCGAGCAGCGCTTCGCGAAGCTTGGGCATGACGTCCGCGGGAACGCCGTGGTACTGGGCCTCGGCCTCGACGCACGCGGGCTTGCCGCAGTAGCGCCACTGCACAAGAGGGTTCGTAGTGCGCAGCCCCGCGGACCACTTGATCGTGACGCCGCAGGTTGAGCACAAAAAGTCGCGGCAGCCGCGACACACCGTGATCGCGGAGCTTCGCGATCGCCCCATGCCGCGCTTGTGGTCGCACGCGCTCACGCGTACACCCCGTCCTCCTCATCGTAGCGCTGCGGGGGTCCATCGCCGAGCACGTGCCTCTCGATGAACTTGCGGAGCGATCCGGGGCTGAAGCCCTTGCCGAAGCACTGATGTGCAGGCGGGCACGAGCACATGCAGGTGGTGAACGTGTGCGTCGGGCCGACGCGGTAGCGCTGGCCGGACGGCGACCAAAGCGTGGCGACGCCGGCCTCGTCGAGGAGGTAGCGCCACGTGCCAGACGGCAGCTTGAGCTTGCGTGGTTTCATCGCTTCATGCACCCCTTCGACTCCTTGTCGATCGCCTCCCAGGCGCGCTGCTGCAAGCCGATGCAGGTGTCGATCGCCTGCTGGAGCAGCACGCGGTCGGCCGCGGATAGGAGTTCCTGGCACCCGCGCGCAGTCTTCAGGGACTGCGTCGCGTCCTCGAGACCCTGCACCAGGCGCCCACCGAGCACGCCGCGGTGGAACCCGCGGCGGACGTTATGGATCTTCATCTCTTCTTGCTTCCCTTCCGTGCAGATCGTTCCTACTTCAGCGCTGCGAGCCTGCGCTCGACCGGGCCGACGAAGATCGCGTTCAGCTTGCGATCCGTGCTCGGACCACCCTCACCCTTGAGCATGCGCAAGAGCGTGTCAAGCACGCGAGCAGAGGCGCACTCGCTGATCATGTCCAGCGCGTCGGTGGGATCGCGCGCCATCACGGCGTAGATCGCTACGGCGTCGCGCGCTTCGTCAACCTCTTCGCGCGCCGTCACTTTCCTCCTCCCCACTGCGCCGCCCTGCTCGGCGCGTGCATCTCTGGCGGCAAGAACGTCAGTCGTGGCATCGCCGGCCTGTTCCAGTAGCGCGCGACCTTCTCCTCGAGCGCGGGCCACACCTTCAAGATCGTGTGCTCGTCTCCCTCGTAGCGGGAGACGTCGATCGACTGCTCGTCGTCGTCCGCGACGAGCTGGATGTCCGGCTCGCCCTGGATGCGGAGGATCGCACCCGTCAGGAGCGGCTTCGGATCACCGTCACCAAAGATCCAGCTCGCCGACTGCGCGGCGGCCAGCTCGTACGCGATTGACCCGATCGGCATGTCGAACACCGGCCACGACGCCTCGGTGCCGAAGGCGCGCGCCAGGCAACGCGGACCGGCGCTGCGCTCTCTGCACTCCTCCACCAGGAGGAGCGCGCACGCGTGCACGCGAACCGCGCCCACGGTGACGTAGGTGAGATTCGTGAACAGGACGTAGCGTTCTTTCAGGTCTGGCTGACTGCCGAAGCAGATCTTCATGACTTCCCTCGTGCGTCATCGTCCTCGACGACCGTGCCGTGAAACGTCGGGTGTGCCTTGACGACGACGACCACGTCGAATACGCCGCCGGCCGTCTGAACACGAACGGCAAGCTCTGTGAACGGATCACCGTGGCCGAAGACCTCTTTGGCGTACTTCTGGGCGGCGAGGCGCGCCGCATGACGCGCGCTGTCGACGAAGTATTCGACGTGCACGCGTCGAGAGTGCTCACGCGTTTCGCCACGCGATGGAATCCAGCATGCTGGCGCCTCGACCCACATTCAGTGCACGTCCTCCAGCTCCCACGTGGCGTAGAAGTACGCGGGCGTGGTGCCGACGTTCGTGGCCAGGATCGCGACGCTTGAACCGACGCCGAAGTCGCCGCGCACCACGAGCACGGACCGATCTTCACGCACGCGAGCCTCAGCCTCCAGGGCCGCGCGGACGCTCTCGACGGCGTTCCCGTCGATCGTGACCTCGTCGACGCGCCAGGTGCCGGCCATCGAGGCATCTTGGGCAGGGCGGATCCCGTCGGGACCAACCACCCTGAAGCGCTGATCTGGTCCGACGTGAAGACCCGTGAAGAAGAGCGGGCCAGTCTGAAGGGCCGCCTCGACGCGCACGGATTGGCCAGGTAGCGCGGGAGGTGCCGGAGGCGGGGCACCCGGAAGCGCCCAACCGCCGCGCGAGTCGGTGTCCATGGGGAGCAGCTTCGTCACGGCGCGGGTGCCTCGGCGACCTTGCTCGCGGCGGCGCCGACCAGAACATTCCCGCGTGACCGATAGCGGTCGCCCGCAAGAGCGTGCAGCTTGCCTGCCGCCATCGGATTCATACGACCACCCACTTGTCGTAGAGGATGTCGTCCACGCCGAAGCCTCCGAAGCTGTCAACGCTGTCCCAGGGCTGCCACTCGCCGTTGTAGTGCACGCTCATGCTGATCTCGTAGCCGCGCGGATGCGTCGTGCTCGGGAGCAGTCGGTAGCGAACTCTCGGCGCTTGGAGGTACGCCGATCGTTTCGTGTCCTTGCCTCGTCCACCGCCGCGCACGATCAGGATGGCCTTCTTGAGAGCGAGAGGAAGCGTCATGTCGGTACGTCCCAGATGCGCGTGAATGCCTGGTGCGCGACGGTCACGGCCTCTTCCTTGGTCGCGAGACTCACCTACAGCTCTCCCTTCACGTAGTTGATGCCGTGCTCGTCGAGAATCTCCCTCGCGCGCAGGCAGCGCTGCTTGTACACCGTTAAGAGGTCGCGGTAATGCCGCTCGATGTTCTGGAGTAACGCCGCGAGCGCCGCGCAATGATCGTGACCATGTGCGCTTATCGTCGAACCGCTGCCGCAGATCTCGACGCTAGCCGCGACGTAGTATCTGTGCGGGTTGAGCATCCGCCCATTCTCATAAGCGACGATCTCGCGCCGAAACGTGATGTTCGCGCGATCGCCCCAACCGCTCACCTCACCCACGAGGGTGGTTAGCCGATCGATTGACCGCTCAGGGACGACTGCATCTTCCATCTTGAGATTCTTCTCCGACAGCATCACTTCGGCTCCTCGTGCTCTCGGAGCAACCGCTCGATGAGGTCCGCCGCCCGATCGCGACGGTCGGAGAACCCGCCCACGATGGTCGACAGGGCCCGCAGCGTGCGCACGGTCTCCCGCAGCAGCTCGCGGTGCTCGTACATCGCCAGCGTCGACTTTCGTCCCTCGCGGTAGGCCCCGTTGGCGATGTCGACGATCGCGTCCAAGATGATCTTCCGTCCCTCGGCCGGATCGGCCTGCCGCTCCGGTTCCACCAGAGATGCAGCTTCTACCCGCAGCCCGGGCCCGATGAGCTGGCCGGCTTCGACCTTGTACGCGGTCACGAGGCTGCCTTCTCGACGACGTCGAGGGCGCTGGCCAGAAGATCGCGAACCGCGTCGGCGCGCGTGAACTCGATGCCCGGGTGCTTCCTGCCCAGCCTCTTCGCGTGTCGATCGACGCGGGTCAGCAGCCGGTCGGCCAGTCGAAACGCTACCTGGGTCGTGGACTCGCGAGGCATCAGCTGTCTAGCCTCGCCCAGGAGAAAACCGTTTGTCAACCAGCTAATACCATGGCGAGATCTCGCCTCAGCTCACGGCTTTCTTGCTGCGTCCAGCCTCTTCCACCACTGCTTGTCGTACGGCAGCTCGCGGCAGGCGGCGCAGAGCACGTACGGGTACTGCGTCCTCGTCCCGCAGCCCTTGCACGTGGCGTCGCGCGTCACCGGGCACCTTCAATCGCACGTGTCAGGTGCTGGTGCCAGCCGAGGAGCCACGCGAAGTGCCTCCGGTGCCGACGCGTGGGCTCGCGCGCCGCGATCGCGGGCAGGCGACCGGCGACGTCGACCGCGGCAGCCACGAGGAGATCCCGAGGAGCCTCCTGTAGCCTGGATCGATGCTGGCCCATCCACGTCCCGAGCCTCGCGAGCGGCGAGAGGCCGTTCCTGAGGACCCAGCTCGCGTGGTAGCGGCGCTCGTGCGTCTTCACCGCGGCTCCCGCTGGGCGTTGTCTTTGCGCGCGCTCTTCCGAACGTCGTAGATGATCCACGCGACGTTGTAGACGCCGCGAAGAGCCTGGAGGGGCCACAGGAAGAAGACCGCCGCCTTGTTCGGCCAGCAGCACCAGAACCCCGAGCCGCACGACGGCGCCTCGAGCACGTTGTCCAGCCCCACGAAGAGGTAGAACACGACGAGGGTGATCTGCCACCAGGTCATGACGAGGCACCTTCCGCAGGCATCGGAGCACCCACATCGCTCTCAGCCAGCTTCATCGCCGCGGCCTCGATCTCGTCGTGACGACGCATCCACTCTATCGAATCGATGTCGAGCGTCGAGTGCAGCGCTTCGGCGCGATCGTGGAGCACCTGCTCCTCGGGACTCATCGGCTCTTCGGTCGCAGCGGCAAGCACCGCTCGGCGCGCCTCATCGAGAGCGCGCTCAGCTTCGAGGTAGCGCTGCCACAGCTCCTCGTGACCTCGCAAAACGACGACGAACGAGC
>Ga0210396_10003837_pt1 | contig 14874 bp, 14 predicted proteins | sample IncBWH17OmetaG_FD_155466 | JGI IMG/M metagenome (GOLD analysis project Ga0210396, IMG submission 155466) | Forest soil microbial communities from Barre Woods Harvard Forest LTER site, Petersham, Massachusetts, United States - Inc-BW-H-17-O ... | reverse complement strand
CAACGGCAGATCGATCGTGAAGATGCCGGCATTACCAATGCCTACAAACACCCGGAAGAACACCAGGAACAGCCAGCCCGGGATCACGGCACTCGGGCCCGGCGTGAAGACCATGATGCCGGTGGCGAGCGATATCGTGACCGCCGACCACATGAACACCGTACGCCGGCCGATCCGATCGCCCAGCCAACCCCAAATGAAGGCGCCCGGGACCGCGCCGAGACCGGAAGCCAGCAGGATCGCGCCGCCCTGCCAATAGGGAAGCGACCACTCCTTGGTCAGCGCCGCGGTAACGTATCCGATCAGAAAGAAATCGAAGAAATCGAGCAGGTCGGCGACGTTAGCGGTGCAAATCAGCTTCCACTGATTTTTCGTCAGCCGCTTCTGTCGCTCCAACAGTTCGATCATCGTAACCTCCCGTTCCGTTCCGCCTTACCGTTGTGCGGCGGCAAGTTTCTCAATTCAAAGTATCTTGGCAGCTTACCATTAGGCGCGCAAGCTGCTGCTTAATTGCCGGCGGCGGTGCTCGTCCGTTGCGCGGCGACCCGGGCGGGCCGGTTCAGTTCGCGTTCGATCTCGTCGATCGTACGGCCGCGAGTTTCAATGCCGATGAACCAGAAAGCGGCTGCGCCGAGCACGTACCAGAACGCGAAATAGTTGAAGCCGGGGATCAGCGCATCGAGAGTGGCCTGCGGGCTGACAAAATTGGACGAACCGGCGATCAATGCCAGACCGGCTGGGCCGATGAACTTGCCGAGATTGCCGACACCGTAGACGAATCCCATGCCGCTGCCGCGTAGCCGGGCAGGCCACATCTCGCCCATATAGGGCCCGACGATCGAGTATTGGCCGCTGCCGAAGAAGTTCTGCAGGACGATCATCGCAAAGAACATAGACAGGCTGCCGATGAAGACGCTGTGCAGATACCCGGCGAGCGACATGAATAGCGCCGCGACCAGGCAGCTGAATATGCCCGAGGCTCGGCGGCCCCACGCGTCCGAGATCCACGAGCAGAAAAACCGGCCGGCAATCGCCGACAGGCTGATCCAGATCACAAGCTTGGATGCCTCGGGCGCGGTTACGTTCAGCACCATGACGAACAGAGCGACCTGCCAGAGGGCGAGCCCGACGCCGCCGGTCTGGGTCAGCCCGGTCAGGCAGCCGGCCACGATGCTGCGAGGGTATTTGAAGATATCGAGCCAACGCGTGTGCTCGACCAGGGGGAGCGTCGCCGGCAACGAGATCTGCGCGGGGTCCATTTGCAATGCCCAAGCGAGCGCTTGCCGCGCCTCTTCCACCCGGCCCCGGCGCAGCAGCCAGTGCGGCGACTCCGGCACGAAGGCCCTAATGTATAAGCATAGAAAAGCAGGCAGCAGCCCGACCGCGACCATCCCGCGCCAGCCGATGTAAGGCGCGGCGAACGCGCCCAACAGCCCGGCCAGCAATGACCCGGCGGGCAACATGGTCGTGGTCAGTCCGGTGAACCAGCCGCGCTTATGAGCCGGTGAAAACTCCTGCATCAGGGTGATGTCGACCGAATACAAGCCGGTCACGGCGAACCCGACGAAAAAGCGGCAGACGACCAGGTAGATCCATCCTCCTTCGGGCGTCAGCGCCATCGCGCCGGTCGCGAGCGAGACGTTCAGGACGGCGGTGATCAGCGCCGGGCGGCGGCCGATCTTGTCGGCCATCCAGCCGTAAAGAAGCGAGCCGAACGGCGCACTGACACCCGAGGCAAGCAGGATCGCCCCCGATTGCCCATAGGTCAGATGCCACTCCTTGACGACAAACGCCAAGACAAAGCCGATCAGGAAGAAGTCGAAAAAGTCGAGCATGTCGCCGAGCGTCGCGGCGCCGGCGATCTTCCACTGGTTCGCCGTCAGCTTCTTCTGACGCTCCAACAGCTCCAACATTCCGTTCTCCTAGGCTGCTCCGATACTGAGGCCCTGCGGCCAAACATGTTTGTTGTCAGGCGGCGGCAACCGCGCCGCTCCTATTTAGAAGTTGCCGCAATCACTTCGCTTGGGCAATAGGATGCCCCGCGGAGCCACCCAGCCCGCGGGACTGGGCGGCGACGCTGATGGGCGGACTACGACCGATCGATGAGTTCGATGCGATAGCCGTCGGGGTCTTCGATGAACGCGATTACCGAGCCGCCATGCGCCATCGGGCCGGCCGGTCGCGGGATTTTTACCCCGGCGGCGGCAAGACGCTCGCAAGCCTTGTAGACATCGGGCACCGCGATTGCCAGGTGCCCAAAGGCACTGCCTAGATTGTACGGCTCGGCCTGCTCCCAATTGTGGGTCAGCTCGATCACGGTGCTGTTCGTCTCGTCGCCGTAGCCGACGAAGGCGAGCGTGAATTTTCCGCTCGGGTAGTCTCGCTTGCGCAGCAGCTTCATGCCGAGCTGGTGCGTATAGAAATTCAATGAGGCATCGAGATCGCGCACCCGGATCATCGTATGCAAGAGCCGGGACTTGTCGGCGTCCAGCACCGGCTTGGAGGTCTCGGCTACATCGGTTGTCGTCATCGTGCACTCCTCCGTGCTGTGGAACTTGAAATGCCGCACCGGCGTGCGGCGACGAGTTCGAGGATCTGGTCGGCGGCCCGCAGACTCGGCGACGCGCCCTCCACCGCGAGGCGTCGGACGGCCTCATCATACCCCTGCCGGTGCGCCGCGCGAACCCGTTCGTCACCGAGGAGCTGGGCGAGCGAAGCGGCGAGCCGCTCGGGAGTGCAGTTCGGCCCGAGTAACTCGCAAACCAGCGGCCTCCCGAGCAGCAGATTGATGAGATTGACCTGACGCACCTTCAGAACGCGATCGAGAAATGCTTCGGTCAGCGGGTTGAGACGGTAAGCGACGACCATCGGCAGACGCGCCAGGGCCAATTCCAGCGCGACCGATCCGGAGGCGGCGAGCGCCGCGCGGCTGGCAGCAAAGGCATCGTATTTTTCTTCCGGCTGCTGCACGATTATCGGGTTTCCTGGCCACTCCCCGACCGCACATGCCACCGTCGCCGCTACTGTCGCAATCGTCGGCACGACCACGCGGAAGGGCCGGACTAAGTCTTCCAGGAGCTGCAGCGCGGCGCCGAAGATCGGCAGCAAACGCCGGACCTCGCCGCCGCGGCTGCCGGGCAATGCCGTGATCAGCAGGTCGTCGGCAGCCAGACCATGCCTCGCGCGGAAGCGCCCGCCGTCGCCGCTTTCGGCACCGCACTCCAGAACCGGATGACCGACAAAACTGCAGGACAGCCCGACCCGCTCGAAGTAGGGGGGTTCGAACGGCAACAAGGTTATCAGGTGATCGTACCAACGCGCCATCCGCCGCGCTCGCCCGGCCCGCCAGGCCCAGACCATCGGAGCGACGTAGTGAATCAGCGGCAAGGTCTCGCCGCGGCGGCGCAGCCCGTGCGCCACCCGCCAGCTGAACCCCGAGCTGTCGATCGTGACGACGGCGTCGGGGCGCAGCGCACGGATCGCCGCTACCGTCTCGCGCACCCGGCGCAGAATGACCGGGGCGCGCGGCAATACCTCGGCCACTCCCATGATCGCCAGATCGTCGAGTGGGACAAGGCTATCAAGCCCCTGTTCCCGCATGCGCTCGCCGCCGATTCCGGCGACCCTCAACCGCCCGCAGGTGCGCTGCCGCAGCGCCGCGATCAGCGCGCCACCAAGCGCGTCGCCCGATGGCTCTCCGGTCACAATGAAAATGAATATCGGTTCGTTCGCGATCACGATCGGCCGACGCCGACGAGGAATAATCCGGCGCGATCGGCTGCCCGGATTACCTCGTCACGGTCGAGCACGATCGTGGCGTTGGCCTCGACGGCGATCCCGCGCAACCCGGTTTCTACCGCCAGCCGCACCGTGCGCAATCCGATCGTTGGCCGGTCGGCGCGGGGTTCCTGACCCGGCTTCTCGACCTTGACGAGCACGCCACCCGGACCTTCGCGGCGCAGCGCTGCACAGCGCCGCAGCAGCTCGTCGGTGCCTTCGATCGCCTCCACGCCAAGCACGAGGCCCTGTTGGACGATGACGGCCTGGCCGACATCGAGCATGCCCAGGGTCCGGGCGACGCGCAATCCGCGCTCGATATCGGCTTGCGATAGCTCGTCCGGGCGGATGCGACCGAGCGGTCCTTCCGGCACGATCGCCCGGTCGAGCAGCTGATCGGCGCCGACCACCCGAAAACCTTCCCGTTCGAGCTCCTTGACCACCGCGGACAAAAGACCGTCATCGCCCAGCGCGCGATAGCCGACCCGCGCAAACAGCTTGGCTGCGCGCCAATCAGGCCGCAACGCCGCCAGAGACGGCCGCCGAATGCCGCCGGCCAACACCAGCTCGGTCACGTGATTTTCGCGCAACAGGGCAAGGCCGGTCGCCGCGGCGCCGAGCCGGCACCAGGCATGCGGTACGCCCTCTACAGTCGCCGGCTCGGCCGCTCCTTCCAGAGCGAGGACGAAGACATCGCGCCCCGCGGTGCGGCAGGATTCGACGAGGTGGCGTGGCAGCCCACCGCCTCCAGCGACGATCCCCAGTCTACCCGCCATTCTCTCCCTTAGGTTGACAAATGGCCCGGCTCGAATCGGCGCGGATGAATTCGATGACCGCGTCGACCGGCCCGATACCGCCGAAACGCTCCGCGGTCTCGTTTACCCGGTCGCTCAGGGTACCATCCGTGGCGAACAGGAATTGGTACGCGTTACGCAGGACCTGGATATCCTCGCGGCTGAAGCCCCGGCGCTGCATCCCGATGATGTTGAGCCCGCACAGTCGAGCCCGCTCTCCCATCACCTGGCCGTAAGGTATGACATCGCGCTCGACGCCCGACATCCCGCCGATCATCGCGTGCCTGCCAATCCGAACATATTGGTGGACGGCGCTGAGCCCCCCAAGAACGGCGTAATCCTCGACTACGACGTGGCCCCCAAGCGTCGCGTTGTTTGCCATGACGACATGGTTGCCGATCTGGCAATCGTGGGCGACATGGGCGCCCACCATAAAAAGGCTGCCGTCGCCGATCCGGGTGACCATGCCGCCGCCTTCGGTTCCGGGGTTCATTGTTACATATTCGCGGATCGTATTGTTGCGCCCGATGACAAGCTCGGATCCTTCACCGCGATATTTGAGATCCTGCGGCTCGAGCCCAATCGACGCGAACGGAAACAGGCGCGTACCCTCACCGATCGTAGTCCGGCCATCGACCACGACGTGCGAGCGGAGCGTGACCCGCGGGCCGAGCGAAACACCCCCGCCGACGATGCAATAGGGCCCGATGACGACGGTCTCGGCGAGCATCGCCCCCGGCGCAACAATGGCCGTGGGGTGGATCTGCGGCATCGGCGGCTCGTCTAATCGTCGAGGATCATGGCGGCGAACACAGCCTCGGCCATCACATCCTCGCCGACTTTGGCCCGACCCTCGAACTTCCAGACGTTCCCACGGTTACGCTGCTTAGTGACGTGGATCTCGAGCTCTGTCGGAGGGAATATGGGGCGCCGAAAGCGGGCGTTATCGACGCTCATGAAATAGACGAGCTTGCCCTCCGCTTCCGGCCCCAGCGTGTGGACGACAAGGACGGCGGCGGTCTGCGCCATCGCCTCGATGATCAGCACACCCGGCATCACTGGCCGCGCCGGAAAATGGCCCTTAAAATAATACTCATTCTTTGATAGGTTCTTCACCCCCGTAGCCCGCTGGTTCGCGACCACATCGACAACCTTGTCTATCATCAGGAACGGGTGGCGATGCGGAATCATTTCCATGATCCGCTGAATGCCGATTTCCGTCCCATGTTCCGCGGCGCCGGGCGGATTGGTCATGAACCGCCCTTCTTCGCAAGGCGTTGCAGCACGGCCGTCTGCCTCATGAACTGACTCAGCGTGACTGCCGGACTGCCGCATACCGTCTCTCCGGCGGGCACGTCGCGCATAAGACCGCTTTTGGCGGCGATCCGGGCTCCGCTCCCGATATGCAAATGGCCGGCGAGCCCGCCCTGCCCTCCGATCATGACAAAGTCGTCGAGCCTCGTGCTCCCCGAGATCCCAGCCTGACCCGCAACGATGCAGCAGCGGCCGAGCACCACGTTGTGCCCGATCTGCACGAGATTATCAATCATCGAGCCCGAGCCGATCACCGTATCGTGCCCCGATCCTCGGTCGATCGTGGAGTTGGCGCCGATATCGACATCGTCGCCGATCAGCACCCGCCCAAGTTGCGGAACTTTGATCGGCGCTTTCGGGTCGGGCGCAAATCCGAACCCGTCTTGGCCGATCCGGACCCCGGGGTGCAGCACGACGCGCGAGCCGATCAGGCAGTGGCTGAGCGTCACATTGGCCGCGATCCGGCAGTCGTCACCGATCTCGACCCCAGCGGCGATTACCGTATTTGCCCCGACACGACAGCGTTGGCCCAGCCGCACGCCACTTTCGATAACGACATTCGGGCCGATGTCGCAATCGGTGGGCACGACGGTCCTCGGATCTATGATCGCGGAGGGCGCGCGGCGAGCGACCACTTCGGGTGCCGGATAAAAGGCCTGGGCGGCAAGCGCGTAGGCCTTGTAGGGCACCTTGCAGACGAGAAGCGCCATGCCGGGCGGCGCGCGTTCGACGGCCTTGTCATCGACGAACGCGGCACCAGCACGCGAGCGCACAAACGCTCCGATGTATTTCCTGTTTTCGAGAAAGCTGACGTCTCCCGGTCCCGCCGCTTCGAGAGGCGCCACATCGCTGACGATGCGGGCGCCATCTTTCGTACGCAGCAGTTCCGCTCCACTCAAGGCGCTCAGCGCATCCAGAGTGAATGGGCCGGCGCGGTCAAAAAAGCGTGGGTCCGCCATTTCGGTTCGGTCCAGGCATCGAGCGCCCCTATTTCTTCTTTGGCTTGGCCGGCGCGTTCGCCGCTGGTTGCGCGACGGTGGCAGCAGGACCCGGGGCGGCGGGAGGAGGAGTGGGCACGGCGAAATCGACCGTCAGCGTCGGCATCAATTCGTCCAACTTCTGCAGCACCTCGTCGGTAACATCAAAACTCTGGTCGAAAAGCACCAGGTCCGCTCTCTGAAACACCAAGTTAGCCTTGCGGTCCTTCGCGATGTCCGCAATGATTTTCAACATTTGCTCTTGAATTTTGGAGAGTGCCTCACCGTTAGACTTCTCCAGAGCTTGGCGTTTCCCCTGAACATTGTGCTCGAGGTCGTTCACCTTCTGTTGGAATTCACGCCCTTTTTGGTTGAGCGTGTCCGCAGACATCGATGCCTGCTGCCGCTGCAATGAATCACGTTCGGCGCGCAGCGTCTCCTCCTGGTGAGAAATTTCCTTGGTGTATTCGTTGCGCTTCTGCTCGATCTGGCCGCGCACCATTTTGGCCGCCTTGGAATTTTGCAAAAGCGCCTGCACGTCGACAACCAAAACCGTCAGCGGCATCGGGGCGACGCCCGGCGGTGTGGAAGCCGGGGGTGTGGGCGAGGGAACAGGGGGTGCCGGCGGGGCTTGCGCCAAGCCGCTGCCGGCAAGGCCCCACAGGAAAGCAAGCAGAAGCGTCTGAAATCTGAGCGACCAAACCAACATCAAAACCTCGTGCCGAAGCTGACCCGAAACAACTGGGTCTTGTCGAATGGTTCCTTCTTAATCGGATAGGCGATATCGAGCCGGATCGGACCGACCGGGGATTTCCACGAGACCCCAACGCCGGCGCTCGCGCGGATCGCCGGCGACTGCTGCACCATCGGCTGCACTCCGCCCGTTGAAGCCAATTGGGCAGGAGTGAGCACGATATTCGTCGGCTCAAGTTGGTAAAGCGTTCCAAAATCGGTAAAGACACGTCCGCTTACCCCAAATTCCTTGGGTAGGCCGAGCGGTACCCCTAAGGTCACCGAGCCCAGATAGTACTTTTGGCCGCCAAGAGCATCGCCACTTACTGAATCGCGAGGCCCGATACCGGCGCTCTGGAAGCCGCGCAAATTATCGCCACCAACAAAGAAACGATCCTGGATTAGTACGTTCTGTCCATTCCAACCAAATATATACCCAGCCTCACCGGTGACGCTCAGTACCCACTCTGGAAATACCGAATAATAATATCCAGCATTTACTTTGTTGCGCACATAATCCACGCCGAAACCGACCCCGGCGAAGTCATTGCCCACAGAAGCGTAATAGCCGCCGCTCGGATCCAGCCGATCGTCCCGGCGGTCGTAAAGCAGAACCTGGCCGATTTCGGAGGTGGTATGCTGCCCAGCCTGAAGCACAATGAACAGCGACGTATTGGGCTGAAGATCGGTGATGTTGTCGGATCGCGCGGTGTATTTCAGCGTCTGTCGCAAATTCTCGGTGATCTGATAACCGGTGCGGAGCGCTCCACCGTAAGAGAACTGCTGGTAAGGAGGGGTCACTCCGCTGAAGAAATTCGCCGTTGGACTCGTCTTGATTTCGAAGAGATCGAAGCCCGCGGCGATGTTGCGATCGAGGAAGTAGGGTTCGGTGAAGCTCAAATCGACCTGTTGCGAGCGCAGGGAAACCACAGTACCGATTCGCAGATCCTGACCACGCCCGAGAAAATTTCGCTCGCGGATATTAACGTCGGCCAGCGGACCATCGGTGGTTGAGAAGCCGATGCCCAACGAGAGCTCGCCTGTCGATTGCTCCTCGACCTCGGCCGTCACCACAGTTTTATCAGGCGCTGATCCTGAACTGTTGGTGACCTCCACCTTTTTGAAGAAACCAAGATTTTTTATCCGTTGCTGCGATCGCTGCATTTTGGTGCTGTTGAACGCGTCTCCCTCGACCAGCTGAAATTCGCGACGGATCACCTTGTCAAGAGTGCGAACGTTGCCGACGATGTCGACCCGCTCGACATAGACTTGCGGGCCCTCCTGGACATCGAAGGTAATGTCGACCGTATGCTCCTCCCTATTCCGGGTGACGTTCGGCTTGATTTCGACAAAGGCATAACCGCGGTTGCCGAGTGCCTCCGTCAACACAGAAATCGATTTTTCGACGGCCTCGGCATCGTACCAGTCGCCGGTATGAACGGTCAGAAGAGGCAGCACCGCTTCGGCGGGCAGGTCCTTGATCTTAATGTTGACATCGATTTTGCCGAAGCGGTACCGCTCGCCCTCGTCGAGGGTGAAAGTAATGATGAACCCATTGCGGTCGGGTGTCAGTTCGGCAACCGCCGAAACCACTCGGAAATCGGCATACCCCTCAGTCAGGTAAAACCTGCGCAATAATTCCCGGTCGTACGTCAGCCTATCCGGGTCATAGGTATCGTCGCTGGTCAGGAAACGATACCATCGGCTTTCCTTGGTCTGAATGATTCCGCGCAGCTTGCCATCGCTATACTGGTGGTTTCCAACGAAATTGATGCTGCGGACCCCGGTGAATTCACCCTCGTTGATCTCGAAGACGAGATCAACGCGGTTTTCGGAGAGCTGGATGAGTTTGGGCTCGACCGTCGCGCCGAACCGGCCATGCCGGCGATATAGATCGAGGATCCGTTTCACATCGTTCTGCACACGAGTGCGGGTGTAGACGACGCGGGGGCGCAGCTGGATCTCGGCATTGAGATCCTTCTCGTCGATCTTGCTGTTTCCCTCGAACGCGATGCGGTTGATGATCGGGTTTTCGACGACCTTGACGACGAGGGTATTGCCCACCCGGCTCAGATTTACGTCGGCGAAAAGACCGGTCGCGAATAGCGCCTTCAGCGATCGGTCCACCAACTCGTCGTCCCAGGCTTCGCCCGGCTGAACCAGCAAATATGACCGGATCGTCTCTGGCTCGATCCGCTGCGCCCCTTCGATCCGAATGTCGGCAATGGTGCCGCCTATCTGAGCGAGCGATGGGCCGCGAACCGGCTGGGCGATAGCCGGCTCGAGCAACACCGCTGTCGCCACGAGGGCGGCGCCGACTACCGCCGCCCACACGGCAGTCAAACGTATACAACCCAAAACACCCCCACCCCCACTTGAGATCCATCCCCTGATCGGTGATCGCGCTACATCACAGGGCCTTGAACAGATTCCCGATGCCGAGATGGACGAGATCGTTCCAGGTGGCGAACACCATTAACGTCAGCACCAAGGCCAAGCCGATGCGAAAGCCATATTCCTGAGCCCGCTGGCCCAGTGGCTTCCCGCGAAGCGCTTCCGCCGCATAGAACAGCAGATGCCCCCCGTCAAGGATTGGAACCGGAAACAGGTTTATCAATCCGAGATTGACCGACAGAACCGCCATAAACCACAGCACCGCGACAACACCGCCTTGAGCAACCTCTCCAGACATTTGCGCAATGCGTAGCGGTCCCCCCAGTTCGTCAGTAGCGCGCGTCCCTATGATGATCTGCCATATTGCTTGCAGGGTGCCAGCCGTCAGGTTCCAGGTTTCTGCCCCGGCCTGCTCAATCGCGGTTACGGGATCGCGTTTGACGTACTCCATTCCGCTTCGCGCGATGCCCAGAAGGCCTATCTCATAGTGATTGCCGAAGCGGTCGGTAAGATCCGTCCGATTCGGCGTCACATGCAGTGTCTCCTCCTGGCCGTCGCGCCGCACGATGATTGTCATCGGCACATTCGGATTGAGGCGTACCGCCTGCTGCACGTCCTCGAAGCGATGAACGGTCCGACCATCGATTTGGAGAATGACGTCGCCCGGACGAATCCCACCCTGCTCGGCAGCGCTCCCCGGCTGAACCTGCCCGACTTCGGCCGGCGTGAAAGGCTGGCCGTAGGTCATGAACAAAACTGCCAACGCAACGATGGCAAAGATAAAATTCGCCGCCGGCCCGGCGGCGACGATCGCAGCCCGCTGGCCCAGTCGCTTGTAGTGGAAAGAGACACCTCTCTCGACCTCGCTGAGGCGCGAAAGACCGGGAGCCGGCAGGCCCGAACTGGCGTCGCTATCGCCGAACATCTTTACGTAGCCGCCAAGTGGGATCGCGCTAAATTTCCACCGCGTTCCCGCGCGATCCCACCAGCCAAACAGCTCAGGCCCGAAGCCGATCGAAAACACTTCGATTCGTACCCGATTCCAGCGGGCGATTATGTAGTGGCCGAACTCGTGGACAAATACGAGCACCGTGAGGATCACCACGAACCACAGCACCGAATAGAACAAGTTGTGGAGCTGGGTGAGCCCTTTGAGAAATTCGATCATGACAAATCCGTTCGAGCGGTTCGCGGCGCAGGATTACGCAGGCTGGAAAACCTGGCGGCAATCTCGCGCGCCGTCTTGTCAAAATTGTAGACATCGCCGAGTGATTCAAGCGCGCCTTCCGGGACTGCCTCCAGGGTGCGCTCAACCGTCTCGACGATATCGAGAAAACCGATTCGGCCTTCGAGGAAGGCATGGACCGCCGTCTCGTTGGCCGCATTGAGCACGGTCGGACAGCCGCCGCCGCGGAGGAGCGCCTCGCGGGCGACACGCAAAGCCGGGAAACGATTTTCGTCGGGGGCCTCGAAAGTGAGGTGCCCAATCGCCGCCAAGTCGAGCCGCTTGGCCGGTGTTTCAATACGTCCGGGCCACGCGAGCGCGTAGGCAATCGGCGTCCGCATATCGGGCGAACCAAGCTGGGCTAATACCGACCCGTCACGGTACACCACCGCGCCGTGAACGATCGACTGGGGATGAACGACGATGTCGACCCGTTCAGGCGGCAGCTGAAAGAGATGATGAGCCTCGATCAGCTCCAGCCCTTTGTTCATCATGGTCGCCGAATCGACCGAGATCTTGGCCCCCATGCTCCAATTCGGGTGGGCCACGGCTTGTTGCGGGGTGACTGCTCGCATCTCCTCGAAAGCCCGCTCGCGGAATGGCCCGCCGCTCGCCGTGAGAATGATCCGCTCGATCGTATCGGCGCGATCGAGGTCGAAGCATTGCCATATCGCATTATGTTCGCTGTCGACCGGCAGCAACGTCGCGCCGAAGCGCGCCACCTCCTGCATAACAAGGCCGCCCGCGCAGACGAGCACCTCCTTGTTGGCGAAGGCGACAATGGCCCCTCGCCTGATCGCGGCTAGGGTCGGGGCCAGCCCAACCGCGCCGACGATCCCCGCCATGACCCATCCGGCCGGGCGCATCGCCGCTTCAGTGAGTGATTCGGCGCCGCAGGCCGCTTCGATCCCGGTTCCCGCGAGTGCCTCTTTCAAAGCCGGATAATGATCCGCGTCGGCGATCGCGGCGAATCGCGCCCGCAGAGCCCGCGCCTGTTCCGCGAGACGTTCCGGGTTCCGGTTCGCGGTAAGCGCCTCGACCTCAAAGTCGTCCGGGTTGCGCAACAGCAGATCGACCGTGCTCCGACCGATCGAGCCGGTCGAGCCGAGAATCGTTACTCGCCGCATACCATTGGTGTAACGGCGGGTGTCGAGGGCGTTCATCGCCACGCCAAGGGGCTGCGGCCGCCGATCAGGGTCAGCAGAGCCACGATCGGGATTACTGCGAGCAGGCCGTCGAGCCTATCGAGGAGCCCGCCATGCCCGGGAATGAGGCCACTCGAGTCCTTCACGCCGAACCTGCGCTTTGCCGCGGACTCGGCAAGATCGCCGAACTGCTCGACAATCGCAAGGCCCGCGCTGATGCCCGCCAATGGCGCGGCCGGGGAGATTCCGAGCCATGCCGCGGTCGCCCACCCGGTCAATGCCGCGCAAACTATACCCCCCATCAGACCCGTCCAGGTTTTACTCGGGCTCCAGCGAGGCGCCAGCCGCGGCCCGCCAAAGGTCCGACCCACCGCGTAAGCGCCGATGTCCGTGGCCCAGACCACCGCCAGGAGCCACAACAATGTGCGCCGGCCGGCCAGCCCGTCGCGTGCCAGCCATAAGAGGCAGACGCAAGGCAGCGCCACCCAGATCGCGCCGAAGGCCGTCCATTGCGGGTCGGCATCCTTGGTCTCGCGGGCGGCCCATAGAACCAAACCCGCTCCGATCAGGGCTGCGCCCAGAGCCAGCCGGGTAGAAGCGAGTGAAGCGGCCGCCACGGCCGCCAGAACGACCGCGACCAACACGATCCCGGTTCGGCCGAAAGCGCCCCCGCGGCAGAGCCGCCCCCACTCCCACGCCATCACAGCGGCGGCAGCGGCGGTCAACAGCGGCAGCCAGGGCCAACCAAACCAAATCGCGGCAATCGGCAGCGGCGCCAGAACGAGCGCCGAGACAACGCGCAGCCGTAAGGGATCCTTTGCGAAAAAGGCTCGCGTTTCAGCGCGATCCAACTGAGGCTCCGTAGCGGCGTTCGCGGCCACAGAATTCATCAATCGCCTGCTGCAGGTCGCTTTTCGAAAAGTCGGGCCACAACGTCTTCGTAAAAACGAACTCGGAATAGGCGCTCTGCCAAAGCAGAAAATTGCTGATGCGCTGCTCGCCGCTGGTCCGGATCAACAGATCCGGTTCGGGAAGATCTGCAGTAAACAGGTGGCGCGCAAAACACCCCTCGTCAATCGCGTCCACGGCTAGGCCGCCTGACACGACCTGCCGTGCAATCTCGCGGACCGCGGCGACAATCTCGGCGCGGGCGCCATAGGACAATGCGATCGTCAAGATGATCCGGCTGTTGTCGCGGGTCATCGTTTCGGCATGCCCGATCAGGCTGAAGATGTCGGGGTCGAGCGTGGCGAGGTCCCCAATCACCTTCAGGCGAACTCGGTTGCGGTGCAATTCGGCAATCTCGCCATGCAGGTAATGGCGTAGCAGGCCCATTAGATCCTGGATTTCCGACGACGGTCGGTTCCAATTCTCTGAGGAGAAGCCGAACAATGTGAGGTAGGGAACCCCAAGCTCGGCCGCAGCGATGACGGTGCGCCGCGCCGCCTCGGCACCTCGCCGATGGCCGGCGATCCTCGGCAGGCCGCGAGCCTTCGCCCAACGCCCGTTGCCGTCCATGATTATCGCGATATGCCGCGGCACGGGCCGCGGTGCGGTGGCGGCGCTCATCAGACCTGAAGGATCTCTCTATCCTTTTGCGCCAAAGCCTCGTCGATGCGCTTGACGTATTCGTCGGTCAGGTGCTGCACTTCCTGCTGCAGCTTGCGTTGCTCGTCTTGCGAGATCTCGGCGTCCTTTTCGCGGCGCCTGAGCAGTTCGACACCGTCCCGGCGGATATTGCGGACCGATACGCGCGCCTGCTCGGCATATTTCGCCGTCACCCGCGTTAGCTCGCGCCGCCGCTCCTCGTTCAAATCCGGGATCGGAACCCGGATGACTTGGCCTTCGGCTTGCGGATTGAGCCCCAGCCCCGCTTCCCGGATAGCCTTGTCGACAGCCTTCACCATGGCGCGATCCCATACTTGGACCGTGATCATACGCGGTTCGGGAACGCTGACATTGGCCAGCTGATTGAGCGGCACGGTTCCGCCATAGGCACTGACGGTGACCGGCTCCAGCAGGCTCGCCGAAGCCCGCCCGGTCCGCAATCCACCGAATTCCTTGCGCAAAACCTCGACGGCACCGTCCATCCGGCGTCGGAGATCCTTCAGAAATGTGTCTTCCGGCATGCCTTTGTCCCGTGTTCAGTCTTGTCCGTCGTTGATGATCGTGAACCGTCCGCGCCCCCTCAGAACCTCTGCAAACCCACCATTTTCGAAGATCGAGAACACCAGAATAGGAATGTGGTTCTCGCGCGCCAGCGAGATCGCCGAGGCGTCCATCACCCGCAGATCGCGGGACAGGACCTCCAAATAATCCAGTCTTTCAAAGCGCCTGGCGAGCGGCTCACGTTCGGGGTCCGAATCGTAAACGCCGTCCACTTTGGTAGCCTTCAGGAGCGCGTCACAGCCCATTTCGGAGGCTCGGAGAGCCGCCGCCGTATCCGTCGTAAAAAACGGGTTTCCGGTCCCGGCCGCGAAAATTACGACACGATCCTTCTCGAGGTGCCGCAACGC
>Ga0210396_10003834_pt1 | contig 14886 bp, 14 predicted proteins | sample IncBWH17OmetaG_FD_155466 | JGI IMG/M metagenome (GOLD analysis project Ga0210396, IMG submission 155466) | Forest soil microbial communities from Barre Woods Harvard Forest LTER site, Petersham, Massachusetts, United States - Inc-BW-H-17-O ... | reverse complement strand
CGGGCGAGATTGTGGTGGCACTGGTGGGAGAAGACGAAGCGACGGTGAAGCGATTCTATCGCGAGCCGGGCGGGAAGATTCGTTTGCAGCCGGCGAATTCGCAGATGTCGCCTATTCTAGTGGCAGCCACGGACGTGAGGATTCAGGGGCGCGTGGTGGGCGTGTTGCGGAAGTATTAATTTTGCCGGAGTAATAATTCGGTGAAGTTTTTAAGCTCACGCTCTGTATTTTCCTCTCCTTGATTTTCGTGCAAAGTTGAGTTGGCTCTCCGAACACAGTTGTTTCAATTTGGGTTGCCATTCTTTGCCTGCGGGACTACATTCTGAACTCCCAGTCATTCTACTTTCAGCGAGACCAGGCCCAAGGAGGGTAAATGTGGGGAGATAAAAAAACGGAGACTCCGGCAAAGACTCCGCTCCCGCAGCAGTCCAAGCCTTCGACACCATTCGCAACACCAATTACCGGGGAGGTAAAAACAATGGCACCACTTGATTCTCCATATCCCGCGACGACGTCGAGCGGCGGCACGGCTCGTCTGGGAGCAAGTCTGCATGTGAAGGGCGAAATCACCGGCAACGAAGATCTCCATATAGACGGCACGGTCGAAGGTCTTGTCCATCTGGAAGACCGGAAGCTGACGATCGGCGCCAGCGCGAAAGTGACTGCCGACATCATTGCGCGCGAAGTGGCGGTGTTTGGAAACGTGAAGGGCAATCTGCGAGCGCGCGACCGTATCGAGATCAAGAAGGACGGTTCGGTGGTCGGGGATTTGACGACTGCTCGGATCATGATCGAGGACGGCGCGTACTTCAAGGGCTCGATCGAGATCGACAAGACTGGCGACGCTTCGTCCAGCAGCGACAGCGATCTGGACAAGCCGGCGTACACGCGCTCGATGCGGACGGCTTCGAGCACTTCGTCAGACTAACGGTTCCGGCGGCCGGTTCGGCGGAGCCGGTTGACTACTCTGAAGGAGCCCGGGGCGAGCCAGAAGGTGTGGCTCGCCAACCGGTCCTTCGTTCTTTTGGTTCTTCTGGTTAATTTCCTGCGTGGCTATTTTCTCCAGACATCATTTCTTGCGACCGTTATATTTCCTTCACACGCTAAGTATCTGAATACAACTGATGTTGGCAGCATGACTTCAAAGGTGTTACCGCGAGTCGCTGAGCGCGAGCGAGGGGTGTACTCATGAATCGAACGGCTACGATTGTGTGGGTGGCGTTACTCTGCGCGACGCTGGCTGCATGCGGCGGCGGCAAGAGCGGTAGCCAGGTACTCACCGTTGCTCAGACGGCTCTTTCTTTCTCTGCCGTGTTTGGCATTGCGAACGATCCCGTTCCCGCAATGGTGAACGTGACAAACACGGGCACGGGCAATGCGCTCAATTTCACAGCGACCAGCGATTCGAGCTGGCTGATGGTGGCGCCGGCAAGCGGAACGACACCCGGCACATTAACAATCACATCTGTTCTGGGCACCTTGGCGGTCGGCACGTACACGGGCCATATCACGGTGACCGCGACGGGCGCCCAGGGATCGCCCGCGACAATCACCGTGACGTTCATGGTGAATCCGCAAGCTGCAAACACTCCTTTCTGGCCGCAGTGGGGAAGCAACCCGCAGCACACCGGCATGGTGAGCGTGGCCGGACAGGGCTTGACGAATAAGCTGGCGGATATTGTTTACGATTCGTTCATCGCCCAGGAGAAAGCGGAACTGGGAGGTGAGCTTGTGGTTCACCTGCAGACTCCGGTGATTGACGGAAATGACGTGTACATGGTGTTGAAAAGCGGAGCTTACAACTCGTGCAATCCTGTTGGGAACTGGCAGAGCGGAGCGGCGTGCGGGCCGAACAGCTGGAATTCGATGATTTGGAACGAGCGGCGGTATACGTGGATCAACGGGCAACTGGTGACGATCTGGACGTTTCAGAGCGATTGGGTTCCGGAGCCGAATGCCGCGAACTTCAATGTTGGGGCAGGCGGGCTTCAGGGATGGGAGCCGGTGTTTCACCCGATCGAGGCGAACAATTTCATTTACGTGCCCGGCGCGGCCGGTACAGTTTGGAAAGTGGATAAGACGGCAGGAACGAGCACATCGCATATCAATCCTTTCAGTGGTGTGAACGGAGTTACGTCGGCGAACACGTTCGTTTCGGGACCGCTTTCGGCGGATTCGAGCGGGAACATCTATTATAACGTGGTCCAACTTAATATGACGGGTGGCAGTCCGTGGAATTCAAATGACGTTGCGAATGCATGGCTGGTGAAGATCACGCCGAGCGATTCCGCGACGAAGGTCACATATGCCACGCTGGTGCCGAATGCGCCGCCTGGCAATTCGATGTCTTGCCCGGGCACATTCGCATCGCTGCCTAATGCGGGAACAACGCTTCCGTGGCCGCCGAGCGTAGGTTCAACGGCGCCATTTTTTCCAGGCGCTTGCGGCTCGCAACGTCCGGGAATCAATATCGCTCCGGCGATTGGGGCAGACGGCACCATTTATACGGCCAGCCGGGCGCATTTTGATGCGATGGTCGGTTATCTCGTGGCGGTGAATTCAAACCTGACGCCGAAATGGGCTGCGTCGCTGCAAAACGTTTTGAACGACGGCTGTGGTGTGCTTGTTCCGATTGGGGCGACGACCGGGACTCCGAACGCTTGCCGCCTGGGAACCACAATGGGAGTGGATCCGACGACAAATGCCATGGGGTCCGGATCGATCGTGGATCAGGCGTCGTCTTCGCCGACAGCACTGCCGGACGGCTCGGTGGTTTTTGGTGCGCTCGATAATTACAACGCAGAGCGCGGGCATTTATTTCATTTCGATTCGGCGGGGAATTTCTTGAATGCGTTCTCTTTCGGATGGGATTCGACGCCGGGCGTGTGGGTGCACGGGCAGACCTATTCGATCGTAATCAAAGACAATCATTACAATGCGCCGCAGTATTGCTTCTTCAATAGTCCGGTATGCCAGTCGTTGCCGCCGGGTCCTTATTACATCACGCAGCTTGATCCGAACATGAATATCGAATGGCAGTTTCAGAACACGACGATGGACCCGACCCACCCGAACGGCTACGAGTGGTGTATCAACATGCCGGCAATCGATTCGAGCGGAAATGTGTTTGTGAACAGCGAGGACGGGAACATTTACGTATTGCCGCAGGGGCATTCAGGAATCTTCATGACTCCGGGAGGCAAGATGTTTCTGAATATCGCGCTCGGAGCTGCGTATACGCCGCTATCGATTGGGCCTGACGGCAAGCTGTACACGCAAAACAACGGACATCTGTTTGTGGTCGGGAACTAAACCTCGGCACAGATGATATGCCGGTTTCATTGTGTAGGTTTGTTGACATTACATCGCGACATTGTTACAATGTAGCAATGAGAGTCGCTGCAAAAGCGAGTGTGAAGGTTGCCGACGAAGTGTGGATCGCCGTCGCCTTCCTTCATCGCGAACAGCCGGATGAGCCTGATTTCTCGGTCGAGGAAATTGTCGCTCGGGCGCGCCGAGAAGCATTGACCGGCGAGCTGAGGCCAGGCGTATATGTGCACGTGGTCCAGCATTGCGTTGCGAATCGCCCGCCAAATCCCGCCCGTTACCGGATGCTTGTAGAGACCGCGCCGGGACGAAGGCGCCTGTTTCGCCAAGGCGATTCATACCATCCTGAACGAGAGGGCAGCAAAACGATCCCTAGTTTGGAAACGTTGCCGCACAGATATGCCAGCTTAATCAAGTGGTATGAGGATTGGAGTGTGACCACGAGGAAGCAGGTGAATCGAGAAGATCCTCTGCTTGCCCTTCGAGGGTCGGGTAAGCGCGTTTGGGCAGATGAACACGCAGATGAGTATGTGCGGCGACTTCGAGAAGGATGGGAATGAGCCGGGTATTCTGGGACACGAACCTATTCATTTATTTATTTGAAGGCGAGGGCTCGATTTTGAAGCAGGTGACCGCTCTTAGACAATCGATGCTGGCTCGGGGCGATCAACTGATCACGTCGGCGCTTACAGTGGGCGAGATACTTGTTAAGCCGATCGAGCAGCGAGACGATGACCTTGCGAGGAAGTACGTTGAGGCGATTGAGGCGACCGCGCTAATCCTTCCGTTTGATGCAAAATGTGTAACCATCTACGCCGGCCTTCGATGTGATCGGTCGCTAAAACCACCAGATGCGATCCAACTTGCGTGCGCGGCTGAGTTTGGAGTTGATCTCTTCATTACAAATGACGCAAAGCTATACAAAAAGAGGGTACAGGGTATTCAGTTTGTCGTACCTCTCGAACGTGCGCCCCTGTAACATACATTCCTTTCGTTGACAGAAATCGCGGGCTAGCCTATAGTTAGCGTTTGTCTATTGAAGGAAAGGTGTGACTGGGCAGATGCGGACGTATGTTCCAAAGGGCCGAGAGGCCGAAGAGTTGACCGTAGGAAAGAACTGGTTCGTGCTGGATGCGAACGGGATCGTATTGGGACGCCTGGCGACGCGTGTGGCGAGACTTTTGATTGGCAAGGACAAGCCGAATTACACGCCATTTCTCGACTCGGGAGATCACGTGATCGTGATCAATGCCGAGCGGATCAAGCTCACGGGCAACAAGATCGATCAGAAAATTTATCGCCATCACAGCGGAGCACCGGGCGGGTTGAAGGAAATTCCGATCCGGACGCTGTTGCAACGCCGTCCAGAAGAGGTGGTGCGCGAGGCGGTGCTTGGGATGTTGCCAAAAAACAAGCTCCGTGCGCGTCGCGCCAAGAAGCTGCGTGTCTATGCCGGAAGTGAAGCGCTTGCCCGCCACGCCGGACAGAAGCCCCAGCCGATAGCGCTGTAACCTCGAGACAGAGTTTTTGAGAATTTCTGCGCTCTTCGTGGAGAAATCTGCGAGCAGTGCCTGTGAATCGCTGCCGACCATCGAGTCGGGAATAGGCGTTCACGATAACAGGAGGCAAGTTGAGTTCAGCTTCGAGTTCGCTGGAAGGCGCGGCAGGCAAGCAGTTCTACGGTACGGGACGCCGCCGGGAAGCGGTAGCGCGCGTGTATGTGAAGGTGGGACCGGCGCGGTTCACGGTGAACGGGCGCCCCGTTGAAGAATATTTCCGCAACATCGCGTGGAACACGGCGGCTACCGAGCCGCTGAAGTTTACGCAGATGCAGGATCAGGCGGATGTGCGCTGCACTGTGAAGGGTGGCGGAGTGGGCGGACAGGCTGGCGCGGTGCGGATGGGACTTTCGCGCGCGCTATCGAAGTTGAATCCGGACCTGCGACCGGCCCTGCGGAAGAATGGTTTCCTGACGCGCGATTCGCGCATGAAGGAACGGAAGAAGTACGGGCAAAAGGGAGCGCGTCGCCGCTTCCAGTACAGCAAGCGGTAATTTGATTTTCGGTCCGGCCTCTTAAGAGGCCGGATTAATCCACGGCCGGGAAGGACCGGCAGAAAAGGATGCTGGCGCCGCAAGGCGAGAAAAGCGTCCCTCTACTTAAGGAGGTACTTTGGGAGTCGAAATTACGATGAAGGAGCTTCTGGAGGCCGGAGTTCATTTCGGTCATCAGACGCGCCGCTGGAATCCGAAGATGAAGGAGTACATCTTCGGCGAACGAAACGGTATCCACATTATTGACCTGCAAAAGACCTTGAAGATGTTCCGCGACGCCGCGAGATATGTGGCGGAGATGGCAGCGCAAGGCAAGAGCGTTTTATTTCTCGGCACCAAGCGGCAGGCGCAGGAAGCGATTGCCGAAGAAGCCACCCGCTGCGGAATGTTTTACGTGAACCATCGCTGGCTCGGCGGAACGCTGACGAATTGGGTCACCCTTCAAAAATCGATCAAACGGCTGAAGCTACTGAAGGCCATGAGCGAAGACGGCCGGATGGCGCAGTTTTCGAAAAAAGAGGGCGCGCGGCTCGACCGTGAACTGAAGCACCTCCAGCAAAATTTTTCCGGCGTCGAAAATATGGCTACGCTTCCGGACGCGATGTTCGTGATCGATCCGAACGCGGAAGTGATTGCGGTACGCGAGGCTCGCCGGATGGGAATTCCAGTGGTGGCGATCGTGGACACGAATTGCGATCCCGATCTCGTCAACTGGGTGATTCCCGGCAACGACGATGCTTTGCGCGCGATTCGGCTGTTTACTTCCAAGATTTCCGACGCTGTGCTGAGCGGGCGGCAGACATTCGAGCAGTCGCAAATTGCGGACCAGAAAGTTGCCGGCGTGGAGGGTGCGGAACCGGAAGTGGACTACGTCGACACGAGCGCCTATGAAGTGTATGAGAAGCAGGAAGGCGACTTCGTGGAGGGCGAACCCGGGGACGTGACCACGGAAGAAGTGATTGCTCCGCTGGCGAACGGCGACGATTCGGTCCCGCGCTAGTAGTTGCCGTTCGTACTGTCGCATTGAGACCAGAAAAAAAGGATTGAACAGGGCCTCGCAAATTTCGGGCCACCGGCCCGAATCTATATAAAAAGGAATTGAGCGCAGACATGGCAACAGACGGAAAACCGAACATACCCGCGCAACTTGTGAAGCAACTGCGCGAGCGCACTGGCGCCGGCTTCGCGGCCTGCCGGGAAGCCTTGATTGAAGCGCAAGGCAACTTGGAGTCGGCCATCGACATTCTTCGCAAAAAAGGCCAGGCGGCGGCTGCCAAGAAGGCGCAGCGCGCGACGTCGGAAGGGCTTGTCGGGTCGTATATTCATGCCGGCGGAAAGATCGGCGTGCTTGTGGAAGTGAACTGCGAGAGCGATTTCGTGGCGCGCACGGAAGACTTTCAACGGCTGTGCCACGATGTGGCTATGCACATCGCTGCGCTCGATCCGCGATTCCTGCGCCGCGAAGAAGTGACTCAGGAAATTCTTGACCGCGAACGGGAGATTTACAAGGATCAGGCGAAGCAGACGGGAAAACCTGAGCCCGTGATCGAGAAGATCGTCAACGGCAAGATGGAAAAATTCTACGAAGAGAATTGCCTCTACGAGCAGCATTTCATCAAGGACGAAGGCGTCACCATCAAAGAACTGGTGGATCAGGCGATTGCGAAGGTGGGCGAGAACATCGCGGTACGCCGGTTCTCCCGATTCAAAGTCGGCGAGATGGATGGCGCGACTGCCTCTGCGCCGGCGTCTGAAGAGCCTGACGCGCTTGTTCCCGCAGTATAAGCGGCATCGACCTACTTACCTTAGATTCCACGCATCCGTGAACTGGTGCGGCCGGGCCCCGACGGTTTTACCAGTGCCTCGCTGCAAAGTTGTGCCAAAATTTGTCAAGCTGGATCGCGACGAAATGCCAGGGTGCGATGAAATTCGCTAGTGCCAAATCATTGGAACGGCACTAGAATGCCCGCGGGGAAAATAGGCCGAACCGGATGATGACAACCGCAGACGCAGCGACGCGAGTGAGCGCAAAAGGCGCGCCTGTTTACGAACGGCTAGTGCTGAAGCTTTCGGGCGAATCGCTTTCGGGGCCGGAGCAATCGGGCATTCACGCGGCTACGATTCAGGGAATCGCGCACGAGGTGAAGGAAGTTCAAGAGCTGGGAGTGCAGGTGGCGATTATGGTGGGCGGCGGAAATATTTTCCGCGGCACCCGCCAGAAAGAGCTGTCGATCGACCGCGCTACCGGCGATTACATGGGGATGCTGGCGACGGTGATCAACGGACTGGCGCTGCAGGATGCGCTGGAGAAATCGGGTTGCCACACGCGGCTGATGAGTGCCATTGAGATGCATGAAGTGGCGGAGCCGTTTATCCGGCGGCGTGCCACACGGCACCTGGAGAAGGATCGAGTGGTAATCTTCGCGGCGGGAACCGGCAATCCCTATTTCTCGACGGATACGGCAGCGGCGTTGCGCGCGATGGAAATCAAGGCGCAGGTGATCTTGAAGGCGACGCGCGTGGACGGCGTGTACGATGCCGATCCGGAAAAAGTGCCGGGCGCGAAGCGGTTCGAGAAAATCACGTATCTCGACGTGCTGAAGAAGGGTTTGTCGGTGATGGATTCAACGGCCATCTCGCTGTGCATGGACAACAAGATGCCGATCGTGGTGTTCAACATGAATGTGCCCGGAAATCTGAAGCGCGTGGTGCTGGGCGAGCCGGTGGGATCAACCGTGAGCGCCGCGTAACGCGCGAGCGACGGAGGCAGCTTCGCAGATGACAACAATTGCCACAAGTAAAGACGCTATGAGCCAGGCGAAAATCCGCATGGAAAAAGCCGTCGAGGATTTCCGCAAAGAGCTTTCAGGCGTGCGCACGGGCCGCGCGAACGTATCGCTGTTGGATCATATCCGGGTGGATTATCACGGCACGCCGATGCCCGTGAATCAACTGGGCACGCTGAATGTGCCGGACGCGACGATGATCGTGATTGCGCCGTGGGATCCAAGCGCTGTGCCGCTGATTGATAAGGCGATTCGAACGTCCGATCTGGGGCTGAATCCCGCGTCCGATGGGAAAGTGCTGCGTGTTCCAATTCCGGCGCTGACAGAAGACCGGCGCAAGGATATGGTGAAGCACATTCACAAAGTGCTCGAGAACCACCGCACCGCTGTTCGCAACATTCGCCGCGATATCAAGGAAGCGGTGGAGAAACTCGAGAAGGACAAGAAAATCAGCGAGGACGAGAAGAAGCGTACGTTAGACGAGTTGGAGAAGCTGACTCACTCGGAAACGAAGAAAATCGAAGACCTGTCCGCAGCGAAAGAAAAAGAGGTGATGGAGATTAAGTGACAGCGCCTAAAGGGAATCGTTTCCCTTTATCAATACTCAACCCCAACCCACACTTTCCTGAAACCCGGCCCAGCAAGACCGCTCTGCGAGTGGCAATGCACCGCGCGGCCCATCAGCTTCTCGATAATCCCAAAGTTTTCGATGATCCGTTGGCGCTTGCCATCATTGGACCGAAAGCTGTGGCGCAACTCGATTCCGTCCAAGCCCGTTACGGAGAGCAGGTTGCACGGAGTTTGCGCGCGTTCCTGGCGGTGCGGAGCCGCTATGCTGAGGATGAGCTTGCTGCCGCAATTGGACGCGGAGTGAAACAGTACGTGATTCTCGGCGCAGGGTTGGACACTTTTGCGTATCGGAATCCGTACCCGGAATCGGTTTTGCGTGTGTTTGAGGTCGACCATCCCGCAACGCAAGACTGGAAACGCGGTCGCCTGGCTGCAACGGGTATTTCGGTACCGAGATCACTTACGTTTTCCCCGTTGGATTTCGAGAACGATGAGACGCTCGTGGTGGGGTTGGGCGAATCTAGTTTTGATTCTTCAGCCGCGACCTTCTTTTCATGGCTTGGCGTGACGATGTACCTTACCGAATACGCGGCGATATCCACGCTCGATTTGATTGCATCTACCCCGCCGGGAGGCGGAGTGGTTTTTGATTATGCGGTTCCGCGGACGTCCCTCGATTCGGCGGCACAAATTGCCCTGGACGCACTTTCGGCGCGCGTTGCGGCGGCAGGAGAACCTTTTCAAACATTCTTCGACCCCACTGAACTGGCAGAGTCGCTGCGAAAAATGGGTTTTAGCTCGATCGAGGATATGGATGCGAATGCGATCAATGCGCGCTATTTCCAAGGTCGTTCGAATGGACTCTATGTTTCAAGTGGGCTCGGGCATTTGATGAGTGCGCAGATTAGAGGACGCGTCGAATCAGTTTAGGGCGCGGACATCTTCCGGTCGTATCAATGTGAAGGTGCAGTCGCCGGCGGACGCGGAGCATGCAAGAGTTCCGCGGCGAATGAGCCTTATGGGGGAAGGGTCGGGGAACATCGGTCCATATTCGAGATCGCGGAGCTTGGCAGCAAATGGCCGGAGTTTTTCGCTGCCAGAAATAAATCTGACCGCGTCGACTTTTGCAGTTTTGCCTCCCGGCGACAGCAGAACCCAAAAATCAGCCTGAGCGTCCTCTTTTAATAGTTTTCCTGCTGGCAGAGTCCGAATCGAGGCGAGTTCAGGCTGTGCCTGCTTGACGAGGGCATCAATCCCCGTGTTGCCTCCGAGAAGTATCACGAGACGTGCTCGAGTTTCGGGAACTGAATGTGGAGCAGCGATTGCCAAAGCAAACATGCGAATCGCGCGATCTTTTTCGCCCTGCTTCTGGTAAATCTGCGCGAGGTGATCGCCTACTTCGCCGTGCTGATTCAGCAGCCAGGATGCGCGAACGAAATCCTCTGCTTTTGCGTTGTCACCTTTTTGAAAATAGACCCAGCCAAGCGTGTCCCAATAGGCGCCCATGCTTGCCACCGCATTCAGGTTGTCGAGCGAAAGATTGGAAAGCTCCACATTGCGCAGAGTGGCAGCGGTGGTGGAGACAGCGGATTCGGCGTATTCGAGCGCCTTGTCGAGCTCGAGTGAATGATCGGCGAGATTGTAGGCGACATTGTTCCAGACGTCCGGAGTTTGCGATATTTCCGCAGCTTTCTCGAATGCGGCCAGCGCTTTGTCTTTCTCATTCGTGTTGAGGTAGGCCTGTCCGAGGCCCACCTGAAGTCCGGCATTTTCGGGTGAGAGAACGCTGGCTTTGTCCAACTCGGGAACGGCCTCGGCATATTTGTGCTGCTCGAGAAACAGCGAGCCGAGCGCCGAATGTGCGATGGTGTCGAGCGGGTTGAGCTCTATTTGTTTTTTGTAAGCAGCTTCGGCTTCGTCGAATTTGTCCTGTTGCTGCAAAGCGATACCGAGGTAGTTGTAGGCGTGCTCGTCGAACGCATTCACGCCTATCTGTTTGCGAAATGCGTCGGCAGCTTTGTCGAAATTGCCGGCGCGGAGATATGCAAGGCCGAGGTCGTTCCAGGCCTGCTTGTGCTTGGGGTCGAGTTCTACGACACGCTGAAACAGCGGAATAGCGGCGCGGATGTTGCCGGAATTGAGCGCCGCGAGGCCTGTCTCGAGCAGTTCGTCTGCAGTGGCGCTGGCGGGCAATTCGGGCATGCCCGTGGCGGAGTTAGCGATCGCTAAAGTTTGCGTCTCATCTGATTCGACAGCGCGTGCAAACGCGAGATAGTCACTCGTGCGCGAAGCCGGCAAGTCGCGCATCCTGAAAGTAAGCGAACGCGCGACCTTCAGGATGTGGTCTTCGTATCGATAGCTGGATTTGAATTCTGCGTAGTCTCGCGGGACGGAAACTCCAACAGGGGGCTGGGCGATGTAGTTGTCAGGCAGGACCAGTTTCAATTGCACGCTTACGTCGAGCGGGCTGCCGAGATGAATCGGTCCCGAATTATTTTCCGGGACCGCTGGTACGCCAATGGCTGCCAGCGGAAGCGTGACTCTTGTTTTCTTGCTGGACCAATCAAGATAGTTCGGTTGGGCCAGGTCCAGATCAAGCTCGAAGGGATTCGATGTCTCCGAGGGATCGCTGGGCTTTACGGCTGTGACTTCGCCGTGAAGCCCGTCCAGAGTGGCGACGGTCTGGCCAAGTTCCTTCCATTGCGTTTGCGGGGTGCGACGAAAAGCAATACGCAGCGCGAGTTCATTGTCGCCGCGAACGTAGTAGCGAAGCTTCGAGGTGAGTTTACCCAATTCGCTCACCTGGGCATCCACTTCGACGCGCTGAGTGGAAAGAAATGGCGGATCTTGCGGCGTTTCGACAATTTGCCCTGCTCCGTCGGCTGGCACCAGCAGCGCTGATTTATTGCGCAGTGACGCGGCAAGCAGGCGAAACGGCGCGACTTCGGTGGTCGTGTCCATCCAGAGCAGTTGACCTTTCACTGGCACCGCTGTGATTACGTGATCGAATTGAGAGGGCGACGGAAGCGAGACGTCGAGCTTCCGCAGCGAGGGTATCAGCACCGCGTCGGAACGAATTCCAGCGGCTTCGAGCATCGCGGCGAGAAGGGTGTGTTTGTCTTTGCAATCGCCATATTGATTCGCGAAAACTTCCGCGGCCGCGTGCGGCTGGTAGCGCGAGAGACCGAACGAAAGGCTGACGTAGCGAATATTTTTGGCGACGTAATCGTAAAGGGCCTGGATTTTGTCGAGTTCGGTAGTACGTCCTTGAATCAACTCCTGAGTTTTTGCTCGGATTTCCGGCGATGGTTCGGTGCGGCCTCTTTCAAGTTGAAAGTACCAGCGAGCGACCTCTTCCCAGTTTTCGAAGGTTGTGGCGCGCACGTTTGGTGGCTTCGCATTCGCTTCGTCGGTTTTTTTCTTCGCATCGTCCGCGGGACGCGAAGGGACTGAGCGCTTCCAGCGATAAACCGTTCGGTCGCCGGAATCGGCTTTTTCAAACCGAAACTCGGGAGATTGCAGATTGATTGTGCGGTCTTTGGGAATGTTCAGCTCGAGCTGTTCATCCAGAACGATCGTTCCTTCGAGAAAATTGTGCTCGAACCAGAATTGCTTGGGGGCGAATGCCTTCACGATTTGTGTCGCGATCGAATATTCGAGAGTATCGCCGGGTCGCAGCGAAGGAACCGTAATGTGCTTTTCCTTGTAGTCGGTGTAAACGGGGGCATCGCGCGCAATCGGAGCGGTGATTTCTTTTACGGCGTCGGGGCCGGCTGTAACGGTGGTGCCGTCGGCTTTGTGAACGACAACGGAACGCACGTCCATTTTTTCGTTCGCGTCGCTATAGCCGAAGACAAGCTCGCCGAGCGCCTGCAAGCCAGCGTCGCTTTGAACGCGGATGCGGACGTTGAGATCTCGCTCGCCGGTGCCATCATTTTCAAATCGAGCGGTGGAGTAATACTTCTCAATGAGGAAAGGTTCCTGGGCGTAGTCGGGCGCAGACTGAGGAGCCGCAGCGGAAGATGTTCCATTTTGGGGCGCGCGGGAGGTTGGTGAAGCGGACGGTGCGGCCTGGGGTGAGGCAAGTGCAGCGGCGGATGCGAGAAGAAGAAAAAGACCGAGGCCGAGAAAGCGATTCATCCAAGCTCCCTGTTGAAAAGTGCGGTTCAAGTGTAGGCATTTTGCTGGTACTGGTAAAGGTGCGGCAATCGCGTGCGTTCGCAATCGAAAATAATGCCCGAGGACCTAACTTCAGCGCGGGTGAGGTACTAGGACTTATCGATCGAAAGTTAGTTTCTCGACTAAACTCCTGATAAACAGCCAGTTATTGTAAGTAGCCAAGAGGGCAAGGATCGCGCACGGCTGAGGTCAGATTCGCCTCAACTCCATTTTAGAGACAGTGCGGAAGATCCTGCTGACTACATTTTTTCGACGGGTTACGTCAGATACGGAGCGAAATCTACCGGCGAAAATATTTGTAAATTTTTTTACCATAATTTCCACAACTGAGCGGGTTGACAATAGTCTTTATTTTCCCTATACTTCGGCGGTTGTTCGGGCCTCGGTTAAGGCCCTGTGGTGAAAGGGAAGTCTTCCAGCCCCGGAACAGAGAACGGCGGAACGGGGCGCGGAAGAGCGGCCAGAATGGGGCGCCAGCCCCGCAAAGCCGTGCAGCCTCTCCGTATTAAGCAGATGCAGTTCACTCCTCGGGGTGAAGCGTCAGCGCGGAGTACCTGAATTACCTTCGGGTGCGTGGGCGACCTTTTCTGTTCATTCACGTGCGTAGCTCTGCGCGGCGAATTTGTATTTTCGCAAGCGCAGAAGAGGACGCAGAGTTTTCGAGATGCGAGGGGGTAGAGCGTGCCGACGTTTGCACAATTAGTGCGTTACGGGCGGGAGCAGATCCGGACGAAGACGAAGTCGCCGGCGTTGGAAGGCTGTCCGGAAAAGCGCGGCGTGTGCGTGCGCGTGTATACGCAGACGCCGAAGAAGCCGAACTCGGCGCTGCGCAAAGTAGCGCGCGCGCGGCTGACGAACAGCGCGGAAGTGACGACGTACATTCCCGGCATCGGCCACAACTTGCAGGAGCACTCGATCGTGCTCGTGCGCGGGGGCCGCGTGAAGGATCTTCCCGGCGTTCGATACCACGTGATTCGCGGCACTCTCGACGCAGCGGGTGTGGAAAATCGCAAGCAGGGGCGCTCGAAATACGGCGCCAAGCGGCCCAAAGCCGCACAGAAGTAGGAGAGTAGATAGATGCCACGTAAAGGATGGGTTCTTCGCCGCAAGATTCCCGGCGATCCGGTATACGGCAGCGACCTGGTGCAGAAATTTATTTCGAGCATGATGTACGACGGCAAGCGGTCGACTGCGCAGACGATTTTTTATAACGCGATGGATCAGGTGGCGAAGAAGACAAATGACGATGCCTTCAAGCTTTTCAAGAAGGCGATTGAAAATTGCAAGCCGGTGCTGGAAGTGAAGTCGCGGCGCGTTGGCGGCGCGAACTATCAGGTGCCGGTGGAAGTGAATCCGTTCCGGCGGCAATCGCTCGCGATTCACTGGTTGGTGTTGTACTCGCGCACGCGGGGCGGCAAGTCAATGACGGACCGGCTGGCCGAAGAAATCATGGACGCCGCAAATGGACGCGGCGGTGCGGTGAAGAAGAAAGAAGACGTGCACCGCATGGCGGAAGCGAACAAGGCCTTCGCGCACTATCGTTGGTAAGACGCTGATAAGGCGTCGGTAAATTTCGAAAAAATGGCACGACAAGTACAACTCGATCAGATTCGCAACATCGGGATCATGGCGCACATTGACGCCGGAAAGACGACGTCAACCGAGCGCATCCTGTTCTACACGGGTGTGACTTATAAGATCGGCGAGGTGCACGAAGGCACCACCGTGATGGACTGGATGGAGCAGGAACGCGAGCGCGGGATTACGATCACGTCGGCGGCGACGACCGCTTCGTGGACGCGATTCGACAAGAAATATCGCATCAATATCATCGACACGCCCGGCCACGTGGATTTCACGGTGGAAGTCGAGCGGTCGCTACGCGTGCTTGATGGAGCCGTCGCGATTTTCGATGCCGTCGCCGGCGTGCAGCCGCAGTCTGAGACCGTGTGGCGCCAGGCCGATAAGTAT
>Ga0210396_10003833_pt1 | contig 14887 bp, 8 predicted proteins | sample IncBWH17OmetaG_FD_155466 | JGI IMG/M metagenome (GOLD analysis project Ga0210396, IMG submission 155466) | Forest soil microbial communities from Barre Woods Harvard Forest LTER site, Petersham, Massachusetts, United States - Inc-BW-H-17-O ... | reverse complement strand
CTCCTCGCTCCAAGAATGTTAGCCGCAAAGTAGGTATTCCCCCGCTGAATCCGCGGAAGATAAACTTCATGCAGCGCCTCTCGAAACAGACCGGCGTTGCAGCCGCAAATGACGGCTGAGAAAAGTGGTTCCATCTCCCTAAAACTATTCGGTAGCTGCGGGGTAAGCGTTCGATAATGGTGGAAGAGCCGCCGATTACATTCCTTCCACGCATCCGTTTGTTGACTCCGGAGCTGTTCGCCAAAGTATTCACGAACGAGAGGATGCGTATCGAGATGTTCAGGATTATGCGGATCTTCTCCCGCCAGCAGTCTTGCTCTTCTTAGCCTGGCAAGAATGGCGCGCCACGCGGTCGGTCGCAAATCTGTTAGTGACTCTGTCAGGCCAGGAATCGCAGGCGATTTTAGCAGAGCTCCAAGCGCCTCTTCGTCAGCCGGACGATCAAATAGGCCTAAGATGCGAAGAACGGCCAGCTCAGGCCCCTCTCCAAGCCAGGTTTGGTATGAATCCATGACTTTTCGGGCATGGACTCCCTGTCGTGCGTCATGAGCAAGATGTCCTGAGACTTCGCTACGGCAACGAATGTCTCCATTGTAAGCATCGGTCAGATAACTGCCTAAAAGGGTGAGAGCGAAACAATGGCCGCTGAACTCGTCGCTGGCACTGCGTAACTCGGCCTCATCTCCCCTGACGCCCAGGGCTCGGAGCAGTTTCGTACCAGCATCGCTGGAGAGATGCTCCAGGTCACGACGAAGGGCTGAGGTGCCCTGGTGATCTGCAAGATCAGCAACCGGTGTCCGCGTGGTAATCACGCAAAGCCCCGTATTGAAGGCAGCGAGTTCGCGCAGGAGGGCCTGGAGGGAAGGCTCACGTAGGCGTCCTTCTTGTGGACCAGGCGGGTTTTGGAGCGGCTCCAGGCCATCCAGAATCAATAGGGTTCGACGACGCGCGACGAGCTTTGCCAGTCTTTCGCCCTTCTCCCACGCCGTTCCGAGCCGTGGGTCTGGATCGCCAAACCAGTTGAGAGCCGCGTCCAGGAATTCATCTGCTGACGAAGTGTCCCCACTGCTGCCCTGTCGGTAAAGGGACCAGGCAGAAACGAGCTCCGCAGAACGATACTGTTCAGCAGCCATCCGGCGGAGCCAATGGTTGACGAGTGTCGACTTACCGACCCCAGCCCAGGCAACAATGGTCACGACATTGACGTGCTGGCTTGCCCATGCATGATCCAGAAATGCAATATCCTCCTCGCGACCAAAAACATCGCTTCCGGTAACGGGTAATCTCGCTGCTGAAATTTTCTTCGGTCCCAGTATCGCCTCCGGTCCGCGAGTTACGGCTCGCGAAGCGCTAGAGGGCGTCGTCTGCAGGCTCTGGCGAGTGATTCTACGCTGTGCGTCGATAGCGGCTCTTAACGGCGGTATCGCCTGCAGAAGTTCGGTTGGGTTCTGAAAGCGCCGTCCGGGGTCTTTCTCGAGGAGCACTTCAAGGAGAACGACGAACGGTTGTGGAACGCCTTCGAGCAGGTCCAACGGTAACGGTGCATGCTGATGCTGATACATTATCTCAGCTGCGGAGCCCCTGAACACCGCATGGCCGGTCACCATCTCCCAGAGCACCACGCCAAGCGAGTACAGGTCAGAGCGAATGTCCACGCCAACGCCGGCGAACTGCTCCGGACTAGCGAACGCTGGGGTACCGGCAAAGGCTCCGGGAGTTGAAATCTCAGCTTCAGCAGGCGCGTCGGGGGCGGGCTTGGCCAGTCCAAGGTCAATGATTTTGGCTGTTACGGTGTTCCCCTCCTCGACGCTCACCATGATGTTGCTTGATTTGATGTCCCGGTGAACGAGTTTCTGCTTGTGCACCGCTGCCAAGCCAGCAGCAGCCTGTGTCGCGATTTCGAGCGCCAGCTTTACCTCCAGCCGGCCGGACCTTCTGATGAGATTCTCGAGCGTTTCCCCCTCCACAAATTCCATCGCATAAAAGTAGCTGCTCCCAGTTCTGCCCAGATGCAGCACCGAGGCAACGTTGGAATGCCGGAGTTTCGCCGCGGAGCGGGCTTCGCGCAAAAAACGAAGCCGCGCCGATTCATCACTGAGGTATTTTTCGCTGATGACTTTCAGTGTCACGAGGCAGTGCAGATCGACGTCGAACGCCTTGTAAGTGACCCCCATCGCTCCGCGACCCAACTCGACCGGTTTCCCATCTTCGCCTCGCACCAGCTCATAATGCTCAAATCGGTGCACCGCGTCTTGCGATGTTGGCGTTCGTCTATCGCCAGACGAGGTAGCGCCGGATTCAACCCCGCTAGCGAGAGACTTGCGAAGCAGGCAGACAGGACAGAATTCCATCGCTCCAGAAAATTCATTACCGCAGATCGAACAGGTGCGTTGGGGCTCCGCGCTCATGCACCTAGCCGCCCTTCGGACCAAAGGGCTGATACAACTCGGCGAAGGCGGACTGTCCACCTTGCGCCGTCCTCAGCACGATCGTCCAGCGTGTGGTGTGAAAGCTCGCCCCGCCTTCCGCTGGCGGACCATGGTCGCGTTCCACAAAGAATTCCGTGTTTCACCAAGATTAGCGGTTGAAAGCATGTTAAGGAACAAAATTCCTGAAACTCTGAAACTGGGCTGCCTTTGTAACGGTACGAAGACCCCGATCATGACTACGAACTTCACCTGACAATGAAAGCAGCAATCGTTCACTCTTTTGATCGACCGCTGGTAATTGAAGATATTCCAAAACCAACAGCGGGTACCGGAGAAATCGTTGTTAAATTGGAGACTAGCGGGTTATGCCATTCGGACATCCATGCGTCGCGCGGTGATTGGCCGGTAAAACCGAAGCTCCCTCTTATACCTGGCCACGAAGGCATCGGCATTGTCGTAGAGCTAGGGAAAGACGTGACAGAAGTGAACGCCGGGGATCGAGTGGCTGTTCCAGTCCTGGGCTATGCGTGCGGATCCTGTGAGTATTGTATATCTGGTTGGGAGACGCTGTGCGCGAAAAGGCTAAGCGTTGGTTACTTTGTGGATGGCACTTTCGCCGAATACGTCAAAGCAAACGCGAAGTTTGTCGGTAAGGTCCCACAGGGGATCGATCCGCTGGACGCAGCGGCTCTTACTTGTGCGGGTCTGACCACTTACAAAGCAGTCAAGGTCTCCGCGGCCAGATCCTCGGATCTCGTTGCTGTTTTTGGCGTCGGCGGCCTTGGCCACTTGGCTATTCAGTATGCCAGGATTGCCGGTGCCGAAGTGGTCGCCGTTGACCTGATCGACGAAAAGCTCAAGTTAGCCAGAAACCTTGGGGCGACACACACGGTGAATGCTAAGGAATCTGATCCAGTCGAGGAAATTAAAAAACTGGGGGGAGCAGATGTTGCAATTTGCGTGGCTGTCTCTCCCAAAGCTTTTGAGCAGGCCCATAAATCTCTCCGGCGAGGGGGGACACTGGTCTTTGTCGCTTTACCTGCAGATAATCACGTGCAGTTACCCATTTTTGAGACGGTAGTAAACGGTATAACGATCAAGGGATCCTTCCTCGGCAATCGCGTGGATCTGGCCGAGACCTTTGAGCTGCATGCCACAGGGAAAACTAGGGTTGAACGTGAGACGCGAAAACTTGAAGATGTTAACGAAGCCTTTGATGAAGTTGATAGCGGCAAGGTGAAAGCTCGCTTGGTTTTCGACCTTCGATAAAAGGATCCGAAATAGCCGAATGTGCTCTGCTCGCCTTAAACCAAGAAAGAGAAACAGATGATCCCCATGAACCTCTTAACCCATAATCCTGAACAACAGCTGTCGGGGAAAGCGAAGGCGTTCCTGGCGCGACCCAAGAGACTGTATATTAACGGCCAGTTTGTCGATGCCGCCGCCGGAGGAACCTTCGAAACCGAAGATCCGGCTCTAGGAATCGCCATCACCGAGGTTGCTTCGGCGATGAGAGAGGATGTTGAGCAGGCCGCCGCCGCTGCTCGTGACGCTTTCGAGAAGCGCTGGAGCACCCTCGCCCCGGCGCAACGCGGTGCGTATCTGTTCAAGCTCGCAGATCTCATCTCAGAGAACCTGGAAGAGTTAGGCCATCTTGAAGCGTTAGACACGGGAAAACCAGTCAAGATGGCAACCGGCGAAATTTGGTTTGCGGCTGAGACCTACCGTTACTATGCCGGCTGGGCCACCAAACTCAGTGGCAGAAGCTTCGACCTCTCCCTCCAGGCAGATCCATATCATTGCGTTACCCTGCGGCAGCCGGTCGGGGTAGTGGCGGGCATCATTGCCTGGAATTTCCCTTTCGTTCTGGCAAGTTGGAAGGTCGCTCCGGCGCTCGCGGCCGGTTGCACCATGATTCTGAAGCCGGCGGAACAGACGCCGCTTACCGCCTTGCGGCTGGCGGAACTTTGCCATGAAGCAGGTCTACCGCCAGGAGTCCTGAACGTTCTTACCGGTTATGGGGAGACGGCAGGTGCAGCATTAGCTCAAAGCACCAACGTCGACAAAGTTTGTTTTACAGGATCTGTGGATGTCGGAAAGAAGATCGTCCAGGCGGCAACTGGAAACTTAAAGCGAGTTACCCTCGAACTCGGAGGCAAATCACCCAATGTCATCTTTGCCGACACCAACCTCGAAACGGCGATTCCAGCAGCAGCGACCGCAATTTTTCGTAACACAGGCCAAGTCTGTTGTGCGGGATCTCGGCTCTACGTAGAAAAGAGCGTCTTTGACCGTGTCGTGGATGGTGTTGCAGAACGCGCGAAGTCGATAAAACTCGGGGCGGCGTTCAATTCTGAGAGTGAGATCGGTCCGCTGATGTCTGAAACGCAGTTGAATCGGGTTCGGTCCTATGTCCAAGATGGCACAAAGGACGGGGCAAAGATCCTCGCAGGCGGCAAGCACGTCGGCGAGCGCGGCTATTTTTACGAACCGACCGTTCTGCTGAGCACCACGCCAGCCATGAGTGTTGAACGGGAAGAGATCTTTGGTCCTGTGGTGTGTGCAATTCCATTCGACAGTGCCGAAGAAATACCGGCGGTTGCTAATCAAACCCTTTACGGTTTGGCCGCCAGCATCTGGACGCGCGACATCTCCAAAGCGTTGCGCTTGGCGAAAACGTTGAACGCCGGAGCCGTGTGGGTGAACTGCTCTGATGTTTTCGATCCTAACCTGCCGTGGGGAGGTTTTAAGCAATCGGGCTGGGGTCGTGAACTTGGCCAGGAAGGAGTGGAAGCGTTCACCGAAATGAAGGCGGTTACGATCAAGCTTTAGCTAGCTTAGCTAGTCGGTTTTAAGGCCCGAAGGGCCATGCCCCGTAGGGGCTGCAGGGTTCAGCCCGGCCTTTTAACGCCGGGCTGAGTCCTGCAGCCCTGCGGGGCAAAGACCATCGAATCAGCCCGTATCTTAGAAGCGCCTACGGGGTAAACCACGGGGCTTCGCGATCCGCAATGCCGGATACACGGCGCTAAACACGTACAAAGCCTGGGGCTAAACTATCTATCTTGGCCTTTCCTGCCGCAAAACCGGCGCTAAACAGAGACAAAGTGCCTGAAACTTTGAAACCAGGACGCCTTTGTAACGGGATGAAGCCCACTACGCTTCAAACCTATGAAGTCGCAAAATTCTGCTGGGGATGTCTTGTTTTTGATCGCCGGACTGGAACGGTCTGGGTGACGCGACGCGTGGACGGACAAACCTGAATCATATTGAGATCGACGTTGGACTTTTGCGGATGCATTGTGATGAGGGAAACAGGAAATAAATTGGCTGCCCGGATGTCTGACGACAGCGGAGGAGCATGCGCAATGACAGCTGACCAGGTGATTGGCGCGTGTCGGCGGACCGATCCGTCGCTAGCCGCGCACCTTGCGTCGACGGCCGTGGCGACGGAGAGCAGCGCGCCACTGCTCAGCATCAAAGGATTGTCGGTGCGCTTTGGTGGGATCGTGGCCCTCGACAATGTCTCCTTCGATGTCAAGGCCGGGCAGATCTGTGGTCTGATCGGCCCGAACGGCGCTGGTAAAACGACGCTTTTCAATTGTCTGAGCCGCCTCTATCAGACCGGGACCGGCACCATTCACTTCGCCGGCGAGTGTCTGCTGAAGCTCCCGCGCCATCGCGTTGCTGGTCTGGGGATCGGTCGGACGTTTCAGAATCTTGCTCTGTTCCAGACCATGTCGGTGCGCGAGAATATCCTGATCGGTGGCCATTGCCGGAGCCGCGGCGGATTTGTTGCCAGCGCGTTTCGCCTGCCGATCGTCGGCCGCGAGGAACGACTGCTGAGCGAGCGCACCACAGGTCTGCTCGAGATGCTCGAATTGACGACGTTTGCGGATGTGCCAGTGAGCGCGCTCCCGTTCTGGACGCGCAAGCGCGTGGAACTCGCGCGCGCCCTTGCCAGCGAGCCGAAGTTGCTGCTGCTGGATGAACCGGCAGCCGGACTCAACCATGCGGACCTCGGCCAGCTCGGCCAGCTGATTGTCAACGTCCGCGACCGGCTCGGCACTACCATCCTGCTGGTTGAGCATCACATGAGTCTGGTGATGCGTGTCTCCGATCAAGTGGTGGCGCTCGACTTCGGCCGCAAGATTGCCGACGGGACGCCCGCCGAAGTGCAAAAGAACCCCGATGTCATCCGCGCCTATCTCGGGGGTGAGCTATGACGGCCATTCTCGCCTTACGCAAGGTCGATGCTGCCTACGCGTCGACCCAGATTTTGCGGGCGGTCGACCTGATCGTGGAGGCACGCGGCATCACGACACTGCTGGGCGCCAACGGTGCTGGCAAGACGACGACGCTTCGTGCCATCAGCAATATGATGGTGCGCGTTTCCGGCGAGATTTGGTTCGCGGGTGAGCGAATCGACGGCAAAGCGACTGAAGATATCGCCCGTCTCGGCGTCGCCCATGTGCCGGACGGTCGCGGCACGTTCCTCGATCTGACCGTCGAGGAGAATTTGCGGATCGGGGCCTATACGCGGCGCGACAAGGCGGTTGCGGCGGATTTCGACCGGCTCTATGGCTATTTCCCGCGCCTCAAGGAGCGGCGGCGGCAACAGGCCGGGACGCTGTCCGGCGGCGAGCAGCAGATGCTGGCGATCTCGCGCGCTCTGATGCTGCGGCCGAAGCTCCTGCTGCTCGACGAGCCATCGTTCGGTCTGGCGCCGCTCATTGTGCAGGAAATCTTTCGAATCCTGCGCACCATCAACCGTAACGAAGGGGTCGGCATGTTGCTGGTCGAACAGAACGCCCACCTCGCCCTGGAACTCGCCGATCACGCCTATCTGATTGAGACGGGATGCATCGTCATGGGCGGCCCCCCAGGCATCATCGCCTGCGACGACGCCGTGCGCCGCGTCTATCTCGGCTATTAAGGCACGAAAAGAAATGCAAGGCTTCCTGCACCAATTGCTGTCCGGCCTGGCCAATGGCGGCATCTATGCGAGCGTGGCGCTCGCGTTGGTGATGATCTACCAGGCGACGCATCTCGTTAACTTCGCGCAGGGCGAGATGGCGATGGTCTCGACCTACATCGCCTGGGCGATGCTCGACGCCGGGTTTCCCTATTGGGCGGCTTTCGGCCTTACGCTTGTGTTCTCGTTCATCGGCGGTGCTGCGATCGAACGGATCATTATCCGGCCGGTGGAACGCGGGCCGGTGCTGACCATCGTCATCGTGTTCATAGGCTTGCTGCTCATCCTCAACAGTCTGGCCGGCTGGATTTTCAGCTACACGGTCAAGAGCTTTCCGAGTCCGTTCCCGTCAACCACGTGGTACGGCAGCAAATATATGTCGTCGCATGAAGTGGGCATGATCGTGGTGACTTTGGCAGTCTTGACCCTCGTCTTTCTTTTCTTCCGCTTCACGCCTCTGGGGCTGGCGATGCGGGCGGCGGCGCAGAACCCGGTGTCCAGTCGACTGGTCGGGATACGCGTTGGCTGGATGTTGGCGTTCGGCTGGGGGCTGGCCGGTGCGATCGGCTCGGTGGCTGGCATGATGGCAGCGCCGATTGTCTATCTCGACCCCAACATGATGAGCGGGATTGTGCTGTACGGCTTCGCGGGTGCGCTGCTGGGCGGGATCGACAATCCATGGGGAGCCGCGCTCGGCGGCTTCCTGGTCGGCGTTTTGGAGAATATCGCGGGCGCCTACGTGGTCGGTACCGAACTGAAGCTGACGGTGGCCCTGGTGATCATCGTCGGAGTCCTGGTATTCAAACCCGCCGGTCTCTTCGGTCGAACCCTGGTCGCGCGAGTGTGATGATGGCGACGCTCAACGAGACACCATTGGCAGAGCCCGCGGCGCATGCCGGCCGGTCGCCGACAATGTGGCAATACGCGGGTATTACCGCCATCCTGGTGATCGTCTGTATTCTGCCGTTTGCGGTGAGTGGCTATCGGGTATCCCAATTCAGCCAAGTCTTGATCTACGCCATCGCCATGTTGGGACTCAATATTCTGACCGGCTTTAACGGCCAGATTTCGTTGGGCCAAGGCGCCTTCTACGCGATTGGCGCCTACACAACGGCGATCTTGCTCGACAAGACCGGCATCCCTTATTGGGCGACCGTGCCGATCGCCGGTGTGATCTGTCTGGCCGCCGGTTTCCTGTTCGGGTTGCCGGCGCTGCGGCTTGAAGGTCTGTACCTTGCCCTTGCCACCCTGGCCCTCGCCGTAGCGACTCCGCAGATTCTCAAATGCAAGGGCTTCGATCAATGGACTGGCGGTGTCCAGGGTATCCAGCTCGACGCGCCCGCGGCGCCCTTCGGTCTGCCGCTCAACCCCGACCGGTGGATCTATTATTTTTGCCTGATCTGGACGATCGCGCTCTTCGTCATGGCGCGCAATCTGTTGCGTGGACGGACCGGCCGCGCGATTATCGCGATCCGCGACCATCCTCTGGCGGCTGAGACGATGGGCGTCGACACCGCGCTTTACAAATCGCTGACCTTTGGCGTCAGTGCGATGTACACCGGCATTGCCGGCGCGCTCAGCGCGTTGCTGTCGGCCTACGTCTCGCCGGACAGCTTTCCAGTCTTCCTTTCGATCAAATTCCTGGTTGGCAGCGTCGTGGGTGGGATCGCCTCGCTTTCGGGTGTCTTCCTCGGGGCACTTTTCATCGAGTTCATGCCCAATTTCGCGGATCAGATATCGAAGGCCGCGCCGGATGCTATTTTCGGCATGTTCTTGATCGCGTTGATGTATCTCATGCCGAAAGGGGCTATCGGCGTCCTCGACTTCATCGCGGTTCGGTGCCTCGGAAGGAAGCGAGGAAATGGGCGTGGAACACGGGTTTCGCACCGCGTTGTCATTTGAGCAGCGGCGGCAAGAATCTAGTAAACCAAATCCTCTTTCTCGACTCGATGCTTGATGGTGCTGGGTTTCCCTTTCTTTGACTTCCGGGAAAAAATTTTCACGATCAGCGAGAAAAACACCGGAGTCAGAAAAATGCCAAAAAAGGTCACCCCGATCATTCCGGCGAAGACCGCGGTCCCCAAAGCCTGGTCCATTTCCGCCCCCGCGCCGCTAGCGAGCACTAACGGCGACACGCCAAGAATAAAGGCAAAAGAGGTCATGAGGATTGGCCGCAAACGTAGCCGGGCAGCCTCGGCCGCCGCCTCGATGCGCCCTTTCCCGATTTCCATCTGCTGGCGGGCAAACTCCACGATCAAGATCGCATTCTTACAGGCGAGTCCGACCAGGACGATGAATCCGATTTGGGTAAAGATATTGTTGTCCTGACCGCGAAAATAGACCCCAGTCATGGCCGATAATAAGCACATCGGAACGATCAAGATGACCGCCAACGGCAAAGACCAGCTCTCGTATTGAGCCGCCAAGGCCAGAAAGACAAACAAGACACAGAGGGGGAAAATGAAAATCGCCGTGTTCCCGGCACTAACCTCTTGATAGGTCAGTTGGGTCCACTCATAGGAGAAGCCGTTCGGCAGATTTTCCCGGCAGAGGCGTTCCATTTTCTCGATCGCCTGGCCAGAACTCACTCCTGGCAAGGTCGCCCCTTGGATAAGGGCCGCGGGATAGACATTGTAGTGGCTGACTGTATCCGGGCCATTGATCCGCTGGACTTCCATTAAGCTACCCAGTGGAACCATTCCACCAGTGGTATTGCGGGTGTACATCCGTAGTATCTGATCGGGATTTGATCGAAAATCCGCATCACCTTGCAAGTTTACTTGGTAGGTGCGCCCGAGGAAATTGAAGTCGTCCACATAGTTGCTTCCCAGATAACTCTGCAGGGTGGCAAACACCGAGCTGATCGGCACATTCAGGGTCATCAACTTTTCCCGGTCGATATTTAGAAAGAGTTGCGGCACCTGGGAACGGTAGGTAGTAAAAACTCCGCTAAAGCCGGGCTCTGCGTTAGCTGCCGCGGTGATGGTATCGGTCGCCTGCTGCAAGGCGTTCAACCCGACATTGTGTCGGTCTTCAATCTCCAGTTGAAATCCGCCGGCATTTCCCATGCCGCGTACAGAAGGAGGTTGGATGGCAATGACGAAGGCATCCTGGATCGATGAAAACGCGGTCTGCAGTTTCGCCACGATGGCCGTCGCCGATTGTTCCGGATGACCGATCCGTTCACTGAATGGTTTCAGAGGGAAAAAGACGGTCAAGGCATTCGATTTAATGGTCGAATCCAGAATAGACAACCCTTCGACCGCGAAGGTGAGCTCTACTCCAGGCATGTTCTTAGCGATCTCCCCGATCTGTCGTCGAACCTCGTCGTTTCGTTGGAGCGAGGCGCCGTCCGGTAGTTGCGCAAACACGATCAGATAGCCCTGATCCATGGTCGGAATAAAGCCGCTGGGGACCTTCTGGAACACTAGACCAGTCAGAGCCAGAAGTCCGACATAGATCACTATGACCACCCCACTGACTCGAAGCAGGCGGCGAACCACCGCTCCATAAGCGTTAATTCCCCAATCGAAAGTTCGATTAAAGAGGCGGAAAAACCAACCCAGCAAAGTGTCAATCAGCTTGGTAAATAAATCCTTTTTGACATGGCCCGGTTTGATCAAGAGGCACGCTAAGGCCGGACTAAGGGTGAGCGAATTAAAGGCCGAAATCAGGGTCGCGATCGCAATGGTGAGCGCGAACTGCCGATAAAATTGTCCGCTGATCCCGCTGACCAGGGCGGTGGGCACGAATACCGCAGTCAGCACGACGGCAATCGAAATCACCGCTCCGCCCACTTCGTCCATCGCCTTTCTGGTTGCTTCTTTTGGTTCCAGGCCGCGTTCGATCCAACGCTCCACGTTCTCGACGACCACGATGGCGTCATCCACCACGATGCCAATCGCTAACACTAACCCAAAGAGAGAAAGTGAGTTGAGGGAGAAACCCAGGGGCGCCATCACGGCAAAGGTCCCGATCAACGAAACGGGCACCGCGATCAATGGGATCAAAGCAATTCTCCAGGACTGCAGGAAGACCATGACGACGATGACCACCAGGATGATCGCATCCCGGAGCGTCTCATAAACCGCATCAATCGACTGTTGAGTAAAGAGGGTCGGGTCGTAGGGAATGGAGTATTCCATCCCCGGAGGAAAGGATTTCGCCATTTCCGCGATCTTGTTTTTCACCAGGGCGGCGGTTTTCAGCTCATTCGAACCAGGTAGCTGAAAGATCCCGATCGCCACGGCAGGGGTAACTCCATTCTCAAAGGTAGTACTGGTGTAGCTCTGTCCGCCAAGTTCTACCCGGGCAACATCGCCCAAGTAAACTAACTGCCCATTGCTGCCTCGTTTCAAAACAATCTTGGAAAACTGCTCTGGAGTCACCAGGCGGCCCTTGGTATTTAGAATGAACTGGAACTCTGTCTTCGGACGCGCCGGCTCAGATCCAAGACTTCCGGGGGCGACTTGAACGTTTTGAGCCTGCACCGCGGCCACGACGTCATCGGCGGTTAATCCTCGGGAAAACATCAGATCCGGATTCAACCAGACCCGCATACTGTAGGGTTGCGCGCCGAAGATCTGGACGTTTCCCACCCCGTCTAGCCGCTTCAGCGAATCCTCTATCTGGGTGTAAGCATAGTTACTCAGATAAAGAGGAGTATAGGTATTATCTTTTGAGGTCAGCCCGATCGCCATCAGAATATCCGGAGACTCCTTTTGCGTCGTGACTCCAATATTTCTGACTTCCAGCGGCAATTGCGGTTCGGCGATCGCCACCCGGTTTTGCACCAGGACCTGGGCGATGTTCGGGTCGGTTCCTAACTTGAAGGTCACCGTCAGCTGCATGGTGCCGTCCATGGCCGAGACGGAGGACATGTATAACATGTTCTCGACCCCGTTGACCTGCTGCTCGATCGGTTCGGCTACCGTCTCCGCCAGGGTTTTCGGATCTGCCCCCGGATACTGGGCTTGGACCACCACCGTCGGCGGAGCGATCTCCGGATACTGGGCCACCGGCAAAATCGAATAAGCAATTGCCCCCAGCAGGACGGTAACGATAGAAATGACAATCGCAAAGATCGGACGATCGATAAAAAAGTGAGATAACTTCATTATCTTTTCCCTCCGATTAAGGAGTTCCCTTGCTTTGGTCCTTTGTTCCTTGCGCCGCGGTCCCTTTCGAGTTGGTCAAGGGCAGCACAAGGTCATTCGAACTAAATTGCTCCATCGTCCCCTGCTGCGGCTTGACCTGACTTTCCGGTCGGACCTTAAGAATCCCATTAATAATGATTACATCATCCGGTTGAAGCCCAGTTTTCACCACCCGAAGTCCTTCGGCCAATTGTCCCGTCGTGATGTGACGAAGCCGCGCGATATTCTTCTCATCGACCACATAGACAAAACTCTGGTCCTGGTCCGTGCCGATGGCCCGATCCGCGACCAGGAGAGCCTCATACTTCGGGCTTGAGGCCACGCGGACCCGGACAAAGTTTCCCGGCGTCAAAAAACCATCGGCGTTCGGAAAGGAGCCCCGAATCAAGAGCGTTCCGGTCGTCGAGTCAAAAGAGTTGTCGGAAAAATTGATGGTTCCCTGATGAGGAAATCCTGTTTCATCCTGCAACTGAAGGTAGACCGGTACTTTCCCATCCTGCGAACTGGCAATTTTTCCTTCCTTGATGAGCCGCTGGTATTTTAGCGCTGCCAACTCATCCATGCTGAAGTAAGCGTATATCGGGTCAACGCTGACGATGGTCGTAAGTTGGGTGGTATCCGCTTGTACCAGGTTGCCAATGTTCACCAGTTGTCGGCTGACGCGTCCATCGATCGGCGACGTCACATGGGTGAACTCCAGGTTTAGTTGAGCCGACTTGAGCGCGGCTTGAGCCGAGCTGACCTGACCCGCGGCTTGGTTCTTGTTGGACAAGGCCGTATCGTAATCTTCCTTGGCGATGACCCCCGTCTCGCGCAATCGTTGCTGGCGGTCGAAGGTTGCATTCTGCAGTTGTTGGTTGGCTTGGGCCTGTTGGAACTGGCCCACCGTCTGCTCATAAATATCCTGGTAGGGTCTCAGATCAATCTGAAAGAGCAGATCTCCTTTGTGGACAATGTCTCCTTCCTTAAAGGGAATGTTGACAATGTAGCCGCTGACTCGCGGCGTTACGGTGACCAGGTTGACCGCCGCGGTTCGGCCGGTGAACTCGTTCCAGTTCACGACCTCCTTCTTCTCCGGTTTGCTGACTGTGACCTCCGCCGGGGGAAAACCATGCGCCGCCGACGGCTGGTTGTTGCATGCTGCCAGACAAAGACAGATGGCAACCATTATCAGCCACGCGCGCCAGCTGGGTGGTCGACCATTGGGGAAATGTCTTTTTGCCATCCAGTACTGAGGTAAGGCTTTCGAGTCGATGGGAAGGCGCATCAACGCTGTCGCCCTCGGCGAATACCATTTTTGCCCGAATTCCCGGCAGCGGTGGTGATCAGAATTATTTTCATGCGACATTTCTTTTAAGATACTTGACGCAATCACAGCTTAAAATAGGAAGGTGCGATCGGCAAGAGGGCTCCGGGCCGCGGCCAGTTGGCTGTTTTTCCGTCCGCGGCCGCCGGACTTGCTCGACCGTTATGATCCAGATAGCGGCGCTTCGCTCGCGCCTTGAAAAACAGCCAACTGACCCGCGGCCATATGCCAGCTACCTATGAACGATGCACTAGGCTGGCGGTCTTTTTTTTAAGGTCCAAAAGAAATTTACGCCCAAGAAATTCTTCGAAAATGGCAATACTCAGAGAAGACTTCATGATGACGATTTAAGACCGTGCACACGATGAGCGAATCATCGGCGTACCCGATCTCCGCCACGCATCCGAGCGAACGCAGCTTCCTTCCATGTGGCGGTTGGCGCGGCTTGAAATATGCCGTCCGTGCAATCCGCAAAGAACTTTCCTAACAGCTTTAATTGCTAAGGGCCGGCGGCCCATTTTGATCCCGAAACAAGCTATCAGCCTATGCTACTTTACGCCGTCGCGTCGCTTTGGTGGGTCCGCGGTAACTGTTTTACCGCACGACCTCGAGCTATCGCTCGACGCTCCGAAGAGCAATGTAGCATAGGCTTCCAGCCTGTATTCATTCAGTATAGAGCTCAGATTTGAATGGCGCGAAGTTAGGGGCGGTTTGGGTTGTTTCTCGGCCCCGAAGGCGCCGTCTGGAGTTTGGACTTTCCGAAAACTATTCGGGGCCCGAGTTAAGGCGAGACGCTCACTTACCGCTGCGGGCAAATCGGGACTAAATCCGCAGATTTCGGCGACAATGGCTATAATCAGAAAAAGAAACGCCCAACTCAACATAAATTTGAATAATTGATGGCCGATCGAATGTTTTTACAGCTTTTCAATCATCAGTCTGATTTCGTCCTTGGTTTTACCTAGCTTTTTTTGCAGCCGTCCCATTAATTCATCGTCCTTACCTTCCGCAAACACCAGATCCT
>Ga0210396_10003831_pt1 | contig 14889 bp, 11 predicted proteins | sample IncBWH17OmetaG_FD_155466 | JGI IMG/M metagenome (GOLD analysis project Ga0210396, IMG submission 155466) | Forest soil microbial communities from Barre Woods Harvard Forest LTER site, Petersham, Massachusetts, United States - Inc-BW-H-17-O ... | reverse complement strand
GACTGCGGCGGGACGGTGGACGCGAAAGCAGTCGGCGGGTTGATAGGGAAGGTTCATGACAACTTGAAAGGCGTGCGGGGCGTTGGTATGAGCTTGAAAATATCCTACCCATGGCGAGAGTGCCGTATCGCTCATTTTCACTTCCACCAAGAACCAAGGTTTTCGATCTTTGACTACTAGAAAGTCCACCTCTCGTTTCGTAGCGCAGGCCGAAATCACCGAGTCCGAGGTCCGTCCAGCCCTCCACAGCCTTCAACAGATGACACGCGACCAACGTTTCCGCTCGCCGACTAGAAGCCAGAGCGTAACGAAGTAAACGGTAAAAATGGCAACAAACAGGGAAGGATGCTGGTCAATCCAGTTTTGGAGATTCATGCTTGTCAGGAAAACCCAAACCAGTTCGGCCCTATGCTGCCTTCTTCTTCCCCGCCTAGGTGTTGAATCAGCAACGTTCGCGCTTTCCCCTGGCGAAGTCTGCCTCAGAGGTCTGCGACCTACTGAGGTCGGCGAGCGGTTCGTTCCACCTTGATCCGGGAAGCGAGGGACTTGCCCTTGACTGACGGAAACTTGAAGTCGGGGGGAGGCATGGCACGCTTGAGTTCTGCGGTCGTGAGGATCGTCTTCGAACCTGAATTGATGAAATCAATATCCAACCTGTCGCCTCGGTTCTCGTTCACGCGACCGAGCCCGAATGAAGCGTGCTCGATCCAATCTTGAGGTTTCCAGTTCATCATGGAGGGTCAGAACACCGTGCGGGAGCATCCTTGATTAGCGTTCGACCAACATAGCCATGTGATCGGGCGGACTTGAGGGTCAGAACGTCGCCACTAACCCATGCCCGCCCACCAAGGACTATCCGCTGCCGTGCTTGGCGGACCGCCTTCTCAGGCCGAAGCATACGTGACGAAAAGACAGGAATTCTGTTCAGAATTGCACACTTCTCGAACTGGAGGGGTGTACTCCGGTGACTCTCAGGCAGACTTTGTAGTTGGCGCGGGGAACTCAATCAGGTTCCCGCGATCCTCTGCGTGACCCTCCCATTCCCATCCGCATTGGCAACGGACCGAATCCGACAATCGCACCTTCCTCAGCAGCGCCTTGCAGACGGCACACGATCTCATCCACATCGTTTTCACCTGCTTTCTGGTGCCGATTGGAACAAAAGCGTTCCGTTCTGAGTGTGCATCGGACGGACGGACTGGGGAATGGCCCCGAGGTGTGGGGCACAGAAGTAATTGCCACCACCGAGTTGGCGCAAAACAAAACGCCCCGGACTCGGTTTGAGTCACAAGGCGCTCAGTCGACCAGCCCTCCCCCAAGTGCTGCTCAACCACAGAATAGAGCCCCAACTGTTCCGAGTGAATGGCACCGAGGTGCCCGACGACATCACCTTAAGGCCATTCAGTAGTGCTAGTGGCGTCTCCACTTAGGAGTTCGCCATCGCTGAACGCAATCCTTGGGAATGATGCTGCATAGCCGAAAATCACTTCGCCCAAGCCAGACCATCCGCCCCGGGCCCGGCTTCGATCAGCTTCACCCTCCAATCGTTGATCTGGATCGCAGCAATCTGGTGGCTAGTGGAGCAGGAAACGTAAGCCACCATACCATCTGGTCGTACCAGCACCTCCTGAGGGGAAGGTGGCACTTTAATCGTTCGCACTACCCGCATGGTTGCCACATCGACCACAGCAACTTCATTCGTGCTCGGAATTACAACTAGCAGCCATTTCCCATCCGGTGTGGGGGCGGTCCCGTAACCCGTGCCGGGCAATGTGATCCAGCGATCAACCTCATTCGTGGCGGTATCGATTACCGCCAGCCGAGGCTTCTCAGTGTCCGAGGTAAATGCCCGGTGCCCGTCAGGAGAAAGCGAAATGCGCTGAATGTGTCCCGCGACCGGAATCACCGTGAGGGTTTTTCGTCCTGCGAGATCGAGCACCGATACAGTCCCCGGACCCACATTCGCAGTGTAGCCCTTGCGCCCATCCGGGCTGATCGCCAGCATGTGGGATTCGGCCTGTGTGGTCGGCACGCCTCCGACAATCTTTAGGGATTGTGGGTCGATGACCGCTACAGATTTGTCTAGCTCGATGGTGACATACAGCAGACCGTCTTTGGGACCGAACACAGCGCAATGGGGCCTGACACCATGCCCAAAGTCGATAGTCTGGATTACCTTGCGCCCACTGAGGTCGATCACATCCACCGTGCTCCCGTCTGTGCCGGGCATACCGACTCCAGAGTTGCCGTAGATGGGCACGAATGCCTTCTTGCCATCGGGAGAGGCGACAACTTCATGTCCCGTAACACCTCCCTCCATGATGGTCGCAACCTGCCGCCCGCTATCCGGGTCAACGAGGCCAAGAGTCTGATCGCCTTTGTTGGCGACTAGCAGCAAACCAGCCGATGAGGATGAAGGAGCGGCGAAGAACGGCGTTGAAAATCCTGCGAAAAGGAATGTCATAGCAAGAAACCAAGTCATAGTGTTTCCCCTCGGACTTTCTCGCGCCATACTATCGCACTTTGGGTTGGCACAATTCCAGCTAACGGGCAGCGCGGGATTCTCAAATCACCTTAGCCCGCCGCCCGCATTTCTTGTACGGCGACGGTTGTGACCATGAGCACAGAATCGCATGCGTAAAACTTGCTACCGTCATGCAGCAATCTATAGCCTTTCTTCCCCCAGAAGGAAGACTGATGTTGGGCCACGAACTTAGAACCAAAGTCCTTGCAAGGCTCACCAATGCCCGTTGCGAACTGGAAGATGCGTTGCAACTTTCGATTCCGGCCGCACGATACGACCCCATCGTGATTCCCGAGCCCCTACGCAACAGGCTCTGAGCCATGATTGATGATCTTACGGGTGTGCTTCGGCAGATCGAAGGTTCGCAGTGATGGGATGAGGTGGTGAACCGGAGCCAATATGCTGCGTTGAGTCCGTGCCCCAGTGCGCTTGGTTCCCATTGGGAAGCTGATCTCTAGATCAACAGCAGGATTGCAGAACGCAGCGGATGCCAGTTTAGCAATCGAATGTGACAGGAAGTTCGGATGCGGTAGTGACAGAATGTTTATGTCGAACTGTTTGCGTCCAATGCTTCCAAAACCTCGGCGATCCTTCTCTTCTTACACTCCCTTGTCGAGCAGTACTCGCCGGGAGTGTCGACCCCCTCGGCGCAATCTGAGATGCTTGCATTTGAATCTGTGAAGTTGTTTCATCGAAGCAATCATTATTCCAGACCATAATCGGAGTCATGTCAAATCAGAAACAGGCGGATGGGGACATCTCTCAGAAAGCCGATTCTGCGGCGATTTGGCCGCCGGGAGGGGCTTGGGCCGGTTCCTGCGTTTCAATCCATGTTGCGGGGCTTTGGGGCCAGCCTAGCGGGCATTCTGACGGCGGTTCGCGTCCAGCACAAACGTCCGGAACCAGCTTTTATCTCGAAATGGTGCAATTCTATTCGTGCCCTACCCGGAGGAACGTGTGTACCGCCCGTTTGAGACTGTTCAGGTCGAGGGGTTCCTCCATCGTCCATTCGAACTTTTTCCCCATATTCAAAACACGATAGCAGGGCAGGTAGTATACGGCCGCGCACAGATTCGGAACTTGGTTCATCAGCGCGAGGTGACCCGCTACTCTACGCTGGGTTTCACTCCACCTGAGAGTGTGGGATGCCCGATCTCAGCAGACGACGTGACACAAGGTTGCGCTCTGAGCAGTGGATTCAGCCTTCCAGCTTGTCTTGAATGTAGGCTCGCAGGTCGCTACCCTTGATCCGCAGCAGTCGCTTCTTCGCTCTGGGTTTTGCGAGATTGGCGATTCGCTTCATGCGACCCATGATTCGGGAGGCTGTACCGTATGACACACTCAGCACTGCCCTAACTTCCTTCGGTGAGTACCTGTGATCGGGCTTGATCTCGACGCTAACTGCACGCCTCTTGCACGCCTGCCGTTTCTTCGGCGGCACGTTCAAAAGGTCGTAGATTTGTTGACCGACCTCTTTAAGGTCAGGACAATTCCGCACATACATTTCTTGGCTGATGATGTTGCCCACAGAGGGGACTTCATTGTATGAAAAGTTCATGGTTACTGATACTGCGGCTAGGCAAACGGCGGATTTTGTACTAGATTTTGTACTAGGATTTGCGAAATGAGCGAAATCTGCCGAACATGCGAAATCTCCGCCACACGGGTTTTCAAGAACATACGGCTTATCAGGGACTGACAAAACGGCAGCTTTGTTCGAGTCCTACCTGAGGAGCCATATTTCTTGCGGGTCTACTAAATGGTGACCTTTTCCCCGGAAATTCCTCTCAACGGATCCCGATAGACTGCTCCTTTTCGCTACACCGACTGTGAGAGATCGTCGTCGGTCATGGCTTGCTCTGCTTCCTCTGGAGATGACATCGCGGCGGAGGGTTTGTTTCCACGTCGCATGGCGACGATTCCGGTGCGAACCATTTCGAGGACACCGTAAGGGCGGAGCACTTCGAGCAGACCGTCGATCTTGTCTTCGCCACCGGTGATTTCGATGATCAGGGACTCGGGTGCAACATCCACCACTCGCGCCCGGAAAACACTGGCCAGTTCCAGCACGTGGGAGCGCGCCTCGTGGGTGGCCGCGACCTTGATCATGGCCAGATCGCGCACGAGCGCCGGTACGGTCGTGATGTTTTCCACCAGCAGCACGTTGACCAGTTTGTACAGGTTGGCTTCGATACGGCGTGCCTGGTCACGGTCGGCATCGATGGTGATGGTCATGCGCGACAGTTCTGGCTTTTCCGTGCGCCCCACGGTAAGCGAGTCGATATTGAAGGCGCGGCGGCGAAACAGCGATGCCACCCGGGTTAGAACGCCCGGCTTGTTTTCGACGTACACCACGAATGTGTTCAGCATATTCGTTAGTCGCTTTGGTTACTCGTCAGTTGCAGTTTCCACAATCGGACTCGGACGCCGGATCATCTCGTGCAATGCGGCCCCCGCTGCGACCATCGGATAAACCGTGTCTTCCTGCTCTACCTGGAAATTAATCAGCACTGGCCCATCATGCTGGCGGGCCGATTGAACTGCGGGCACAACCTGAGCACGCTGCGTCACGGTCGCATTCCGAATTCCGTAGGCCTCCGCAACTTTCGCGAAATCCGGATTCAGCAACGGCGTAGCCTGGTAGTTGCGTTCGTAGAAGAACTCCTGCCACTGCCGCACCATTCCCAGAAAGCCGTTGTTGATGATGGCAATGTTGATCTTGAGATTCTCCTGCACGATGGTGGCGAGTTCGCACATGGTCATCTGAAATCCACCGTCTCCGACGACCACCCAGACCTCTGCTTCGGGGCGTGCGACCTTAGCGCCGATCGCAGCGGGCAGGGCAAATCCCATCGTTCCCAAACCTCCGGAGGTGATCAGCGAACGCGGTTCCTCGTGCTTGTAGTATTGTGCTTCCCACATCTGGTGCTGGCCGACGTCGGTCACGACCACCGTGTTGCTGCCTCGTGCCTCCCGCCAAAGATCGTTGATGACGTGCGCGGCGTAGAGATGCCCACTATCCGGCAGATTCTGAATATCGCGGACTGCGGAGTCGCCTCTCAATCCATCGATAAGATGCAGCCACTCACTGCGATCAATGGATTCAATTTTCGGCAATATTTCGTGCAAGACTTCTCGCAGATCGCCCACGAGCGCCACATCAACCTTAACGTTCTTGTTGATCTCGGCCGGATCGATCTCGACATGAATTTTCTTGGCATTGGGCGCGTAGGTTTTCAACGTCCCAGTGACACGGTCGTCGAAGCGCATGCCGAGCGCGATGAGCAAGTCGGCCTCTTGGATGGTGTGGTTTACCCAGGCTTCGCCGTGCATTCCCATCATGCCGAGGTTGAGCGGGTGAGACGCGGGAAGCGCACCCAGGCCCAGCAGGGTGAGCGCTACCGGGATGCCAGCGCGTTCGGCCAAATCACGCACTTCGCGCGTTGCACCAGAAACGATCGCACCGTGGCCTAACAGGATTACCGGCCGCTTGGAGTTATGGATTAACTCCAGCGCCTGTTCGTATTCCTTGGGAGCGGGAGAGAGATCGGGACGATAGCCTGGCAACTGCGGCTTGGCGGCTTCCCAGTCGAACTCGCACGAGGACTGTTGAGCGTCCTTGGTGATGTCCACGAGCACTGGGCCGGGGCGTCCCGAGCGGGCTACATAAAACGCTTCGCGCAGGGTGCGGGCCAGTTCATCGGCCCGCGTTACCAGGTAGTTGTGCTTGGTGATGGGCAGAGTGATGCCTGTGATGTCAGTCTCCTGAAAGGCATCGGAGCCGATGAGCTTGCTGCCCACTTGACCGGTAATACAAACGATGGGGGAAGAATCCAACATCGCAGTGGCGATTCCGGTCACCATGTTGGTGGCTCCTGGTCCGGAGGTCGCCACGGCGACACCTACCTGTCCGCTGGCGCGTGCATAACCGTCCGCCATGTGAGTGGCGCCCTGCTCATGTCGCACGAGGACGTGATGGATCTTGCTGTGCTTGAGGGCATCGTAAGCTGGCAGGATGGCGCCGCCGGGGTATCCGAAGACGTGAGTTACCCCTTCGCGCTCCAGGCATTCCCACAGAATCTGCGCTCCAGTTTTCATCATGGTTACAAGGTCCTCTTACTGCTGCTTCGTGCCGGTGATTGTACCTTTGCCAACCAGGGCGACATTACACTCCCCAAAGATAGTCCTCTTGCTGCTCATTTTCATGCCCACCCAGTGCCATGGAAGATGCGTGTCGACGGCTATCGTCCTTAAAAAGATCCTCGAGCGCAAGATTGGGATCTGGATCGCGGTCATCATTGTGTGAGCTGATGACGGAAGCGTGTGGCGATTCTACAGTGACGCTGGGGCGAGAACGCTCCCGTTTTGTCTGCCGGATCAGTTCCAGGATGTGGCTGTCCTCGACAGTTTTCGTGGTGTCGGCCAGCGCGACGAAATGACGGTAGACCTTGTCGAGTTCATGTCTCTCAAGCCGGAAGCCCAGCTCTTCGCAGCGCAGCCCGAGGGCATGGCGTCCAGAATGTTTGCCCAGGACGAGATTGGTGCCGGGAACGCCTACGGATTGCGGAGTCATGATTTCGTAGGTCAATGGGTTCTTGATCATGCCATCCTGATGGATGCCCGCTTCATGCGCGAAGGCGTTGCGGCCAATGATTGCCTTGTTGGGCTGCACCGGCACTCCCGTGATTTCGGTCAACAACTGGCTCGCTGGGAATAGCTGTTCGCTGACTACTGCCGTGCGCCACGGGTAGCGGTCAGGGCGTACGCGCATGGCCATCACAACTTCTTCCAGCGAGGCATTGCCAGCCCGTTCTCCGATGCCATTGATTGTGCATTCTATTTGCCGTGCCCCGGCATTGACCGCAGCCAGGGAGTTTGCCACCGCAAGACCCAAGTCGTTATGGCAATGCACCGAAACGGTTATTCGCTCGATACCGGGAACTTGCCGCCGGATGGTCCGGATCAGATCTGCGAACTCAGACGGGACCGTGAACCCGACCGTATCGGGAATGTTCACTGTGGTTGCCCCGGCTTCGATTGTCGCTTGCAGCACTTCGCAAAGGAAATCTCGATCGGAGCGGGTAGCGTCCTCCGGCGAGAATTCTACGTCTTCGCAGAGTGACTTGGCGAAACGCACCGCGTCACGCGCCTGCTCCAGGCATTCACGGCGTGAGAGTTTGAGCTTGTGATGCAGATGAATATCGGAGGTAGCCAGGAAGGTATGAATGCGAGGGTGGGCGGCTGCTTTGAGGGCCTCCCAAGCTCCTTCGATGTCGGCCTGGCAACAGCGAGCCAAGGCAGCGATTATAGGGCGACGAACCTCACGGGCTACCAGTTGCACCGAGTGGAAGTCGCCTTCGGAGGAAACGGGGAATCCGGCCTCGATGATATCGACACCCAGGCGGTCGAGTTGGCGCGCCACGCGCAGTTTCTCGTCAGCGGTCATGCTGCATCCCGGAGATTGTTCTCCGTCGCGCAATGTAGTGTCGAATATCTTTATCTCTTCTGTTCCTCGCACGTTGCTCCTCCCGGTGTAGCGGTGTGCAATTGCAATCCTTTGCCGGCAAAACGAAAAGGGCCATCATCGGTTGTGGATGATGGCCCTTTCTGAAAATGCCTCTTGGTTATGGCTGTATCATCCGACGCGTCCTAGGGGTGCAAGCACCAGGCCAAGAATGGCCACACTAAGGGCGAGTAGACGCAGTCGTACCTCGCATTGAATCCGGTTCGCGTTGGATGCTGGGGACCGCATTTTGGAAGAAATCTTCCTGGTAATCTGAATACTCTAGAGTAGGGGTCGGGGCTCGTCAATAGTTGTATTGACATCGTTGCAGTCGAATTATCGTTGCATGCTATCAGTTTCTTAGATGGGCCTCCGGAAAGATGTTGCCCAAGCCTTGCTAGCCTCGAGTGTTTTTTCCGATGCTTCTAATCCCCCTTTTTCGGCCCTAGGCGGATTACGTCCGATTGTCGGATCGCCGTGCGGCGGGAATGCCCTCCGAGTGTCCAGTGACTTCGGGAGGCGCTTCGAACTTGGGGACTAATATGGTTGGACTCGCAAAGATCCCTTCCGTTTCGGATGGAACCTACGCGGCCCGCTTCAAGGCTTCAGTCGACCAATCTCCGCATCGATAAACAAGACCCGCCCCGGAGAGGGTTTCCTCACGTCTTGCGACCAGTGACGGGCGTCGCTGCAATCATTCTCGGTTTGTGGCGCAATAGGCCGTTCTCATCCCTCAAAACGCTGCGCCTAGGTCTTCGGCTCGACACCAATTGCATGGATGTCAGCTTCATGATGGATTGCCGCCGCACACTGACCAGCCTCAACACGACCAACCCCTTGTTCCTATGGGGGACATTGAGCCCGATGGGTGGCGTCGCCTGCAGATCCGTTATTCTAGCGAGCAAGTCTTCTGCGGCTGGTGGCGACACGAGAACCAAATGCTAGGGACTTTCGTCTCGGCTCTTAAACTGTACGTACATCTTCGTGCGCTCAACAGTTCAAGGTGGGACTGATTATAATTCCCAAGCTGGCGTTCGAAAAGAATTCCTGGAGTAAGCGGGGACTCAAAGAAGGATGGCTCAAGATAACAAAAGAGACTTGGCCGTCCCGCCCTGCCGCCCGGGAAACCGACTTCGCCGGAGCGATCGCTCCTGTTCGTTCACGGAACATTTTCGAATGCGGCGCCGGCTTATGGCGCTCTGCACGATCCAGTTTCGTCGATCGTGTGAAGGATCTCTATCACGACCGGATGTTTGCCTTCGATCACTTCACTCTCAGCCGCACTCCGGAAGAGAACGCGGATGCGGCTCGAAGGCTTGCCCGACCGAACCACCACGTTTGATGTGATCACACAGCTCGCGCGGCGGGCTGGTTCTGCGCAACCTGGCCCAATCGCACAGCGCTTCAAGCTAGGGTGGGCTGTACTCGTCGCTTCGCCGAACGAAGGGGCGCCGCTGGCGACACCGCAGCGTTGGGGAGACACGGTCGGCTGGATCGCAAACCTGCTCGAATTGTCCCCGGATAACCCGTTTACAACGGGTGCGGAGTTCGTGGGGCTACCGATGTAGCATCCATCAGAAATCCGAGGGGAAACTTCCTAGAGGGGCTCGGGATCGATCTTCTGATCGAGATAAATCCAAAGCACACGCGAAAGAAACGTCAGCACGGGGGCGAACGGCAGGAACAGCAAAACCGCCCAGATTGCAATCTTGTCCAGACGCCACTTTGTCAGGGCCCAGAGGGCGGCGCCAAGAACAAAGATGACGGCAAGACCCAAGCCGTAACTTAGGTACATGGCTCCGAGAAAATATCCTGGCTCCCGATTGAAGTGGAGACCGCAGGTGGGACAGCGATCATGCATTTTCGGGAAGCTCCAATAAATGGACGAACGGAAAATTTTCGCGGACCGGCATCGAGGACACAGCTGGCGGAAGATGCTACGCAAGACGGATGGACGAGAAGGGAACAAGAACACATGATAGTGGATAGAGACTTTCTTGGACCGACATTGGGCGACCAGCTCGATCCGTATGAAACTGTGCGCGTGTTGGTAGAGGCGGCACGGGGACGCGCGATGCGCCCCCGCAAGCCAGGAAAAGCGACAACTTCGTTTAGCCGGCCCAAACAACAGCACGAAGTTGACAGCGTTCGTTTTCGCCGCGCTCAGGCAAGATCGTAGCGATCAAGGTTCATCACTTTGTTCCACGCAGCCGCGAAGTCCTTCACAAACGTCTCCTTCGAGTCGTTGGATGCATAGACTTCTGCGAGTGCCCGTAGTTGGGAATTCGAACCGAACAGCAGATCGATGCGCGTGCCGGTCCACTTGATTTTGCCCGTCGCCCGATCGCGCCCCTCATATACGCCTTCGGATGTAGAAGAGGGCTCCCACGTGGTATTCATGTCGAGCAGGTTGACGAAGAAATCATTCGTCAGCGTCTCTGGCCGGTTGGTGAAGACGCCGTGTTTGGTCTGCCCGAAGTTCGCACTCAGAGCGCGCAGGCCGCCGACCAGAACCGTCATCTCGGGGGCCGTCAGGGTCAGCAATTGCGCCCGGTCTAGCAGAAACTCCTCGGCCGACAGGATCTGTCCACTGCGGAGATAGTTGCGGAAACCGTCCGCGACCGGCTCCATGACGGCGAAGGAGTGCACGTCGGTCTGCTTCTGCGAAGCATCCGTGCGCCCCGGCGAGAAAGGAACTTTCAGTTTGTGCCCGGCCCTTTTCGCCGCTTCCTCGACGGCTGCGCAGCCGCCCAGCACGATCAGGTCAGCCAGCGAGACTCTCTTCCCTCTGTTCCCGTTGGACTGCGAACTGTTGAACTCCTTTTGGATGGCCTCCAGCTTCTTGAGAACCTTCGCCAGTGCGGCCGGCTGGTTCACTTCCCAATTCTTTTGCGGCTCGAGGCGAATGCGTGCCCCGTTCGCCCCCCCGCGCTTGTCGGAGCCGCGGAACGACGCCGCCGACGCCCAGGCAGTCGTGACCAGTTGGGAGATCGACAGTCCGGACGCGAGGATTTTGGCCTTGAGAGCAGCAATTTCCTTTTCCCCGATCAATTTATGATCAACGGCGGGAACAGGGTCTTGCCACACCAGGGGCTCCTTCGGAACAAGCGGGCCAAGGTACCGCGAGATCGGCCCCATGTCGCGGTGCGTCAGCTTGAACCACGCCCGCGCAAACGCATCCGCCAACTGATCCGGATGTTCGTAGAAGCGCCGTGAAATCTTTTCGTAAGCAGGGTCGAACCGCAACGAGAGGTCCGTGGTCAGCATGGATGGCGCATGGTGCTTTGAGGGATCGTGCGCGTCCGGCACAGTACCGTTGCCAGCACCATTTTTCGGAGTCCACTGATGCGCACCGGCTGGACTCTTCGTCAGCTCCCATTCGTAGCTGAACAGGTTCGTGAAGAAGTTGTTGCTCCATTTTGTCGGCGACGTGGTCCAAGTGACTTCCAGACCGCTGCCGATGGTGTCGCCACCAAAACCTTTGCCAAATTTGTTCTTCCAGCCGAGGCCTTGATCCTCAATGGCAGCGCCTTCTGGTTCGGCGCCTACATATTGAGCGGGAACGGCGGCGCCGTGGGTTTTGCCGAACGTGTGTCCGCCGGCAATGAGCGCAACGGTCTCCTCGTCATCCATCGCCATGCGGGCGAAAGTCTCCCGGATGTCCCGAGCTGCGGCGATTGGATCGGGCTTCCCATTGGGCCCTTCCGGATTCACATAGATCAGACCCATTTGCACGGCCGCGAGCGGATTCTGAAGATCACGGTCGCCGCTGTAGCGCTCGTCGGCCAGCCACTTGCCCTCAGGTCCCCAGAAAATGTCTTCTTCAGGCTCCCAGACGTCCTCGCGCCCGCCGCCAAAGCCGAAGGTCTTAAAGCCCATCGATTCAAGGGCGACGTTGCCGGCGAGGATCATGAGGTCGGCCCAGGAAATTTTCCGGCCATACTTCTGTTTGATCGGCCATAGCAGGCGGCGAGCCTTGTCGAGGTTCACGTTGTCAGGCCAGCTATTGAGCGGAGCGAAGCGCTGCTGACCGGCACCGGCTCCGCCGCGGCCGTCGCCGATTCGATACGTACCCGCGCTGTGCCACGCCATACGAATGAAGAGTGGTCCATAGTGGCCGAAGTCGGCCGGCCACCATGCCTGCGAGTCCGTCATCAAGGTATTCAGGTCTTTGATCACGGCCTTCAGGTCGAGGCTCTTGAACTCTTCTGCGTAATTGAACTCCTTACCCATCGGATCAGACAGCGGGGAATGCTGGTGCAGGACCTGCAGGTTCAGCTGATTCGGCCACCAATCAACATTCGCATAAGATTGGCGAGTGCCGTGCGCTACCGGACACTTTGATTCGGTTGCAGTGTTCTTTTCCTTAGCTTCGGGGACAACACTCCCCGATGAAGTCGCGAGTGTATTTTCCATATGTTTCCGTCCTTCGGTTTCGATTATTGATTGCGTACTGCATGAAAAACTATTTTTTGGCACTGCAGCTGCGACAGAGGCCAAAGACCTCGATCAACGGCTGCGTCAGATCAAAGCCGACCGGCAGCTGCCGGGATAGCCGCTTCAAGTCGATGAAGTCTCCTTCGATATCCTGCACCGACTTGCAGCGGGAGCAGACCAGGTGTTGATGAGGTTCGAGATTGCCGTCCACGCGCAACGTGGACGCATGAGGAGTAACCTCTCGCAGCAATCCGCACTCGATGAAAAGCCGCAGATTGTTGTATACGGTGGCCAGAGAAATAGATGGAATGCGACGCCGGACCGCAGCATAAATGTCTTCTGGGGAATGGTGTCCGTGGGAAGCGATGACGGCCTCATAGACCACTTGACGCTGGTGCGTGACCGCCAAACCGTGCTTCGCCGCCAGCTCACGAAACTGCTCATGGGTGAGACGCATGATTATTGGATAAGAATCATTATAAAACGAGGAGAAGCGATGTCAACTGAAAAGTTTCGCATATTCTTATCTTGACAGGGCTCCGACACTTTTTCTAACCTTGCGGACTTATAGTAATGTCTATCAGGCCTGTATATGAGCGAAGGGAATCGCGACCGGGAGTTGGGAATGCGACGCCGCATCACGCGGCGTGATTTTCTGAACGGCGTCGCAGTAGGCATCGGAGCGCTAGGAAGCGCCAGCCTGCCCGACTTGGCTTCGGGCATGCGCGCACTCGCCGCTGGAGCCGATTCTCCCAAAGACTATCCGCCTGCTTTGACCGATCTGAGAGGCAGCGCCCCGGGTTCTTTCGATGTTGCGCACGCGCTGCGCGACGGGACCTTTTGGGACACCGCCGGCAGTCCGGCCGATACGCACGAGACCTATGACTTAGTCGTCGTCGGTGGCGGCATTAGCGGACTTGCTGCCGCCTACTTCTACCGGAAACACGCCGATAAGGATGCACGTATTCTGATCCTTGATAACAATGACGATTTCGGTGGGCACGCCCGGCGCAACGAGTTTCGCGTTGCAGGACGGCTGCTGCTGAGTAATGGGGGCACGCAGTCGATTGAGAGCCCTTCGGACTACAGCGAGGTTGCCAAAGACGTCCTCAAAGACCTGGGCGTCCAAACAAAGACCTTTTATAAGGCCTACGATCAAAAGTTGTATGGCCATCTCAATACGGCCTGCTTCTTTGACAAAGAGACCTTTGGCGAAGATCGCCTGGTGTCTGGAATGGGTTCGACGCCGTGGCCGGAATTTCTAAAGAAGAGCCCGTTGCCCGCGAGGCAACAACTGGAGATCGCGCGCTTGTACGACGAGAAGAGAGACTACCTTTCCGGTCTTTCGAAGGAAGACAAACAATCGCGCCTGGCCAAGATCAGCTACGCGGATTTCCTTACTCAAATATGTAAGGCCGATCCCGCCATTTTGCCTTTCTTCCAAACGTATTCGCACGATCTGTTTGCAGTGGGGATTGATGCCGTCTCGGCTCTTGCCTGTTATAGAAATCCCGACGACTACGGGGCGTACCGCTACGCAGGATTTGATGGAATGCAGTTAGGCGGGGATGAGGAAAAAGAAGAGCCGTACATTTTTCACTTTCCCGATGGGAATGCGTCCATTGCCCGCCTGCTGGTGCGGAGTCTCATTCCTGAAGCCGTTCCCGGGCACACCATGGAGGATGTTGTTGCTGCGCGCGCCGACTACGGCAAACTTGACCAGTCATCGTCTTCAATCCGAATTCGCCTGAACTCAACCGCAGTACGCGCCCAACACTCCGGACATACGGAGGAGGCGAAAGAAGTGGAAGTCACGTACGTCCAGGAAAGAAAACTCATGAAGGTAACAGGGAAGTGCTGCGTCCTCGCCTGTTACAACAGCATGGTTCCGTATCTTTGTCCCGAGTTGCCCGATAAGCAGAAGGAAGCTTTGCACTATTGCGTGAAGGAACCGTTCATCTACACGCATGTTGCCATTCGCAATTGGAGGGCATTCCACAAGCTGGGGATACGCCAGATCGTTTCGCCGGGAAGTTACCACAGCTTCACCATGCTTGATTTTCCCGTGAGCCTGGGCGCGTATGAGTTTCCGAACAAGCCGGAAGAACCAATGGTGCTTTTCATGTTGCGAACTCCCTGCCACCCGGGTTTGCCCCGACGCGATCAGTACAGGATGGGTAGGTTCGAACTCATCGGCACTCCATTTTCTGAATTCGAGCGAAATATCCGCGAACAACTGAATCGCATGCTCGACCCGGCGGGATTTGATTCCGCCCGCGATATCGCTGCTATAACGGTAAACCGGTGGGCGCACGGATACGCCTACGAATACGATTCCTTGTTTGATCCGCACTGGGCGCCGGAAGAGCGCCCTTGCGTCGTCGGACGGAAACAATTTGGACGAATCTCAATCGCAAATTCCGAT
>Ga0210396_10003830_pt1 | contig 14890 bp, 10 predicted proteins | sample IncBWH17OmetaG_FD_155466 | JGI IMG/M metagenome (GOLD analysis project Ga0210396, IMG submission 155466) | Forest soil microbial communities from Barre Woods Harvard Forest LTER site, Petersham, Massachusetts, United States - Inc-BW-H-17-O ... | reverse complement strand
TGGGAAATCAAGCTCCAGCAGCACGCCCGTTCATCACCGTGTAAGAAGATCCGAAGACCACGAGAAAACCAATCCTTCCACGGGACCCACGCCATCAGCAGCAGATAGTTCTCATTTAACTGAGGCCTCCGCCACCCCGCGTGTCGTCATTCTACCGGCAACGTCGCCAACCACGGAAGCGACTCCCGGAACAGAGAACTCCGTCCGGGCACCCGAAGCGGTCGTTAAACCGGAGCCTTCACCCGATTCAGGGCCTGTATTGCGATCGCTGTCCGCACCAACGCCCGTGAGTGCTCCCACCATTTTTCCATCCCCGACGCCCCGAACTGGGAACACGGCGACCGACTAGTGATTTCATCCATGGGAACGCGGCCGACGCTTTGAATGCTTGACGGTATGAGCGGGCGGTCCGGTCGATTCTCTGACTTGAAGAGTGCAAGGCAATCTGGTCGTGGTATGGTCTGCTTTGGCGTTGCGTCCACTTAGCATGTGCTGCATAAGCAGATTCCACCCTAGCTTGACCATTTCCGCCGTCGGTTGGCTAATCGTCGTGATGGAAGGGCGCAGGGCCACCATCCAGTCGGCGTCGTCGAACCCAATTAGCGAGATGTCGCGCGGCATTTTGAGATCGAGTGCATGGATTGCCTTGATTGCACAGAGCGCTGCGACACTGCTGGCTGCGAAAAGCGCAGTCGGCCGATCGGGCCGTTGAAGCTCCTGGTCGATCGCGCGGCGCAAGCCGTCGGCCGAAGGACCGCCCACTAATATTCGCGGGCTTATTGAAATGCGCGCTTCCTCGAGTGCTCGCGTATGACCCGCGACGCGATCGCGCATGGTACCCAAGTCTAAAGTTGGCACCATGACGGCAATCCGCTCATGATTGAGACGGAGCAAATGCTGGGTGGCGGCATAACCACCGCCTTCTCCATCCGTTCCGATGGTATCTACCCCGGCCAAGTCGAGTCCCCGGTCCAGGACGACCAACGGAGGCAGCAACACCTCGTTCAAGGCGGTCGTCAAGAGCGATGTGTCGGAGGCCGGAATCACGATCAGGCCATCGATTTGCCGAGACAACAAGGCTTGCACGCGCTGCCGCTCACGCTCGACGCTCTCTCTGCTTGTCACCACGGCGAAGTCATACCCGGTGTCTGAAGCGAACTCCTCGAAATCGTACGCTATGGCGGCGAAAAAGCTGTTGATGATGTCTGGAATAACGAGTCCAATCAGGCGGCTGCGCCGGCTGCGCAGACTGGAAGCGAGGCTGTTGCGCCGATAAGCGAGCGTTTCCACCGCCTCCAACACCCGCCTTCGGCTGTCGGGGCCCACGCGACCGCTTCCATTGAGCACATTGGAGACGGTCGCAATGGAGACGCCGGCGTGGTCCGCGACGCTTTGGATGGTCACTCGCTTTATCCGGTGAGGACTCATGCTACGGAAGACGGGATGCCGTACGATCGGCTACGGATTTCAAGTGGAAACAGAGGCTGCGGGTCAGATAGAATAGCGATGGGTACCGACATCAATGGCTGATAAATAAAAAGGAATTCCAGGGCAAACATACGTTCCCAGCGGAAGTGATGAAACGTTATATCACGTCCTAACCTAAATCATCCTCGTGTTTTGGCTGCTCGGCTTGGGAGGAAGCTGCGGCCCAGAAAAATCATCCCAAACAGTCCTTAACTTCGCGCCATTCAGGTCACGCGGCTTGACTGGGGGAAGAGTGTGGAAGCCGCGCAAACCGATTGACACCCCCGGGGAGAGAAAGTATTCTTTTTGGTTAAACGTTTTATCTACGTTAACCAACGACCCACCCTATGTTCCCCCAATTCCGGACCGAGATGACGCCGTCCAACGGCGAGAGAAACCTACGCGCGGATTTCGCGCGGATTAGTGGAGATGTGCCATTGACCCTGCGCCTGCCAAGGCGCGACGCAGGCGTTCGTCAATTTCTTCTGCCAGTTTGCTGCAGCGTGCGGGAGGAAACAAAATGAAATTCCTGAAAAAATTCGCCTTGCTTGCCGGTGCTGTATTGGTCTTTGCGACCTTCAATCCTGCCACGGCTGCAGAAAAGCATCTGACCATCTTGTTCGCAATACCCGATTTGGCTTTCCCGTTTTTCGTGCACATGGCGGACCAAGCCAAAGACGAAGCAAAAAAGACCGGCGACATCGATATTATTGTGTCTGATGGCCAGCGCAGTTCGACCAAGGAGACTGCGGACGTTGAGGCAGCGATCACTAAAGGCGTCAACGGCATCATCATCTCCCCGAACGACGTCGATGCTTTGGCACCCGCGATTCAGGAAGCGGTCGATGCAAAGATTCCGATTGTGACCGTCGACCGGCGCGTCAACAAGGTCCCGGGCATCCTGGCGCATGTCGGCGCCGACAATGTTAAAGGCGGCGAAGCGCAAGGCCAGTTGATCGAGAAGCTGTTTCCGAACGGCGCCACCGTAATGAACCTTCAGGGCCAGTCCGGTGCCAGCCCCGCCATTGACCGCAACAAGGGGTTGCACAATGTCCTCGATCAGGCCAAGGACAAATATAAATTCGTCTTCGAAGACACCGCCGGTTTCGATCGCGCGAAGGGCCTCGCAATGACTGAGTCGGCCCTCGCAGGCATGGCGACGCCACCGGACGTCATCGTCGCCGCGAACGATGACATGGCGCTGGGAGCGCTAGAGGCTCTGAAGGCCCGCAACCTCCTTGGCAAAGTGAAGCTGATCGGCTTCGACGCTTTGCCCGAGGCCCTGGGACAGATCAAAGCCGGCAACATGACTGCCACGATCGAGCAGCTGCCGGGTGGCCAGGTACGCGGGGCACTCCAAGCGTTGGTAGCACTTCTTCGCGATGGCAAAAAGCCGGACCAGCAGGTGACGCTGCTTACTCCGATTGCGATCACGAGCGAGAACCTGGATAAGGCCGAACGGCTGAACGAGGTGAAATAGACCTCAGATTTCGGCATAAAGCGGCGACGCTTGGTCGGTGGCGCAGTCGAACGAGATCAGCCTGCGCCATCTCCGCTCTATATTTACTCCTCGCGGCAAATCAATGACAGAACCGCTCCTACGCATGACCTCGATCGCCAAGCGATTTCCTGGCGTCCAGGCACTCGACGATGCCGGCCTCGAAGTGATGCCCGGCGAGATCCATGCACTGCTCGGCGAGAATGGCGCCGGCAAATCGACGCTGATCAAGATCCTCTCCGGCGCGCAGCAACCGGACAGCGGCACGATTGAATTCGGCGGACAGAGGGTGACGATGTCCTCGCCGCACGACGCGCAGCGCCGCGGCATCGTTACCATCTACCAGGAGTTCACCCTGGCGCCGAACATGACCATCGCCGAAAACGTCTTTATCGGGCGCGAGCCCGGTCTGGGCGTTTTCGTGAACTGGCGGAAAATGGCGGCCGAGACGCGCGCCATCACCGCCCGGCTCGGCCTCCAATTGCGGCCGATGTCCATCGTCCGCGAACTGCGCGTCGCCGAGCAGCAGATGGTCGAGATCGCACGGGCGCTGTCGATGAAGTCGCGGCTGATCGTCATGGATGAGCCAACCTCGGCACTCTCGTCAAGCGAGGTCGAGAAGCTCTTTCGTATCGTGCGCACCCTCAAGGCGCAGGGCCTCAGCATCATTTTCGTGACCCACCGCCTCGAAGAGGTCATGCAGATCTGTGACCGCTACACCGTGCTCCGCGACGGCCGCCTGGTCGGCAGCGGCTCCATTGCCGACGCGACTATCGATGGCATCATCCGGCTCATCGTTGGCCGTCAAGTGAACGCGCTTTTTGCGCGTCGCGAGAGGGCAGTCGTGGGCGACGTCGTACTCAGCGTCGAAGGTTTGAGCCGACAGGGCAACGCCCAGGACCAGAATGCGACCGTGCTTGCCGATGTTGGCCTGGAAGTGCGCCGGGGCGAGATCCTCGGCATCGCCGGGCTAGTGGGCGCCGGCCGCACCGAAATGGCGCGAGCGGTGTTCGGTGCTGATCCGTTCGATTCCGGGCAGGTCATCATCGACGGCCGCGAGGTCACTATCCGCTCGCCCCAAGACGCGATCCGCCACGGGATCGGCTTGGTCCCAGAAGATCGCAAGCAGCAGGCATTGTTCCTGGCGCTAGCCGTGCGGGCCAATCTCAGCATGGCCTCGCACATGTTGATCACGCGCTGGGGCATATTCATGGACGAAGCCGCCGAGCGTGCCATGGTCGAGGAATACCGCAAGAAGCTCAACATCCGCATGGCGAGCCCGGAACAGTCGATCGCCAGTCTTTCGGGCGGTAACCAGCAGAAGGTCACGCTCGCGCGCTGGCTGGCGCTGGGACCGAAGGTGCTCATCGTCGACGAACCGACGCGCGGTATCGATATAGGCGCCAAGGTCGAGGTCCATAACCTCCTCTTCGAACTGGCACGGTCGGGTATCGCGGTGATTGCCATCTCCTCGGAACTGCCCGAAGTCCTGGCGATCAGCGATCGCGTTGTCACCATGCGCGAAGGCCGGGTCACCGGCGAGATCAAGAGCGAGGATGCCAATGAGGAGATCCTGATGTCGATGATGACACTGAGCGCGAAGGCGGCCTAGAGAGCGGGAAGGAGAGAATGACCCAGGACCCGCACCCAGACAAACCGATCCCTGCCAGGATCGACGTCATCGGTTTTCTCGCCAGGTTCGCGCCGCTCATCTTCCTGATCGTGCTGATGGCCGCATTCGCCGTAGGCGAACCGCGCTTCCTCACGCCGCTCAACCTTTTCAACGTCCTCCGCCAAGTGTCGATCTACGGGCTGCTCGCTGTCGGCATGACCTTCGTCATCCTCACCGCGGGCATCGACCTCTCGATTGGCTCGCTGGTCGCCTTTGCCGGGTTGGTCGCGGCGGCGGTGTCGAAGGGCGGCATCTCCAATCGCTTTACCGTCGGCGCAGGCCAGGAGGCGGCAAGTTACGGCTGGTATCTCGCTGCCCTCGCCGCGATCGCGGTCGGGCTTGCCGGCGGGTTTCTTCAGGGCTTTGCGATCACCCGGCTGAAGGTGCCTCCGTTTGTGGTCACGCTCGGGGGCATGTCCGCGTTCCGGGGCGCCGCGCTTCTTTTCGCCGCGGGCGGCCCGATCAGCGGCTTCGAACCGGATTTCGTCTGGATGGGCCAGGGTCGCATCCTCGGCCAGGTACCGGTGCCGGTGGTCATTTTCCTCGCCTTTGCCGTGCTTGCCCACATCGTGCTCCGTTACACGCGATACGGCCGCCAGGTCTATGCCGTAGGCGGCAACCCGGAAGCGGCACGGCTATCGGGATTGAACGTGCGCACCGTAACCACCAGCGTGTATGTGATCATGGGATTCTTTGCTGGGCTTGGTGCCTTCGTACTGGCGGCGCGGCTGAACTCGGCCGAAGCGGTCGCCGGAACCGGCTACGAACTCACGGTCATCGCCTCCGTGGTCATCGGCGGGACCAGCCTGTTTGGCGGCGTCGGCACAATCTTCGGCACGGTGATCGGCACGATCCTCATCGGTGTTCTGCTCAACGGACTCGTGCTGATGAACGTTTCCGCCTACATCCAGCAGATCATAATCGGCATCATCATCGTTCTTGCGGTGGCCTTCGATACTTTCGCCAAATCGCGTCGCCGGGCATCCTGATTGCGGTTTTTTTCTCAGGCGCAGGCAACCACCAAACTCTGGCCAAACGAAATAACTCCGGAGACACCTTTTAACCATATGACGCGCTTAACGATTAGTGAAGATCCCGGAGAAGAGTTCACGGTACGGGGATATAACACCGTCATTGACGCAGACGACGATGAGATCGTCTTTTACAGCGATATCACCAAAGTGCACGTGGTGCCTGAAAGAGCAACTTTCACCATTCAAGTACTTACGCCGAACTTTGTCTTGGAAATGGATTTCGCGGACGCTGACAGGATTCGCGAAGCTTTAGATTTATTCGAAGCAAAAAAGGTTTTAGAAGTCGATTTTGAGGCGCAAAAGTCCGTTCGCATCATGCCCTCGAACTCGGAGCCAACCGCAGTATGAAATGCGCTTCTTGGGCAGCCCGCTTCGATCAAATCTTTAGTAAGTAAGGCGTCCCGCCTTACCCTTCCTAAATCGTTCTCGGTAGGTACAATGCCCGGGTAATGCGGGACGCTTGGGTTGCGGAAGAGGGGTAATGCGGGACGCTTGGGTTGCTACTAGATCGATGGTGGCTAGAGTGCATGCCCTGCGATTCTTCCATCAATGAAGAGTCCAAAGCCGAAAATCATCTCCGATGTTAAGGCATGGGTCTTGATTGTAGACCAAGTCAAGGCGGCCGTCCTTTAGGGCACCGCTAAACGGTTTGGTCTCCCCAAAGGCCAAGGTATTAAATGATCCCCGATATTTCCGGTTGATTTGAACGATCACCTGATACTGACCGCTTCGTTTCTCGATCGCTGTAACCTTGGCGGGAATTGGTGTCATGATTGACAGATGGCGGCCTTCGGCCACGTGTAAAGGCACGGCGCCTTCGACGAATTCCATTCATCGAAAAGATCGAAAAGGCACACCAAGAGGTCTGCCGCAGCCATCTTGTGACCGCCGAATGCCCGGCAAGACCTTTTATGGGTCCAGGCGAGATTACTTCTTTACCCCTAGAATTGCGTCCTTTGCCGCCTTGGCGACACGGAATTTGATCACCGTTTTGGCTGGAATTTTTATCTTCTGTTGCGTCTTGGGATTAAAGCCCGTACGTGCCTTCCTCTTCTGCTTTACCAGCTTGCCAAAACCAGGCAGAACGAATTCACCGGTCTTTTTGGTCTCTTTGTAGGCGAGCGCGCTCAGCGTCTCCAGGAATACTCCAGCGGTTCGTTTGTTGGTTTCGGTGGCAGCAGCGAGTTCTACTTGAAGTTCAGTTTTGGTCATGTCTAGCCGTTGCTTATGGCAGCGGAATGGCTCCATTTCAAGAGAATCGCTCAAACTTTCATTATTGGCTGGCAATCCTTTGATTTAGTCTGCGCTGTGATAGCCGACGGCGTAGCAGTAGAAATAGCGCCGGATCGTCTTACCATTCTTTTTAAACGTCCCTGCCTCGACCGGGCCCAGGTGCTCCACGTGGCGCAAGACTGAACTGCGAGTCAGATCATCGGCATCAAAGCTGACCAGGAGCAGCGTGCGGCCGTCTTGCGATTTATTCGGAAACCACCATTCGTACATCAGGCTCGACCCTCCGAAGAGATTGGGGCCTGCCGTTTTGTGCGCCCCGTCACCGTCTGGATCGTAGAAGGCGAGTTCGCTGGAGATGAAATTGCGCTGCATTCCGACGACGAGCGGTTCTTGATGGGTTTCTCGCTCCAATTCTTTTTCAAGCTCACTAACCTGGTGGCCCAGGTTGTGCCAGCCGACTGGCACTAGCTGAATCTGCTCGCTGTACCCAATGCCAGGGAGCCCGAGAACGAGGTAATGCAGTCCAGCGGCGTAGAACACCACAACGACCAAAATCGTTGGCATCCACACGGCATGGAGCAACCGGGGCAGCCAGCGAGCAGTTGGCCATGTCCAAATCGAACGCGCGATCGGAGCCAGTGCGGCCGCCCACAGCGGACCAGTCCAGTTAAGTTGCACGCGATGGCGCAAACTGAATATCACAAAGACCGCCAGCGGCACGAGGGTGAAGACTTGAACGAAAAGCAAGCGCCGCTTAACCGTTCCATCGTTCGCGGGCGCTATTGCTTCGCTCCGAAAAAGGATCAGCAAAGCCGCGAGTAGACCCGTTGGAGTAAGCAACACAAGAGCGGAGGCGGCCAGCTCGTGCAGCGAGAATTGCGAGTGGGCAGATATTCGCCGCGCACTCTGGAACCCAAAGGATGCCCACCCGTGCTTAAAATTCCAGTAAATCACCGGTGAGAAAATCAGCGTCGCAACGAGGATCGCTGCATACGGTTCCCACCGCAGAAGCCAGCGACGCGATCGCGCATCGAGCAACAAGAACAGCAGCATCGCCGGACCGAGCAGGCCGATCGAATACTTCGAAATCATGCCAAAACCGATACAGGCGCCCAGACCCCACCAGGCGGCGCGGCGTTCGCTGATGAGCGCACGCGAAGCGAAATAGAGAGCTCCCGACCAGCAGGCAACCAGCGGCGCATCAGGCGTCATCAGAAATCCGACGGAGAAAAAGAACGGCAACACCTGCACGAGCAGCACCGACACCAGTGCGCTCAATTTGTCGAAAAGGCTGTACGTAAGCCGATAGACAAAAAACGAGGTCGCAATCCAGCAGCAGAATGCCCCAATGCGTACCCCGAACTCATTCTGCCCAAAAACGGTGGTGCCAAACCAGATGAGCCATGCGACCATCGGTGGGTGGTCGAGATAGCCGATATCAAGGTGTTGCGAGTAATTCCAATAGTAGGCTTCCTCGGGGAGCAGCTCGGCCTGCCCAAGATAGATGAGCCGCAGCGCGAACACGTAGCCTACGATTGCGACAACTAACTTGCGCCAGCGCAACTCCGGATCGCCGTCCGCCTCCCACAGCCGGACGAGAAACACCACGGCTCCGACCATTGCGAGAATACCGACGACAGCCGCAGGAAACATCGCCACCTGCGGCGCCCAGCCCCAATTCTTGACCAGCAGCGATAAAACTCCGCCGCGCAAGAACAGCGCCAAAAGTCCCGCCAGGCCGAACTGCCCGTGCAGCCACGGCGCGTGCCGCTGTCGATTCTCAGCGGCATGAGCAAATGCGGGCCGCGCCAGGAAAAAGTAGATCACTGCAACAGCCGCCGGGAAACTGATCATGTGCGCCGCGCCCAGATCCAGCCCGGATGACAGGGAGAGCTGAAAGAGAGAAAGATCAACTACCAACGCAGCGATGACCGCGAGAAAAGCCCATCGCTGATTCTCCAACGCTGACCCAAATTGCGCGTTTTTAAGATTCCATCGGGATTTCATGCGGGCTGGCGGGCGATTGCAGTGACTATAGGTCACCGTTCGGCGTTCGGCGTTTGGCGTTCGGCGGCGCAGTCAGGACATCGGTAACACTGTCACTGTTTTAGTTCATGTTTTGATTCTGTCATCTCCGAACTGAATACCGGGCAACAAAATGGCGAACAGGCTCATCCATAAGTGCCCGGGCCGGTGGGTTGCGAGAATGCCTGGCACAGGTACACCACGTCGCAGCAGCACGCCGGCCCGGAAAAAGGTTCGGCGACTGCCGGATGGGTATGTCTTGAACCTATTGTCTTACCTATGTCCTGAACCTGCCCCGGCTTCCGCGGACTGGCAGAGGAAGCCAAAACCCGCGGCGTCGACTTCCAACGCCGCTACTCACGAAAGCACTTTGTTGAAGACAGAGACGAAGTCCGACATGCTGAACGGTTTTGAGAGAAATGCTCTGAATCCCAGTTGCTCGGCTTTCTCGAAGAGGTCACCATCCGCATAACCGCTGCACAAGATCACCCGGGCAGTCGGGTCCGCTTCCAAAAGGAGTTTCAACGCCTCTTCGCCACTGAGCCCGTTGGGAATTGTCGCATCGAGTAAAACCGCTGCGAAAGGGTTGCCATCTGCTTTCGCCCGAATGTATTCATTGCAACCCTCGAGACCATCTTGCACCGAAGCGCACTCGTACCCGAGATTGTTTAGCATCGAGCTTACAACGCTTAAGATCATCTCCTCGTCATCAATGACCAGGATCCGTCCGGTGGTTTTAACGACTGGAGGGGGCGGCGAGGCGACCGGCGGCTCGGGCCGGTGCGCTGCAGCCGGCAGCATCAATGAAACAATCGTCCCGCAGCCAACCAGCGACTCGATCGCGACACTGCCGCCATGCTGTTGCATGATCGACTTGACGGTGGCAAGACCCAGGCCGCTGCCGCCCGGCTTAGTCGTAAAACAAGCCTCAAAAATCCTGTCGCGAATGTTTTCAGGGATCCCCGTACCGGTGTCTTCGATCTCGATTCTGACGTACCGCCCGGCGGAAAGCCCGGACGACTCCGGAATATTCACCACATTCTCGGCGCGCACCAAAAGCCTACCTCGCTCCGGAGTGGCTTCGCAGGCGTTAATCACCACATTCTCGATTACCTGCGTAAGCTGAACCGGATCACCAACGACCGGATACAAATCCCGCTGAAAGGCAAACTGGGATTTGAGCTTCGACCCGCTAAGAGCAAGAAGGACGGCATGAGTGAGAATTTCCGCAACATCGAGAGGCTGTTTAATCGGCGCACCGCCTTTGGAGAAAGTGAGCAGGCGTCTGGACAAGTTGGTGGCACGCTTGGCGCCTTGGCTCGCGTCCTCGAGGTACTTCGGCAACCGTTCATCGAAGGTCGTCAAGGAAGCCGCCAAATCCAGATTGGTAATGATCACCTGAAGGATGTTGTTGAGATCGTGAGCGATACCACCAGCGAGCGTTCCGATGAGTTCGAGTCGCTGGATGCGGAATTGGGCCTCCATTTGCCTCTTTTCGGTGATGTCAGTGTCAATCACCAGGATCGAGCTCGGATTTCCTTGGCCGTCTCGCAAGAGGGTCCACCGGCTGTCGACAATCACCTCTCGTCCGCCTTTGGTTCGTTTGCGTACCTCTCCTAACCAGCTGCCTTCTTCCAGGAGGATCTTTTTTGCAGCCTCGAACGAGGCGCGATCTTCATATCCAATTTTCTGAAGATCGCTGTTCATAGCCTCCCTGGCAGTCCAATCGTAGAGCTGTTCGGCACCTTTGTTCCAGTATCGAATCTTTTCATCCAAGCTGCGGACAAAGATGGCGTCGTGGGCGAGTTCGAGCAGGTTGGCTTGTTCCTGGATTTTCTCCTCCGACCGTTTGCGTTCAGTGATGTCGACCACCACGACGCGAAACTCCTGGCCATTGCCAGAGCTCCTCGCCTCGATGCGCGCGTAAAACGGGGGTTTTCCCTCTCTCAGGAGCATGACTTCGCAGGTTTCTCGCGACTGACTCGCCAAAACCTTCGCGGCGAAGGCCCGGAAAAGAGCGCGGGAATTCTCGGCAACAAAAATCCCGAAGCGACGGTTCACCAACCGAGAACGATCCACCCCAAGCAGCGCCGAGCCAGTCAGGTTCGCCTGTCGGATCGTCCCCTCGCGGTCCAGGGTGAAATAACCCGACGGCGCAAATTCGTAGAGGTCGGTGTAGCGTTCCAGCGCCATCTCCGTCTCTGCCCGCGCCTGCTCGAGTTGCTCGTTCTGCATCTCCAACTCGATCTGATGAATCTGCAGTTCCTGAACCAGCCGCTGCATGTCAAGCGCCGTCCTCAACTCCCCGCCTGGCGAACGCTGATTTTTTTGCTTTTCGCGTAGCCGCGCTTCCGCTCGGCGACGCAGTTCGGCGGCTTCTGATGGATTAGACGATGTCATTTTCGTGGCGGAGCCACCTTCGTTTCTCCAGATCCGGGCGTTATTGCGCCGTCCTTTTCGAGATGTCCCTGGTGTTCGAGTTTCAGCCCTTGTTCACCGATTTGTTTGTACAAACCGGCTTGTGTCTTCCGTAATTCTGCCTCCAGGGTCTTGGAAATGGTGATGTCCACAAAAGTGATAACCACGCCGTCAATCATGTTCTCCAGCGTGCGGTAGGGCATGATGCGCATCAAAAACCAGTGCCCGTCCCGGCTGGTGACCTGTTGCTCGTAGGAGACCAACGTTCGCAGCACCTCCCGCGCGTGGTCCGGCAGTTTCGAGTAGAGCAGGTCGGTGGCGATGTCCGTAATCGGCCGGCCCACGTCGCCGCGCATCAGCTTGAAGATTCTGTTCGATCCACTCGTGAAGAGCCGCACATTGAGCTCACTGTCGAGGAACAACGTGGTCAGCTCCGTGCTGTCAAGCAGGTTCTTCATGTCGTTGTTCAGCCGGGACAGGTCGTTCACCTTGACATTTAGCTCGTGGTTGAGCATCTGCAGTTCCTCGTTCGTTGATTGCAGCTCCTCGTTCATCGACTGCATCTCTTCGTTGGCACATCTGGCTTCTTCCTGGAAAATCTGCATCTCGTCGCGAGTGATCCTCCCCTCTTGGCGGGCTTGCTCGAGTTCCCTCTCCATCTGGACCAGCACCGCGGCAGAGGTCCGTTTTCCTTTGCCCGATAGCTTCGCTGCGGGCGATGCTGGGACCTCTGTAAAAACGACCATCACCGACCCGCGGAGCGCCTTAGGCTCCTCGATAGCCTGGACCGTGATGTCCACGGTCTGCATCTCACCGTTTGTTCTTATGGCAACGTTCTTGAGGGTGATCGCGTCTTTTTGCTGGAGCGCCTTCTGAAATGCGCCGTCCAATTCATAACGCAGACCCTCGCGAGCCATGGCAAAGATGTTCCAGTTCACTTTGCCCGCTGCCGGCTCCAGATATTTTCCTGTCCGCCCGCTGATGTAGAGAATGTCGCCCTTGTCGTTGACCAGGACGGCCGCCGGGGAATACTTTTGCAACAGCAATTGATCCGCCAGCGACTGGAGATTAGCCGCTGGTTTTGGCGCCTTCGGCGGTTGCGGCGCCTGCAACACCGGCACAAACGCCGAAGAAAACTTGACCGACTTCGTTCGCAAGTGGGAGTCGATCCGCCGGTAAAGCCGCGCTTTGTCGTCCAGCATCACAAAGAGATCACTAAACTCTCCGATGGTTTCCGACTTCCCCAGCAAAAGAATGCCGCCAGGATTCAGGCTATAGTGAAAAAGCGGTAGGAGTTTTTTCTGCAATTCCGCCGAGATGTAAATGAGCAGGTTCCGGCAGCTCACGAGATCCATCTTGGTGAACGGCGGATCCATGATGAGGTTCTGTGGCGCAAAGATCACCATCTCCCGGATCGACTTTGTGATCTGGTAGCCGTGCTCGACGTGGATAAAGAACCTGTTCAATCGCTCTGGCGAAACGTCCGCCACGATGTTGGGTGGGAAAACGGCCGCGCGAGCTTTCTCGATGGCATCCCCGTCCAGGTCAGTGGCGAAGATCTGGAGCGAGAAGTTTTGCGCTGGCTTGAGTCGCTCGACCGCCTCCTTGAAAACGATGGCCAACGAATAGGCTTCCTCGCCGCTCGCACAGCCGATCACCCAGGCCCGCAACGTTTGTGTCGGTGCCTGGACTTTCAGAATCGCCGGGATAATCTCGGTTTTCAGTTTGTCCCAGATCGGCGGGTCGCGGAAAAAGCTCGTCACCCCGATTAAGAGTTCTTTGAACAGCAACCCCACTTCCTGAGGATTCTCCTGCAGAAACCGGACGTAGGTCGCGATCTTGTCGATCTGATGGATGCCCATGCGCCGCTCAATTCGGCGATAGACAGCGACGTTCTTATAGAGGGAGAAATCGTGGCCGGTCTGATCCCGCAAAAGGATCAGAATCTTTTCGAGGCCGCTACGGGCTTTATCCGCCTGGGCCAGTCCAGACTTGGCGAGCGGCGGCGCGTGCTGAAGATAAGCGATGATTTTTCCGGGCAACGCCTCCACCGGGGCGACAAAGTCGGCCAACCCAGCGCCGATCGCACTTTTGGGCATACCGTCGCATTTGGCCGAAGCTGGCTCCTGGACGAAGGTGGCTCCTCCTTTTTCCTTGATGGCCCGCAGGCCCAGCGCACCGTCGGAACCCATCCCCGAAAGGATGACGCCCACGCTGCGCTCCTGTTGGTCATCCGCCAGCGAGCGGAAGAAGAAATCAATCGGCAAGTGCAGACCGTGAAGCGCGATGCGATCCAGAAGGTGCAGAACGCCGTGGAGGATGGACATCTCCTTATTCGGAGGAATCACATAAACGCAGGCCGCGTGAAGAATGGTCCGGTCCTTGACTTGAATGACCTTCATGGCGGTGGCGCGCTGGAGCAGTTCCACCATAAAGTCCTTCTGCGTCGGCTCCAGGTGCTGAACAATCACAAAGGCTACACCGCAGTCCGCCGGAACGTTCCGCAAGAACGCGTCCAGTGCCTCCAGCCCGCCGGCAGAGGCGCCTATACCAACGATGGGGAGGAGGCGGTCCGCGCTCCGCGCGTTTTCCGGCGGCGGTGGACGCTCTGTCTTCGCGCGGCGCTTCTTTCCTGTTTTTCTCACTAGCGTCAATGGCACCGTCTTACCCACGGCACACTCTATCAAAGGCGAACTCAGAAAATACAGCAATATGCATCATTTTACAGTGGAATTGATTATCCCAGTATTACTTGCATTTAGGCTCGCTGTTGCATTGCAATCAGTGCTTCTATGTGAGCAAAAGCCTTCGCCTTCCATCGGCCTCGCCCCGGGAACCGCCCTCTTTGATTCTCTAGACGAGATTGGGCCCTGGCTAGAAAATGCAGGAATCACAGCGTCCGAAGGGCCCGGAGTTCTCTGGGGATTCGAATCACCGGCCCAGAACCGAAAAGCGACCACCTAACAACCACATCACCTTGAGCCAGAGCGTCTAGTAAAAGCCCTCCTTGAGCTTCGCAGTCCGTTTAGGCAAAAGCCTGCTCTAGTTTTTCCAGGAAGAAGGTGCGTTCCATCAGCAGGCCATGCCTGCTGGTTAAGCGTGCACTTAACACTCGAGGGGTCCATGTTTCGGGAGGGAGAATCTTATTTTCGCCGCTCACGATAAAGTTGGAAAAGGAACAAATCTCCATTTCAGTCTCCGCCAATCTGTAATTACGATGTTTATTATAACCTCGATGGGCGAATGTCCCGGAGGGACAGCACGATAGTAGCCTGGCATGAAGTGCCTGGAATCATGAGGAAAATAGCCCGTCTAGCCGATTGAACCGATCTCAGCTTAGATCAGGTCGAACATCATCGGACCCGAACTTTTCAACAGGAATACCTGGCGTTTCTGATGCGGCACGAGCATTCGACGCGCTGTCGCTTGCTCATGCCGGGGCTCAGTTTCGACGACAAATATGCTCGTCGCTCGAGCCTTGAAAATCGGCCAAATCGCCGACGGCGGTATGCCTCCCACTTATGAGACGATGCACTAGAAGGG
>Ga0210396_10003829_pt1 | contig 14890 bp, 15 predicted proteins | sample IncBWH17OmetaG_FD_155466 | JGI IMG/M metagenome (GOLD analysis project Ga0210396, IMG submission 155466) | Forest soil microbial communities from Barre Woods Harvard Forest LTER site, Petersham, Massachusetts, United States - Inc-BW-H-17-O ... | reverse complement strand
GCATTGCAGAGTGAGTATTCGCTTTGGACCCGTGATGTGGAAACCAATGGAGTACTGGCCACGTGTCGGGAACTCGGTGTCGCGTTTGTCCCCTACAGTCCTTTAGGGCGCGGCTTTTTGACCGGGTCGATTCAAAAGCTTTCCGATCTCGATCCGAGCGATTGGCGTTTAACCAATCCTCGTTTCGCTCAGGAGGTGTTTGAGGCTAACCTGAAACTCGCAGAGGCCGTGAAAAAGCTGGCCGCCAAGAAAAATTGTACACCAGCCCAATTCGCTTTGGCCTGGGTTCTAGCTCAGGGGAACGATATGATTCCAATCCCTGGTACGAAGCGACTGAAGTATCTGGACGACAATATGGGAGCGCTAGCCGTGCAGCTGACTGAGGCCGATCTGAAGGAGACAAAAGAGACCTTCGGCGAGCTGAAAGTCGCCGGGGAACGGTATACGCCTGAGATGATGACGATGGTGCACCGCTAATCGGAATGTGAGATTCATTGCCTGGTAGGGCGAAAAACTCGGCGCGGTGATCGCGTGGCTAACCGCGAAGATATTGCCGCGCCGGTTTTGAGCCGTTGATGTCTCGCCTAAACGACGTCCGGCGCGGGATCACCCTAAGAGCAACAACGTCCCCGGGCGCGCCGAGTTTTTCGCCCTACCGGGGCTACCACGGCGAATCGGGAAACCGATTCGCCATTTGGGCGTTTCCACCTAATTCGGCTAGGTGGATGAAGTACAAACCAATGCCGGCTGCCCCTTGCATCAAGCCTGTTTGAGCCTGCACGTTGTCCGGTTCAATGCGGTTTTCCGCTTGGATCCATTTTAGGCCGGACGCATCCGTTGCCGCGCGGCTTTTCAAGTATTCTCCGATTCGAATCGCAAAAGCGCGATCGCTGGCGGCCTTTGTTAACCGGTAACGCGCCAGAAAAAATTCTCCGATCGCGACCGCTCCACAACAGCGACTGATATTATTCCAGTAGCCTGGGGTTTGCTTTTCCGGAATCCCCGATTGAAGCAGCGATTCGGCTGAAGCATTCGCGAACGTTTTCCACTGCGGGTCGTTGGTGACAGCAAACAGCTCATAGAAAAATTGGTTAGTGCCAGCGGGTCCATGGCACCAGCCCAGGTAAAAAAGATCGTTTTGCTCAGGTAATTCGTGAGGCAGGAGGCAACGCGTCGAAGGATTCAACGAGGCTATCGAGTTCAGATAGTTGGCGCCGTCGATCGCAGCATCCAGAAAACGCTTTTCACCGGTCTGTTCGTAGAGCTTCAACAGAAAATAAGCAATCCCAGCGGTGCCGTGGGAGAAATTGGGATATTGCTTTTCTGCCCCGATTTTGTGCAACCAGTAGCGGCCGTGAGGAGTGGGAACGGATCTTGACAGTAGATCGATGCCAGCTTGAACAGCGAGGTTGATTAGTTCGGGTCGACGCAGTTCCTGACCGAGCGACAAGAGAGTCAGACCAATACCCGCCGAGCCGCTAATGATGTCGTTCTCATCGTTCCAACGGACACCCTCGTTCGCTGGTTTCTTAGCGCCCGCGACTAAGTCATCGATCGCCTTGGAACAAACCGCCGCAGCGTCCCGATTTTCCGAGAGCTGGGCGAGCGAAAAAGCGATCCCAGCCACGCCTTCATACAGCCCATAAAGTTTCACGTTTGGAAGATTCTCGTCGAGAAAACGGATGCCCCGCTGCATAGCTTCCGCATACTCTTCCCGTCCGGCGGCACGATTCAGTTCGTGGAGAAACACCAGGGTTCCGGCGTTTCCGTAATAGAGATCGCATTTTTCCTCGATAGGAAGATCTGCTCGGCTTGGCCAATAGCCGGCCTTTGGTGTTTCATCCACTTCTCGCGACAAAATCCAACTCGCGGCTTGGGTAGCGATATTCAGATAAGTAAGGTCGGAAGCAGCTTGTAATGAAGGCACAACGGAAATCGGCCACAAGAACAACGAAAATATTATGGGGCGCATCGGTGCGGATCACAAAACCGAACGGAACAATTACGGAACTTTAATCTTGAGAGCCAGTTATTCCTAATCTCGGTCGAGCAGGATAGGCGCGTATGACAGAACAAATGCAATCCTTTCATATTCGCTATTCCGTTGGCAGGGCCTCCCTGGTGGCCAATGAATCGCTCGCAGTCGAGCGCGATAGGCTAGCCGCCGCCGCAGTCAGCGTGTCACGGTAACGTTACTTGACACCCTTGATGCTGGACCTATCAAATAGGCCGTTGCCGCAATCACGGATGATTTGTTACTCGAACTTATCGTGTTCAAAAGGGTGTGATTGTCCAACTCGATCTCGGTTTGGAAGGTTACGGCATTAGGTTAAGCTAATATTATTTGTTGACACTAAGTCGGCGCGCCTCTTATACCTTCCCATGATCAACGCCGCGAGATTTTCCTTTCAGCTAGGGATCCTCTCAGCCGTCATGATTGCGTTCACCTTCACGGCCAGGGCACAGGATAACTCGCTACAAACTCCCGATAGCGACGACGGCAAAACGCCAGTCCCGCTCGAAAAGAAGGCAGAAGTGTCAGAAACGCCAGAGCAACAAAACTGGGCTATTCACTTCGATGCCGCCGAAGTCTTGCAAGGCCAACCCGGCTTTCATGCGCCTTACAGTGGTACTAACAGCCTTCACCCGGGCGACAACTTCCGGCAGACAACTGATGCCGATATATTTTTGGATGTTCATCTCTGGCCCGGGGGCGAGTTCTATTTCAATGGCGAATATTACCAGGGTTTTGGGCTTGGGCTTACCCATGGCCTCGTCGACTTCTCGAACTCCATGGCCTACAAGGTCGGGAAGTATCGCGGCGATGTGAATATTCCGCATTTGTTCCTCCGACAAACGATTGGTTTCGGAGGAGAACAGGAGCAATTGGAAGCAGATGAGCTCCAGCTTGCCGAGAAAGTCGATATCTCGCGTCTGACGATTCAGGTCGGCAGAATGGCGATCACTGACATTTTCGATAATAACGCCTATGCGCACAATCCGCGAGTCGATTTTCTTAACTGGGGCGCGGTCGATTCAATCGCATTTGACTATCCAGCGGACGCCCTCGGTTACGAAGAAGGCGCTACCATCGAGTTGAACCAGAAAACGTGGGCTCTCCGGTATGGGTGGTTCACTGTCCCGGCTCGCGGCAATGAAAACGCGACCGATGGTCGCTATCTGGAGGCTTGGGACCAAGTGTTGGAATTAGAAGAGCGTTACACGTTGTTTGGTCATCCGGGCAAACTCCGTTTGCTGGGATACCTTGAGCGTGCGCACACCGGCAGCTATCGGGCCGTGACCGACGAACCAAGTCTTAACTTGGACATCACCGCAACTCGCCGGTATCGGTTGACCGAGGGATTCGTGGTCAACATCGAGCAGGAGATTACGCCGGACCTCGGCGCTTTTTTCCGTTTGGGCGTTCACAACCCGAACTACGAGGCCTGGGCATTTTCTGATGCTTCCAGAAGCGTAGAAGCCGGTCTCTCACTCAAGGGTACAGCTTGGAGGCGGCCAAACGACACCGTTGGCTTAGCTAATATGGCAGCTGGAATCGGGCATGCTGCTCAAGAGTATTTCAATGAAGGAGGCCTGGGCATCCTCGCTGGAGACGGCAAACTGCCAAATTACGCTTGGGAAAACGTGGTCGAATTTTATTACAATTTCGAAGTCCACAAAGGGGTTAACGTGACGTTCGATTACCAGTTCGCGGTGAATCCAGCGTTTAACGAAGATCGCGGGCCGATCAATATTCTGGGCGCGCGGATCGATGTGAAATTTTAAGGAGCCGGGAGTCAGAATCCAGGAGCTAGGAGGAACGTCCGCTAAACCGCGATCGGACGATTGACGCGGAGAGTTGCAAGGGTTTTCGCCTAGCACCGAATCGCCACTTCTTGGTGCTCAAATCGCTGCCCCTTCGTTAACTCGATGCAAGACTCTTCGCGCCTCCACGAATTGCCAAATGATCAGTCCGGGTCCGCTGAACAGGGCTTCTCGTGCACGACGGATCAAGGAGAGTGCGAGGGCCACGTCGCCGGAGATTCCCAGGAGGCTACAAATCATGACCATGCCTCCCTCGAATATGCCCAGGCCGGCGGGAACAATGAAAAATACGCTACGGACGCTTTGTCCCGCCGTCTCCACAATCAGAGCGACTGTAAAGCTGGTGTGAACGCCTAGCGCGAAAAGTGCCACCCAAGTTTCAACACAGCCGAGTAACCAGGAGGCAATCCACAATAAGGCACACAGCAGCAGCGCCGGAAGGCGAGAATAGAGCCGACGCACGGTGTCATCAAAACGCGCGCCGCTCTGGATAACTGAGCTCCATTTGGATAAGCTTTTTACCCGCGAGATGATGCCGGTAACTAGCCGGAAGAAGCCAAACCGCTGGACCAGGTAGAATGCGATGACGCCAATCAACGCAATTAACCCGGCAACAAATGTAGGGACATAAAGATTCGCCAGACCGGTTACGCCGGCAATTAAAAGCAGGGCGACTATCGTGACCAGGATTCTCATCATGACACTAACGGTCATGTTAACAATGGCGACGCCGGCGGCCAGAGTAGGGGGGAGTCCGCCGCGAATAGTCGCCAAACGGGCAGTGAGGATATCGCCGCCCAGCCGCGCGGAAGGCAAAAGATCGTTTACAGATCCGCCAACCCACCGGATCCACACGGCAGCGAGAAATCGAGGTCGATCTGGTCCCGGTACCAGGGCTAACCAAGCGGCGCCATCGCTAAACATTCGCGGGACATTGATTACTACGACGATCGGGACTGCCCAGCTGGCAGCGGCAAGAGCGGCCGCGACCCGGGCAGCTCCTTCCCGAAGGATCAGTACTGTCAATAGAGCGGCACCAGCGAACCCCAAAAGGTATCCGATCAACCGGACTTTAGATCCTGTTTTCATGCGCTAACTGGCCCCAAGCTCGTTAGCGAATAGCAAATAGCAAAAGAGAAAAAAAGGGAGTTCAAGGAATGAGTTGGCAAGTGGGTGCACCATGGTAGCCCGGCTTCCCCTCCAGGCCAGGCTACCATCCATGGGTCGCGGGACAGAAGAGCTCCGTTTTTCAACCGTCCGCCAAGCTATCCTAAATCGCCGCTTCGCGGCTAAGCGCTTCGCGCCCAGAACGCCGTCTCGCCCGTTCGCACGCACGCCAATTCGCCAGTGCGCCCTCACGCCGATTTGCTCACCCGCTCCATGAACTCTCGAACTCCTTTTCGTATCTGCTATTTGGTATTACACAGCGCATGAGGCGACCTGCAAAGAGATGAACACTAGACGGCCAATCCCACTTATTGTTGGAATCCTTTTTGGCCTGGTGGCGATCTGGCTGCTGGGTGCTTATCTGCTGGTCCCAATGTGCTGGAAATTTTTTGATTCCCGGCATAAAGCGATAACGAGTGGACCGCGGATTACGACAACCAGTGCAGGCATACATGGTGATCCGCTGAATCTTTCCTTTATCGGCAACGAGAACGATTTGGTATCGGCGATGTTGGCCGCCGGTTGGTACCCGGCGGATCCGATTACTCTTAAGAGCAGCCTGCGCATCGCGGAGAGCACCATTTTTCATCGGCCCTATACCGATGCGCCGGTAAGCAGTCTCTTTCTTTTCGGGCGGAAAGAGGATTTAGCGTTCGAGAAACCGGTGGGCAACGACGCCCGGCGACGTCATCATGTCCGTTTTTGGAAAGTGGCGGCACAAAGCGACTCCGGCAAGCCCTATTGGTTAGGCGCAGTCACCTTCGATCGTAGTGTCGGCCTCAGTCATACGACCGGACAAATCACCCATCATATCGCACCGGATGTCGATACCGAACGAGATGGCCTTATTGCGGATCTCCAGCGAGCCAAGAGGGTTTCAGCAGTCGATTGGGAAGACAACTTTCAAGAGCCCCCTGAAGGACGAAACGGCGGAGGCGATCCTTGGAAGACCGATGGCCGTTTGCCGGTGATTATACTGGCGACCGCGGAGGCTCCATCTCCGAGCCCGACGCAGTGAGCTGCAAGGAGCTCGGAGGCGTCTCAGCGAAACGGCGAAGGTAGACGAAGTGGACCCAGTAGACGTAGTAGACATCCTTCAACTGATGGCCTTAGTGGAGGCTGCGTCCACGCCCGTCCACCGCGTCTACTTTGTCCACTCCATCCACTTTTCGCCATCACGCGCCTTCGTCGGTTCGCTTCGCACCTCCCCGGCGCTCCTTTTTTTCTCCGCAAGTGCTGAAACATTGGGCGTCCACATCCTTAGAAAGGGACAAGATGAATTTGCCAACCAATCTGCTGTTCGATGTTGAAGTGGCCAAAAGCCGGCTACAGGAGGCGTTTAAGCCGTCCATTCTTTCCCGCGACTGGCGGAAGACTGCCAACGATCGGATGGACCAAAGCTCGCCCAAGACCAAGGAAAGTTCTATTCCTTCCTCGTTTCGACTGCCTGAGGTCACCGGCTGCACCGGCGTCAGCTTTCAAGCCATCTGAGCGCTTAGCATCAGGGCATTTTTAAGATACCGGAGTGGCTAAAGGGGCTGGCAGCAACGCCTTGGGTAGTTTGCAAACCATGGTGTAAGCGGGATCGAAGATGTTTCCGAGATCGTATTCAACACATTGTCCGAGGAGAATGCTGGCGCTGACCGTATCCAAGCCATAATCCTCGCTGAGCCAACGTAACATCTCGGTGGTAGCGTGCTGGACCGCTTGATCGAGCGGGCGAGCGTTCCCGACCGTGAGGATATATTTGTCGTTCTCGCCGCGTGGCCAACGAATCCGTTTCCCCTTGATCAGGCGGACGGTAAACTGCACTTCCGTCGAGATTTCTATTCCGGTACCGACAATCTCACCATCGCCTTGAGTGGCGTGACCGTCGCCGACGTGTAGGAGCGCGCCAGGCACAAAAACGGGAAAAAAGACGCTCACGCCGGCAATAAATCCGCGGTAATCCATATTACCGCCATGTTCGGCCGAGGTTTCGGTGGAGATTGTTTGACCCTTCGAAGGAGCTACGCCGAAGCAGCCGAGCATCGGCGCCAACGGTATCGTTAGACTCCCCAGTCTAGTGTCTTCTTTAAGCAACGTGGCAGTGCCGCTCTTGTTATCGATTCGCCAGTCTACCAATCCCCGGTCGGGCAACTCGCGGACATACGCAGGATCTACCACGTTCGGTGCTACGACCGAACGGGTATAACCCAGGGATCGATTTGGGGTGATCCGGTCCAGCACGACCACGAGGGTGTCACCCGGTTCCGCACCCTCGATGTAGAAAGGACCCGTCTGCGGATTCCCTCGCGGCGTGACTGCGGCGTTGGTTGCATCCTTTCCGGCAGCATCAACCGTCGTGGTTACGACGGTATCGCCGCTCGCGATATGCAGCACCGGAGGATGCGAGCCAATCGCAGTGTGATAGTGAGTAGGCTGAAAATGGTGGGTCGCCATGGAGTGATTTCCAGCGGGTTGGGCGCGGGTGCAAGTGAGTATGGGCGTATCGGCGTCAGCGGACTAACTGGACCTCGTGGACTGAGTAGACGTAGTAGACGTCCTTACGGTCGCGGCCGTCGTAGTGGTCGGGTCTACCCCGTCCACTGTGTTTACTTTGTCCACTTACGCCGACACGCCCATTCGCCCACACGCCGTCACGTTTCTTTAGTCTTCCGTTTCCGCGCCGGTTTGACCGGCTTCGAATTCAGAGACCAGCGCCCGAGGCGATAGGTGCGCTCGTAACCGGCGGTACGATTTGCGATGGTTACCGTGAGGGCTCCGCTGGAATCGCATTCGTAACGTTCCTCGATATTCTGAGCGGCGGCTTCCGCAGAATGGACAACCGGCGTTTTTTGGAGGTCGGTTTTACTTGCTAGTCCAGGATCGAACGGGAAACGGATTTCATCCCAAAGCGCGATCTCGCCGCTAGGGACACCCGAAGGCGGGCGATGGCTGCATTCGAGGAAACGGAAATGTCCGACATTGTGAACGGGAGAATAACGCCGGCTCAACGATAAATTCGGCTCGCCGGGTGACGGTAACCTTAGCCCTTTTTCAAATAATGGATCAAAGACGACGCTGGAGCCGCTATAGCCTTCCCGCCAAACACCGAAGTACCGGGAAAGGCGTTCGCTTAGGCGGTAGGTGCCCGGTTGATCGGCTTGGATCGCCAATCCGATGGCGGTTGCCGAACGGGCGTAAGCGGAGCGCCGTACCCGCCGTCCAAATCGCTCCCGCAGCATCCGGGCAACCAAGGGCATTTCACTTCCGCCCCCGGTAATATAGAGAACGTCACACTCAGGACTTAGATCTTCTGCTGCCCGGATCGTTTCTTCTACTGCCGGGCGCGCGGTCTCATAAAAGTCAGCGATCGGGACCTGGACCGGTTGCCAATCTTGGCTCGCATGCTCCAGGTCGACCGTAATCCGGCGGGTATTTGGGTTCAGCGCTTCCTTTTTGAGCCGGCATTCCTCCAGCAGACGAAACCACGCCGAAGCTGGGAGACTATCGACGGCCTTTTGGCTGAGTCCCGCGGCTTCCAGAGCGAGCTCAGCCAGCATCTGGTCGAAGTCATCTCCGCCGATAGTAGGGATTCCTTCGGAAGCAACCACGTGATGCACGTTCTCGTCGAGTTTGACCAGCGATGCGTCAAAGGTCCCGCCGCCCAGGTCGTACACCAGAATTGTCTCCGGGGTGCTCTTGTTTTGCCGCTGGCCGTGCCCGAATTCGATACTGGCTGCACTAGGTTCATTCAGTACACCCAAGACATCGAACCCAGCGTTGCGAAACGATTCCACGGTAAGAAAACGTTGATTGCTGTTGGCATGGGCGGGAACGCCGAGAACAATCTGGGTAGTGTCCCGAGCCGGCGTCTGCAGGTTTGAGCGCTCCCGCAAGGCGACCAATAGAGCGCCCGTGAGGCCGTCAAGCAGGCCGGTCAGTCTCAATTGTTGATCGCCAAGATCGAGCAAAGTTTGCGGGCCGGCGTCCTCCAGCAGCCGTTTTATCGAACGAATTACAGTCCATGATTCGTCGCCTTGTTTATCGTAGGCATCCCACCCATATGAGCGTTCATGGCCTCGAATGGCCACCAACGATGGAAACCAATCTGCGGATGTCCCATCGGGTGCATCGAAGCTAACGAGTGGATAATTACCGCGATCTGCGGCAGCGACTACGATCCGATTTGTACCAAAATCAACGCCTAACTTCACTATCGCTATAGTGTAACAACAGTTGCAGATTCGCTAGGCGTAGACTGCGTTTTTTACAAGTTAGGGCGCTTCGCGAATAACAAATAGCAAATAGAATATAGGAAATGGCGTGGCGTTGGCGTGTCGGCGATGCGACCGCGCGGTCTGGAGGGGAGCCGCTTTCGCGCCTGACTCTGACGACCTCGCGCGATTTTTCGCAGCGCGTGTCTGGCCACAAATTTCTTTAAACAGGCGGCTCCCGCGAACGACTCATCGCGTGGTTTGTCTTCCGGTTGCGCGAATGGAATGACCGAACCGAAGCGCCAGGAGAAACATCGCGTTGGCTAATTCCCGGGAGCCGCCTGCTTCCACGTTTTCAGGTCGGACTCGCCAGGTTAAGAATATACGAGATCGTGAGATAAGCACCAAAGCGGCTCCCTTCGAGACCGCGCTGTCCTTTCTCCGACACGCCGATACGCTCACCACGAACTCCTTCTCGACTCTCCGGCTCCGCCTTGATACCGTCGCATGAGGAGCAAAAACGATGTCGGACCGCAACACGATCAGTATCCTTATTTCTCAGGAGTCATCTGAACCGCCGAAACAAGTCACCGGCATTCCCTGGTACCCGGGGATTACGGTTTTACAAGCAATGGTGATCGCTCAATCGATGCACCCGGGAAGCTTTTCCTTCCGAGTCCTATACCATTCGTTTTACGGTGCGTTCGTCGATATGATCGACGGCATTGCCGATGCCGATCCGAAGTATTGGACGGTTTCAGTGAGCAATAATCCGTTACCGGTTGGTGTAAGCGAAGCGATCGTCCTCGAAGATAGGCAAGGGGAGAATGTTGAGATCGAATGGAGATTCGGTGTCCCTGAAGCCGACGACGCGCCTCAAGCCTCTCGCAAAACAAAAGCGTTAGCCGAGTGAGCCGGCCCGGAATTAAGATCAACCGCAGATAGACGCAGATTTACACAGATAGTCTGCGATTGACAGAGTTAAACCGCGAATCGACACGAAGTGGCACGGTTTTAGGACGGTGTCGTATCTATCGTCTTTCATCTGCGTAAATCTGCGTCCATCTGCGGTTGAAATCTTATGGGGTCGCTCTACTGGGCGGGTGCGAGCGCGGAAATCAATCGCTCCGGCGTGTGGTCGTCGGTGATTTCGATTCGGGGCAGCCGGAGTAGATCGTCGCCTAGCTTGCTGATACCTGGTTCGGTAGTTACGGCGACTTTCGTACCAGCCTCTCCGATTACCCGGCGAACAGATTCGTTTTGGTCGCCGTAAGGATAAGCAAGGGTCGGAACGGCAACGCCAAGGCCTTCCTCGAGAATCGCCCGAGTTTTCCTTGTGTCCTCCGCTAACTCCGCGGACCCCATTTGGGTCATCTTCTGGTGGATGCAGGAATGCGCACCAAACTCGATTCCCATCGTCTGGAGGGATTTGATTTCCTCCCAAGACAATAGCGGTGCACAGTGGCCATAGGATGCATCCCAAAGCGCCGTTTGGCCAATTCGCTCCGCCACCAAAAACATAGTCGCGGAGAACTCATAGCGCTGGAGTGCCGGGATCGCTGCGCTTAGGAAGTCGCTATATCCATCGTCGAAAGTCAGTAAGACGCGTTTTCCCTGAACTGGGCGTTGATCGATCAAGGCGTCGGCCCACTCCACCAGCGTGATCGTTTGGTAGCCGGCGCGATGAAGGGCGCTCATCTGATCATCGAAAATCTCAGGCGACACCCGCCATTGTTTCAGACCGGGCGGCCCGTCGGTCGCAATTCGATGGTACATCAGGATTGGAAGAGAATCGGTGAATGCGTCTGCCATGTCCCGGCAATAAGGCGAGGCTCAGCTCGTAGTTCAAATACTACTTTGGCCGGTGGGGCCGGTAGGGATGAGCTCCTGCTCATCGGAATTCGGACGAGCAGGAGCTCGTCCCTACCGTTACTTGCGAAGAGCAGTCCGTTCCGGCTCTTCCGTGGCGATCGGCCTTAATTCGAGCGTCTGGCCGTATTTCAGGCAAGTAGCGCTGTTGGCCAGCTCGACCGCGGCTTCAAGATTCTCGGCCTCGAAGATAATTAAACCCGCGATTGCTTCTTTAGACTCAATAAAGGGGCCATCGACCATTACGTCTTTGCCCTCAAACAATTTCCCTTTGTGCACCAAAGGGACCGCAACTTTGATGGTTCCTTCGTCCTTGAGACGAGTCACCCAAGCGCTAAACTCCGTGAGGACCTTTTCGATCTCGTCGGCTGAGAAGTCCTTCTGCCATGAGGTGTTGCGGATCAAGAGCAAATATTCGGATGCCATATTCTGAGGGGGTTCCTGGTGTCCCGGACTAGAAGCTGTCGATGTCTGAGAGCTCAACTGATTTGTCTCCCTTTGTTATCGTTAATGGAGTCTTCAAATCAACTCGCAACATCAATCGGGTTATTGGCAGGTATTCGCAATTCTCAGGTCAAAATGCTTCCAGCAAAGCTCTCGGTGGCGCTGCTGGTGGACGGGTAGACTCCTCAGTAACGAATAATTGATCTGCGGGAGCTTCTGATAAATAGCGGGTGGCTCTGCGTCCAATGCTAGTTCGATTTGGTAATCGCGCAGAGATTTCAGCGCCCTGAATAACTGAAAGAAGCCGTAGTCAGTGTTCATATTCAGAGATACAACGAATGGGGGCGCGGCTTCAGGACAGGAAAAAGGAGCTAGAATCTAGGGGGTAGGGAGGGGCAAGCGATAAGTGGCGGTTCGGATGGGATCTACGCGGCCCTTGCGACTAATCGGATGCGCATGGTCGCTAGAACCATGTGGATCTTATTGGAGGACAGCGCCGTGCGGTCAGCCCTCCTAGCTCCTAGATTCTAGCTCCTGGCTCCTTCTGTCGGATACGGTCCCTCTACGAATACCTCCGCGTGATATCCTTTTGACCCGACTAGACGAGCTAATGGACTGCGGGTGTCTTTGCCCGCCTGCAACTGCTCAACTAGGAATCTGAAATCGTACTTGGGTTTCCAACCGAGATCGGCCCTAGCTTTCTGGTTTACGTAAACCCGGTCAATAGTTGGATGCATTCGCCAACCGCGGCGAGCATACTCGGCGACGAAATCAGGTACGTAGCGCTTGACCACCGCAGGCGTATCCATGCGTAGCTCCGCTAGCTCGCGGCTTGCGAAAGGCGTAGTGGCGCTGATGATATAGCGGCCGAACCCAATCTCGGGTGCTTGTTCCACGGCGGCCAGATGCGCGCTAACCACGTCTTCCAGATCGACGCGCCGGAACAGGTATTCGTTTACTTTGAGATTTTCATCCGGGAACGTTTCCCGTGCCGCTTTGCTATCGTCCGGTTCCGGGAAAAATCGGGAGGTCCTTAATATGATGCAGGTGAGCCTCTGGTTTCTGTGAAACAAGTGGCAAAGATCTTCAGCGGCTGCCTTCGTCACGCCATAAATATTTTTTGGGACGGGGACGATCTCCTCCGTTACCCAGGCGGCTGGAGCTCCGATGGACGGAATCAGCGCATCCCCAAACACGCTGGTCGTGCTCGTGAACACAAACGATTCCACTCCGGTCTCCGCCGCTTCTTCCAATAAAGTAAGGGTTCCGGTGATATTCGTGTCGACGAAAGCTTGGCGGCCATGGGTAGCCACATGCGGTTTGTGCAGCGCTGCCGCATGAAGCACCGCCTGTACGCCCTGCATACAACGGCGCACCAAAAAGCGATCGGTAATTGATCCAACACAAGTGGTGAACGGCGACTCAGCTAAATCGACACCGACGACCTCATGGTTCAATTGCCGCAAACTGCGGACGAGCGCTTCACCAAGATGGCCAGAGCTCCCTGTGACCAAAACGCGCATCGCTGGCTAGCAGTGGCTTTGTCTAGGCGGTCTTCTTCTCGGTTTCTTTGCTGGCCGAAACGGCTTTGATTCGCTCCGCCTTTGCCGAACGGCGTTTCCGGTGTTTAACGTTTGTCCGACCTTTGTACGATCCCATAGTCACAAGAGCTAAACCAAAAGGTTTGGGCTGACAAGGGGGGCGCGGAGTGATGGAGTATTGGAGTGATGGAGTGTTGCAGCAAGTGTGTGGAGGGGAGCCGCTCTTGACCTTGTCAAACCCATCGCATGATTTGGGGGAAAAACGTCGTGCTACTGCCGGTTTGTTCAGCAGGCGGCTCCCGGGAACGACCCAAAGCGTGGTTTTGCCTTACAAGTTCTTCGTTTCAGAGGTTGATCGAACGGTACAGTGGTTATCGTGCACCAGGAGACGTTCGCGGGAGCCGCCTGATTAATGCTCGTTCAATCAGCAGACGCGATATTGCAGGAATAATGCGCGTTCAACTTTGCACAGGCGAAAGCGGCTCCCCTCCATCACTCCAACACTCCATCACTCCGCTTCTTTATGAAGATCACCGGCATCCGAGCTACCACGGTCACAGTCCCGCTTGAGGCCCCTTTGCGTCACAGCAACGGTGCTCATTGGGGGCGGTTTGTTCGAACCGTGGTGGAGGTCGAGACCGACGAAGGCATTACCGGACTAGGCGAAATGGGCGGCGGCGGTGAGAGCGCCGCTTTAGCATTTGCTGGTCTGAAAACCTACTTGATTGGGCACGACCCCTTCGACCTAAATAGGATGCGGTACGCAATCTGCAACCCGACAGCTTCCCTCTATAACAATCGGACCCAACTCCATGCGGCGCTTGAGTTCGCGTGCTTGGACATTGTCGGAAAGAAACTTGGAGTGCCGGTTTACCAGCTATTCGGCGGACGGGTGCGCGACCAGATAAAATTCGCCAGCTATCTCTTCTATCGTTATCCCAACCCGGGGTCTGGCCATGGTGAAGTGCGCACCATTGAGCAACTCGTGGAGCACGCCAGGGCGTTAAAGGCGAAGCATGGATTTACAACGCACAAGCTCAAAGCCGGGGTTTTTCATCCTGACTACGAACTGGAATGTTACCTGGCGCTGGCGGCGGCGTTCCCAGACGACAGCTTGCGCTACGATCCGAACTGCTCCCTCTCCGTTGAGCAGGCGTTGCGCTTTGGTCAAGCGATCTCGGGGCTTCGCAACGACTACTTTGAGGACCCAACCTGGGGTTTTTCCGGGATGCGGCGTCTTCGTGAAAAGCTGTCCACTCCGCTGGCGACCAATACGAGCGTTATCGATTTCGAACAGCTTGCGACCAACGTGCGTGATCCCGCCGTCGATGTGATCCTCCTCGACACAACCTTTTGGGGCGGTATCCGAGCTTGTATCCGAGCTGCCCAGATCTGTGAAGCGTTCGGTTTAAGCATCGCCGTGCATTCTTCTGGCGAGCTCGGCATTCAACTTGCCACCATGCTTCATCTCGGGGCGGTTTTACCTAATCTCGTTTTTGCCGCGGATGCGCATTATCATCAGCTTCTCGATGACGTCATCGCGGGCGGCAAAATGGGCTACGCGAATGGCTGTATTCCGGTTCCCCACGGCCCTGGCCTGGGTATCACGCTAGACCGTGAAAAGCTAGGGACTTACGCGGAGCTATATCGCACCCTAGGCGGCTATCCTTACGATCGAGATCCAGGCCGTCCCCAGTGGTACCCGCTGCTACCGAATACGGACTTTGCGGACCCGCGTGACGGCAGCACGCCGGATCTTCGGACGCGTTAGTTCGCTAATACGAACAAGAAGAACGGAAAAATCTCACGCAAAGACGCAAGGCCGCAAAGAAGAGGATTGCAATA
>Ga0210396_10003825_pt1 | contig 14894 bp, 14 predicted proteins | sample IncBWH17OmetaG_FD_155466 | JGI IMG/M metagenome (GOLD analysis project Ga0210396, IMG submission 155466) | Forest soil microbial communities from Barre Woods Harvard Forest LTER site, Petersham, Massachusetts, United States - Inc-BW-H-17-O ... | reverse complement strand
CAGCAGATTCCTCGCTTCGCTCGGAATGACAAAGGGTTAAAGTTGGGATCGGAATGAAAAGAATTTTGAAGGATAGAAGATAGAAATGGAATCACTCTGGTTTGCCATCGTCGCTTTCATGATCGCGGCTTACGTCGTGCTCGACGGGTTTGACCTCGGGGCAGGCGTTATCTATCTCACTGCCGCGCGTACTCCGGCCGAGCGCGGGGCCATCATGCGGGCGATTGGGCCCGTCTGGGACGGCAACGAAGTATGGTTGCTGGCTGCTGGAGGCACGCTCTATTTCGCGTTCCCGTTGCTCTACGCGTCCAGTTTCAGCGGTTTCTATCTGCCGTTGATGATTGTGTTGTGGCTGCTCATGCTGCGTGGCATCGGCATCGAATTGCGTGCTCACATGGACAATCCCGTATGGCGCGGATTCCTCGACTTTGTGTTCTGGGGATCGAGCGTGCTGCTAACAATTTTCTTCGGCGCCGCTTTGGGGAACGTGGTGAGGGGCGTGCCTCTCGGGGCGGACCAATATTTTTTCGAACCACTGTGGACTGACTTTCGAGTGGGAACCGACAACGGCATTCTCGACTGGTATACGGTACTGAGTGGGGTGATTGCGCTGGTGACACTGACAGCCCACGGCGCGCTCTACATTGCGGCGAAAACAGAAGGCGACTTGAATCTTCGCGCTCGCACGACGGCGAAGTACGCGTGGCCGCTGCAGCTTGCTCTGACTGTTGCGGCACTGGTGGCGACGGTTTCGATCCGTCCCGGAGTGCTGGACAATTACAAGCATCACATGCTGGGATTCGTGATTCCAGTGCTCGTCTTCGGCGCGCTCGCCGTGATGATGCATGGCATCCTGAAGCGCGCGGACCGCCTTGCCTTTGTGGCCTCCTGCACGTACATCGTCGGCATGTTGGTGGGAGCGGCGTTCGCTGTCTATCCGGTGTTGCTGCCGGCCAGCACCGACCCGGCGCGCAGCATTACGATCTACAACGCCGCCGCTGGGCACCACGGATTGAGCGTCGGACTTGTTTGGTGGATCCTGGGCATGGTTCTCGCTCTCGGATATTTCTTCTTCGTCTACCGCATGTTCCGGGGAAAGGTGCGGATCGAGGGGGAAGGGTACTGACGCAAACCGCTGGTTAAGGCAAGTTCGCGTGTATTGCGAACGACTCCGCGACCTTGCGTAGTTGCTTGTTTTTTGTCCAGAGCAGTGTGGGCGGATCGAGGAAAACAGAGGCAATCAGATGTGCGTCGGTGAGGCCGATGCCGAGGTTGTATAGACGACGAGCCTCGATCGTAAGCCGAAGCTCGCTGGTCCGCGCCACCCGCACTTGCGGCAGCAGGTCCAGCATCGCGAGCGTTTTGACGCGGTCGCGGAGTGATCCCAAAGCTAGTTCGGCAACGATCCAGGGGTGGATCACAATCTGGCCCGAGTTCAGGGCCTTTTGCAGGTCCTTGTTGCCGGAGCGGAAGTGGTCGATCCAGATCGAGGTGTCGGCCAGGATCAATGTCTTGCCGGCCGTCGGCGAGGGATGTTTTTCAATCTTGGCATGGAGGCTCCGAGGGCTGCCAAGCGGCGGGCGCTTTCGCGCTCGATCAGGGCCTTGAGGGCTTCACGGATCAACGCCGTCTTTTCTTCTACGCCGGTAAACTCCTGGGCGGTGCGGATGAGGTCATCGTCGAGGGCGATGGTAGTTCGCAAGGCGTCAATTATACCATCAAATGATGTCAAAAATGATGCTTCTAACATGCAAGAGTGTGTGCCAACTATCGGGTAGCATGCGCGCGCTGGTCGGGTGCAGCCGCACACAACTCGAATGTTGGCCTGATTGGGAGCAGCACACCTCCTCTCTCCACTTGTATAATCAATCCTTGGGGTTCTGCATCATCTTCTCAACGCAGTTTCTTAATCCGTATCAGGAGCTAATCCTTTGAGCGCACATACGCCGCATCAGCATGGACCAGGACCTGCCCAGCCGGGACCGCAACCGCTACCTGGAGTCGACGCCATTATCGCGGTCGGGTCGGGGAAGGGAGGCGTGGGCAAGACCACGCTGTCGGTGAACCTGGCCGTCGCGCTTGCCAAGATGGGACACAAAGTGGGCTTGCTCGATGCCGACGTTTATGGGCCGAACGTACCTCTGATGCTGGGCACGAATTCGCAGCCGCGCATGGTGGGCGACAACCGCATTGAGCCGATCGAAGCTTTTGGGCTGAAAGTGATTTCCGTTGGACTCCTCAACCCTGGCGATAAGCCGGTCATCTGGCGCGGGCCGATGTTGCACCAGATCATCCGGCAATTTCTTGGCCTGGTTGAATGGGGAAAGCTCGACTACATGGTGGTCGACCTGCCTCCCGGCACAGGCGATGTAGCGCTGTCCCTGGTGCAGACGGTGCCGCTGACCGGCGCGGTGGTGGTTTCGACTCCGTCGGACGTTTCGTTGCAGGACGCGCGCAAGGCGATTGAGATGTTCCGGCAGATGAAGGTGGATATCGCCGGAGTGGTCGAGAACATGAGTTATTTCGTGTGCCCTCATTGCTCGCATGAAGTCGACATTTTCTCCAAGGGCGGGGCTGAGTTGATGGCGAAGCGCTTTGAAGTGCCGTTCCTGGGCAGCATCGCGCTGGATCCGGAAGTGCGGAAATCTGGGGACTGTGGCAAACCGGTCGTGCTGGAAGGGGAAAACTCGCCGCATGCGAAGTCGATTTACGAGTTTGCGCGCAAGGTGATCGAGCGCGTGGGCGAGATTAAGGCTAACGCCCCGGGCAATGTGATTCAGATTCAGTAGAAATGTTGCTTGCAACGTCTCTGCCCAGAGAGTCTTCAGAGCTGGCGGGCACGCTTGTCGCTGTCCGTCAGCAATCTTCGTGGTTAGAGAGACGTAGCAAGCTACGTCTCTACGAATCGTGACACGCGCCACATTGCGTCCGGCTCACGATCTTTTAGAATCAACTCGGCCATCATCTCTCCTATCGCCGGGCCGTGTTTGAAACCGTGACCTGAGCCTCCGCCGAGCAGCCAGACATTTTCGTTCGCGGGATGGCGGTCGATGATGAAGTGATCATCGGGCGTCTGCTCGTACTGGCAGACGCGGGTTTCGATCAACGGAGCATCGCGAAGGGCAGGGAAGCGGAAGGCCACGTACTCGCGAATGTCCTTGAGCGTCTCGGGATCGATCAGTCGCTCGCCATTTGTAGGATCGAAACCCGGTCCTCGCGTGTCGTCGGCGATTTTAAATCCGCGGCGGTCGCTGCCGGGAATTCCGTAGCGGAATTTGTCGCGATGGTCCGCCCAGACGGGGAGGTTGGGATCGTGAAAGCGAATATCGCCGGGCGGAGTGCCGAAGAAGAATACGTCCTGCTTAGTGGCTTTGACGAACGAACTCACGGCTTGCGGAAACAGTTTCCCGAGCCACGGACCGCAGGCGAAGACGTAACTGTCAGCCTTGAGTTGGGAGTCATCGGCCAGTGACAGGCTGCTGAGAGGCGCTTCTTCTAAGCCGCGTCCAAGGACGCTGGCCTGGCGATATCGGCCTCCTGCCGCGACGAAAGCCTCGACCACGGCTGCGCAACTTGCTCGTGCGTCGAGATAGCCGCATTCGGGTTCGAAGATGCCCCACTCGATGGCTTCGAAGTTGATCTGCGGCCAACGCTTTTTCAGGTGCGCGCCGGAAAGCTCCTGATACTTGATCTTCGCTGCCCGCAGCATCTCAACCGAACCGCGCTCGAACGCGTCATCGCGGCCGGCGGCCATCCACAAGACGCCCGGGCGGTGCAGAAACTGCCGCTTCCACTTGCGCTCGTACTTCGCCCAGAGCTTTAGAGAACGGGCGGCCATCTCGGTGTATGGCTGGTCGGGGCCATAGGTGCCGCGCATGACGCGAGTTTCGCCGCCGGAGGATGAACGTGAATTGCCGGGGCCCCAGGCGTCGATCAGAGTGACGCGGGCGCCGCGTTCGAGAAGGTGCAGGGCCGTCCAGCCGCCGAAGGCTCCGGCACCGGCGACGGCTATGTGGGGTTTGGCTTTCAAGCTTTCACCGTCTAATAGGTGACGGAAGAGGATAGCAGGAAGTTCCGGATGGTCGTCGTTATCGCCCAGACTTGTCATTTTGAGCAGAGGGGGGAATCCCTACCCCTGGCAACCGGGGCGCTGGTAGGGATCCTTCGACTCCGCCGGAGTTGCGCTGCGCTCCACTCCGGCTCCGCTCAGGATGACAGAACTACAATAGTGACGGGAACGGCCGACCAACGCTGCTGAGGCTTGTTCCCCTTGCTTGACACGGTTGCAACCCGTTCCTAGAATCCAAACAGGATCATAACTTCGATCCAAAACATAGGCTTCTGCATCTAAGACAGTTAAGAAATGGACCCAGAAGCTCTTGCTCCCCTCGGCGCCCGACGCCCGATCTGAGACAATTGAGAAGTGAAGCATGCCCGCTGACCCCAATATCGGGAATCGCGAACGCGAAATTCTGACTGCCATCGTTGAGACTTTTATCTCAACAGGCGAGCCGGTCGGATCGCGGACGCTGGCGCGATCGAATCGTGAAGGATTGAGCCCGGCATCGATCCGCAACGTCATGGCGGATCTTTCTGACGCGGGATTCCTCGATCAACCGCACGCCTCGGCGGGCCGCGTGCCCACGACGGAAGCCTACCGCTATTACGTGGAGCAGATTTCCGGCAACGCCCGTCTCGCGCCGCAGGAAGAGGCCATGATTTCCGACTCGCTGACCGGCATCACCGACGTGCAGGAATTCATGGAGCGCACTTCGCATGTGCTCTCGCTGATCTCGCGAAATGTCGGGGTAACGGTGGCGACGAGCGGCCCGAAGAACGCGCTGGAACACGTCTACTTCTCGCGCCTGGGGGACCAGAAGGTGCTGGCGGTAGTGGTGACTCGGTCGGGCCTGGTGCGCGATCGCGTGCTGCGAATGGACCTGCCGCAGAGCGATCTGAACCTGGCGGCGCGTTATATCAACGAGAATTTCCGCGGCTGGACTATGGAGTCCATGCGCGGGGAACTCGGACGCCGCATCGAAAAGGAGCGTAGCGAATACGACCGGCTGATGAATTCCATTGAAGCCTTGTACAAGCAGGGAGCTCTGGAGGCCGAGCAAGGATCGCAAATGGTATTCGTGGAAGGCGCGGCCAATCTGCTGTCCGGTGAGAATGACCGCGACCGCCTGCAGGAGATGCTCAAGACGCTTGAGGAGAAAGAAAAAGTTGTCCAGCTTCTGAGCGCCTACCTCAACGTGAAGCAGGAAGCGGTGCGAGTCGTCATCGGCCTCGACGAGGCCTTGCCTTCGATGCAGAATTTTGTATTGATCGGCGCGCCCGCTCATGCGGGAAATGAAGTCATGGGCTCGCTGGCGGTGATCGGGCCCACGCGCATGGATTACCAGCACACCATCACCGCGGTGTCTTACATCGCGCGTCTCTTCGACAAGATTTTGAATGAATCGGAGTAATAAAGCCTGTTATGGGTAAATCGAACGGAAAACCAGAAGTTGACGCGCAAAGATTGGATGTGGAGCACGAGCTTCCACCGGCAGAAAAGGACGAGGCTTCGTCCGCTTCCAGCCGCGGAGCCGTTGGCGACCCCGCCGCTCCAGAGTCAGAGTTACAGAAAGTGAAAGCCGAGCGCGATTCGCTGCTCGACCGGTTGGCCCGGGCACAGGCCGAGTTTGAAAATGCCCGCCGCCGCGCCGCCAAAGAGCAGCAGGACTTTCGCGACTTCGCGATGGCGGACGCCATCAAATCTCTGCTGCCGGTGATCGACAACTTCGAACGCGCACTGCAATCGAAGTCTGAGGCTGCCGACTTCCGGGCTGGCGTGGACCTGATCTACAAGCAGTTGCGCGACGTGTTGACGAAGCTCGGTGTGCAGCCCATCGCCGCCAAGGGCCAGCCGTTCGATCCGCACATTCACGAGGCGATCGAGATGGTGGAGACTCCGGACGCGGCGGATCACGAAGTGCTTGAAGAGTGGCAACGCGGCTACAAGTACAAAGACCGCCTGCTCCGTCCCGCGATGGTGAAGGTTGCGAAGAATCCCGGAAAATAAGAGGAACACTTTCCGCTGGACCACGATCAAGGAGAGCCATGCAGACGATTTTTCCCATCCTGCGCTACAGGGATGCGCGGGCGGCGATTCGCTGGCTGTGCGCGGCATTCGGCTTTGTGGAACGCTGTTGTATCCCGGATGACGGGCCATTCGTGCGGCATGCGCAATTACAGCTTGGCGAAAACATCATTATGCTTGGGTCGGTTCGGGCAGACGATGGCATCACCAGTCCTGAGACGTCAGGAGCGGCGACGCAGATGCTGGCGGTCTATGTGAAGGATCCGGACGCGCATTACGACCGGGCAAATGCTGCGGGTGCGAAGATTTTGTATCCGCCGAAGGATACGGATTTTGGTTCTCGCGAATATCACGTTCTCGACCTGGAAGGTCATCCTTGGACATTTGGCACGTACCGGCCGGCTGTGGACTAAGGCTTGAGCAATCTTAAGAAGGAACTGATTTGACGACGAACGCAAAACGCGATTACTACGAGGTGCTGGGGGTAACCCGGACGGTCACCGAGATCGAGTTGAAGTCCGCTTACCGGAAGCTGGCTTTGCAGTACCATCCTGATCGGAATCCCAACAATCCCGACGCCGAAGAAAAGTTCAAAGAAGTTAGCGAGGCGTATGCCGTGCTCGCCGACTCGGACAAGCGCGCCGTGTACGACCGCTTCGGGCATGCCGGATTAGGCGGCGCTTCGAGCGGGGGCGCCGGTTTTGATCCGACCGTTTTCCAGGATTTCAGCGACATCTTCGGGGAATTCTTCGGCTTCGGCGACATGTTTGGAGGCGGGGGAGGACGCCGCCGGAGCCGGGTGCAGCGCGGCGCCGATCTGCGCGAAGATCTGACGCTCGAGTTCGAGGAAGCATACTTCGGCACCGAATCTCGGGTCACCGTCCGCCGGCACGAAGCCTGTGAAGAATGCCGCGGGTCGGGAGCTGCTGCCGGCAAAGGGCCGACGAGCTGCCGCTCCTGCAACGGCCGCGGGCAGGTTCGCTACCAGCAAGGATTCTTCAGTATCGCGCGCACGTGTCCCACGTGCCAGGGGACCGGCAACGTCATCACTGATCCGTGCCCGAAGTGCAAGGGCGAGGGCCGAGTGCTTCGCCAACGTACCGTCGACGCGAAGATTCCCGCCGGTGTAGAAGACGGGACTCGCATCCGCTTTGGCGGCGCGGGCGAGGTCGGCCAATTCGGTGGCCCCGCGGGTGATCTTTATGTCGTGCTTCATGTCAAGGAGCATCCGTTCTTTGAGCGCGAAGGCAACGATCTACATTGCGTCGTTCCGATCTCTGTGGCGCAGGCCGCGATGGGCGCTGAGATCCGCGTGCCCACCATGGAAGGCGAGCACACGCTGAAGATTGCCGAGGGGACGCAGCCGAGTACGACTTTCCGCATACGCAACAAAGGCGTCCCTGTGTTGAACGGCCACGGTAAGGGCGATCTCTATGTTGAGGTCCGCGTGCAGATCCCCGGCAAGCTGAACAAGCGGCAGAAGGAACTGCTGCAGGAACTCGACGTGCTGTCGAAAGTCGATAACCAGCCGTTGCTGCGGTCGCTGCTTGGGAAAGTGAAAGACATCTTCCAGTGATTTCGGCGGCGTGCTCGGGACTCGGGACCTAATCTCACGATTGACCGAAGATGTAACGCGAGCGTTCCCCCAGGGGCATAAAGAGTGTGCGTGCGAATGCGTGTCGTCCCTACGGGACTCGCGCATTTGTTCCACTTCACCCGGCACTTCCGTGCCGGGCTTTCACATGCCGCCGCTACGCGGCTGAATCGGGGCTGATCGTGATCCACCTGCTCTCCCAAAAGGCAATCCACTGGCAGTCGCCTAAAGGCACCTGCCCAAAACCTGTCAGGGCGGAAGCTGTGCCCTACGCAAAATCCATTTGCGAGATGGCTTCCCAGTACTTGGCACTCGCATGACCCGTCGCCGATGGATTGCCGATCAAGTCTCGGGCAACCGGGCTGCCCTCACCGGTGCTCACGCCGACCACCTGGTTCGCGTCCTGCGTGCCAGAGTCGGACAGGAATTTGATATCGTCGCCAACGGAATCGTCCGCCAGGGAGTGATTGTGGCGCTGGCAGATAGCCTTGTCGATTTCGAGCTCGGGGAAGAGATTCCCGCACAACCGACTGCAATCCAACTCACGTTGCTGTTGGCGATCTTCAAGTTCGACCGCTTGGAATGGGCGATTGAAAAATGCACGGAACTCGGAGTGACACGAATCGTTCCCGTCATCGCCCGGCGAACTGATTCGCACCTGGTGGCTGCCTCTGCGAAGAGAGTTGAGCGCTGGCGCCGGATTGCTGTGCAGGCCTCGGAGCAATCACGGCGGGCGTCTCCACCAGAGATCGCTGATCCAATCAAGTTGCGCGAGGCGATGGCGCTTCCCGCCGGACTGAAAATCGTTTTGTCCGAGGCTGAGGAACAGTCCCAGTTTCGCGACATTCAGCCTACCGGGGAAGTCCTGCTTGCCGTTGGTCCCGAGGGTGGGTGGACGGAGGACGAACTGGAACTCTTACAGAAGAATGGCTGGCTCTCGGCGTCTCTCGGCCCTACAATTCTCCGGGCCGAAACTGCGGCCATCGCGGCGACTGCCATTACGATGTCGGCTCTCAATCGTTAAAATGCTCTTATGAACAAAGGACACATCTATTTCGAAATACAGGCCGACGATCCTGCGCGGGCGGTTCGTTTCTATTCCCAAGTGTTCGGCTGGAAGTTCGATGAGATCACGGGATTGCCCGTGCTTTATTGGCGTATCGAAACTGGTGGGTCGAGAGGCGGACTGCTGCAGCGGCCCGCCAAGACTCCTCCGCCGCAGAGCGGCACGAATGCGTTCGTGTGTTCGCTCGAGGTCGAAGATTTCGACGTGACTGCGAAAGCCATTGAGCAACTCGGGGGAATCGTGGCGTTGCCCAAATTTGCTGTGCCGAATACCTGCTGGCAGGGGTATTTCGTGGATCCGGAAGGAAATACGTTTGGCATCTTCCAAGTGGATCCGAAGGCAAAGTAGTCCCTCGATATTGTTCTGGCGGCGAGAAAGTCAAAATCCCCACCCTGTCGCACAAAACGCGACAAGGGTGGGGCACCCTCTGGTGCTGTGCAATTCCGCACAGGTTTCCTCATGTCGGCAGGTGATATCCTGCCCGCAATGGCGTCGAAGCCTAATTCCCGTTCTGCTCCCTTTGTTCCTGACGAGCGCCAGTGCGAAGCGATCGAACACGTCCACGGTCCGATGCTAGTCGTCGCAGGAGCCGGCACGGGCAAAACGTCGGTTCTGACCCACCGGATCGAGCGACTGGTGAGAGAAGGGCATGCCCGCACCGATGAGATTCTTGCGCTGACTTATACGGTCAACGCCGCCGAGGAAATGCAGGAGCGCGTGCGCAAGTTGCTGGGCGGAAAAATCGTCCAGGCGCTGACCTTTCACGATTACTGCCTGAAGCTGCTGAAACGCGTAGGAAAAGATTTCGGCGTGCTCGATGAGAAGGACCTCTGGATCTATCTGCGCAGGCGTATTCACGACCTTCGTCTGGAGCATTACATTCGCGCGGCCAACATTGGGCAGTTCCTCAATGACCTGCTGGAGTTCGTGAACCGGTGTCACGACGAATTGGTGACGCCGGAGAAATACGCCGACTATGTCGAACGTATCGAACGGCGCGAAGTTCCGATTCCGCGCGTGATGAAGTCCAAAACTGCGCTTGATGATGAGGAGATCCTGGGCCGGTGCCGGGAGATTGCCCGGGTATTCTCGACGATAGAGGGCTGGCTCGCGGAAGAAAACCTGGGAACCTTCAGCCACATGATCACGCGGGCCCAGGCCCTATTGCACACTGACGACTCTGTGTTAGCCGAGGCACGCCGCGGCGCCCGGTTCATCCTTGCCGATGAATTCCAGGACGCCAACTTCGCGCAGATCAAGATTCTGACCCGGCTGGCAGGTGCCGATGGAAATCTGTTTGCGGTGGGAGATCCCGACCAGTCGATTTACCGATTCCGTGGGGCATCGAGTGAGGCCTTTGAACTCTTTTATCGGAATTTCCCTACGGCCAAGCGTGTGGTGCTGGAAAAGAACCGGCGTTCGATGACTCCGATTTTGCAGACGGCTTTCGCCGTCATCAATGAGAATCCTCCGGTATTCGCCAAGAGCGGCAGCAACGCGTTTACGTATCACCGAGTGCCCTTGAAATCGGCTCGTGATGAGGAGTCCGCTGCCTCCGCATTGCAACCGGCAAACCAGCCGGTGACCGCGATTGTCCTGAGGGATCGCAGTACGGAAGGGCCCGACCTCGTCGCTTATTTGCGCGAGGCGCAGCGCAAGTCGAGATGCAAGTGGTCGGACTTCGGAGTGTTGTATCGCTCACACCTGCACCGCGACGATCTGGTGCAGGAACTAGCGGAGGCGGGGATTCCGTTTGTGATCGAGAGCATGGATATCTCGGATACCCCTGAGGCTCGCGATCTGTTTGCCTGCTTGAACGTTATCGTTTCCAGCGGAGATGACGTCAGCCTGATGCGAGTGGCGGGCTTGCCGTGTTTCCGAGTCAATCCTCAGCAGTTGCGGCAGGTGATGCGTGCGATTGCGCGCGACAATCGTGAGGCCCAAGTTGTGCCCTGTTCACCGCGCTTGACCGCGTTGACGGCGGCGCAGAGGTCGTCGCGCGGGTGCGGCGAGTGCGTGAAAGCGTCCAAGGTCGCAATGCCAAAGGACGAACTGCTCTCGACATTGTGGTCCGGGAGTTTGTCCTCGACACGTCCTCGCCGATCCTGCAGGCAGCGTTGCATTTTGTCGAGGATTGGGAGAAGAAGGAGATCAACAAGACTGCGGACCTGGAAGAACTCGTCGACTATCTCGGCTATTTTCGCGAGGCGAACGGGGTCATACCGCTGCGGTCGGATGAGAACGAAAACGCAGTTCGCCTGATGACGGTCCACGGGGCCAAAGGGCTTGAGTTTCCCCACATCTTCATTCTGCGCGCCTTGTCTCCGTCCTTTCCGGCTTCTTTCAAGGAGACACTCGTTGCCTTCCCGCGCGAACTGCGTGATCCCGATTCTCTGACCGAGGCGGATGACAAGACACTGCACGAGCAGGAGGAGCGGCGCCTATTTTATGTGGCGATGACCCGGGCGCGGGACTCGCTGCGCATCTACGCGCGTGAGGGAACGGGCAAGAACGACAAAACGCCGCCGGGCTATCTGCGGGAGTTGATCAAGAACAAGGCCCTGGCGCCATGGTTCCGCGCGATTCCGGCGGGGGGTGCGCAAGCGACGCTCGACATAGCCGCCGCGGCGTCCCCGCTTTATCCCGAAGAATCGCAAACCACGCGCTGGTTCGAGCTGGCGGTTTTGGAAGGACTGCACAAGCGCCTTAGCGCGTCGGCGGTCGAAACCTATCAGCGCTGCGGTTTGCAGTTCAAGCTAGAGCGGGACTGGCGCATCGCTGCCAAGCCAGCTGCGGCCATGCAATATGGCGCCGCGATTCATCGCGTGCTCAAAACCTATTTCGAGTCGATTCGGCTGGGCCGGCCTAAGAGTGAGCAGGAAATCATCGAACTCTTCTGTATGGATCTTGCCAGCGCCAGGATTCAGGAAGAATATCAGCACGAACTCTACGAGAAGCAGGGGATCCTGCAATTGCAGGATTTTCTCTCGAAGGCGCGTTCGATTCCCGCTTCACAGGTTCTGCACACGGAAGAATCCTTCGAGTTCAAGGTCGGAGAGACGACCGTTGTCGGTCGCATCGACCGGATCGACCAGCGTCCGGACGGAACCGTCGCCATCATCGACTACAAGACGGGCAAGGCGCGCGACCAGGAATCGGCGGATGAGAGTCTTCAGCTGTCCCTGTACGCCATTGCTGCGAAGGAGAAATGGAAGTACAGCGTCGGCGCTCTGATTTTTCACAACCTGGAAGAAAATGTTCCCGTCATGACCTCGCGGTCGGAGGCACAACTTCTATCGGCTCGTGCCTGCGTGGAAGATGCGGCCCGGGGAATTGCCGACGGTGTGTTCGAGCCGAAGGTGGGGCAGCATTGCAGCTTCTGCGCGTATCGGAGTCTTTGCCCTGAAAAGGAAAAGCGCATTCCACGGCTGGGAAGAGTTAGTGTGATCTGAAATGCGGGGACGGTCATTCCGAGCGCAGCGAGGAATCCCTAATCTCTGGCACTGCTTCTTGGGTAGGATGCTTCGACTCCGAACGAGTTCGCTTCGCGATCTCGTTCTCCGCTCAGCATGACAGGATGGCTAGTTTGTTAAAGTCCCGAAACTTTCCCAAAAAACTTAGGGGACGCATTGAGCGTCCCCTGTTGACTTCGTACTGAACTTGCTAGTGTTTCTTTTTCTTTTTTGCCTTTTTCTTGGTTGCCATTGTTCCTATTCTCCCTTCCATTCTTCATGGAAATGTGCAGTGGTCTTTTACTGCAACTAGTTGATGTATAGAGTTAATGAAAAATGAAGTCAAGAAAAAAATGATGATCGAGTCGCGCAAGTTGTCGCACCAAAGTCACGACGAAAGAATTTTTTCGACGAATGTCAACCATTATTTTGCAGAAAACGTTCACGAGATTCCGAGTTGCGACCTCGTTGATCGAACCATGACGAGAAATTTCCAATTGCACGAGCGGCAAAGCTTGCAAAAGCAAAAGTCGGACGTTGGCAAGTGCGCTGACTCCCATGAAGCCAACCCGCACGCTTGCTCATCTATAATGAAGACGCGAAATCTTCGCGAGGAGCCCGATTCATGGCCTCTTTTGACGATGTTGTCATCATCTCCGGTTGTCGCATTCCGGTTGGAAAATTTCAGGGCAGTCTCAGTGATTTCAGTGCGCCGCAGTTGGGCGCCATGGTGGTGCGCGAAGCGGTGAAGCGCGCCGGCGTCGATCCCGCGCAGGTCGATGAGTGCATCATGGGCAACGTCATCTCCGCCGGACTCGGTCAGAATCCCGCGCGACAGGCGGCAATCTTCGGCGGACTCACTCCGGCGACAGGTGCCATGACAATCAACAAGGTGTGCGGCTCAGGATTGAAATCTGTGGCGCTCGCAGCGCAAGCGGTGCAAACGGGAAACAGTTCGATCGTCGTGGCGGGCGGCATGGAATCGATGAGCAATGCTCCCTATCTTCTTCCACAAGCGCGCAAGGGATACCGTCTGGGCAACGCACAAGTGATCGACTCGATGGTGCACGACGGGCTGTGGGATATCTACAACGACTACCACATGGGCATCACGGGCGAGAACGTCGCTGAAAAATATGGAATCACGCGTGAAGAGCAGGACGAGTTCGCGGTGAATTCTCACCGGAAGGCAGTGGCCGCGATCAAAGAGTGCCGCTTCAAGGCGCAGATCGTGCCTGTGGAGATTCCGGCGAAGAAGAAGGGGGCTCCTCCGACGATCTTCGATAAAGACGAAAGCCCGCGCGAAGACACGACCATTGAAGTGTTACGTTCGCTCAAGCCGGCGTTCAAGAAAGATGGAACTGTGACGGCGGGGAATGCTCCCGGAGTGAATGATGGTGCTGCCGCAGTCGTAGTCACGAGCGCCAAGCGCGCCGCAGAGCTCGGGGCCAAGCCGATGGTGCGCATCGTTGCGCAGGCCACCAGCGGAGTCGAACCCAAATGGGTCATGATGGCCCCGGTGGGGGCAGTGCGACAGATTTGGGAAAAGACTGGATGGAAGAATGAAGATGTCGATCTCTACGAACTGAATGAGGCTTTTTCTGTTCAGGCTCTTGGTGTCATGCGCGAGCTGAATCTGAATCCGGAGAAGGTCAACGTGAACGGCGGAGCGGTGGCCATCGGCCACCCCATCGGTGCCAGCGGTGCGCGGGTGCTGGTGACGTTGATCTACGAGATGATTCGCCGGGATGTGAGGCGGGGGATCGCGGCGCTTTGCCTTGGCGGGGGGAATGCGGTGGCAATGGCAGTGGAGCGCGACTAACTGAGTACGATTTTCACCACCGAGGGCACAGAGGCTTACAGAGGAGTTTCTAGTTCACTTTGGCCAGAGGCAGCGTCACGGTGAACACCGCTCCACCATCCGGAAGATTCGCGGCCTCCACGGTTCCGTTGTGTTCCTTCATCACCGACTTGCAGATACTCAGGCCCAGTCCGGTACCGCGTCCGGGACGCTTCGTGGTGTAGAACGGATCGAAGATGCTCGGCAGATTTTCCTTCGGGATGCCCGGTCCGTCGTCCTGGAAGCTGACCCACACGGTGCTGGTTCCTTTCCCGAGACGGATGCGTAAGGTTCCGCGATCACGAGCCTCGCGGATAGCCTGCTCGGCATTCACGATCAGGTTCAGAAACACCTGCATCAACTGGTGAGGATCGCCAAGCGCGTAAGGCATTCCCGTCTCTTTCAGGAAATCCACCGTGATGTTGTTCTTACGCAGGGAATAGGCGTGCAGGTTCAGCGTGCGCTCCACGATCTCGACCAGATTGATGCGGCTCTTTCCGGGCGCCGGCGGGCGCGAGAAGTAGGTGAGGTTCTGGACGATCTCGGCGGCGCGCCGTGCCTGTTGCTGCAGCATCCCAAGTTGCTTGCGCGAAGTTTCGTTGGTCTCTGTGTCCTGTAGGAGTTCGCTGACGCCAAGAATGCTGGTCAATGGATTGTTGAGCTCATGGGCAACACCGCCGATCATTGCACCCATGGCGGCCAAGCGCTCGCTCTCGACGATCTGCTGTTCGAGCTTGCGCTCGATGGTGATATCGCGCAGCGAGAAGATCACGCCGCTCATCTTTCCTTCCGCGTCGGCCAGTTGGCTGCCGGCGGCGCGCATTGTCCGGCCGCTGCCGTCGCGATGCCGCGCGGCG
>Ga0210396_10003824_pt1 | contig 14897 bp, 10 predicted proteins | sample IncBWH17OmetaG_FD_155466 | JGI IMG/M metagenome (GOLD analysis project Ga0210396, IMG submission 155466) | Forest soil microbial communities from Barre Woods Harvard Forest LTER site, Petersham, Massachusetts, United States - Inc-BW-H-17-O ... | reverse complement strand
AGCGAATCGCGGATCGAATGGAGGGGAAAATCGCGCTGCTCATGAAATGGAAATTGCCCGCGACGTGCAATCGCGCTTGTTTCCGCAGACTTCGCCACCTCTTGCCACCATGGAATATGCAGGCCGATGCATTCAGGCGCGCCAGGTCGGCGGAGACTACTACGACTTCCTCGATCTTGGCTCAGCCCACGTCGGCTTTGTGCTTGCCGATATTTCCGGTAAAGGAATTGCCGGCGCTCTGCTCATGGCTAACCTGCAGGCCAATCTGCGCAGCCGTTCGGTAGTGGCACTCGACGATCTGCCCAAGTTGCTGAAATCCGTCAACCAGCTTTTCCTCGAGAATTCCCCCGAAGATCGTTACGCCACCATGTTTTTCGCCATGTACGACGACACCACCCGCAAACTTACCTACGCCAATTGCGGGCATAATCCTCCGCTGGTTTTTCGTCGAGACGGCTCCATCGCTCGCCTCGGAGCTACAGCGTCCGTCATTGGCCTGTTTTCCCCTTGGGAATGTGACGCGTGCGAATGCGTCTTGGCTCCCGGTGATGTCCTGGTGATTTACACCGACGGTGTGACCGAGGCGGAAAATGCAGACAGCGAGGAATTTGGCGAAGCGCGTTTAATCGAAACCGTCCGGGCAAATCCGAACGCAACACCAGGCCAGCTTCTGATTTCCATTCAGAATGCGGTTCAGAAATTCAGCGTGGGGGAACAGTCTGACGACTTAACGTTAGTCATCGGCTGCGTTCGTTGAAATCGGGTTGGTAGCGTCCGCATCTTGCTGGCCCAAGAAAGTCCGTTGAGTGCTACCCCGCCGCAGTATGCTGCTCTTTCGCCGCTTCCGCCAGCCAATGTTCCAAAACCGCTAGCGAATCGGGCTCCACATCGATAAAAGCCATACCCGACCCCATATTAGGCTGCGAGTAGATAACTTTGGCTTTCGATTTGAACGCCGCCTCACCCGCGAAAATCTTCAGCAGCACAATCGTGTCGACCGGGAAGGGATTCATCATGTCCAGGTAGCAGCCATATAGACTGAGCTCGCTGACGCGTGTGGCCACCCGAACTTCAGAGCGCTCCTCGAATAGCTCCGCGCTGGCTATAAAAATGTACCTGGGCGTGCGGCGTTTTTCTCTGGGCACAGGCTTCTCCCTAAGCTGGGCGTCTTTGGCCCATGCTAGCGTGCCCCTTCGCCAAGCTCCATAGTACCGTTCCATCCTAGAAACAGTTGCTTAGTTACTACCGGTTTATAGGTCTGATACCCACGCGGAAGGCAGAGTCCACTCCCCGCCTCGCGTTTTTTTTCGTCGTTGATGCCGCCCGAGACAACGAGGTAACTAGAACTGGAGCTTCAGAGCGAATTGGATCTGACGCGAAGATCCGAAATCGCCAGTCGGGAACCGCGTACTGGTGATAATCCCGAAAGAGCTGCTGGTGGTGGTCAGTACCGGATTGCCAAAGTTCGGGTGGTTGAAAACGTCGAAGGTCTCGGCACGGAACTGCAACTTAAAGCGCTCCGTGATCGCCGTGTCCTTGGTAACCGAGAAGTCTGTATTCACGAAGCCCGGCCCCACGATCGAGTCGCGCCCCAGATTGCCCAATGTGCATGTGGGAAGCTTTGCTGGTGGCACCGCCTTGGCGCATGGCGACACGAACACCGATTTATTCGCGAACCACTGACTGGGATTCCCGGTCGTTTGCACCGGCGCAGTAATGTCGGGGCGAACGGTCAGCGAAATTCCGGGTCCCGGCCCGATGATCAGTGTGGGATTCAGCGGATTCCCCGTCTGCGCTTGCGTCACGATCCCAAACTGCCAGCCAGACACCAGCCGGTTGCTCTTGAACGGCAGTTGGTAAAAGCCGCTTAGCACGAAACGGTGGCGCACATCGAACTCCGACGGGCCATAGTCGCCACGCGGATTGTAGGAATTCTGCAGGATATAGGTCTCACCCGTTGAGAGCGAATTGTAGTCCAGAGATTTCGCAAAGGTGTACGAAGTCAGAAATTCGAACCCGTGCGAGAAGTGTTTCGTAGCGGTCACCCAAAGCGAGTTGTAGTTCGAATTTCCCAAACTGTTGATCTCGTTGATGGTTCCGTATGGACAGTCTGGATTTGGCGCCAGACATTGTGCCGGCACAATCGGGCTGGTTAATGGCAGTGCAGCATACGGGCGCGTGGAACCGTAAATTCCATCAGTAACAAAGGGCTGATTGACGTTCTGTGTCAGTTGGAGGTGGGTCCCTTTGGTTCCCACATACGCCACTTCTATGCCCAAGCTCGGTGTGATTTCACGCTGGATGGTCAGATTCCAATCTTGCGCGTACATGTTTTTGAAATTTGGATTGATGATGGTAGGTCCAAGGCTGGTGCCCACAACCGCAGCTGAAGGATTTTCCGCGGTGATGCTGTTGGTGGCGGAGTTCGCAGAAATGGGAATGGCAAACGGCGGATTTGAGCTCAATGGGGAAACAATGTTAGTCGTCGGCGCCTGCGTCATGATCGCATACGCCGCGCGCACCGACGTTCTCCCATCCTTGAACGGATCCCACGCGAAACCGACACGCGGTTGCCAGTTCATAGCATTTTGCTGGTAGGGCTGTGTGGCGGAGATCAAGTCGCCCGTCGCGGCATCGAAGTTCGTGAACCGCCCATGCGCTTCCGAAGGCGTAGCGTTCCAGGCATAGCGCAGGCCAACGTTAATCGTGAAGTTCGTCTTCCACTTAAAACTGTCCTGCGCAAAAACATCGTACGAAGGTTGCAAGATGCGATCGTCGCCAGATCCCAGTTGAACAGTGAACGAACTAGCCGAATTGGCCAAGAAGTTCGCCAGCGACGTGTACGTCATTGTTCCGATGTTGAGTGCGATGTTGTTGTTGTACGCGCGACGAATTTCTCCGCCAAACGTAAAACTGTGCCGCCCTTTCAACCAACTGACAGCGTCATTCAGCACCACGGTCGTGTCACCACGTCCTTGCGGTTCGCCCGACGGGCCTCCGAACCCCAGGCTTCCTCCAACGTTGAAGAACGGCAGGCCCGACGCCACCGGCGATCCTGCAGGCAACGTCATATCAAAGTCGGCAGGGTTTAGCAGCCCGTTGGGAGTAAAGGTCAAGTGGATGCGGTTGTAGCCCAGTCGCACCGTGTTGCTCAACGAGGGCGAAAAAATGTGGTCCTCGCTGAAGGTCATCAACTGGCGAAATCCGCTGCGGGTATCCCCGAAGCCGGGTATGTCTGCGCCAATCGCGCCTCCTGCTGTGGGTTCCTCGCGCAAATCTTTCTGCACCACGTAGTAGCCGTGCAAATGGTCCTTTTGCGAAAGTTCATAGTCGATATCCGCGGACCCTTGATCCAGCGACACGTTTGCCAATACGCCCCCGGTGAATCCGTTAAACGTGGCGGGATTTCCAGGCGTGCCAGTGCCCACCAGGTTCGCCTTGGGAATCAGTGTCAGGAGCTTTGTAATCGCTGGCGAAGTGACCGCCGCAATCTGATCGGTGCTCGGCACCGTAGTGGAAACCGTTAAGTTTTGCCGCTGCCGCAGCCCCTCGTACGCCAGGAAAAAGAACAATTTGTTCTTGATGATCGGTCCGCCAAAGTCCGCGCCAAAATCGTTGCGCTTAAATGGCGCCTGCGGAAGTGGCGCGCCGCTGGAACTGTGCGCCGCATTGAAGAAGTTCCGCGCGTCCAGGTCATTGTTGCGGAAGAATTCGAACAGCTCGCCATGATATTCATTGGTGCCCGAGCGCGTCGCCAGATTGACGATTGCACCAGAATTGCGCCCGTATTGCGCCGGGAACGAAGAATTGTCGATCTTGTATTCGGCCAGCGTATCAATCGGCGGCTGGAACGTGAGCTGGTTCTGCACGTTGTCGTTCAGATTGATTCCGTTCACCAGCCAGTTGGTGGTGTCTTCGCGCTGCCCTGCAGTGTTAATTCCAAACGAGCCCTGGCCGCGCAGGGGAGCCGAGAGAAATCCATTGGCTGGCGGCGTCACTGTACCAGGAGTAAGCAGACTGAGGTCGGTGAAATGCCGGCCGTTCAACGGAATCTGCTGTACCGTTTTGTCGTTGATCACTTGGCCCACACTGGTTGTGCTGGTATCCACCAGCGGTATTTCCGCCTGCACCTCCACCGTTTCCGTGGCTTCTCCCACTCTCAGAGTCACATCGCGAGTCACTGTCGTGGCGACTTCCAGTTTCAGGTCAGAAATCTTCACCGTCTGGAACCCTGGCACTGAGACTTCCAGCCTGTAATTTCCGATGGGTAGGGCGGGGAAGAGGTAAGCGCCGGCGCTGTCTGTCTGCGTAACCAAAGCCACGCCAGTGGCCTGATTCGTAGCCGTCACTCTCGCATTGGGGACTGCCCCTCCTGAAGCGTCGGTGACCGTGCCGTGAAGCGTCGCAGTGGATTGCGCAAGCGCCGGACGGACAACCGCAAACAGCGTGCAGAACACGAAGACAAGCCCTACCAGAAACCGTGTAGCGACGACACGTCCACTTCGTCCTCTCATGTGATTCTCCCTTTGGGTGTAGGCGGCGACCAAGAGCTTGCTGAAAGCTCGTTCCTGATTTCATCGGTCGTGTCGCGCGTCTTCGCTTCAGCAGCCAGGTCGGTCGGAGCTGCATGTGAAACGGGTGTCGGAACCCAAGTCCCAAGTGGGTCGAGTGGCAATTTCGGTGCCAAGAAATTTCAAAATCATGTGGCTATCAACATCCCTGAAAACAAAAAGTTAGCAATCCTGTCAGAATGGGTGCTCAGAAGGTCTACAAAAAAACACAGGTCACTCTCAAATCTGGAACGTACGGTCGGGTACGTCGCGCTACACAACCATAACTTTCTGCCTAGTGCACGGGGGGTGGCGCAAAGGTGAACAGCTAAGCTAAAATTGTTTGGAAGTTGTTAAGACTTCCTACGGAAGTTGTAAAGACTTCCTGCGTTCTCACGTTCCCCGAAAATAGGACTTCGCTCATGAGTGAGACCAAAACCATCCTGCCCGGAAGCAAGACTGCTCGCCCTACCTGGAAGCCGGCAGGGAAGGTTCACGCCGGTGAACAGCCCTTCCGCTATCCCCTAGAACGAGAATTCGTCGAGCCCGACTGGCGGCGCCTGCCCGGCTACCGCAATGTCACTAAGGAAGAATGGGAGACGGCTCTCTGGCAGCGTCGCCACACCGTCAAGAATCTTAAAGAGCTCAAGGAAGTTTTTGGCTCGCTGATACCAGACACGCTGATGGCCAGCCTGGAGCGCGATATTCAGGAACGCGCCACCATGTCCATCTTGATTCCGCCGCAAATGCTCAATACCATGGACGACACCGATTTGTGGAATGACCCGGTGCGTCGCTACATGTTGCCGGCCTTCGATGATCGCCACCCCGAGTGGCCCAGCCATCCAAAATCCAGTCGCGATTCTTTGCACGAAGCGGATATGTGGGCCGTTGAAGGGCTGACCCATCGCTATCCCACCAAAGTTTTGGCGGAGTTGTTATCCACTTGCCCCCAATACTGTGGCCACTGCACACGCATGGACCTTGTTGGCAACGACGTGCCGCAAGTGGTAAAGCTAAAATTCCAGATCCCGCAAAAAGATCGGTACCAGCAGATGCTTGAGTATTTGCGCGTCACGCCTTCGGTGCGGGATGTTGTTGTTTCCGGAGGGGACATCGCCAACACTCCAATTGGCACGCTGGAATCCTTCGTATCGCAGTTGATGGACATCCCCAATATTAAGGATATCCGCCTGGCCACCAAGGGCCTGATGGCCATTCCCCAGCACTTCTTGCAGGATGAAGTTCTCGCCGGCTTCGACCGCATGGCGAAAAAAGCTCGGGAGCGAGGCGTGGACCTCGCCGTACACACGCACGTGAATAACGCGCGCCAGGTAACGCCCATTGTGGCGAAGGCGGTTCAAGCGCTTCTGGACATGGGTTATCGCGACGTTCGCAATCAGGGCGTACTCCTGCGCGGCGTGAACACCAGTCCCAAGGAATTACTCGATCTTTGCTTCACCATGCTCGATCGCGGCAAGATCATGCCTTACTACTTCTACCAATGCGACATGATCCCCAACTCCGAGCACTGGCGCCTGGCCATTCACGAAGTTCAGCAGTTGCAGCACGACATCATGGGCTATCTACCAGGCTTCGCCACGCCCCGCATGGTTTGTGATGTTCCGTTTGTGGGCAAGCGCTGGGTGCATCAGGTCAAGGAATACGATCGGCAGCTCGGCATTTCTTACTGGACGAAAAACTACCGCACCGGAATTGAAGGTGACGTTGCGGATGCTCTGACCCGCCGCTACGAATATTACGATCCCGTTTACACTTTGCCGGAACAGGGCCAGGAATTCTGGCGTGACAAGCCCGCTCATCCGCCGCTCGTCAAGTAGCTCCAGCTAATTCTGATTGACGACCTTTTGCTTCATCGCGAAGCGTAGCAACTCCGAATTATTTTCCAGGCCAAACTCCCGCATGATGCGGTATTTGTGAAAGGCCACGGTTCGCGCCGTCACATGTAGGATCGCGGCGGCTTCCTTCATGGTGTGCCCTTCCGCAAGAAGTTGCAGCACTTCTCGCTGACGCGCGGTAAGCACGCGGCTAGACTCGCTGCGTGGCTCTCGCGCAGCCATCTCCTCCAGTTCCGTCTTCATCGCCGGCGTCACATACTTCAGACCAACAAGCACGTCGCGCACTGCTTTCACCAGTTCCGAGCCCGCTGACTTCTTCAGCAAGTAGCCAGAAGCCCATTTCTGCAGTGTTTCCGCGGCGATTTCCGCGTCCTCGTTCATCGTTAGTACGATTATCTTTACTTTGGGCATGAGCTGCTTCAATTGCTCACTGGCGTCCAGTCCGTTTAGCAGCGGCATGTTCAGGTCTACCAGCACTACGTCAGGCTGCAGTTCAGCGGCAAGGCGCAGCAGTGCGCGCCCGTCTCCCACGGTGCCAACTACTTCAAACTCCGGTTCCAGTAGCTTTTTAAATGCTTCGACCACAAGAGTGTGATCGTCTGCGAGCAGAATTCGTGCCTTGCTCAACGTGCCTCCGGCTTCTTGGCCTGGAGCGATTGCCAGCAATGGAACTACATTCAAGAGCAGAATTCAAGTTTTCAGCCGCCCTGCCTCCCGGGCCTCGTGGATCCCGGATTTTGGGGCTGCGACATCCTCTTTGGACACCTAACCGTAGCCAAGCCTCCTTTTCAGACATCAGAGGAGCTTGGGGTGAAGTAGCGACGAGCGATGTGCGAGCCGGACCGCCGAGAACCGGCATTGGAGGAATGATGAAGGACACTCAACAGGGAATGGAAATCCCCATGCAGGTTGGGTCTGAATTGCGTATTAGAAACGATGGCACCATCATCATGGATAATCCCGAACTGGAGTTAGCGCGGGATCAAGAAGCCGCCGATGCCGTGCTTGTATACCGATTCGACTCCGCCGCCGGAGTTCACGTCTTGCGATTGTTCGCTCCCTTGGCCGATCGCAAACATATGCGCGCCCATCATCCCAACGACTGACCGCCGCGCGAGCGCCTTTCGATCGGACTCTGTTACCTGCGCCAGCGTCCATCAGGTTCCCGTATCGCCCGCGTTCGCGGGCGTGGGGATTCGTGTATTACTCAGAGGCTGGCGCCGTATTGCAGTTCGATTGCTTCTTGCGAGTAGCCTTGGCCATCGTCGTTTAGGCGCCATGACGTCAGATCTTCTGGCTCGCCTTGCAATACGCTTACGATAACGTAGCTGTACCAGGGCCACGCGTTCTGCCGATCATATTCGCTGGGACGCGCCGCATGGTCGGGATGCGAATGGTACCAGCCAACGACATCCAGTCCACGCGACAGCGAGGCCATCTCCACATCGCGCACGTCTTCGGCACTGATCGAAAAGCGATTACGCGCATTAGTGGTAGAGCGGTTCGCGACCGGCACAACCTCCAGTATTTCGCGCTTTCCAGCCACTCTGCCTCGTTCGTCTTGCCCGTCGCGGCCCAGCAGCGCACCGCAGCATTCATGCGGATAGCTCTCCGCCCCGTGCTGGCGAATTTTCTTTGCGAGTTGTGGAGTGATCATGAGAGTAGGAGCAATGTTCACAGGTTCAGGCCCGCGTCGATGTTAATCTTGGTTCCATTTGATTTTGTTAGATTCCGTGTATTCGAAAAGAGTTACCAATGCGATGGTGACAAGCTCACGATGCCAGGTCTCGCTCGACATCTATCATTAATTTTATGAGTTGTGCCACGTCTAGCTGTTTTGCCGAATTTTAGCGAGAATCATGGAATGCGTTTTGCCCAAATCTTGCTCCAGAAATTGAGTGTCTCGCTCTGGCTCCTCCTGGTTGTAGCTTGTGCCGCCTTTGCACATGCCCAAGGGCAAAGTGGCACCGCGGAAATCACTGGCACGGTTACCGACCCTTCCGGCGCTCTCGTCGCCAATGCCGAAGTGAAAGTCACCAACGCTTCCACGAATCAACAACGCACCGCCGCCTCAAATTCTTCTGGAGAATTTAGAATTCAGAACTTAGCCCCGGGCGCGTACTCGCTAGAAGTATCGGCGCCAGGTTTTCAAACGTTCCAAGCGGGCAAAATTAATCTCTCCGCAGGCGTTTACAACTTGCCGGTCAAGTTGATCGTGGAATCGAACCGCAAGGTCGTAATCGTGAATGGCGGGCCCCCGGACGATTACAAACCTGCCGCCGCGATGATCGGCAATCTCAGCAACCAGCCTCTTCAGGAATTGCCGGTGTCTGCGTTGGTAGTGACGCGTAGCCTTATGGACGACCAGCAGTCCCGGCTGCTCTCCGAAGTTGCCAGAAATGACGCATCCGTTGGCGAAGATTACGCCCCGGTCGGCTGGTACCAGGATTTCGAAATTCGCGGATTCCCGCTCGATCTCGCCTCCGCAATCAAAATCAACGGCTTGGCAGCGGCCGGTGAACAGTTAGTCGCCTTGGAAAATAAAGACTCGGTGGAATTCCTGAAAGGCGTGGATGGAGTGGAAGTTGGCGTCGCTTCCGGCGGTGGCCTTATTAATTACGTGACCAAGCGCCCGGCCTCTGTTCGAACTCTCAACTTCTCCACTGATCAGCGCGGGACTCTTTATGGCGGCTTGGATTTTGGTTCCTTCTTCGGCGCGCAGCAGCAATTCGGCGTACGGTTCAATGTCGCTGGCGAGGATATGCATTCCTATGTCCACGGTGCCGACGGAAATCGTGAGTTTGGCTCGGTGGCCGCGGATTGGAAAATCAATCCCACTACCTTTTTAAAGGGCGATTTTGAGTATCAGCACTTGGTGCAGCGTTCCGTCGGTGGCTATCAGTTGCTCGGTGGCACTATCGTTCCCATCAACGTTTCTCCCGACGTGATGCTCGGCTATCAATCCTGGGCCAAGCCGAACACCTTCGACGACTTCAATACCAGCGTGCGCCTCGACCATAATTTTTCCTCCAATTGGCGCGTTTTTGCCGCCGTAAGTCGCAGCCACACGCTGCTCGACGACAATATCGCGTATCCCTACGGCTGTTATTACGCGGCCTCGTGCGCCAGCGGTGCCACGCCACCTTATTTTTTCGGGCCAACCGGCGACTACGACGTGTACGACTATCGCAGCCCCGGCGAACTGCGTATCAACGATCAGTTCGAAGCCATTCTGCAAGGCCAAGTAAAAACCGGACCGGTGATGAACAGCATCGCCATTGGTACCAGCTTGCAGCGTCGCAGTGTGAATCTGGCTCTCACCAATCCCGCCGTCCCTTCGGAAACCGGTGTCGTCTACACCTACGTTGGGACCGAAAATATTTACCAGCCGGAACTGATTTTTCAGTCTGCCCCTCCGACCACTCCTCCAACGCCTGGCCCGGTGCTGCTCGCGGAAGATACCCATCAATACGCGCTTATCGTTCAAGACGTCGTTCATTTACCGGCGCGCATCGATCTGACTGTCGGCGGCCAGTACGACACGCTGCACGATCACAATTTTTCGAACTTGAACGCGGACGGTACGGCTTTGGCCCTCGTAGCGACCGACAAAGGTATCTGGCTTCCGCAATATGCCGCCTCGTGGCGACCCATTCAAGACGTGTTGCTTTACGCCAACTACAGTGTCGCGCTCTCGCTAGGTTTGCAGGCGCCCTTCTGGGCTACCAATAGCAATGCGTTCCTCGCTCCTTTTTTCACCCGTCAGGCAGAAATTGGCGCGAAATATCAGCCCGGCAACCGCATTCTTATCACCGGAGCACTCTTTCGTATGCGCGCGCCGTTTTTCTATCCAAAACCTGACGGGGACGGTAATTTAACGTTCGTCTCCGAAGGACATGAAACGCATCGCGGCCTGGAATTAAATGCGCAGGGAAAGGTGAACAACTGGCTACGTCTTACCGCCAGCGCTACGTTGTTGCGCGCCATTTCTTCCGACACGGGCACTCCGGCGTTTGACGACAAGCAAGTCATCAACGTTCCGCGATTTCGGGCGTCCACCTTCGCGGATATTAATGTTCCCTTTATTGCTGGGTTGAGTGTTCTGCCTGGGTGGAGTTTCACCGGGCGCAAGGAAGCCACGCGTGATGAAGCGGTCAGCGTGCCCAGCTACAATCTCTTTAGTCTGGGCGCGCGCTACACGCCCAGCGGCGAGTGGAGCAAAGTCACGTTTCGCGTCTTCGCCGACAACGTCCTGAACAAGCGCTACTGGAAGGATACGGGCGCCAGCTACGGTGATACATTCCTTCATCTAGGCGCGCCCGCAACGGTACGACTGTCGGCGCAATATAATTTTTAGGCTTAATTCTGGACGGCTACGGAATGCCATCGAATAGCGAAGAAGCCAAAAACTCGGCAGCCATGCGGCGCAATGAAGTCAAAGCTCATGGGCTTGATGGCCAACTGGTTCAACCAGACTGGCCCGTGCTGCGTTTCGACGAAGTGGACCACCTTTTCCGCTCGTTCCCGCAAGCACAACGTGCCGAACGGATTCTTTCTTACAGTCCGCGACCATTTTCCGCCGCCAGCATTGTGCAGACTCCCGCCGGGAAAGTGTTCGTCAAACGTCATCATCACTCTGTTCGCGATCGCGATTCGCTCCTCGAAGAGCATCGATGGCTGGACCACTTGAGCCAGCGCACCCCGCTTGTCAAAAGACCGCTGCAAGACAAATTCGGCGAGACTGCCATCACGCACGGCGATTGGACTTACGAGGTTCATCCTCACGGCGATGGGCGCGACCTTTATGAAGAAGCACAGTCTTGGACGCCGTTCCTCAGTTCCGCTCACGCACGCCATGCCGGGCGAGCGCTTGCAGAGTTACATTGCGCCTCTGCGGGGTACGACGCGCGAGTTCGCGACCCCGCACCACTCGTCACCAGTTTTCAAGTTTTCGCCCAGCGTGGTCCTTGGCCAGTACTTCAAAAATACGTCGAGCAGCGCCCAGGTCTTCGCTCCTATCTGGCAGGCCGCGATTGGCTTTCTAAAACTCAGGAAATATTTGGTCCTTTGCACGAGAAATTGCGCACGTTCCTTCCCGTATTTCAGCCGCTCTGGACGCACAACGATTTTCATGCCTCAAACCTGCTCTGGAGTAACGAGTCGGCCGAGGCCATCGTGACCGACATTTTCGATATGGGTCTCGCCGATCGCACCACTGCGATTCACGATGTGGCCACAGCCATCGAACGCAATGGCGTGGAGTGGCTGCAGATTCACAATGCCTCTTGCGATCCACTACATCTCCATCAAATTGATGAGCTGCTTCAGGGTTACGAAGAGTCGCACCCTTTTTCCCGTGATGAAGCCGACGCCTTGGTAGCTTTGCTACCCCTCGTTCACGCCGAATTCGCGCTTTCTGAAGTGCATTACTTTTTTGGAGTACTGAAGTCGCGAGAGAAAGCCGACGTGGCGTACCTCGAGTATTTTCTCGGACACGCCCGTTGGTTCGGCAGCGACCGCGGCAAACAGTTGCTCGATCACCTGCACGCGTGGGCCGAGGCGCATTCGGCTAGCGCAAATCCTGAAACTCCGTTGACCGCCAATATTCCGCAATGAACGCCACACACCAGGTTCGCGGCTGATGTCTCTACTCGAAATCGCTGCCGTCATTATCAGCGCTCTGGGTATTTGGCTCACTACGCGCCGCAAGCTTATCTCGTGGCCGATCATTCTTCTCTCGTGTTTTCTCTACGCGCGCGTTTTTCAGCACGCCAAACTCTATTCCGACATGCTGCTGCAATTCGTGTACGCCGCATTCGCCATCTACGGTTGGTGGCATTGGTGGCGGGGCATGAAAGAGGAGGGCTCCGTCCGGGTGGAGTTGCTCTCCACTCGCGCACTCATCACCGGACTTCTCCTCGGAGCAGTCGGCAGCGCGTTCCTCGGTTCCGTCATGGTGCGCTTTACAGACGCCACCATCCCGTTCATAGACGCGTCGCTCACCAGTTTCAGCTTAGTCGCGCAGTTCTGGCAAACGCGCAAAAACATAGCCAACTGGTGGCTCTGGATTGTCGTCGACACTATCTACACCGGCGTATTCATCTACAAGCACCTGTATCTCACCTCAGCGCTCTACGCCTTCTTCGTTTTTCTAGCTATCTTAGGTCTGAGCGCTTGGAACCGGGCGCTGCGTGAACAACAGTCCGCCGAACTAAATTCAACTACTGCCACAAATGCAGTTGTGACCGACGCAGGAACGTAAACAATCCTGCTCCGAAGTCCTACTCTCCGGCTAAATAATGCACGCTTGGCAAGTCTTTCAGAAGTGTCGCCGCCATCTCAGGCGTAATATCGCGTTGCGGCATTGCTAGCATTTCGTAACCAACCATAAACTTCCTCACCGTCGCCGATCGCAGCAACGGCGGGTAAAAATGCGCATGCAAGTGGAATCCTTCGGCGTGCGCCTTGTCGCTCGCTACTTGGTGAAACCCCATTGTGTAAGGAAAAGGCGTCTTAAACAAATTGTCGTAGCGAATCGTAATTTGTTGCAAAATTTGCGCGAGTCCCGCGCGCTCCGCGTCCCGCAAATCCGTCAGGCAAGACACTGGTCGGCGGCTGATCACCAACGTTTCGAATGGCCAGACCGCCCAGAAGGGAACCAGCACCGCAAAATGATCGTTGCTCAACACCACCCGTTCCTGCTTCTCCAGTTCAAGAGCCAGATAGTGTTCAAGTAAGGTAGCGTGATACTTGGAAAAATATTTACCGCAAGAATTTAATTCGTGCCCTAGTTCGTCAGGAATTGTCTGGTCCGCCCAAATCTGCCCGTGTGGATGCGGATTGCTGCACCCCATCATCGCGCCGCGGTTCTCGAAAATCTCTACCGACTGAATGCCCGACTCGCGAGACAGAGTCGAAAATTCCGTCGACCAGGCCTCGACAACCTTTTTTATGTCGGCCAGATCCAACCGCGCCAGCGTCAGGTCATGGCGCGGCGAAAAACAAACCACTCGGCATCTACCTTTTTCACTTTCCGCGATTAGTAAGTCCTTCACCAAAACCTTTCCACTTGGCGTATCCGGCCGCAATGCCGCAAAATCGTTATCAAACACAAACGTACCGTCGTAATTTGGATTGTGCGTTCCGCCAGCCCGCTCATTTCCGGGGCATAAATAGCATTGCGGGTCATACTTCTCCAGGTTCTCCGTCGCGGCAATCTCTACGTGACCTTGCCAAGGCCGTTGGGTTCGCTGCGGGGAAACCAGCATCCATTCCCGTGTCAACGGGTTGAATCGCCGGTGCGGATGAACCTTCAAATCGAAGCTTGTCATCAGTTTAGTGAACCAGGATCCCAAATATCGCGCTACGCCAACCTTCCAGCACCATCTGCCGCGGAAGACACATAGATTTCCGCGGCTCGTCCGGTCGTTTTTTCATAACGGGCTAGCACCTTGCTTTTGAACTGTTCTACAAATGTGGACTCGACCAGATTTATGGTACAACCGCCAAACCCGCCCCCAGTCATGCGTGATCCGTATACTCCCGGGTTCTCCTCGGCCAGCCTCACCATTACATCCACTTCTTCGCAGCTCACTTCGAAATCGTCGCGCAGGCTGGCATGCGATTCTTTCATCAACGTGCCAAAGCGCTTCACGTCGCTTGCCGCTAGCGCCTCGCCAGCCTTCAACACGCGCGCGTTTTCGGTAACCACATGACGCGCGCGTTTGCGAATCACTTCAGGAAGTTCTCCGCCAAGTTTTTCGAAGTCTTCCGCTGATACATCGCGAAGCGCTTTCACTCCCGGCAAGCGCTCAGAAAAAAATTGCGTTGCTGCTTCGCATTCCGCGCGCCTCTGATTGTACCCGCTGGCCGAATGACTGTGCCGCACCATCGTGTTGCAAATCACCACGCTAACTTCCGGCGGAATCGGCAGAAGCTGATATGCCAGCGTCCGGCAATCCAGCAGCAGCGCGTGATCCTTTTTGCCTTGCACCGATATGAACTGATCCATGATTCCACATCGCGCGCCCACGAATTCGTTTTCCGCTTGCTGACACAACAACGCTACGGCCGTTCCATCCAGCCTCTGCTGCGCTATTTCTAGAAACGCAGTGCAAACCGCCACTTCCAGCGAAGCTGACGAACTCAATCCCGCCCCCTGCGGCACATCGCCACTCAGCAGAACGTCGGCGCTTGGCAGTGTCCCCAGCCTCCCGGCCAGCAGCCGGATCACGCCAACAACGTAATCACTCCAGTGTCCGCGCGCCCGACTAGGTAGATCGTCCATTTTTAGCTCGACCTGCTCGGCATAATTCTCGGAGTACACCATTAGCTTCCGGTCCGCCCGCAGCGCGATTCCAATCCGCGTCTGGAACGCAATCGCAGCGGGAAATACATACCCGTCGTTGTAATCCGTGTGCTCGCCAATCAAATTCACGCGGCCTGGCGCTTGCACAATGATCGGCGTAGCGCCATACATCTTCACAAA
>Ga0210396_10003821_pt1 | contig 14900 bp, 13 predicted proteins | sample IncBWH17OmetaG_FD_155466 | JGI IMG/M metagenome (GOLD analysis project Ga0210396, IMG submission 155466) | Forest soil microbial communities from Barre Woods Harvard Forest LTER site, Petersham, Massachusetts, United States - Inc-BW-H-17-O ... | reverse complement strand
ACCTTCTCCACCGGCTATCCCACCGTCACCATCACCGACGCGACTTCCGGCGCATCTATCCGCTTCACCACCGACGGTTCCACGCCCACCGCCAGCTCCCCACTCTATTCCTCCCCTTTCACCGTCACCACCTCCGGCACCATCATCCAAGCTATCGCCACCGCCCCAAGTTATTCCGCCAGTGCCGTCGCCACTGCCAGCTATAAATTTCATACGCCCACCGGCGCTTTCCCCATCACTCTCACGCCCACCGCAACCGCCACCGGCTCCGCAAAACAGATTCAGCTCAGCCCCATCACTCTCATCCTCACCGTAAAATAAAAAAGGCCGCAGCATCCTCGCCGCGGCCCTTCACTTTCTACGGAATCCTCGCACACAAAAACTTGTTTTCGTGTAACCATCCGCGCCTTCGCTGACTCCAATTCAGTGGCAGCAGATTTTATGCAAAATTGCCCCATTTTGCGTTACTCTGCGTGCCGACTCTTCCGGATCCCGCACCCAACTTTTTCTGAAGTTGATGATCCGGAACGCCCAGGGGTCACGCATGAAGCACGTTGCACGTTTTCTTTTCCCGCTCCTTCTCGCCAGCATTTTTGCCAGCGCATCCTTTGCCTCACACAGAACTGCCGGTTCCGCCCGTCCTGTTGCTTCCTTCCCCAAGCCCGCCGTCGACCAACCTGTCGCCTCCTCCAAGGGGCAAGACACTGCGGTGCTTTCCGGCGGCTGCTTTTGGGGCGTACAAGCCGTTTTCCAGCACACTCGCGGCGTAATTTCCGCCACCTCCGGCTATGCGGGCGGCGATCCCGCTTCCGCGCACTATGAAATTGTCGGCACCGGAAGCACCGGTCACGCCGAAAGCGTGAAAATCGTTTACGACCCTTCGCAAATCACTTACGGCCAGATTCTCATGATCTTTTTTTCCGTCGCCCACAACCCCACCGAACTCAACAAGCAAGGCCCGGACTGGGGCACTCAATATCGTTCCTCGATTTTTTATTCTGGAGACCAGAAGAAAATTGCCGAAGCCTACATCGCGCAACTGGAAACCGCGAAGGTCTATCCACAGAAAATTGTCACTCAGGTTGTTCCGCTAAAAGGTTTCTATCCCGCTGAAGCCTATCATCAGGACTACCTCAAACATCACCCCGATAATCCCTACATCGTCATCAACGATCAGCCTAAGCTCACCAATCTCCGCAAGCAGTTTCCCGATCTCTATCGCGAATACTAAATATCGTTCAGCCAGCGCCAACCAACTATCTCGTCGCCGTCTTTATTTGTCTGGCCGCTCCGTCACAACTTTTCCCGCGGCTCCCGGCAACGGCGTTTTGTTCTCCGTAAAATCCAAATCCTCTAGCAGGCTATCTAGGCTCGGGTACGCGTAAATCGTCGGCGCATGGTTCTGCATCAACCCGCCAGTATCCGCCGTCGGCCCATAATTGCTGTGCAGATCGCGTCCCAGCATCCGCAACATGGCCATTTGCTGTCCGCGATGGTGTGCAGTGTGCGCAATGCGCCGCGTCACCACCCAGGCCATCGACCTCTTCACATCAAAAAACGAAGTCCCGCTTTCCCACCACGCTTCGACCTTCCGCTGCAACTCCGTCAATCGCTTCCCGCTGTCTTCCACATATTGCTGCACAAATCCTTCCCGCGTCTCAATCGCCGGCAAAGGTGGCGCCCCCACATCAATCTTCAGCATGGTGCGAAACCACAAATCCTCGCTCACGCATTGATGCACCATCTGCTCGTGTACGCTTCGACCCCGCGCATCATCCGTTCGCGGTCGCACGCCCAGGTCCGTCTCGCGAAATTCCGCCCACACGCTCACCACTTTTATTCGCTCGGTCGCGTACGTCTCCACCAGAAATTCATATCTCACGCCACACCTCGCTGACTCCTAGAACGCCCGCGTTTTAGATGCTCTTCAATTCCCTCGCGATTTATTACAATTTTGTGTCTTAACGGCGCTAATCCTCGAGCACAAATTACCTACTCACCGGCATGTGAGGATCATTGTTTTCCAGTCGGAGTCACACTGGCGAATCTGCCAGTTACTTCGCCGCAGCCTTGCACCCACAACCCGTAAGAGTTGGTGATATAGTTCAGCAACAAAGTGGAGGGCCAACTCGGCCCTCCCATTTCAGAAAGGGAAGAGAACACGACGCTAATTCTAAAGGGCTCGCTGCTCGGCTTAGTGCTTTCTGTTGGCGTCATGGCTTTGTACTTCCTATTCTTGTTTGTGAAGTTCGGTGGCCCCGGGATGTTCGACGTAGGTTTCTATCGGCGACTCGCCACTTTGTTCCTCGGCATAGCGATCGGAACTCTACTCACTTGCGGCGGGTTGTTCTGGCTTAGCGGTGCTCTGACGAAGTACGTCGCGGCCCTCAGGTAGCCGCACATTCTTACCTGATATAAGAAGTACACCGTTAACACGCGCTTTGGATGCTCTTCACTTCCTCGCGATTTATTACAATTTATTACAGTTTTGTATCTTGACGGCGCCCACTCCCGGGCGTAAAAAAACTACTCTGCGCGCAGCGTTCGTATTCTCCCTGCCCCGTGCCTTTACCAACTGCGCCAACATCCCAAATTCCGCAAAGGAGATTCAAATGTCCAAAGTGCAAGCCATTCCTGAGGGGTATCACACCATCACGCCGGCTCTTGTCTGCAAGAATTGCGCCAAAGCCATCGACTTCTACAAACAAACATTCCAGGCCAAGGAAATTTCCCGTATGCCCATGCCCGATAACAAGATCGGTCACGCCGAACTTCAGATTGGCGATTCGCGCTTGATGCTCAGCGATGAATTCCCCGGCATGGCCGCAGCTCCCAATGGCGGAACGGCCAGCTATTCGTTATTCGTCTATACCGAAAACGTTGATGCTCTTTTCGATCGCGCTGTGAAGGCCGGCAGTACCGTCGAAATGCCTCTGCAGAACCAGTTCTGGGGAGATCGCTATGGCAAAGTGCGCGATCCTTTCGGTCACGTCTGGGGTCTGGCGCAGCATGTCGAAGACGTCGCTCCCGAAGATATGGACCGCCGCATGAAGGCCGCCATGGAGCAGAGGACCAAGACCGCCGGCAAGAGTTAAACCGCTCTTCAGCCTAACCTGACGAAGTATTTCTTCTATTCGCGTAGGGTCCGTTTCGTTCCGTTTCGCCCGGGCCCCGTCTCTGCTCAGAGAGGCGGGGCTTACCCCCATCACTCTCCGCATTCCGCAAGCATCTCTACAGACGTAACTCTCTTCGCGGAGATGCGCGCGCATGAGCAATCCATTTCGTATTCTGTTGGTGGGTGCTACCGGAACACTCGGCCGTGCCATCGCCACCGAACTTGGCGAACGTCACAAAATCATTTTCGCCGGTCGCACCAACGCCGACGTGATCCTCGACATTTCCGACGCCGAAAGTGTTGGCATCGCGCTGCACAAAGCTGGTGAACTCGACGCCGTAGTTTGCGCCGCCGGTGAAGTCGCTTTCGCCCCTCTCGCCGACTTCCGGCCTGCCCCACTTGGCGATTCCCTCTACACTCTGGGCCTGAAAAATAAATTGCTGGGCCAGGTCAATCTCGCACTCGCCGCGCGCGATGTCTTATCCGATCGCGGCTCCATCACCCTCATCTCCGGGATTCTCGGCCAGCAACCCATCGCCGCCGGAACCTCCGCCAGCATGGTCAATGGTGCGCTCGAGTCTTTTACTCGCGCCGCCGCCATCGAAATGCCTCGCGGCATCCGCATCAATTGCGTCAGCCCCACCGTTCTCACCGAATCGATGTCGAAATTCGCCCCGTATTTTCGTGGATTTCAACCAGTGCCCGCCGCCCGCGCCGCTCTCGCCTTCAGTCGCAGTGTCGAAGGCCTGGAGACCGGCCAGGTTTATCGCGTCTACTGATTCGGATGATCAGGTCTTGATTTTACTCTACGGCAGGAATTCTACTTTTCCTTCAATCGGCCACAGCCACGCGGCACCGCGCACTCCGCTGGCATCCCCGTGCTTCGCCACCAAAATTGGCGTGTCCGCTTCTCTTCCAAAAACATAATCCTTCAACCGGTTCGGCACATTCTTATAAAGGCGCGGCACCTGCGACACCCCGCCTCCCAGCACAATCACGTCCGGGTCCAGAATATTGATCAGCCCTGCCAGACTGCGCGTCAGCCGGTCCTCGTACCGTTCCAGGCACGCATTCGCTTGTGCATCGGCACCTTCGCTCTTCGTCAGAATTTCTTTCCCGCGCAATTTTGTTCCCGTCGCCCGTTCGTAGTCCGCTTCCAATCCCGTGCCCGAAATAAATGTCTCGATGCATCCCTTCGCGCCGCAATAACATCCCGGCCCAGGATATTCTTCCGGCCGCATCCACGGCATGGTCATGTGGCCCCACTCGCCAGCTACACCGTTTCGCCCGTTGTGTACGCGCCCTTCGACCGCCAGTCCGCCGCCGCATCCCGTCCCCAAGATCACCGCGAACACCACCCGCTTCCCCGCTCCCGCACCGTCCGTCGCCTCCGACACCGCCAAACAATTCGCATCATTCGCGCAGCGCACTTCGCGCCCCATTGCCGTACTCAAATCCTTGTCGAACGGTCTGCCGATCATCCACGTGGAATTCGCGTTCTTCACCGTGTGCGTCAGCAGCGACATCGTTCCCGGTATGCCCACACCCACCGTCGCGGTGCGACGCAATTCCTTCTCAATTGCCTCCACGCCCTCTTTGATCGCCCGCACCGTGCCGTCGTAATCCTGCCGCGGCGTGGCTACCCGATGCCTGTGCAATTCGCGCCCATCTTTCTCCAGCGCGACAAATTCGATCTTCGTCCCGCCCAAATCCACTCCCACTCGCACTTTATTCTTTTGGTCGTTCGCAAGTTCTGCTGTCATGGCGGGATGATTCTACCCTCGTTTCCCTTTTTTCGCCGTGATTCTCCCCTGCAACCCAAGCTCCGCGCACCCTGCACAAATACAAAAGCTCCGCGAGCGCCGCCCAGGGCACTCACGGAGCTCCCGAGTCCGCGGCAATCAGTAACTAGAAGTGGAAACCCACCTCTGCAGTTTCACTTCGCGGCGTCACGTAGTGCGTACCGCTGAACGTTGAGAAGTAGTTGTACAACGCCGTCTTGTCAGTCAAATTGATGACCGTGAAGCGCAGACTCCATCTGTACTTGTCGCCACGGAAAAGGTTGTCGTGGCCCACGCTGACATCGAACAAATTCCGCGGAGCGATGCGCTGCGGATTGTGGTCGTCGTTCTCCGTCCCGGGCGCCGGTATCTTGATCAGCGTCGATCCAAACGACGCCGCAGCGCATGACGGAAGCGCAGGGCCGAACGGACTCGGCGCAGCAGGTACGCCGTTGCAAGTAAATCCGCCCTGATACTCCTGATCCGCAGTCATCGGCAATCCCGTCAGGTTGTTTATGAACAACACTGTAGGGACTCCATTAACCGTAGCCGTTGAAAATCCGCACGTCGCCGTTGGCGCAAAGCACGGTACTGCGCCAGCTACGAGTCCGCTGTCATATCTCCAGTTAAACCCAACCCACGGTCCGCGTTTCCACGGCTGGTATTGCAAGTGGGTCGTTTGGTTGAAGTGCTCGTCGTGATCGATGCGAAAAACACCGGGAGCCGGTAAGAACGGTACCCCACCAACTTGCGGAGGAAAGAATCGCGCCGCGACGCTGGACATAACCACCAGTGCCGTGAACCCGTGATAGTCCGGAACGCTGACCCGAATCGCATATCCGGGAATTTTCGAGTTGTGCCATTCGATCGGGAATGCAATCGGTGTCGCCGCTACAACGCCGAAGTCATAGCTTCCGTGCGTGTATTTCCAGATGTACTCACCGTCCACCACCAAATACTTCCCGATGGCTTGTTGGAAGCCCGCGTGGAATTCGTTGCGCCATCCGGGGTGAATGAACCCGGAGACACAAGGCGTATTTGGCGGCGGCACCAGCACCGCGATCACTGGAACACTGCATCCGGTATTGGAAATCGCCAGGTTCTCGTTGAACGGGCTCTCCATGGTTCGAGCGTAAGACAGCCGCAGCACCGTATTCGTTGGTTTGATGTTATACGCTACGCCAAGACGTGGTTGCGCTTGCCCGTCGCTCACATATCCGTGATAAATGTCTCCGCGAATTCCCAGGTTGAATGACCAGCTTCCCTTGGTAATCGTGTCTTGGACGTAAACCGCCAGCTCCTTTATGTCCGTATGACCGTGAAACAGGAATGGCGTTCCACCCTGTGTCAGGTCTACGGAACTCAATGTCTGGCAAGGTCCGACTTCACCCGGCTGCAGCGGATTCGCGCAAGTGAAGTTCCCGCCGGCCGGGTTCGGAATTGGGTTGCCGCTCGAATTGAGCTGATTAAACAGCCCCGCGAAACCTGGATCTACAGTTGCCAGCGTGTCGTTCTCGGTCAGAAATGTCTGTTGATAAGTAGCTCCTGCCTTGATGTTGTGTATGCCTTTCACGTAGGAAATGTCAGACCTTACCCCTACGTTGGTTAGCTTTCGGTCTTGCCCGATGGTCTGCGCCTGCAGGCCGGGAGAAAAGTCGGCAAACGGGTCGGCGCTTGGATAGTAGTTGTATTGGTCTTTCCGAACGAATCCGCCCAACGTAAACACTGCGTTTACTCCCAGCAGCCGTGTCCACGTCGGCGCAATGTTGTACGTACCGATCTTCGAGCGTTGATCGGTTGGACCCAACGGCGTCGTCATGTCCACCGGGTTAACTGCTACCCCCGCGGCATTGCAAGTGAATCCCGCGCTGCAGGTATGGTATTGCTGATCGTAAGTGTTGGGGTTTTGGAACCAGGAGCGCGAGTAACCGAAGTTCAGGTGGAGCGCGTCGGCTTGCGTTATCTGGTAGTCCACACGGTCGAAAATGTTTTCTTCATTGCCTTTGTCGTGCAGCACCGTGAACTCCGGCGGATCGAGGAACCGGCCCGTGTTTAGTCCGTTCACGGCGATAAAATTCCCCAACTTGTCGTTACCATACGCCAAGTCGAACTCCCCCGTAGATGAACCAAAGGACCCATAGGACGCAGTCACGTTGCCGTGCGGAGTAGTGACGCCGAGCCCTGATCGCGTTGTCACCTTAATTACCAGGCTCGTCTTGCCGCCAAATTCCGCTGGCGGCGCGCCCGAGATGACTTCGAGAGACTGAATGGAATCGTTTGGTATCTGGTTGGAAAAGACCTTGCTCTGTTGATCCGTAATAGGTTGGCCGTCAACGGAGAACGAATTCTCCGCGTGGTCGCCAAGTCCGTGGAAAAGTCCGTTCGAATCAGCCGCAATGCCCGGAGTCACTAGAGTAACCAGCGAACTAAGCGACGACGATGCGTTTTCCAGTGGAAGTTTGTCGAATAAATTTCGATCCACGTCAGTATGAAACGTCGAATCGTTTTCCACCAGGTCTCCGCCGTTCGATTCCACCGTAACCGACGTCACTGCGGTTCCAACCTTCAGGCTGACATCGTTTTTTACCGGTACACCCGAACGTACTTCCACATCTTGCGCATAGCTTGCAAACCCGTTTGCCGTCACCGTCATGTGATACGGATTAAACGGCACGTTCGTGAACCGGTACGTCCCATCGCTCGAAGTAGCGGTGGTTCGCGTGTATCCGCTCACCGGGTTAATGATAGTCACCGTGGCGTTTGCAACCGCCGCCCCCGATGGATCCTTCACCAATCCTTCAATCGACCCCGAATTTCCTACCTGCGCTGCCGCTACCATTCCAAAAATAAATAAGTGCAATACCAATACTGCAAATCCACGAAAACTGAATTGCATATTTCCTCCGGCCCCATGGGAGCGAGTTGTGGGTTCATGGAGACCGCCCAAATGCAGCGGCAGCGCGATCAGCTCCGGCTGATGCACCTATTTAGATGAACCTGATTCGTTACAGGACGGAAGCAGGAGGGGCGCGTGAGGGAGACTGGTGATAAAAAAACTCGGATACCGACTGTGCTTCCGCAGTAGCTATGATCCCAAAAGCTACCAGCGGCACCGTAAGGGTGGGTAGAGCCACCGCCGGAGCAACGCCCAGGTGCGCTGCTTGGCACACCCGGCAAGCCGCTTCATCGTGGCCATTCGCGTGGGTGTGCGGGGCCACTTGCAGCAGGAATACCAGGGCGCATACCGTCAAAAGGCAAGCCAGTGGCTTCGAAAGTCGGCTCAGCACGGTATGTTCAGTCCTTGCCACGAATCTGAATCCTCGCGCACAAAAAGGCTAAGAAAGTGCAGCGTCCAAATCTTGCTCTAAATCCGGGTACTTTTCAATACCGCTCTCGCTGATAATTTTCATCCATAGCATCGAACCGCCTACCTCCATCACCACCCGCCACCCCGCTCAATGCCGAAACGCCTCCGGATTTGCCTTGAAAAGCTTCCCCAGACTGACCACGATATCTCCGCAAATCTTGCGGATGTCGTCTTCCGTGGGATCTTTCGCCAACTCGTATTTCATCATCGGAACATAATTATTCAATGTAATGACTGGCCCAAATCGTGGGTCGGAATCCTGCAACGACGCGATCTGGTACAACTGCTGGTCCGGCCGCGCCAGATTGAAGGATGCCACATACAGCGAAAATTTCGCGTTTGGCGAATCGCTTCCGAGTATCGCTTTGCGGACCCGGCTCATCGGGTCGACTTCGGCAATGATCCCACTCAGCATCACCCCCTCGTTAGGTCGTGATCCCTGCGCAGCTTTCGCCGCGTAGCCACTCTTCTGCAACGCCTGCAACAGTGTCTGCGTGAAAAAGTCGATCAGTTTGCGCGCACGCACCGCTGGCACATCCGAATCCAGAAAGATTACTGGAGACTGCGCCGCCGGGTTCGCAGACTGGCTTCTGAACTCCAGAGTTCTTCCCGCCGCCCCTACTCCATGAGGATTCACTCGCTCGGGACCATTGGGCCCCACAACCGATAGCTCCAGTTCTTGCACATACACCGGCACCGAAATCGCATCCGGATTCGATGAAGGTAGGCCCTGCGCCGCGCCGGGAAAACAACCACATCCAAGCAGTAATGCAGTCGCCGCGACTCGTAGCAACCCAGCAGTCCCACCGTTTCCTATTCCCATGACAGGCCCCTCGATCACCGAGTTTGCCAGCATACGCACTCGTGATGCCGCCGCCTATTGTGGATTTACATCAGGACCTAAAAAACTAAGCCCCGGACAGCGCTGTTATGCGCCAACCGGGGCACTCAACTATCCTGAACCCGCGCTGCTTACTTCTTGTTCTTGTTGGCCGCTTCTGCCGCCATTTTCAACTCGTGATTGGCCTGGTCCAGCAACTCCTTGGCCTTTGCTGCGTGCCCGTTCATATCAAATTCGTTCGCTTCCTGCGCCGCCGAAATCTTATTGAATGCCTGATCCGTGAAACGTTGGGCTGCCGCGAGGTTGGGATGTTTTTGCGCGCTGATGTCGCGCTCCGGCTTCTGTGCAATCGCTACGCCGCCACAGAGCAGGGCCACACCCAAAACCGAACCCAAGACAAACTTTCCCTTCGTCATAGCTTCAATCTCCTTTATGTGTTGGAAACTCGAAGTTGCTCAGTTCAACCCGGGCTACCCACCCAAGTTGCACTTTTTATCTTCGGCTGTGCGCACACCACGAGCAACGACGTATCAGCCTGCCAGTGCGAAAACGTCACCTGTACCTGCGTATGTATATGAAAAAAGAAATCTTATGCGGTCGCGGCCAGCATCTCGTATTCCACGTTCAGCGCGATTCCAAATTGCTTCAGCAAGCCCAACCCATCCCAGATCACCGTGGACTCCAGAATCTTCCCATTCGCTATCTGATTGATTGTTATCCCGCTAAACGTCACTTTGCGGTTGGTCGGCGGCACTCCAAGGAATTCGCCTCGATGCGTCCCGGTAATCGTCCAGGACACCACCAGCTTGTCACCCTCGCTGACCGTGTCGTCCACCGTAAATTTCAAGTCGGGCAAGCCGTTTACAAATCGCTCCACCTGCCTCCGGTAAGCCAGCGGCCCCACCGCTCCCCCAGACACCGTCGGGTCTCCCAAGGCATGTGTCGGCGCAATTACCTGATCGATGTACTCCATCCTGCGCTCGTTCCAGACACTGTGATACAGACGGCCAAATAGCAGCTTGTGAGCGGCGGCAACAGACATGGCACCTGTCTTTCTCCGGAGCCCGGCATCCGGCGCTGCAAAGGTTATTCTCTACCGATCCGCGCACCAACTTGCACGCTCGGTCAACAGATTGTCGAGAGCCTACTCCCAAATATTGCTGGTTGCAATGAATTGCTGCGCCAATCGTCGTTCTCTCCGCAGCGCGGTTTACCTCCTATCTAGCTATCGTCGCCGCTAAACTTATCTGAGGCAATTTGGCTCTGGTGATTGCGCCGCGTTCGCGTTTAACTATCCTCGAATCGACTGGTCCACCGAATCGAGGCTCCCGATGCAGGAAACCGTTCAGCAATACGTGCAGCGCATCCAAGACAAGCTTGCCGGCCAGAATCCCATCAAAGTTCAGGCCGCCACTGCGCAAAAGCTGGCAAAATTAATGAAGCGCGCTTCCCCTGCTAAGCTTCGCAAGCGCCCCGCTCCCGAAAAGTGGTCGCCCGCCGAAATCATCGCTCATCTTGCCGACGTGGAAATCGTCATTGGCTGGCGCGTGCGTTCCATCCTCGGCGCGCCCGGCACGCCGATTCAAGCCTTCGATCAAGACGTCTGGGTCACCACAGGTCATTACGCCAAGCGCGATACTCGCAAATCGCTCGAGCAATTTCGCGTCTTGCGCGACACCAATTTAGCGCTCTACAAAACGCTTTCACCAGAACAGTGGAAGCACCATGGCATGCATTCCGAACGTGGCGAAGAAACCCTCGAGAAAATCGTCCGCATGATGGCTGGGCACGACGTAAATCACCTTGAACAAATTGAACGCATCCTAGCGCCCAAGAAATAACCTAGGACTCTAACCGTAGGGGCACGATATATCGTGCCCCAGGCCCGCATTCCGAGCGCAACTCGATCGCGGCGCCATCACCCCTCCTCCACCGCTCCCATCGCCGAGCACGTGATTCCGGGCGCAGCGAGATCTCTGCCCATCGCGCAGCCTTATGCGCGATGAAATCCCTCTTCGATTTCCACCCATCGAAACTTTCGTTGGAATTAAACCTAGTAAGTCTCACCGCGGCAAGCATTCTTCCTATTTGTCGTGAGACGTCCCCGCGTCTCCGCAGGTTTCTACAGCACATTACGTAACACCAATGATTTGCTACTCGCGCGCCACCCACGCATCTAACTAGATGTAAGTGATATCAAGGTGCATAACGCAATGAAACCCACAACTAAATCGTTTTTTCCCGTATCGATTGGAACTGTTTTTCTTGCTGCGGCCGTCTCATTTCCTGCTTGGGCGCAAGATCCCCAAAATCAGCAGATGCAGAATGAACCGCCAAATCAGCAGCAACAGCAGGCTCCGCCTCAGAATCAGGACGCTCGTCCCGGCCGGCCCGGCGCCATCAACTACGTTGAAGGCCGAGCCAACATTGGCAGCCGCGAACTGAACGCCAATTCCGTCGGCTCCACGGAACTAGAACGCGGTCAGGTGCTGACCACGCAAACCGGCAAGATTGAAATCCTCCTGACGCCCGGCGTCTTCCTGCGCGTCGCAGACAATAGCGCCGTCAAAATGGTCTCGCCAGACTTGGCTAACATCGACGTAGCAGTGCTGAAAGGCCGCGCCATGGTGGAAGTTACCGACATCAGCAAGAACAACAACATTCGCGTCGATTTAAACGACGCCTCCGTCAAGCTTCTCAAGCGCGGCTTGTACGACTTCGACGCCGATCACACCCAGATCCGCGTTTTCAAAGGCAAAGCCGACGTGTTAACCGGCAATCAGAAAGTTAGCGTGGGCGACAACCACGCGGTCACCCTCAACTCCGGCGACACCAAGCTCAAGTCCAAGGGCTTCGACGACAAGCTCTATACCGACGACTTCTACCGCTGGTCCGGCCTCCGTTCCGGCTACTTGGCTGAAGCCGACGCGGAAACGGCTCGCCTCTACGTGAATGGCGGCCCCGGTTGGTATGGCTCCGGCTGGTATTGGAGTCCGTGGTACAGCGCCTACACCTTCATCCCGGGTGATGGGATCTTCTATAGCCCATTTGGCTGGGGCTTCTACTCGCCCTTTGCCGTCTACGGTTCGCCCTTCTTCTATGGCGGATACGGCGGCTACTATGGCCACTACCATCGCTTCGCCGATTTCCATGGCCCTTACGGCCACGGTTTCGAACCCCGCGGTGGCTTCCACGGCGCCGTAGGTGGAGGTGGCGGCTTCCACGGCGGCGGTTTCCATGGCGGCGGCTTCGGCGGCGGCATGCACGGCGGCGGCGGCCACCGCTAAATCCAGCAGGTAAACATGCGAAACGATAGACAGGGTGGGCCAGGGCGGAAGTCAGCCGTCGTGGCCCACTTCGCTTTTTGGAGTCACTCAATAAGAGCGAACCAGGCGTGAATTACGCGTCTCGACTCTTTCTACTCTCCGGTTTGCCGCGCAGTAATGTGCGTGAACCGTGTCGGATGTGCAATACGTTTATTGCCCGATGTTGGCGGTCTATCGCATAAATAATTCTGTAGACATTCGGCTTCTTCCCAAAAAATACTTGCCGTAGCTTCTTGTTTTCAGACGCAACCGCACCGCGCTGTGGAAGTTTCTCTAAACTGTAAATTGCTTCAGCGAGTTCGTTGAACCACGCAAACGCTTTGTCGCTGGTTTCGGCGTCAATAAATTCATAAATGAGTTCCATGTCGCGCAGCGCGCGATTCGTAAGCCTAATCAGGTATTCCACGGTTTTGCCGGAACTGTTCCAGCGCTTGTCGTGCCGGGCGCATCCGGCCCTTCTTCACATCCTCAAGCCCCTGCCGGATTCCTTCCAGCGCGTCAGCCTGCGCGGCAATATCCAGTAAACGCTGATACGCCTCCGCATCCTGCACCACCGCCTCTGCCTTGCCGTTAATCGTCAGCACCAGCGGCCTCTTCGTCTTCTTCAGATGCTTCATAAACTTCCCCGGATTCCGCCGGAACGTCGTCATCGCCTGAATATCCGTCTTGATGTTCACGGCCTCACCTCGCCCAGCAATCATAGCACCTTTAAAGGTGCTGGTTCCATAATGCGCATTCCTAATTAGTCTGTTCGCCAAATCAAGCTTGAAGTGGAATGTACAACTTATAGTTCTGAATTTTAAGCCGCCCCTGCATAAATACACCGGGATGAGATTTTTCTAAGTGAAGCCCGAGCTGGCAGTTGGTGATTTGTATCTCTTTAGAATTGCACAAAAAAATTCCGTCCAGTTTCGCTTTAACTTCGAAGTTCTTCTTAAATCCAACTTTAATTCCATGTGAAATTCTTGTCGCCGCCATGCCATCCGCTGGTCACACTTCCCCGTGTATTCTCCCTCGCAAACGTTTACTCTCTAACTTCTGCACCCGTCCGGCCCCGCCCATCATCGAATGACCTTTAAGGTCGTTGGAGTACATCATGGCTACCACTTCTACCGAACTTCTCTCCCCGCTCTCACACGACGAACTCGCCAAGATGGACGCCTACTGGCGCGCTTGCAACTATCTTTCCGCCGGCATGATCTATCTTCGCGCCAATCCGCTCCTCCGCGAGCCGCTCCAGCCCCAGCACATCAAGAATCGCCTTCTCGGCCACTGGGGTTCCGATCCCGGCCAATCTTTTATCTGGGTCCATCTCAATCGCCTCATCAAAAAATACGACCTCAACGTCCTCTACATCTCCGGCCCGGGTCACGGTGCTCCTGCCAGCCTCTCCAATTCCTATCTCGAGGGCCACTATTCCGAAATCTATCCAGACAAAAGTCGCGACGAAGCTGGCATGCTCAAATTCTTCCGCCAGTTTTCTTTTCCCGGCGGCATTGGTTCCCACTGCACTCCCGAAACACCCGGCTCCATTCACGAAGGTGGCGAACTCGGCTATTCCCTCTCCCACGGCTACGGCGCCGCCTTCGACAATCCCGATCTCATCGTCGCCGTCTGCATCGGCGATGGTGAATCGGAAACCGGTCCGCTCGCTACTTCCTGGCACTCCAATAAATTCCTCAATCCCATTCGCGATGGCGCCGTCCTTCCCATCCTCCATCTCAACGGGTACAAAATCGCCAATCCCACCATCCTCGCCCGCATTCCTCACGATGAACTCGAATCGCTTCTCATCGGCTATGGCCACAAGCCCTACTTCGTTGGAGGCCACGATCCCGCCGCGATGCATCAAAAAATGGCCGCCACTCTCGAGCAATGCATTCTCGACATTCGTTCCATCCAGCAGCACGCTCGCGCCAACAACGACGCCACTCGCCCCTCCTGGCCCATGCTCGTTCTTCGTTCTCCCAAAGGTTGGACCGGCCCCAAGGAAGTCAACGGCCACAAGGTCGAAGATTTCTGGCGGGCGCATCAAGTTCCCGTCCTCGATCCCATCACCAACAAGAAAAGCCTCAAACTCGTCGAAGACTGGCTCCGCAGCTACAAGCCCGAAGAACTTTTCGACGCCAACGGCACCCTGATCCCCGAACTTCAGCAACTCGCGCCAGCCGGTTCGCGCCGCATCTCCGCCAATCCGCACGCCAACGGCGGTCTACTCCGCAAAGATCTCGACCTCCCCGACTTCCGCGATTACGCCTTCGACGTGAAGTCTCCCGGCGCCGCCTACGCTCCGCCCACCGACATCCTCGGCCACTTCCTCGCCGAAGTGATGCGCCGCAACATGCATTCCTTCCGCGTCTTCGGCCCCGACGAAACCGCCTCCAACAAACTCACCGCCATCTACGCCGCCTCCAAAAAAACCTGGCTCGCCGAATTCAAGCCCGAAGATGCCGACGGCGGCGCACTCGAT
>Ga0210396_10003819_pt1 | contig 14907 bp, 16 predicted proteins | sample IncBWH17OmetaG_FD_155466 | JGI IMG/M metagenome (GOLD analysis project Ga0210396, IMG submission 155466) | Forest soil microbial communities from Barre Woods Harvard Forest LTER site, Petersham, Massachusetts, United States - Inc-BW-H-17-O ... | reverse complement strand
TCTGAGATCTCCGCGTCCGATGGGATTCCGTCTGCGGCAGCGTTTTCCAGCACAAAGCGGGCGGCTTCGGCCAGCTCGGGGTCTTCCATGGTGATGGTGACTTCGGCGAGGCCCAGCGGCGGGCGCTTGGTGGTGCCATTAAAGATGCAGTCGGCCATGCGCTCGGCGCGAAGAGATTTGTGACTCTGTTCGCCAAGAACCCAGGAGATGGCGTCCACGACGTTGGATTTGCCGCAACCGTTGGGCCCGACGATGCAGGTGGTGCCGGAGCCGCTGAAGGTGACCACGGTGCGCTCACAAAATGACTTAAAGCCAACGATTTCCACTTTTCGGAGCTTAAGCAAGATGTCCCCTTTGTGTCGTCCCACGCGCTAAATCCAAGCCAAGCAAACGAACCGGGGTCAAAAGGCGCGAAGAGAGACGACGTTGCATTCCTCGAGGGGAGGGGCTTTCGAGCGACAAAACGACAGTATTCCGGTCGCCTGTCATGCCGACCCCGACCGATCGGGATCGATCGCAAAAACGTTTGGCAGGTTCTCAGTCAGAGGCCCAGCCGCCTGGCGCAAGGATGGCGGTACGGGAAAAAACTGTAACATGATGCGGAAGTGGTGTAAAGCGTTGCGCTACAAGTTGTGGCTGTTTTGACAGGGCTACAAGCGCACAGAGCTAACCTGCCCGGCCTAGTTCCGATAGATTTGATTCGTTCAGCGCGTGCGCTGGGAAGAGGAACGCTAAAGCTGACCATTGGCGGCGTCAATTAGGACTAAAGGAGTCGCATTACACGGAGTTTGTTGCGCATGGGCAATGCTTGGAGATTGCTCGGGTTCGAAGGGCTCGGCTACAATCTAGCGTTTCTTCGCGCGGGAAAAGAGACCGTCTGGGACACATGGCCGAAATCCAGCTGCACAATACGCTGACCGGAAAAGTCGAACCGTTTGTACCGCAAAAAGCGGGCGAAGTGCGGATGTATACGTGCGGGCCGACGGTCTACGACTACGCGCACATCGGGAATTACCGGACGTTTGTGTTTCAGGACATTCTGAGACGCTTCCTGAAGCTGCGCGGCTACCGGATGCTTCACGTAATGAACCTGACGGACGTGGACGACCGCATCATTGCGAATGCGGCGGCGGCGGGGAAGAGCATCCGCGACTACACCGAGAGGTTTGTGCAGGCGTTTTTCGAGGATTGCAAAACGCTGAGCATCGAAACACCGGAACACTGGATCCGGGCCACCGACCATATCGAGGATATGGTGAAGCTGATCGAACGGCTGCAGAAGAAAACATTCACTTACCCGGGCGAAGGCTCGATTTATTACCGCATCGCGAAATTTCCAGACTACGGGAAGCTTTCGAAAATCGATCTGACTGGCATTCAGGCGGGCGCGCGCGTGGACAACGACCGCTATGAAAAAGAAAGCGCGCGGGATTTCGCGCTGTGGAAAGCGCCGAAACCGGGGGAGCACTTCTGGGAGACGGAGATCGGGCCGGGACGTCCAGGCTGGCACATTGAGTGCTCGGCGATGGCGATGAAATATCTGGGCGAGACGCTGGACATTCACACCGGCGGAATTGACCTGGCGTTTCCGCATCATGAAAACGAAATCGCGCAGAGTGAGGCGGCGACGGGAAAGCCATTCGTGCGCTACTGGCTGCACGCGGAGCACTTGCTGGTGGAAGGCGAGAAGATGTCCAAGTCGTTGGGGAATTTCTTCACGCTGCGCGATTTGTTTGGAAAAGGCTACAAGCCTTCGGCGCTGCGGTTTGCCTTGGCGAGTGTGCCGTATCGCAAGCAGCTAAATTTTACGTTCGATGGATTGCAGCAGGCGACGAGCTCGGTGGAGCGTTTGCGGAATTTTGCGGACCGGCTAAAGCAAGGAAAATTCCCGGCGGGAAACCTGAAGGGAATGGCTGAACGGGTCGCCAAAGCCGCCGAAGAGTTCGACGCGGGCCTTTCGGACGACTTGAATACCGCGCGGGGACTGGCGGCGGTGTACGACCTGGTGCGCGAAGCGAACATTGCGATGGATAAAGGTGAATTTCACCAGGGTGATGTGGCCGCGGTGAGGGGGCTTTTGGCGGATTTTGACAAGGTTTTTGCGGTGCTGGAAGACAACGATGCGGAAAAGCTGCGTGCGCTAGGATACGGTAGCGCGGAGAGCGGGCCAGAGGACGCCGAAATTGACCAAAAGGTGGCGGAGCGCAACGCGGCGAAGAAAAGGCGCGATTTCACGACTGCGGACCGCATCCGCAGGGAACTGGCGGAACGTGGTATACTCATAGAGGACACGAAGGATGGAAGTGTCCGCTGGAAACGCAAGTGAGTCTTGACCTGCAAATTCGCTCTCCGTACCCCCCGGGGTTCCTCTCGCCGGCCGCGCAACGGCCCGGTCTGTTTGGCGTTGACTAACTAAGCTTCCTTTCTCCTTCGCAGGCTGCTTGCGGATTGGTCCGCTTGTCCGCTTGCTCTCCGTCGTTTTCTATCCACACGAATTCTATCCACACGAACCGTTTGAAGTTTTTTCTGGAGGAAGAGATGCCAACAACACTAGAAGCAAAAACGCCCCGGCTCGTGACTGCCCTTCCCGGGCCAAACGCCAAGCGGGTGCTGGAGCAAGATGCGAAATTCATGTCGCCGTCGTATACGCGCGACTATCCCCTGGTGGCCAAACGGGGACACGGAGCCATCGTCGGAGACGTGGACGGTAATGCGTTTCTCGATTTTGCGGCGGGTATCGCGGTGTGCTCGACTGGGCATTGCCATCCGAAGGTTGTCGCTGCGATTCAGAAGCAGGCGTCGGAACTGATCCACATGTCCGGCACGGATTTTTATTATGAGAGCATGCCGCAACTGGCGGAGCGCCTGGCGCGGACGATGCCGGGCAGCGAAGCAAAGAAGACGTTTTTTACCAACTCGGGCACGGAAGCCGTCGAAGGCGCTATAAAACTGGCGCGTTACGCAACGAAGCGCGACAAGATGATCGCGTTTTACGGTTGTTTCCATGGCCGGACGATGGGCGCGCTTTCCCTGACAGCATCGAAATCCACGCAGCGAAAAGGATTCGGGGCGCTGCTCAGCGGCATCGAGCATATTCCGTATCCCTACGCGTACCGCTGCGCGCACGGACACACGGCGGAGACGTGCGGCGCGGAAATCCTGGAACAACTCGAAGGCCAGATTTTCAAGCGGTTGTTTGATCCCGAGGATGTCGCGGGGATCATCATCGAGCCGATCCAGGGGGAAGGCGGATACGTAGTGGCGCCGAACTTTTTCCTGCAGGAACTTCAACGCATCTGCCGGCAGCACGGCATCATGTTGATCGTGGACGAAGTGCAATCGGGAATGGGCCGCACGGGCAAGTGGTGGGCGCACGAATATGCCGGGATCGAGCCAGACATTCTCTGCAGCGCCAAGGGCATCGCCAGTGGCATGCCTCTCGGAGCAATCGTCGCAAAAGAGAGCGTGATGCGCTGGAAGCCCGGCTCACATGGCACAACGTTCGGCGGGAACCCTGTCTGCATCGCCGCGGCGCTGGCCACCATGGAGCTGATCCAAAACGAGTACATGGAGAACGCTCGGCGTATGGGCGAGTACCTCTTCGGGCGCATGGCGCAATGGACGAAGAATTTCAAAATCGTTGGCGACGTGCGCGGGCGCGGATTGATGATCGGGATCGAGATCGTGCGGGATCAACGGACGAAGGAAAAAGCCGCGGATCTACGAAACGCAATCGTTGATCTGGCGTTCCACAAGGGATTGTTGCTACTAGGCGCCGGTGAGAACACAATCCGTCTTTGCCCGCCGCTGTTGATTGACGAGGAGCAGGGAGACTTCGCAGTGCGAACGCTCGAGGAATGCTTTCGTGAAGCGGAGAAGAAGATTTAATGCGGCGAACCTGCTAATTTCATCGCTTTCGCTCTGGATTCGCAAGGAATTCCGTGGCTGCCGAAGAAGAAACATGGCATCCGCGGGATTTTTGTTTATACTTCGCGGAGAGAGAAGGGCATTGGAGCCAGGACCATGCCAATTTTTTCGCGATTGATGTTTCAAGCGGTGCGCTGGGCGGCACGGCGGGGCCTACGCGAGGAAGATGCCTTCTCCTCGGACGCCAGGAAGCAGGAGGCCCGGCGCGCGGGAGTGCGCGGAGAGACGTACGCGTACTGGTATTTACGGCGAAATGGGTACGTGTTCGTGGCCCGGAATTACACGCCGCGGGGTATCAAGGGCGAGATTGATCTGGTTGGATACGATGGCACTACACTTGCTTTTGTGGAAGTGCGGACGCGCACCGTAAGAGAGGATTCAACAGCGCTGCCGGAACTCAGCGTTACCCGAGAAAAACAGCACGTTGTAGTTCGCACGGCGCAGCTCTTCCTGGCGGAACGCCACGTTGGCGAGTGTCCCTGCCGTTTTGATGTGGTGGCGATTGACAACCGGCCCGGGCAGCTCCCTGCGGTGCGGCTGCACAAGGACGCGTTTAGCCCCCAAATGTGACCCACGGACGGCGGGACCTCCACTGAGGCGCCAGACGGAGTACAATTTAATACGAGAGGGCTGTTGTCCCGCGCGGGATGAACCAAAACACAGTCGAGGAGGATTTCTTTGCCGGAGTTGCGGAAGGACCCGATCACGGGACGTTGGGTGATCATTTCCACGGAGCGCGGGAAGCGCCCGAACGATTTCTTGCGCGAGAGCGTATTCGCGAAGGACGCGAAGAATTGCCCGTTCTGTGCGGGCAACGAGGCCAAGACGCCGCCGGAGGTTTTGGTGTACGGGCGCAATGGCGGCGGGGCCAACACGGCGGGCTGGAGCATTCGCGTGGTACCGAACAAATTCCCGGCTTTGGGCATCGAAGGCGACCTGGACCGGGAGGGAGAGGGACTGTTCGACAAGATGAATGGCATCGGCGCGCACGAAGTGATTATCGAGTCGCCCGAACATGCCGCCTCCCTGGCGACGCTTCCGGAGCGCGCGGTGGAAGACGTGCTGTGGGGCTACCGTGACCGCATGCTTGACCTAAAGAATGACAAGCGATTCCGGTACGTGCTGATTTTCAAGAATCATGGCGAAGCGGCGGGCGCTACCGTCGAACATCCGCACTCGCAACTGATTGCCTTGCCGATCGTTCCGCGGCGAGTCCGCGAAGAGGTGGACAACTGCTGGCACTATTACGACGAAAAAGAGCGGTGCATTTTCTGCGACATCATCCGGCAGGAGCGGGACACCGGGGAGCGAATCATAGGCGAGAATGAACATTTCATTACGCTGGCGCCGTATGCGTCACGGTTCCCGTTTGAAATGTGGCTGCTGCCCAAGGTGCACGGATCGTCGTATGAAAACAACCAAAGCTCGATGTACGCGAGCCTTGCGCGAATGCTGAAGGATACCCTGATGCGGCTGGACGAAGTCCTGGACCGGCCTGCGTACAACTTCATGATTCACACGTCTCCGATCGGAGAAGAGATTAACGATCATTACCACTGGCATATCGAGATCATTCCAAAACTGACGAAGGTGGCGGGCTTCGAGTGGGGCACGGGTTTCTACATCAATCCCACGCCGCCGGAAGAGTCGGCGCGCTTCTTGCGCGAAGCGAAGATTTCCGCGCCCGCGGCTTCCGAGAAAAAGTAAAATTGCGGGACACGATCCGGCTGGGTTGGCCGGATACTCTTTGCGGATTTGCTATACTTGAAGATTCGGCGCGGTACCCAAGTGGCCCAAGGGAGAGGTCTGCAAAACCTCCATTCGTGGGTTCGAATCCCACCCGCGCCTCCAAGCTCCCTGAAACCAGCGATCCATCGGTCGCTCACCTCGTCCTGTAGCGGCGCCATTCCAGAGATTCGAATGCGATTCACGGCGACGCGTCGGAAACCTTTCTGAGCCTCGCGACTCTCATGCAGTGAAACACCACTTTGTCAGGACTTCCATGGCTGCCTCAAAATCGTGGAACAGAGCTAGTTTGGTAAACCGGACAGCGAGAATCGCGATTTATAAGGCGGGAAGGGCGTCCGGAAGGTGTTTGGCACTCATTCTAATCGACAGGAGATTTTTCGTATGACGAAGACGACAAAGGCATTGCTAGCTAGTGCGGCGTTCGCGGGATTGTTCGCCGGCACCGGTGCGGCAGTCAAGGCTTCGACCCTGCTTCCTTCGCTGAAGACGACTTTCGGCGCCCAGGAGCAGAGTCAGGACCAGAGCAAGGATAAGAAGGACGACAAGCAAGCCAAAGAAAAGCATGCTTGCAAGGGCCAGAACTCCTGCAAGGGCAAGGGCGGCTGCAAGTCGAGTGACAACGGTTGCAAAGGCGAAAACTCTTGCAAGGGCAAGGGTGGCTGCGCAACGGATGGTTCCAAGAAGCCCCAGTAGAAGTACAAGTCTGCTGTCGCGCTGTGAGAGGCTGGATATATTGTTCCTAGCCCTCTTTTACTCCGGCCAGGGAGAAGAAAATACCCTGCCGGCGAGCCGCTTTCACGAGTTTGCGGGTTGTTCGGTGGGCATGAGGCCTCGCAAGACTGAACTTCGTTGTCCGCCGAACTCTCGATCGGCCGAGCTGCAATTCTATTCTTGGTCGCTCTTACGACCCACAGGCCACGCTTTCTGGGTATCGCGACCATACCCGTGGCAAAGAATTCAGAAACTTTTTACTGGCGCTTGACTCACATTCGGAGTACCAAATACCTTTGTCAGGGCGTTCAGCGCCGCTTCGAACTCGCAGCAAGGGGGAAGTCTGTTCAAACCGGGCAGCAAGATTGACGATCCCCGAGGCGGATTGAGCGTCCAGATGGTGTTTGGCATCTCATTCTGATCGACAGGAGAGTATGTATATGACAAAGACGACAAAGGCGTTGTTGGCAGGTGCGGCGTTCGCGGGGTTGTTCGCCGGGACCGCTTCAGCAATCAAGGCCTCGACTCTGCTTCCCTCGCTGAAGACATCTTTCAGCGCCTTGGGTCAGGACCCGGCCGCAGACAAGAAGGACGACAAGAAAGTCAAGGAAAAGCATGCCTGTAAAGGCCAAAACTCCTGCAAGGGCAAGGGCGGTTGCAAGGGCAGCGACAACGGGTGCAAAGGCAAGAACTCCTGCAAGGGCAAAGGTGGCTGCGCAACCGACGGCTCCAAGATGCCCGACGAAAAGAAGCCGTCTTAACAAAGATGTTCCACTTGTGATGGTGTCCTGTTCGGGGGCCGGTGAAGATCGCTGGCCCTCCTTCCTCGCTTTGGTTCGGAGAGAGAAATGCCTGCAAATCGATTCAACAATTTCACCGACTATGGGATCGGAATAGGGCTGCGTGCCCCGCACTACGATCACATCCTGACTCGAAAGCCGGTCGTGGACTGGTTCGAAATCATTTCCGAGAACTTCATGATTGACGGGGGGCGCCCGCTACACATCCTCGATCAAATACTGGAACAGTACCGAGTCGTACAACACGGAGTTTCGATGTATTTCGGTTCGGCCAGCCGGCCCGACAAGGAACATCTTCGCCGCCTCAAGGATCTTGTCAAGCGAACCGGCACGCCCTGGCTGTCCGACCATCTTTGTTGGGGCAGCGTGGATGGAAGGTATACCCATGATTTGCTTCCGATGCCTTACACGTTTGAAGCAGCCAAGATCACGGCGCAGAAGATACGAGAGGTCCGGGATTTTCTCGAAGTTCCGATAGCCGTCGAAAATGTAAGCAGTTATGCCGAATATCATGTTTCGGAGATGACCGAATGGGAATTCCTGAACGAAGTCGTGGAGCGGGCCGACTGCGGAATTCTGTTGGACGTCAACAACATCTATGTCTCCTCCCGAAACCACAATTTCGATCCGCTGACGTATATCAACAGCGTCCCCGCAGACCGGGTGGCGCAAATTCATATCGCTGGACATTCAAAATTCCAGAAGTACATTTTGGACACGCATGACCATCCGGTGATCGACCCTGTCTGGAAGCTTTACGACCGGGCCATCCGGCGCGCTGGGCACACGGCGACGCTGCTCGAATGGGATGACAGTATTCCCTCCTTTCAAGAAGTCCACGATGAGGCATTGAAAGCCAATCGCTTTCTAGCCCAGACACAGCTTGGAGTTGCCGTATGAGGCTCGCAGCTCTTCAGAAGGCCGTCGCGCGGGCCGTCATGCAACCCTTGACAAGGAACGAACGCATGCAGCGAGTCGGCCCCGGCGCAGAGAAGATGCGCGCCTACGCCGCCCGGTACATCAAGCCGAACGACCGGCTCAGTTCGTTCGAACGATTGGAGATTTACAACCGGCAATACTGGTTTCGGATACTTGGCGGCATGGCGGAAGATTTTCCCGGATTGCACGCAGTTCTTGGCGGGCAGCGTTTCGAATCCATGTGCAAGGCCTATCTTACGGAATGTCCCTCTCGCTCCTTCACACTTAGGAATTTGGGTGCTCACTTGGAAAGGTGGTTGCGCCAAAATCCGAGCTGGATACATGACAGGCGCGTGCTTGCCCTCGATATGGTTCGTCTCGAATGGGCAGACATCGAAGCCTTCGACGGTCAGGCAAAGCCCCCGCTTCGCTCCGAGGATCTCCGAGAGATGGAGGTACCGAATCTCCAGCTCAGTATTCAGCCCTATGTGCAACTGCTCGAATTGCACTATCCGGTGGACGATCTGCTCTTAGAAGTGAAACACGGGGACGACACGTCCGATTTTACAAGCAATGCCATTCATGAACGGAGAAAACGCAGTAAGGTCCGGGCCGTTGCAAAGCTTGAACCTGCGCAAATTTTTCTGGCGGTCCATCGTCTGGATTTCTCCGTTTATTTCCGGCGCATCGAGCCGGAAGAGTTCCGATTGCTCAACGCGGTGCGGAGCGGAAAAACGATCGAGCGTGCCATCGAGTTAGCTTTCCGGAAAAGTTCAGTTCCTGGGGCCGACCGCGCCGCATTTGTCCAACATTCATTTCAGACCTGGGCGACTCTGGGCTGGTTTTGCCGGCCCGGTGAAGAAGTGCGCGGAGAGAAGAGCCGCGAGAAGAGGGCATAGATAGGAATCATGAGTAAGTTTATTTCAAAAGTTGGGCAGTGGCATGACCAGTTCTTCGGTTTGGTTTCTTACTTGCAGTCGCCATTCCTTCTATTTGTGCGGCTTTATTGGGGATGGCAACTTGCTCAGAGCGGCTGGGGCAAGCTCCATCATCTATCTAATGTGGGAGAGTATTTCGCCACCCTTGGCTTGCCGATGCCCGCGCAAATGGCCGTCTTTATTGCCTGCATTGAGTTTTTCGGCGGCATTTTCCTTGCTCTGGGGCTGGCCTCCAGAGTTACGGGCCTCGTACTTACCGTGAACCTGATCATGGCTTACGTAATCGGAGACCGCGAGGCCCTGCTGTCTTTCTTTTCCGATCCGGACAAGTTCATAGCCGCCGCACCCTTCCCGTTTCTGATGGTTTCTCTGATCGTGTTGATCTTTGGCGCGGGCAAGATCTCTGCGGACGCGGCGATCACATTTTTCATTGGATCTAAGCGGGTGAAGCAAGCGAATTCAATTCCAGCCTGATCGCCCGGTTTTCCAGAACGAAAGTACTCAGGGTCATTTAATGCTGCGAACCCTTATGGCGGGCTTCTTTGCCAGGGCAACTTGGGCCGCACTGCTATTTCTGGGTTGTTTCTCTGTCGTACTTGCAAAGGATGAGATGACTTCAACCCTGCTGATCGGGAACGCTCGGATTGACATCATGATCGAAGGCAGCGCTTCGCAACTGCCTGTGAAGGACGTGATTCGTTGGGTCCATTCCGCCGCCGAGTCAGTCACTGCGTATTATGGCCGCTTTCCCGTACCTCAAGTCTTGATTCGGATCACTCCTTTCGAAGGAAAAGGTGTCCGCAACGGTATGACATTTGGCAATCGAGGCGGAAGAATCACTATACGCGTCGGCAAGGAGACTGCACCAGCGGAGCTTGCCTTAGACTGGATGCTTACGCACGAAATGGTCCACCTGGCGTTTCCGTCCGTGGACGAAAAACACCACTGGATCGAAGAGGGGATTGCCACCTATGTTGAACCGATCGCTCGGATTCAGGCAGGACATCTTAAAGAAGAACAGATGTGGCTTGATCTTGTTCGGGACATGCCCCAAGGCCTCCCTCAGGCCGGGGATCGCGGACTGGATCACACACATACATGGGGGAGAACCTACTGGGGAGGAGCGCTGTTTTGCCTCCAGGCGGATGTCGAGATTCGCCGCCAGACAAACAATGCGAAGGGTTTGCAGCATGCCCTTCGAGGCATTCTGGAAGCGGGCGGCGACATCCGAAAGGAATGGAGCCTTGAGGATGCCCTGAGAACCGGAGACCGCGCCATTGGCGTGGATGTTCTTCAACCGCTGTACGCAAGTATGAAAGACAAGCCTGTGAGCGTGGACTTGGAAGGCTTGTGGACGCAGCTTGGTGTTCGATCGGAGGGAGCCAGCGTGCGCTTCGATGAGAGCGCCGCACTGGCTGCGATCCGTCGCGCCATCACGGCGAGAGAATCTGCGGCGGCAAAGGAGCACTCCTCTTCCAAGTCTCTCGCAGTATTTGCAGGCCGGGCCGTGGGTTCTCGATGATTGACCTGGCGAAGTGAGCGCTTCCTAGAGGCAAGAAATGTCCGGGACGGAAAAAAACCGGAGTGTCGCCAGCCGATTAGGAACGAGTCCCATCCGCATCCCAAAAGCTCATTTGATGCGACGAAGCAGGACTCCTCGAATCTGATAGTTCCAAAAGTGAACTGTTCGTATGGTTTTGTTCCATCTCAGTCCCACAACAGGCCTAATGCCCCTCCTGCGCACGAAGATTGCAGACTGAACTCAATGCTTATCAACCGCTTAGAAGAACACGAAGCGCAGAGGTGGTCCCCGGCGTGCCCTGGTCCCTTGGGGAGCCGTGTGCTTGGTATTTACCAGGCAAAGATTGATAGGCAATAAAGGGGCTGAACCGGGGAAGAGGCAGGTCATGGAACAATCAGGACAAGATAGGCTCCTAATATTTGATTGCGGAGAGCTTTTCGAGCGTGTGGACAATGACTGCGAATTGCTCCGCGACATTATTGGCATTTTCAAACAAGAGTTCCCGCGCCTCCTTCAGACCCTCGAGGAAGCGGTGCAAGCCCGGGATACGAAGCGTGTTGCGATTGCAGCGCACACTTTGAAAGGCATGCTTTCGAACCTTGCGGCCTCACAGGCGGCGGCCACAGCGGCACGGCTGGAGCAATTGGGGCGCCAAGGAGACTCATCGGGACTTGAGAGGGCCTTTGCTGCGTTCAAGGGCGATACCAACGAGCTTTTACCTCTGCTGGAAGCGTGCATGGCAAAGGAGTGCCGATGAAAATCCTGATTGCCGATGACGAAGCCATGTCGCGGCGGCTGCTCCAGAAAACGCTGGAGCGCGCGGGCTATCAGGTGAGCACGGCGGAGAATGGCCGTGAGGCGGCGGACCAGCTCTGCGGTCAGGGTGGACCAAAGCTTGCCTTGCTGGACTGGGAGATGCCCGAGCTGGATGGGCCGGGCGTTTGCAGGGAAGTCCGAAAAAAGAAAGAACACTCTTACATCTATATGGTGCTGCTTACCTCGAAAGAAGCGAAAGAAGATATCGTCGCGGGGCTGGAATCCGGAGCCGACGACTATCTGGTCAAGCCGTTCGATACCGCGGAGCTAAAGGCGCGTCTGCGAACGGGATTGCGGATCCTCGACTTGGAAAACCGGTTGGTCGAGGCGCGCGAGGAAATGCGATTCAAAGCCTCGCACGATGCGCTGACCACGCTGTGGAATCGAGGGGTGGTCATGGAGTTGATGGGGCAGGAGCTCTCCCGCTCCCATCGCGAGAATGGGACGACCGTCATCGTGCTCTGCGACATTGATCATTTCAAATCGGTGAACGATTCCTTCGGCCATCTCATCGGAGACGAAGTCCTGCGGGAAACGGCAAAGCGCTTGCTTGCCTCTGTGCGATCGTACGATTTCGTGGGCCGCTATGGCGGCGAGGAGTTTCTGGTGGTACTAAACAATTGCGATCCAGCCTTTGCTATGGCACGCGCGGAAGAAATTCGGAATACCATCGGGCAGCATCCCGTGGAAACGTCTTCCGGCCCGGTTACTGTGACCATGAGCCTGGGCCTGTTGCTCAGTCACGAATGGGGATCACGGTCGGTCGAGGAACTACTGCATGAAGCCGATAAGGCGCTGTACAGCGCGAAGGCGGCGGGGCGCAATTGCGTGCAGTTGGCAAAACCGAAAGTGGTCTGCGGGGTTGCGGATTACCGGGGGCGCGAGCCTGTCAAGCAGAGGCGATGAGTGCTGCACTACCGGCGAATGCAAATCCTTGCCGTGAGAAGAGGGAAGCGTCCTTATGCCTTCGCCTTTGCCTGACTCATCATCTGCCGCATCGCTGCGGTAGAACCGGGAGCTTGCTTTTCACGCCAGGCCTCGAGGCGCTTGCAGGTATCTTCGATGTTCTGGAAAAGGCGGGGATTCTTGAATGCCGAGCGCCACGTGGGGACGATCGTTCGCATGCGGTCCCACACGACCCAAATTTCGCCGTTGCTTTCAAAGAATAATTCGTCGTTAATCAAGCCGCGATTTACGATGCTAGCCACCATCTCCCAGTAGCTGATGACCATTCGAATGTAGGTATTTTCCTCACTGCCTTGCGGGTATCTTTCCATCATCTCTTCAGGCGAAGCTGGATGAAAGTGCTCGACAAACCAGGCACGCGCCTGGCGGATGCGCGTCTCGCGCCGCATGTCATAGAGCCGCAGCATCAAGTTCACTTCTTCAAATGTAATCTGGGACATGATGGAGTCTCCTCGAGCTAACTCATCGCGTCTTGCTGGGCAGCTTCCTGCGGGGAATGAGAAACGCTCGCCAGTTCGATGCGCTGGACACTTGAAACGGGTATGCCCTGCTTCTGAAACTCGAGCTGGATGCGCCTGCGAAGCTCACGCGCAACTTCGTCTTGGCGCGTCGGGACAGTGCGCACCTGTAACCGCACCGTGGAAGAGGTGCGGTCGAAGTGCTGAATTCCAAGAAGTCTTGGTCCATCCACCAGGGCTTGCGACCACGCGGGATCTCCCCGCAGGTCCGCAGCGGCGGACTCCAGTGCCTGGAGGGTTTTCTCGATGGGACTTTCCGGAGAGAGTGAAACATCCACGAAGGCTTGCGACCAATCTCGGCTGAGGTTGCTCACCGTGCGAATTTCGCCATTCGCGACGGTCACCAGGGCGCCGCGCGCATCACGGATCACCGTGCGCCGCAGTGTGAGGTGCTCGACGCGGCCAATATTGTCAGCGATTTGGATGGTATCGCCGACGACGTACTGGTCCTCCAGCACGATATAGAAGCCGCTGATCAAGTCACGAACCAGGGATTGCGCTCCAAATCCTATCGCCAGGCTGGCCAAACCTGCCAAAGTTACGGCCGGCAAGATGTTGATTTTGAATTCGTTCAGCGCCGTCAACAGCGCCACGGCCCAAACAATTTTGCTCCCCGCAGCATAGAGAACCCCGGCCAGCGTGCGCGTCTGCTGCTCGCGGAGTTGCGCCGCTCGGCCCTGTGTTCCCGCTGTCTTAATCAGAAGATTTGTTAGCGCGCGCAACAGTCGGTTCAGCACCAGAGCGATCAGCAGGATGCCAAAGAGGCGAAGTGTGTTCGGTAGCGCCAACTCCAACCAGTGATTGAAGGAACTAGGCATAATCTGAATGAGGGTGGAGTATAACATTGGAAGAGGCTGGAAGAGGCGTTGTGCGTTGTTCCACCAAGAACGGAGCATTGAAATGAAGGAATCGAGACGCAGGTTTCTGACCGCAGTTTGTGTCGCGGGCGTGCCGCTGGGAATCCTGGCTGGATCTTTGCTTGCGCAAGCGCCTGTCATTCCGCAGCCGCGCAACCCGGACACAAAGGATGAGGAACCCAATCCGCTCAAGCCGGACCCGAAAGCAGTCTTGCAGGCGAATGAGAAGAGCATTAAGAAAGATGTCGAACGGCTCTATGCGTTGGCGAGCGAGCTGAAGGTCGAGGTGGAAAAGATGGACAACGTCCAGGTGCTCTCCATCGCGATGCTCAGGAAGACGGAAGATATTGAAAAACTGGCAAAGGAGATCCGGTCGCGCGCAAAGGGATGAAAAGAGTCGCGGGTTCGCGCGGGAGATTGCGCGCTAGCGTAAGCTCGCCATACCGGATAGAATGCTACTGTTAGAAGCTGTTCATGCATGCTGCGCGCTTCGGAAACACGGAGAAGCGCCCACCACGCGCCTGTAGCTCAGCTGGATAGAGCGCTGGTCTCCGGAACCAGAGGTCGGGCGTTCGAATCGCCCCAGGCGCGCCACTTCCATCAATAAAATTCATCCGATTCATCGTGCGAGATGTTTGCACAGGCGAAGCGAACTACTGCCTTGACACAACAGCGGTTGAGAAGTAACTTGCCTCAATGTTTTTTTGGCTGAGGCTTGGGTGTGCCGTGGCATTCTATCCTGCGGAAGAATTGAACGGCACAGTTCTTGTCCTCGGCTGACGTGGCTCTGGTGAACTCGGAGTTCAGCGGAGCAGGGGAGCTGCGAGCTGCGCATCGCGGTTGAGATCTAAGAAAAAGTCTGGGGGTGTGGTGATGGGAAAGAGATTCTTTTTTGGGGCGTTCGCATGTGCAGTGGCGCTTTGCGTGTCTCCGACGCTGTACGGGCAGGCGACCGGCAGTTTCTCCGGCACCGTTTCCGACAAATCGGGATCCGTCATCACCGGCGCCACAATCCGGGTGACCTCGGAGGGCACAGGCTTATCGCGCGAGGCGAAAACAGACGATTCCGGCCACTACTTGATCCCATTGCTCCCGGCAGCGATCTTTACCATCCACGTGGAATTCCCGGGTTTTCAGCCCATCGAGCAAAAAGAGATACGGCTGCAGGTGGATGAGCGTCGCGAA
>Ga0210396_10003816_pt1 | contig 14912 bp, 10 predicted proteins | sample IncBWH17OmetaG_FD_155466 | JGI IMG/M metagenome (GOLD analysis project Ga0210396, IMG submission 155466) | Forest soil microbial communities from Barre Woods Harvard Forest LTER site, Petersham, Massachusetts, United States - Inc-BW-H-17-O ... | reverse complement strand
GGGCTGGCCCTGCATGGCGCGGAAAGTACGGGTCGGGAAGAACCACTCGTGCAGCCGGGTTCCCGCATGCCCGAACGGGGCATCCAGGCTTTGCCCCTCGCCGGTGCCGAATCCATCCAGCGACACCGAGAAGTTGTGCACCCGGACCTGCGACACGATGACCTCCTGACAGCTTGCTTCAGCGACCGGGGCCGGCTGCCGCGGCCCGCCACCAGCAAGGGCAATCCACTGGCCCGACGTCATCGCCGGCGCCTGGCCGCTGAGCATCATACCCGCGGATCACCAGGCGTTTCTGCTCACGGTGCGTAACCGATCCTGGACTCAGATAAGGCGCGCATCGCCGCCGATCTGAACGTTGGAACTGAGGACCTCAGCCGATCCGCTGGCCGCCCATAACTGGGAATTCTTCGCCAACCAGAGCACGGTGATCGTGATGCCCCGCAGGTTGGCTCAGTTGCGCGCGGCGGGCGGTGACGATGCTGTTCAACTTGCGCGGTTCCTGCGGTTCGCTCAGGTCTGGGGCATTCTCATGCTCGGCTCTGCGCTCGCGTTGGTGGCGGCGTGCATCCAGCCGGCGCTTGCATGGCAGTGACTCGGGGGATGCGCGAGGGCGTAGTGCATTGCCGCAGCTCGGGTATGTGTCGTTTCAGCAGCGAATATCCCGGCAACCGGAGGTCATGATGGCTAGTCCAAGCGAGCACCGCGCCGAGGCTGAGCGGCTGCTCGATATTGTCCGCCAAGCCGCCGGCGATGACTACCAGACCGCTGCGGATCAGATGCCTGTCCTGCTTGCCGCGCTGGTCCACGCCACCTTGGGCTCATGACCGCCCTCATCCTCGCACCGGTCGAACGCGCGCTGGCCGGCCTGCTGACGATCCGGTACCCGTAGACGGCCATCCGCAGCTCGAGCCCGGCACGGCAGGGATTCTCCTCCGGAGTCGGCCACGCGTGCGCCCAGTGCGGGCTGCCGTCGGCACCGACGCGGACCAGGTCGAGAGTTTCCCCGCCTTCCCCGGTCTCCGGTGCCGGGAGGTGCTCGAGCAGGACAAGCGAGGGCCCGTGCCTGCGGGCGAGAGCGGTCCAGATGTGCTCCGTAGACTCGGTGATCCCGGAGGCGGTGCCGGTCTCGGTGACCACGGCCAGGTGGCCGGGCTCGGGATCCGCGGTGAGCCGCCCGCGGAGGTGGGCAACGCCCGCCCGGTGGCGCCGGCCGGATAGCGCCAGAACGGCTCGTCGGCGATCAGATCCCCCAGTGGCGGCAGACTGTCCGGCGACGCTGGCGTGAGAGCCTCCACCGCCGGTCCTTCCTGGTGGCCGACGGGGTGACGGGGATTCCCCGAACGGTTCCAGGGCCTCAGCCCGTCGGTGGTGCACCCCGCGCTGGTTGTGACACCTGACCGGGGCTCCGCACATGCATTCGCGCTGCGTGGCCGGTCGACTTGCCGGGCAGGGTGGTGTGCCATGCCGCGGTTACATCCTCGCCTCGCGTACCGGCAACCTCGGGCAAGACTGGCGCTCCGCACGGCCGACCTGGGGCGCGCAAACGTCACTCCAGCATGCGAAGGAGTTCCGCTACGTTGATGAGCACGACCACGTCGCCGTTGCTGTGCCGCTCGCGCGCGGTCGGTGTCAATCCGAGGAAGAAGCGCCGCGCGATGGTGTTGTCAGCCTGGATCTCGGCGCGGAACCGTTCGATTCCCGCGCTTCGAGCCCTCCCTGCGAGAGGCCGGAGGAGCTGGCGCGCGAGGCCGCGATGTTGCCATTCGTCGGCCACCAGGATCGCAACCTCGGCGGTGGCGGGGTCCAGGTCGTCGCGCGCGAACCGGGCCACGCCGGCGATGCCGCGGTCATCGACGGCAGTGATGGCTTCCCTCTGGCCGTCAACGAGGTCGAGCAGGAGGTCCAGAGTCTTGTCGGTGAGCACGGTGACCGATCCGTGAAATCGGAAGATGGCACTTCCGGCCGAGACCCGGTTCGGGAAGTCCGCGAGGGCCGAGCGGTCGGCCGGCGTCATCGGGCGGATCAGCGGGCCTGTGCCAGTCATGGGCTCCTCCTCGGCTGCGGTGACCATGCGGTCACTCCTGTGCGCCAGCCTCGGGGCCCGGCGCGCTCCGGAATCTAATCCTGCGGGCGCGGTTCGCGCGGCGTTCACGTGGCTGGGAGCAGCTGACGTTCGCAATCGGCTGAAGCCGGTGAGTCGAAGGTAAACGTACAGGTCGCGTCGGCGCAACGCGCATCGGTTAGGAACAAGCTCGAGCCTGCGGTCAAGACGCGTGCAACCATTGCTCGCATCAGGCCCGCTCAGCCATCGCGCCGACGCCCGCTTCCGGACCGGGCGGGCTGTTACCGACCTCGCTATCTCGTTCGCCTCTCGCAGCCGCCCGTTCTCCGCGTGCAGCGCATCCGCGTCATGGGGCACACCGGGCCCCGGGGCACACCAGCACCGGCCCGCGGTCATAGCACAGCCGCAGTAAGTGATCTCGCTGGCTGCCCGGGTTGCTGTTGATGGCATGGGGCGGTCTCAAGCCTGCAGGCGGCTCCGGACGGCTGCCCGGCCGCGCGCGATCGCGCCGGTGTCGTCGTGAAGGACGCTCACGATGTCGGTTCCTGCGAGGATGACGCCGAGCTCGAAGGCGAGTTGCGCGGGATCGGTGTCCGTTGCCAGCTGGCCCTTGTCAGCAGCCGCGCGTGCCTCCAGGCCCAGCAGGTCACGCCATTGCTGCTGCACCCGGGCCACCTCGTCATGGACGCGCCCGGCCCGGGCTCCGACCTCGGCGGAGGCGGCCACGAAGAAGCAGCCCCCGGGGAAGATCCGCCGTTGGACGTAGGAGAGATAGCCGTCGCACAGCGCCAGCAGGCGATCGCGGCCTGGCTCCGCCGCGGCCAGCGCGGGGCCGACGACCTCGCGGATGAAGCTCTCCCGGGCCGCGTTGACGGTCGCCAGCTGCAGTTCTTCCTTCGACCCGAACAGGGCGTGGACACTGCTCTTGGGCACGCCCGTGACCTCGGCGAGCCGGCCGATGGACAGGCCGTCGAGCCCTTCGACCGTGGCGAGCCCGGCGGCTTGCCCGGCAATGCGGGCCCGGGCCCGGTCGCCGGGTGCCCGGGTCCGCCTGGCCGGCGGATCGTGCTGATCGGACACTGGGGTGCTCGCCTTCTGTCGGGCCGCCCCTTGATCTTAGACGAACGATCGTGTAAAAGAGAAGTTAGACGATCGTCCGTCTAAGAACTGGCGAAAGCACGGGCTCATGCCCGCCTCCTGGAAATGATCGAGCCCTCACCTCCCGGTCACGCCGGAGGTGACTGCCTGGCAAGGAGCACATCGTGGCAACCATCGAGACGGACTACCTGGTAGTAGGCGGCGGCGCTGCGGGGATGGCCTTCGCCGACTCGCTGATCACCGAATGCGGGGCCGACGTCGTGATCGTGGACCGACGCCACCGCCCGGGCGGACACTGGAACAGCGCCTACCCCTTCGTCCGGCTCCACCAGCCGTCGGCCTTCTACGGCGTGAACTCGATGGTCCTCGGCTCGGACACCATCGATTCCGAGGGCCCCAACGCGGGACTGTACGAGCGGGCAACCGCCCCGGCGATCTGCCAGTACTTCAGCCGCGTCCTGGACGAGCACCTGCTGGCATCAGGACGGGTGCGGTTTCTCGCGATGACCGACTACGCGGGCGACATGCGCACCGAGCACCATGTCGTCTCCCGGCTGACCGGACGCCAGGCCGGCGTGGTCGTCCGGCGCAAGCTCGTCGATGCCCGGTTCCTGGAACCCTCCATCCCGGCGACTCACACGCCCTCGTTCGAGGTCGACCCCCAGGTGCGGTTCATCCCCGTCAACGACCTGGTCAACCTGGCCGACTCGGGGTCGGGCTTCACGATCGTCGGCGCCGGCAAAACGGCCATGGACGCGTGCGTCTGGCTGCTCGAGCAAGGCGTCGATCCCGGCGCGATCCGCTGGATCCGCCCGCGGGACGCCTGGCTGCTCGACCGCAAGTTCCAGCAGCCCCTCAAACTCCTGCCAGCGCTGATCGAGGGGGTGTCGCTCTACCTTGAGGCCGCCGCCGAGGCCGACAGCCGCCCAGACCTGTTCCGGCGGCTGGAGGACTGCGGCCAGCTGGTGCGTCTCGATCCTCGCATCACGCCCACCATGTTCCGGTCCGCGACCGTAAGCGATACCGAACTCGGCGCACTGCGAAGCATCGAGCATGTCGTCCGGCTCGGCCGGGTGCGGCGACTCGGCACCGGCACCATCACCTTGGCCAGCGGTTCGATACCCACAGACCGCCGCCAGATCTACATCGACTGCTCCGCCGCGGGCCTGCCGGCCCCACCGCCCCGTCCGATCTTCGAACCAGGGCGCATCACACTCCAGCTGATCCGGGCGCACCAGCCGGTCTTCAGCGCCGCGCTCGCCGCGTTCGTCGAGACGGCACGCACCCACGACACCGAACGCAACGTCCTGTGCCCCGCCAATCCGTGGCCCAGTGCCGCCGAAGACTGGATACGCACCACGTTGATCTCCCACCAAGCACAGGCCGCATGGTCAACCCCAGACATCTCTGGCTGGCTGGACCGGTCCCGGCTGAACGCCGTCCGCGGTATCGGCGATCACGCAACCGATCCCCGCATGCAAGCCTCTCTCCACCGGCTTCTCACCAGCATGAAGCCCGCCCTCGAAAACCTGGCCCACCTGGCTGAGATCAGCCGTCCAGTCGCCGCGACCGCAAGAACCTGACCCGCCACACAGCCTGCTGCCAATGCGCAGCGCCGATCCTCTCGAAGTGCTGCTGCCGTGATAGGGCTGAATGTTACGACGAAGGATTGGCGACGGTCCAGATCTGGTGGATCTGTGCACGACCGCCACTTGACACGCAGTCCCCGGCTTTGAGCGCTGCATGACCGTCTGCCGAGGTGGCGGCACGCGGGTGGGGCGCGGACATGGCCCTGGTCACTGGGCGGATCGTGGCTGCATTTGTTCCGTCAGCGCGGCGAGCGCGCCGGGCCTATCCGCAGTTGGTCCAGCAGCACGCCCAGGAACGGGTTGTACTGGTAGTTGGTGACCCGGGTGGACAGGAAGTCGACGTTGTTCAGGTTGGCCAGGGTCACCCAGGGGGCGTCGGAGGTGACCACCCGGTCGACCGCGGCCCAGGTTGCCGCGGCCTGGGCCGGGTCGGTGGCTTGCTGACTGTCGGCCTGGTTCATCAGCCGGTCGGCTGCGGGGTTGCAGTAGCCGGCGCCGTTCCTGGTGGCAGCGGGATCGTCGAGGCGGAACGCCGAGCAGCGGAAGAACAGGTCGAAGAAATCCGAGGCTGAGGGGTAGTCGGCATACCAGATGCCGTCGGTGGCCTGGATCGGGCGCCGCGAGTCGTTGGCCGCCTGCACCACGGCAGCGTGTGATGCTATGTGCAGGCTCGCCCGGTACCCAAGCTCACGCAGGACCGAGACCGTGAAGGCGCCGGTGGTCCCGTCCGGGGGCGCGTCGTCGGTCCAGACGGTGACGCGCATGCCTTTCGTCCCGGAGGCCGCGACGAGGCGGCGGGCAGTGGCCAGGTCGGGGCCGACCCACGCGCCGGAGGTGCTGGCGTCGGCGGTGAAGGGACAGTAGGGCTGGTAGCCGGGGATGCCCGGCGGTAGGATCTGGCAGGTCGGGACGGCCAGGTCGGGGCCGCCGAGCATGGCGGCGAAGCGGCCGCGGTCGGCGGCGAGGCTGAACGCCCGTCGCACTGCGGGGTCGTCGAATGGCGCGGCCCTGGTATTGAACGCGGTGTACACGATTTCGGGCAGCGGGCTGATGTGCACCTGGCCGGGGAACTGGGCGGCCAGCGCGGCGATGCCGGGCAGCGTGTCGTCGGTCCAGTCTGCCTGCCCGGTCTCGATCTGGGTGATCTCTTGGGTGAGGGAGGTGCCGAAGGTCCACACGATCCGGTCCGGGGACCCGGGCGGCTGGGCGGCGGCTGACCATTCCCGGAAGTAGCGGTTACGCGCGAAGACGACCTGGCGGCCGGGAACGTACCGGGTGATCACGTAAGGGCCGGTGCCGGGCACGGGATCTGTGCCGATGTCGCGGGCTGGGATGTAGGCGGGCACCGGCGTGGTGAACTCGAAGGCCAGCTTGTCCAGGAAGTCGGGGTCTGGCGCGGTCAGGCGGAAGGTCACGGTGCCGGCGGGGTCGTTGACCGTCACCCCGGCCAGGTTGCACAGCTTTCCGGGGACGCAGTCTGCCGTCCCGGCGATGCCGTCGAGGAAGGACGCCGCGGTCGGGTTGAGGTCCAGGACCCGCTCGATCGCGTACCGGAAGTCCTGCGGGCGCACCGGCTGCCCGGTGGAGTACCGCAAGCCGGGCCGCAGCGTGAAGGTGTACACGGTGCCGTCCGCGGTCACGGTCGGCATGGCGAGCGCGAGGTCGGGGACCAGCTGCAGCCCGCTGCTGCCGCCGGTTTTCTGGAAGGTCACCAGCGTGTCGTAGGTAGCGTCGGAGAACTGCGCCTGCGCCCAGGGGTAGAGCAGGGCCGGATCGATCGACGTCGGCGGGATGACGCTGACCACCCGCAGCGTGCCGCCGGCCGGCGGGCTGCCGACCGGCGGGCCGGCGGCGACCCAGACCCCGCCGCCGTCGGCGGCCAGGGCCACCGGGCCGGCGCCTACCGGAATCATCGGCGCGGGGCTCCCGTTGCGGGCGCTGATCCTGGTCAGTGCCGAGGCCAGCCGGTCAGCCGCCCACACCGAGTTCCCGGCGATCGCCAGCGCGTCCGGGCCGTCCCCGGCCGGGATGGTGGCGGTGACGGCGTCGGTGCCCGGATCCACGCGCGAGATCGTGCTGTCCAGCCCGTTGGCGACCCACACCGACCCGAAGCCGAAGGTGATGGCCGTGGGCCCGGCGCCGACGGGGATCCGCTGGCCCGGCTGCCCGCTGCGCGGATCGACCCGGGTCACGCTGTTGTCCTGCGGGCTGGTGACCCACACTGAGCCCGCGCCGAACGCGACCCCGAACGGCGGTGACGGCAGCGCGACCGTGGAGGTCAGCTGCCCGGAGAGGGGGCTGAGCGCCGATACGGTGCTGGCCGCGGCGTCGGCCACCCAGACCGACCCGCCGCCGGAGGCCAGCCCGGTCGGCTCGGTGCCGACGCTGACGGTTTGGACGACCTCGTCGGAGGCCGGGTTGATCCTGGACACCGTGCCGGCCAGAGTGTTGGCCACCCAGATGTCGGGGCCCGCGGCGATGATCGCGCTGGGGTCCGATCCCACCGGGATGGTCTGCACGATCGCGGTAGTGCCCGGGTCGATCCGGTAGACCACGTTGCCTTCCGGGCTGGTCACCCACACCGAGCCGTCGGCGGCCACCGCGGCGCCCGGCGGGTCCGGCAGGGCCAGGCTGTGCCCGATACCGTCGGCCCCGGTCACCTCACCGATCCCGTCCGTCAGCATGCCGCCCCGGGCCTGCCCGGTCGGCAGCAGGACCGGCACGCCGATCGCGGCGACCAGGCCAAGCGCTACCGCCGCCGCCGCCCATCGCCAGGCCCGTCTCCGACCAAGCGGGAACGGTTGTCGTGCTGGCAGGCTGCCCGGAGCCGGCATCCGCTGATCCGATGGCCCGCTAACCGGAGCGGCCACGGGCTGTGGGGCCGACCCGGCTGTCCCGCCGTCCGGTTCCAGCTCCGGTGCCTGCAGCAGGACTGCGCGGTGAAGCCGCCGCAGCTCCCGGCCGGGCTCGATGCCAAGCTCGCCGGCCAGCAGGTCACGGGCCCGGCCGAAGGCTGCCAGCGCCTCGGCCTGGCGTCCTGAGCGGTACAGCGCCAGCATCAGCTGGGCGTGAAAGCCTTCCCGGTACGGCGAGCCGGCGATCAGCGCCTCAAGCTCCGGCACCAGCTCGCGGTGCTGACCTAGCGCGAGCCGCGCCTCCACCAGCTTCTCCGATGCGGTCAGCCGCTCCTCTTCCAGCTGCTGTCCGGCCAGCACGGCGAACGGCGCGTCCTGGACGTCGGCCAGCGCCGGGCCGCGCCACAGCTTCACCGCCGAGCCGAGCAGCGTCACCGCCGCCGGCACATCACCCTGGTCACGAGCGCCGCTGCCGCGGGCGACCAGATCCCGGAACTGACATGCATCGACGCATCTCGGCGCCACATCGAGCAGATAACCTCCCGGCCTGGTCACCAGCAACCCGCCGGAAGCGTTCAGGACATGACGCAGCCGGGAGACGTAAGTCTCCAGCGTGTGCCTGGCCGAGATCGGCGGCCGTCCCCCCCACAGGTCATCGATCAGCCGACCAGCCACCACGAGCTGCCCGGCGTGCAGGGCAAGGTCGGCGAGCACGGCCCGCTGCCGGGGCCCGCCGAGCGGAAGCGCAACCCCGTCCGCGTACGCTTCCACCGCCCCGAGCAGCCTGATCTCCATCGGCCCCCCTCATATCCGCAGAATACTGACGGCCCTGCCGCCAGCGCCACAGAACCGTCAGCTGGGTTTTCGAGCATTCTGCGACCAGTCTTCGAGGTCCGCGGGCTTACCGTCGCCCCATCCGTAACGCCGGGATCGCGCGCTCCGGCCTCTGCGGGCCGGACCCGCCGGTCCGCAAGTAGACGTCAGGCACCGCGCTGCTCGCTGAAGGAGGCAGGCCATTACCCACGACCAGGCAGGAGACGGCGGCCCGATCGCAGGCCAGGCACCAACGAGACCTGGCCGCCGCCGGAAGGCTCCTTCGACGGTGGCGGCAATCATCGCGGTGGCCGGGATCGTGGCGTGGGCTCCAGCCGCCGCAGCGACCCCGGCCGGCCCGGCTGCCCCGCCGGGCCGGGCGAGCCAGGTCGCGAGTACGGGCTCGAGCCTCGCCAGCAATGCCGCAGGTCAGCTCGCCGTCAGCCTGCCGCCCACGGTACCGGTGGGAAACGGGCCCGACGGGCTGGCCCTGGACCCGGCGACCCACACCCTGTATTCCGACAACCAGAACGGCAATTCGGTCTCGGTGGTCGACACCGCGGCCTGCAACGCCCAGGACATGACAGGCTGCGATCAGCAGGTGCACTCGGTCCGGGCCGGCGCCAGCCCGCAGGGGATCGCGATCGACACGGCCACCGGCACCATCTACGTGGCCAACATCGGCGGCAACACGATCTCGGTGATCAACGCGCGAACCTGCAGCGCGGTGAATTTCTCTGGCTGCGGGCAGGCACCGGCCAGCATCAAGGACCCGGGCGGGCCGATAGCCCTGGCCGTGAACCAGGCCACCAACACCATCTACGTGGCCAACATCGGCGACAACTTCTCCGGGACAACCGACACCGTCTCGGTCATCAACGGGGCCACCTGCAACGGGGTCCAGCACTCGGGCTGCGCCCAGACGCCGCCGACGGTGACAGTCGGCGCCGGTCCCGACGCCGTCGCCGTCGACCCGGCCACCGACACCGTCTACGTCGCCAACAACGGCAGCATCAACCAGGGCAACACCGTCTCGGTCATCAACGGAGCCACCTGCAACGGGATCCAGCATTCAGGCTGCGGGCAGGTCCCGCGATCGATCAGGGTCGGGCACGGGCCATTCTGGATCGCTCTCGATCAGGCCACTCACACTGCCTATACCGCCAACAACACCGACTCGACCGTCTCGGTCATCAACACCGCCACGTGCAACGCCCGGCAGAGCTCGGGCTGCGGCAGGGCAACGCCCGCAGTCCCCGTCGGCACCCACCCCTGGGCGGTGACCGTGGACCAGGCGCTGCACACCGTCTACGTGATCAACAACCTGGACGACACGCTGTCCGCGGTCAACTCACTGACCTGCAACGCCGAGGACACATCCGGCTGCGGCGCGCGCCCGCCCGCCTCCCAGGTCGGCGAAGGCCCCCAGGCAGTGCTCACAGACCCGGCCACCGGCACCGTGTACGTGGCCAACTTCGTCGACAGCACCGTCTCAGTAGTAAACCCCGCAGGCTGCAGCGCTTCGAACACCACAGATTGCCGCAGCGAGGCACCCACCGCGGCCGTCGGTGCCGACCCGGCAGGAATCGCCGTCGACCAGGCCGCCGACAGTATCTACGTCGCTGACTCCGGCGACAACACGGTCTCAGTCATCAACGCCGCCACCTGCAACGCCGCCCGCCGAACCGGCTGCGCACGGCCCGCCGCGACCATCGCTGTCGGCCGCCAGCCAGGCGGAGTGGCCATAGACGATTCCACCGGCACCGTGTACGTCGCCAACTCCGCCGGCAACACGGTTTCGGTGATCAACACCCGGACCTGCAACGCCGTCCAGCACTCCGGCTGCGGCCACACCGCGCCCACGATCGCCGTCGGGCACGGCCCGTCCGCTCTTGCCGTGGACCAGGTAACCGGCACCGTCTACGTCGCTGACTCCGTCGGCAACACGGTATCGGTAATCAATGCCGCCACGTGCAACGCCGTCCAGCACTCCGGCTGCCGCCAGACCCCGCCCACGATCGCCGTCGGCCCTCAGCCGCTCGGCATCGCCGTCAACCAGATCACCGACACGGTCTACGTGACCAGCCTCGGCAATTTCACCGGGAACACCGTATCGGTCATCAACGGCGCCACCTGCAACGCCGCCCGCCAAACCGGCTGCGGCCACAAACCGGCGACCATCACCGTCGGCCCCGCGCCGTTCGGCATCGCCATCGACCAGGCCACCAACACCATCTACGTCGCCAACAACAACGGCGGCGACGGCCCCGCCAGCCTGTCGGTGATCAACGGGGCTATCTGCGACTCAGCCGACAGCACCGGATGCGGCCAGAAACCCCCCGCCCTGCCAGGAGTCGGCCGCGCCCCCAACGGCATCGGCTTCGACCAGTCCACCGGCACCGTCTACACCGCCAACTTCTATGACGCGACCGTATCGGTGATCAACGTGGCCGGCCAGGTCACCTCGAACAACCCTCCGAGAGTCGCAGTGGGCAGAGGACCGGAAGCCATAGCTATCGATCCCGAAAACAACACCATTTACGTCACCGACTCAGGCGACGGCACCGTCTCGATCCTGCCCGAATACCAATAACCGGGAGGGGAGCGACCCCACACACGGCAGCCCCAGGGACCGCAGCACAGCACGGACACCCCGCCGTCGCCGCCACATCCCCGGCCAGCTGACCGGGATCAACTGCCAGCACCAAGGCCTCCTCGCCTTTGAGGCCGACGATGACGAACATAAGCAGGAAGTTCGATCACGATTCCCGGGAGGGGCGGCGCGGCTGGCCCGGGAGACATGGAAACCGATCGCGCAGGCGGCGCGGGAACCGGCGCGGGCCACATCTATGAACGGGCCGTTCGCTGGCCTTTGAGGTCACCATGATGATCGACAAACGCGAGATCCTCGACCTGAGCCTTCCGCTCGGCACCGCTCGCCGCGCCATGCGGGGTGCGCTGTCTGCGTCTCTGCTGCTGCTGCTCGGCGCTTGCAGCACTGCCTCGGGCAGCGGAGCCACCTCCTCGAGCTCGCCGTCGCCCGCGCACGGCAGCACGGTCGCCGTGGGTGTCAATCCGCAGGACTCTGCGCTGAATCCACTCACCCACACCTTGTATATAGAAAGCGACCCGGAGAACGGGAACCTCGGCACCGTGACGGTGCTCAATGCGTCGACCTGCGACGCGCTGCGGACCACCGGCTGCGTCAGCAAAACGCCATACGCGCAGGTCGGCAGCGGTCCGGTCGGGATCGCCGTCGATCAGGCTACCGACACGATCTACGTGGTCAACTCGAACAGCAACACCGTCTCGGTCATTAACGGCGCGACCTGCAACGCGCAGCACGCGTCGGGCTGCAGTCACATTCCGCCGACCGCAACTGCCGGATCCAACCCAGTCGATGTCCAGGTGGACCAGGCAACCAACACCGTGTACGTGGCGAACTGGGGCAATGGAGCCGGGACCACGGTGTCCGTCATCAACGGCAGGATCTGTAACGGGCAGGTCACCTCCGGCTGCGGCCGGGTTCCCGCACACGTGACAATCGGCATCGGCCCGGCTGGCGTATTTGTGGACCAGGCCACCGATACCGTCTACGCGGCCACGGTCGCTCCGAGCGGGGCCGAGGCCGTCTCGGTAATCGACGGCGCGACCTGCAACGCCACGATGACATCGGGCTGCGGGAAGAAGCCGCCGTCGGTGACCCTCGGCCAAGGATCGGCGAACTACAACGTGGCCTTCGCGATTGACCAGGCCAACGGGACACTATATGTAGCTAACTGGGCCGGCAACACGCTATCGATGATCGACACGGCAAGCTGCAACGCCACGGTCACCTCCGGCTGCGCCCAGACCCCGCATGTCGTGCGGGTGGGTCGCGGCCCGGACGGCATCGCAGTCAACCCCGCAACTCAAACCGTTTATGTCGCGAACGTCACCGACGACACGGTCTCGGTGCTCGATGCTGCCACCTGCAACGCTACGGTCAGCTCAGGCTGCAGCATGCCGCATCCCCAATTGCTGCCCACCGGGAAGTCACCCCGGTGGGTCACCGTAGACCAGACCACCGACACCGTCTACGTTCCCAACGGCGACGACGGCACCGCGTCGGTGCTCAACGGAGCCACCTGCAACGCGACCGTCACCTCGGGGTGCAACTAGGCGGGTCCCTGCGCGCCAAACTCGGGCATGCATCCGTTAGCAGATCGGCCCGCCCTCTGCGGCGTTGCAGTCGATCTTTTCGGCGTGAGCGGCGTCGCCAAGGATGGCGATCGGCACGGTCGCGGAGGCAACTGACCGAGCACAGGCCCAAGGCCAGCCGTGAACGCCCCGCAGCGACAGAACTGGGTAATAGGGACTGCGCCTGTCGACGACCAGCCGGACGTTCATACCGCGCAGAGTCGGCAGATCTGAAATTGTTCGAGCTAATTACAACATGTCCCGTTGTCACGCTATGCGACCGCGAGAGCGCTACCCCTGTTGTGGCCAACTGGGTCGCGGTGGACAATGTGACCTGCCATTTACAGGACGGCCCTTCAGACCGGTGACAATCTGCCAGCAGATGACTCAGCCCAGCTCACCCGCATCTTGCTGATAACCGGGCGTGCTGGCCGTCGTAGTAGGAGTGCCGTCGTGTGCCGGGTGGGGCCGACTTATCCGTGTTGCCGGTGTGTTGATCTTCACCTACGACTGCACTCCCACTTCGGCGCCGCCACTCAAGCGACCAGGCGTGACGGGAATGAGGGCTTTCTCGGTCAGCGGTGACCGTCGCAGAGGATCGTGAACTGGTGGCCGGGCCTATAGCCCGCACCGTCTGAACGAGTTGCGGCCCTTTCCAAAGGCCCGCAATAACAGCCGTTCGGTGACTTATCGCTGGCACCTCGTATACGCTGACTTCAGCGCCTGCTCGGAACATCGGCCCGAGGTACTGCGAGATGTCACACAACGGAGCCACTCTATCTCGCCGTGAGCTGGCGAATACGAACCTGCAGCCATCGAGCCGCCCGAAATCTGGCCACTGAAGCTTAGCCCATGCTTCTTCAAGTCGTGGAAGTGACCATCCTCGTTCCACATGCCGCTGTCTCAGCGTAGGCATATTCCACACACCTCGTGCAATATTGCCGCCGGTGTTAAATACGCCCCAGCTCAACTCAGGGATTTCGCGACCGATACAATTATAAAGGATAAAGGAGCCCAGGCTGCTGCCGAAGAACCCGAACTCGGTTACGTCTTCAGCCTTCAGCTTCGATATCCGCGACCTGATGTCCTCTCGTACCTCAGAGATAAGCTTCGGAAGGATCATCGGGTCGCCCTCCGTAAAGACGGCCGTTGTCGTCTGGTATGCCACAACGTGATGGCCCGCTCTCAGGAGTCGCCGTATCGCGAAGCGAACCTTATGAATCGGCGTGCCGTACGGGCAGACGAAGATCACCGTGGCGGTAGCCGGCGATGAAGTCCCGAATTCCTCAGACTGGAACAACCTGTCTTCCATACACACTTCACAGCTGTCAGACGCGCCCGGAGCAGGCATAGCAATTATGGACGCCCGCGCCGCGTACTTCCGCACTCTGGTCCCACGCCAGGTGCCCAGTCACGACATGGCCGTCAAGCTTGCCAGCTCGTGAACGCGGCAACGCCATCAGGAGCGTCGCGGTACGGCCGAGCAGGTATCCCAGCTGATGAGCTACGCACGACCAACGTCGTGGCCCGCCGCAACGCCTGCGGCGGGCGCAGCGCGCAGGAGCACCTGGTGCCGCGTTGCGCTGCCTGTACAGGCGTGCCGTCAGCGACGGGCTGATCAAGGAGGCGGACAACCCGGCGCAGAAGGTCGCCAAGCCGCGGCGCCTGACGATCACCCGACGGTCACTGCGTGTACGGCGGCCACGGCGCGATATCCGCCTTCGGCGCGGGTAGCTCGCGTCCGTCGTCGGTGAGCGGGCTTGCACAGATCGGGGCTTGCGGGCGGCGGTCTGGATGGCGGCCCAGTGGTTGCGGCGTTACTGCCCGTCGGTGTTGCCGTCGGTGCCGAGGCCCAGGCGGCGGCGGGCGACCTGGCGGGCCAGGTCCAGGACGGCGGGGTTGTCGTGCAGGACGAAGTTGGCGTCGGCGGCCAGGCATATGCCGTTCAGTTCGAAGGCGAGGTGGTCGGGGTTCTCGCCGGGCGGGAGCTGGTTCTGCTCGATGGCGGTGGCGGCGAAGCCGCGGAGCAGGTCCACGAACCCGGCCTGGAAGCCGGCGACAGCGTCCTTGACCGGGCCGGGGCGGGTGCCCATCTCCAGGGCGGCGCCCGCGAAGAAGCACCCGCCGGGGAAGGTGCGCCGCCGCAGGTGCTTGAAGAACGCCTCGCAGACCGCGGCGAGCTGGGCCAAGCCGGGCGGGGCGGCGAGGGCGGGCTGGACGACTTCGTCGGCGAAGATCCTCCCGGCTTCTTGCACGGTGGCCAGCTGGAGTTCCTGTTTGGAGCCGAAGTGCGCGTACAGGCCGCTCTTGCTCATG